>ENA-ORLL01000127-ORLL01000127.1-human-gut-metagenome-genome-assembly--contig:-NODE-127-length-17864-cov-5.80527_pt1 | contig 17864 bp, 16 predicted proteins | sample MGYA00243070_ERZ508830 | MGnify/ENA primary metagenome ERZ508830 (study PRJEB26277, sample SAMN04329787) | human gut metagenome | biome: human-associated habitat | host: Homo sapiens | place: USA...
ATAGGTTTACCTGTAATCGAGAGCTCCATACCCTTATTTTCTACCGAACCGCCATTCAGCGTAAGGAAAATGTATCCCGTAGACTGTGCCAAACGCGGTGCACAAATCTGGTCTTTCGTCTTGCTTTGATAGTAAGTATAGTCAAAGCCCAAACGTCCGTTGAAGAAACGCATTTCCAAACCCAATTCATAAGACTCCTGAATTTCAGGTTTCAAACCGACACTACCGCCTGTCAAACTGTTGCCAATTCCATATTTGCCACCGATCAGCGTAGCAACCGGCCACATATAGTATCCCAAAGAATAGGCATCGGCATCTTTACCTACCCGTGCCCATGAACCGCGGATCTTACCGAATGAAAGTACGTTGTTCTTCGGCAGCAGTTCGGTAAACACAAACGAACCGCTTACGGAAGGATAAAAATAAGAACGGTTATTCACCGGCAATGTAGAAGACCAGTCGTTACGTCCGGTCACTGTCAGATAAACAAGATTCTTGTACGAAGCACGGAATTCACCGTAAAGGCCTACCATGCGTTTGCGTACCGTACTCTCTTTGAAATACTGGTTGGCTTTAATAATATTGTTGAAACTGTAAAGCCCTTCCGTAACAAAATTATATCCCCAACGGGAGTTATTCGTTATCTTCGTAGCTTCTGTAGTAGTACCTACCAGAAGATTCAAATCAAAATCACCGAAAGTCTTATGGAAGTTAGACATCACATTCGTAGTAATGTATTGGTAATTCACATCACCTTTGGACATATAACCGTTCTGATATATCTGCTTGACCGCACCACCCGGACGCCGAAGCGTATTGGAACTGGTAGTGTATTTATCAATACCCGCACGTGCGGAAACATCCCACCAGTCTGTCAGTTTGAGGCTTGCGTTGACTGCACCCGTAAAACGGGATGTTTCGTCCGTCAAAGTATTTTTATTCAGAATCCAATACGGATTTTCAACATCATCCTCCAAATCCTGCAAACCCTCCAATATGCGGTATTTACTACCATCATCATTCAGATAGCGACTCATCTGATCGTCGACAGGCCATCCGTAAACAGCGGTCATTGCACCGTTACCGCCCTGTCCGTACAAACCTGCACTGGTCAGTGTCTTATCAGTACTTGCCTGCGAATAAGAAACATTGGCTCCTACTGTCAGGATGCCGTATTTCTGTTCACCATTAAAGCGGAAAGTCGTCTTGTCATAACCAGTTGTAGGGATAATGCCGGACTGAAGATAATTGGAACCGGATAAATAGAAAGAACCGTTCTTACTACCGCCGGACACACTTACACTATTATCCCAAACACTACTTCCTTGAAAGAAATCCTCTATATTATCATAAGCCATACCATCAATCCGATCTCCCCAGGAATCCATCGTCTTATCAATAAAAGCACCGGAAGTGTTATATTCTCCACGGCCATACTGTTTTTGAACTTCCGGTAATTTATTAGCCCATGAATAGGTATATTTACTGCTTACATTCACCCTTACAGCACCCTCTTCACCTTTCTTGGTCGTAATGATAATAACGCCATTAGCAGCACGGGAGCCATACAGCGCAGCAGCCGCAGCACCTTTCAACACGGACATGCTCTCAATGTCTTCAGGGTTAATATCCATTACACGGTTGCTGAAAGTAGTTGCAGTTTTCGTCATGCCATCCGTACCGGAATTACCGGTATTTACTGTAGAGTTATCATAGATAATACCGTCTACAACAAACAAGGGCTGGTTATCACGAGATTCGCTGGCAGAGTTACCGCCACGAATTACAATATTGGAACCGGCACCCGCAGCACCACCTGCCTGCGTAATATTCACACCGGGGATTTTACCAGCCAAAGAGTTTACTACATTCGTTTGCTTGTTCTTCATCAACTCTTTGGAATTAATATCCGAAACAGAATAACCTAACGCCTTTTTCTCTTTCTTAATGCCCATAGCCGTTACAACAACTTCACTCAATGACTGGGTATCATCTTTCAGGGTAACCGTATAGTCGCTTGCCGCTCCTACCTTCACTTCTTCCGTAGCATATCCAACAAATGAGACTACCAATGTGCTACCCACTGGAGCTTCTACCGAGAATTTTCCATCGATGTCAGTAACAGAACCTGTACTGGAACCTTTCACTAATACACTGGCTCCAATAATCGGTTCGCCTGCAACATCCACTACTTTACCTGTGATTGTTTTGGCTTGCTGAGTACTTTGGGAACTTAGCGCATTATCAGCAGCAACAACCGAATATGGCACAGACATCCCAAGCAATGCAAGCAACACTAATGATAAGCAATAATTTCTTTTCATAAGCTCTTTTTATTTGGATTTATTTGCAAATTTATAAATTAATTCAGCAAATCAAAGAGAGATATATTTAAAATATACTAAATAAATATTAATACATTTGCTTTTATGATTTTAAAATATTGGCAAATATAAAACAATAAACATTATTATTTCTTATCGGATAAGTAGCATATATAATAAACGACTACACGTTTATTATCATTCTGTTAATTCTTTTATCACATTTTTGGAAAATAGAAAATTGCTGAAAAAGCGGCGGTATTATTAACAATCAAAAACAAACATTTATATACACAAAATACATAAAATAAAAAAATATTAAAACAGAAGTGCAAGCAATTAGAAAACGTGAGTGATTGGAAACAAAGTTCCCAAAGTACTATTTAATCTTATAAACTATTCAACCTTTACTATTTTCCTATAGGTTGTATCCGCCTTCTTACATCCTTGGATATTTCCAAAAACATATAATTCAATCTGCCGGAATGAATGCCCTTTTCATTCTCTTTATATTTCCGACTTGCATACTCTTTAGACTTATCAAAGGTTATACGGGACATCTGATTCTGCGTTTTTCCCACCATAGTAGAATCTAGCCGTTCATCAGGAAAGAAATCGTCCAAATCCACATCCCCAATCATGGTGGTCTCAAGAAATTTCATATCTTTATGATTTGCATCAGTATAATAACCAACAAACATATGTCCGGGTGTACGTACCAGTATCGGCTCGATATTTATGGCACGCAACAAAGAAGCAAACAGAACACTCCCATCCACACAATTAATTTGCGATGACTCCAAGGCAGCATCGAATGTACGAACACGCTGAGAGAAAACCACATTGCTGGACAGGCTTGTATTAGAAACCGAACTATACCGGAAATTACGTTTCTGCAAAACATTCCACAAGGCATAAACCTGATTATCGACAGCCTCAGGACTACCCTGATAACCGAGGAAACGATTCACAATACGAGTATTCAATGCTTCCCGCAGCAAATGGTCTATCATAGGATTTTCTTCATTGACATAAGCAGCAAAGAATATTCCGGTATCATGAAATCTCGTACCTCCCGTAACATACCCCAATAAACACTCATTGATACTGCGCACCGAAAAAGTACGTACCCGCTGCCCCAACTCTTTCCTATTCATCTCTACCGTAACGGCAACGCTAATCGGCTCCGCCTGATTATTATTCTTCAAGGCTTCATAGTTCCAGATAATATCGGGATAGATTGTATACTCGGTACGTGGCCTTGCCAATACAAACTCCGAAACGGAACGGGAAAAGAAAGGGGTTTCCGCAACTTCTATCCTCACCCGGCTATAAGCCTTTGCCGACCGGACTTTCACAGCGATACAAGATTTTGGGTTTCCCACAAACATCGAATCAGCCGGCACAATCACCTGGGCATCTGTCGTTGCAACAGACAAAATGCTGGAAGGAAAAATATTCCCACCCAATTCATCCGTTATCTCAAAACCGGAACGGAAAGGAGCAACGTTCAACCAAATCGAACCAATGATTACAACAGCCAATACAGCCACTATTAACGGCATACGCCACTTAGATTGTCCCCACCTCTTTATATCCATTAATTCTTTCATATAGAAACCCTTTTTAAAACAATACAAAGATAATACTTAATTAGTTGCCAGAGAGATTTTGTAATCGCAATGTAATACTTGTTTCATTCCATCGTAACAAAAACGCCGCAATTTTGTCGAAGAAAAGAAATAAAGTTTAACTTTGTAATAAAGAGACTCTGTACGTCTCTCATTACATTAATTCAGAAATACAATGAACGAATATCGGATTTTAGTAGTAGACGACGAAGAAGATTTATGCGAAATCTTAAAGTTCAACCTTGAGAATGAAGGCTACGAAGTAGATACCGCAAACTCTGCCGAAGATGCCTTGAAAATGGACATCAGTACTTACGACCTGCTATTACTGGACGTGATGATGGGGGAAATTTCCGGATTCAAAATGGCAAGTATGCTAAAGAAAGAAAAGAAAACGGCCAAGATTCCTATCATCTTTATCACAGCCAAAGACACCGAAAATGATACGGTAACCGGATTTAATATAGGAGCAGACGACTATATCTCCAAGCCTTTCTCCTTACGCGAAGTAGCAGCACGCGTTAAAGCCGTATTACGCCGTACCCGGCAAACTGAAACGGAGCGCGCACCTGAACAAATCGCCTATAAATCATTAGTGCTTGATATCATCAAAAAGAAAGTAAGCATAGACGGAGAGGAAGCCCCCCTCACCAAAAAAGAGTTTGAAATACTGCTCTTGCTACTGCAAAACAAAGGACGTGTATTTTCCCGCGAAGACATATTGAGCCGCATCTGGAGTGACGAAGTATATGTGTTGGACCGCACTATAGACGTAAACATCACCCGCCTGCGCAAAAAGATAGGAATATATGGCAAATGTATTGTAACTCGCTTAGGATATGGTTATTGCTTCGAAGTCGAATAATGACAGACATTTCCTGTCATTCAGCCGGAAGTTATTTCTTTCGGTAATCTCATTATTTCTTGTCTTTGCAGCCTGCTTTATTGCTTATCAATATCAACGGGAGAAAGAGTATAAAGTAGAACTGCTCGACACGCAACTCCAAGACTATAACGAACGCCTGCAACAGGAGCTGCGAAGTATTCCAGACAGTCTATGGACATCTACTTTAAACCGGTATATAGCCAAAGGTTCATACAGAGACCTTCGTGTCACTATCGTAAATTTACAAGGCCGCGTCCTTTATGACAGTTACAATGAAACTTCCCAAGAAGCATTCAGCAATCACATTAATCGTCAGGAAGTCCAAAAAGCATTAAAGAACGGCAAAGGATATGATTTAAGGCGCACCTCCGAAACAACAGGCATACCCTATTTCTATTCGGCAACTCTCTATCCCCAGTATATCATTCGCTCGGCATTACCCTATGATGTAAACCTGGTAAATAGTCTGGCTGCCGATCCGCATTACCTCTGGTTTACAGCTATTGTTACTTTATTGCTGATATTCGTTTTCTATAAGTTTACATCCAAACTGGGTACGGCAATCAACCATCTGCGGGAATTTGCCAAACGCGCCGATAAAAACGAACCGGTGGAAACCGATATACAATCTGCTTTCCCGCATAATGAACTTGGCGAAATATCCCAGCACATTATACAGATATATAAACGTTTGCGGGAAACCAAAGAAGCGTTATATATCGAACGTGAGAAACTGATTACACACCTACAGACTTCTCGCGAAGGATTGGGTGTATTTACTAAAGACAAAAAAGAAATCTTAGTCAATAACCTCTTTACACAATACGGCAATTTAATCTCCGATTCCAACTTGCAAACTACCGAGGAGATATTTTCCATTTACGAATATCAAAAAATCACCGAATTTATCAGTAAGGCACAAAGAAGACCTTCGGATAAAGAAGAGAAGCGTCTCTCCATTAACATCAATAAAAACGGACGCATATTCATTGTAGAATGTATCATCTTCCAGGATCTGAGTTTTGAAATATCCATTAATGACATCACACAGGAAGAAGAACAAGTACGTTTAAAACGCCAACTGACACAGAACATTGCACATGAACTGAAAACCCCTGTAAGCAGTATTCAAGGGTATCTGGAAACAATTGTCAGCAATGAAAGCATCCCCCGCGAAAAGATGCAGACTTTCCTTGAACGGTGTTATGCCCAAAGCAACCGGCTGAGCCGTCTATTACGGGATATCTCCGTACTGACACGTATGGATGAAGCAGCCAACATGATTGATATGGAGAAAGTAGACATCAGCATGCTTGTCACCAATATAGTCAACGAAGTATCATTGGAACTGGAAGAAAAGCATATTACGGTAGTCAACGGTCTACATCCCAAAATACAATTAAAGGGTAACTATTCATTACTCTATTCCATATTCCGTAACCTCATGGATAACGCCATGGCTTATGCAGGAACCAATATCTACATCAACATCAACTGTTTCCGTGAGGATGAGAACTTCTATTATTTCAGTTTTGCAGATACCGGAGTAGGCGTTTCACCAGAACATCTGAATCGTTTGTTCGAACGCTTTTATCGTGTAGACAAAGGACGTTCTCGAAAATTGGGCGGTACAGGCTTAGGACTTGCCATCGTAAAAAATGCCGTCATCATTCATGGCGGAACAATCTCCGCCAAGAATAATCAAGGTGGCGGACTGGAATTCGTTTTTACGTTGGCAAAGGAGAAATAATTTCTTTTATTCATTTTGGTTTGTTACTTTTTTCATTATCTTTGCGATGCATTGGTTCGCCGCCTTTTTTCAAAGGAAGCGATTAAAAGGGAATCAGGTGCAAGTCCTGAACAGTCCCGCTGCTGTAAGTTTCACATAATGTTGCAGACAATGAATTCTCTCTCCATGCCACTGGAAACGTTTTCCGGGAAGGCAGCCTGCAACAGAAACAAGTCAGAAGACCTGCCATGCATTATCTTATCATTGCTTTCGAGGAAAAAGCGTTGAGTCTAATGAACGGGATAAATTCTATCCAATCATTTCATTCATCAAACCTCTTTCAAAGAAAGTAAAAGAGAATAAACTCTGCCAAGTTTATTTAAATGATGTCCGGCCGAAGTGATTCGCCCGGACATTTGTTTTACAGAAAGTCATCAAAAACATTGTTCATCATCTATAAAATCATTATATTCGGCACATAAAACACAAAAACGGATTTATCCGTTGACCCATTGTCTAACTTATAAAAAATAATCTATGGAATTACCATTTGCCGAATCATGGAAAATCAAAATGGTGGAACCTATTCGTAAAAGTACCCGCCAGGAGCGTGAACAGTGGTTGAAAGAAGCCCATTACAATGTTTTTCAACTAAAATCAGAACAAGTTTATATCGATCTTATCACCGATTCGGGAACAGGAGCCATGAGCGACCGGCAATGGGCCGGTATCATGCTCGGAGACGAAAGCTATGCCGGGGCTTCTTCTTTCTTCAAATTAAAAGAAGTCATTACCCGCCTGACCGGTTTTGAATATGTCATTCCTACACATCAGGGACGTGCTGCCGAAAATGTACTATTCTCTTATCTGGTTCATGAAGGAGATATTATCCCAGGAAATTCTCATTTTGACACTACCAAAGGACATATCGAAAGCCGAAAGGCAATTGCACTGGACTGTACAATAGACGAAGCACGGCAAACTCAACTGGAGATTCCCTTTAAAGGCAACGTAGATCCTGCAAAGCTGGAAAAAGCATTACAAGAACATCACAGCCGCATACCATTTATCATTGTTACCATTACCAACAACACAGCCGGCGGGCAACCTGTTTCCATGCAAAATTTACGGGAAGTCCGGAATATTGCCGATAAATACAATAAACCTGTCATATTCGACTCCGCCCGTTTTGCCGAAAATGCCTATTTCATAAAGACACGTGAAGAAGGTTACCAAGATAAGAGCATAAAGGAAATAACCAAAGAGATGTTTGCCCTTGCAGACGGTATGACAATGAGCGCCAAAAAAGACGGCATCGTAAATATGGGAGGATTTATTGCAACCCGCCGACAAGACTGGTATGAAGGAGCAAAAGGATTCTGCGTACAATTCGAGGGTTACCTTACTTATGGCGGTATGAATGGCCGAGATATGAATGCACTTGCCATCGGCTTGGATGAAAACACCGAATTTAATAATCTTGAAACCCGTATTCGCCAGATAGAATATCTGGCTAAAAAATTAGATGAATACGGAATACCGTACCAACGTCCCGCCGGAGGACATGCAATTTTTGTAGATGCTCCCAAAGTTTTAACACATGTTCCTAAAGAAGAGTTTCCTGCACAGACTTTAACCGTCGAGCTATATCTGGAAGCCGGAATACGCGGATGTGAAATCGGTTATTTACTTGCCGACCGTGATCCCGTTACCCGTGAAAACCGCTTCAACGGACTGGATTTACTCCGGCTGGCTATTCCACGCCGCGTGTATACCGATAACCACATGAATGTAATAGCCGCTGCGCTTAAAAATGTATATGACAGACGCGAAACAATTACAAGAGGAGTACGTATTACTTGGGAAGCTCCGTTAATGCGTCACTTTACAGTACAATTGGAAAGGCTGTAACTACAAACTCAATGTCAGGACAAAGTCTGAAAACAAATAGTAGTAAATTTGAAAAATCTGTTTCTCCGCCGTACGGTATTCGGCGGCGGAGAACACACCTTGTTCGTCAGGCGTAAAAGGTATTACATGCAAATGTTCCCGAAAATCGACATCGGAAGCGTTCATCCATTTAAACTAGGTTACTTATGCAACGAAGATCAGCAACAACGACCAAGGTTCCGTACCTTTGAATAAGGATTTTTTTTCATCTTCACGCATGAACTTATGCGCCACTTTCCGTACCCGCTCGCTATAACACTCAATATCAATCCCGACTCTTTTCCCCGGTTCACCTAACAGGACCGCTACATAACCTTTGGTATGTGAAATACTGATGGAAAAAGAGCCGTCTGCCAAATAGGGTCCGCCGTTGGAATAATAGTGTATTTCTTTCTCTTCGCCAAGCATTGTATATAGCAATACACGTACAGCCAGCCACTCCAACTTACGAGAAACGGCTGTAAATTTTCCAATACCCTCTTCATATTTTTCTTTATGAGGAAGTAAAGCAAGCAGTTCTTCCAAACTTTCACTTGCTTTCCAGATACCCCACTTATATGAACTCTCTGTATATTGTTTAAAAACAGGCATTACTTCTCTGTTTCTGAACCCTCCCGTACCGGTTCATTTATTGTAAATTTCACCTTTAAGATGCGGCGGTTATCCATTTCAAGAACCTCAAATTCATAATAATCATAAGTTACTTTCTCGTGAAGCGCCGGAAATTCCCCTTTCAACTCAAGTAAAAGCCCCGCTAAAGTATCGGCATCACCTGCCACTTCATCAAAAGTTTCTTCATCTATCTTGGTTATCTTATAGAAATCCGTCAGTTGTGTTTTAGCCTCAAACACCCATGTGTGGTCATTGAGTACGGCATAAGTGCGTTCTTCATCATCGTATTCGTCACGAATCTCCCCAACAATCTCTTCAATAATATCTTCCATCGTAACAATACCCGATGTCCCTCCGAATTCATCCACCACAATAGCGATATGAATCTTGTTTGCCTGAAAATCACGCAGCAAATCATCAATCATCTTGGTTTCCGGAACAAAATAAGCCGGACGAATCAATGATTGCCAACGGAAATTATCTCCTTTATTCAAATGAGGAAGCAAATCCTTGATATAGAGCACCCCTTTTATATTGTCACGTGTTTCCGCATAAACAGGAATACGCGAATAAGCGTTCTCCACGATGCACTTTAACACATCCTTAAAAGAAGTGCGAATTTCCTAGTCAACCACATCCAGACGCGAAGTCATGACTTCCTTAGCCGTCTCACCTCCAAAACGAATGATACCCTCCAAGATATTGTTTTCTTCCGAAAGCTCGGCTTTATCCGTCAACTCCAACGCATGAGAAAGTTCGTCTACTGAAATATTATGATTCTTACGCACAAAATGCTTATTAAGAAACGATGTGGAACGCACCAATATCGACGACAACGGATAGAATATGGAACGGCATGCCATGATACCGGGAGCTGCAAAACGGCAAAATGCCAATGTTTTCTGCGCTGAATAAATCTTCGGCATAATCTCACCGAAAAGCAGCAACAGAAAAGTCAATATAACCGTTAGGATTAAAAACTCCGCAATAACCGAATGAAATTGGAATACATTCATAAAAAAGAAATTACAGAGCATGATAATGGTCACATTCACGAAATTGTTCGTAATCAGTATCGTGGCCAGCAGTCGTTCTGTATCATCCAACAAATTTCTGATTTTCTCATCAGAAGGATGTTTCCCCTCTTCAATAGAATTCAAATCGGACGGCGAGAGTGAAAAAAATGCAATTTCGGAAGCCGAAGCAAAACCGGAAGCAAGCAAAAGCACACCAGCCAATACAATAGCTATAATAGCCGAAACAGAAGGAGTATGTACGGTTATACTGTTAAAAATATCTGCCAATTGGCATAAATAAGCGTCTGGGTCCAAAGATTTTGGTTTTAGTTAAACAATTAGAACGGTAAATCGTCCGTTGGATTATTTTGTGCAGGAGCAGCCTGCGAGTGTGTTGACTGTACAGGAGCAGCCGTTTGTCCGGATACACCTGCCTGCGGTGTAGTTCCGGGCGCTGCGCTTCTTGCAGACAGCATTTCCATGTTATCTACAAAAATCTCCGTTACATAGCGTTTTGCACCGGTCTGATCATCATACGAACGGGTCCGTATTTTACCCTCCACATAAAGTTTGTCTCCTTTATGCACATATTTCTCAGCCGTTTCTGCCAGTCCGCGCCAAAGGACAAGATTATGCCACTCCGTACGTTCAGGAACTTGCGTTCCGTTTGCCAATGTATAGGCACGGTCTGAAGTAGCCAAGGGGAAAGTAGCAACAGCCACACCGGTATCGAGATACCTCACCTCGGGGTCTCTGCCTACATTTCCTAATAATATCACTTTATTTACTGACATACGCTTTCAATTTTAAAATTTGTTGCCAAAATTAGCGAGAATAACAACATCATGCAAGAATACAGCCAACTTTTATAAATACTTCTCCAAAAAAGCATGTACCAAGCGAGATACCGGATACTGCTCCAAATCTTCCATTCTGATACACTGGTATTCCGAAAAAGAACGGGAGTTCTCCGGCAAAACGACTTCATAAAAGTTAGCGTATATCACCCGATGGGACAGCACATGTTTCACATTTCGAAACACCAAACGTACTTCCGGTACCTCTCCTTCCGCTATAAGTGAGCGAAAGGATGCCGATGATAAAAATTCCTCTTCCGATAGATTTCTATCCGCTTCAACCAATGGCAATTCAAACAGGTTTTTCCAAATATCATCAGCCGTTCGTTTATGTATAAAGGTACACGCGCCCATGCGTACATATATATAATTAAAATAACGGTTGGACGTCTTTGTTCTATGTTGCTTCACGGGAAGTTGCATAACCTGCCCTTTCGATAAGGCAGAACAACTATCCGCCAAAGGACAAAACATACAGTTAGGAGACTGTGGCGTACACTGAATAGCCCCAAAATCCATTATAGCTTGATTATAAGCAGCCGGGCGGGATTTATCGAGCATTTCATCAGCTAAAGCAGCAAAGAGCTTCTTTCCTTCCGTAGAGTCAATAGGTACATCAATGCCGCTATAACGGGAAAGCACTCGATACACATTTCCGTCCACTACTGCATAGGGCATATTATAGGCTATGGAACAAATGGCGGCAGCCGTATAATCCCCTACCCCTTTCAAAGCCCGCACTTCCTGATAGCTTTCCGGAAACTTACCGTTCATACTCTTAGCAGCAGCATGCAGATTACGGGCACGAGAATAATACCCCAATCCCTGCCAATACTTCAAGACCTCGTCTTCCGAAGCCGAAGCCAAAGTTCTCACATCAGGAAAACGGCGGATAAAACGAAGAAAATACTCATATCCTTGTACCACTCTCGTCTGCTGCAAAATAATCTCAGAAATCCATATCCGGTAGGGATCAGTAGTGCCTCTCCAAGGCAAATCACGTTTATTATCCGCGTACCAATCCAATAAAGCTTCAGTCAATCTATTCATATATAGTTTCATACCCCCAAAGGACACACATCCTTTTTCAAAAGAACAAAAATACAGTTTTTCAGTCTAACAAAACCTAATGCTTTGACTTTTTTCAAAAAATGTCCAAAATATATTTTTTAGAGCCGCCAAAAAGCTATATATTTGCAGTCCAAAAAATTAGAAAACTATAGTAATAATATTTTTTTTAAGAAAAAAATGACTAAAGCTGATATTGTAAACGAAATTACAAAGAACACCGGAATCGACAAAGTAACAGTGCTTGCAACCGTTGAAGCGTTCATGGACGCAGTGAAGGCATCTTTATCTAAAGATGAAAATGTTTATCTCCGCGGGTTTGGTAGTTTTGTAGTAAAGAAAAGAGCTCAAAAAACAGCTCGTAACATCTCAAAGAACACTACTATCATCATTCCGGAACACAACATTCCGGCTTTTAAACCTGCTAAGACATTCACCATTGCTGTGAAAAAATAATAAACAATTAGTATTAACCCATAAAATTTTGAAGCTATGCCAAGCGGAAAGAAGAAAAAAAGACATAAAATGTCTACGCACAAGCGTAAAAAAAGACTAAGAAAGAACAGACATAAAAGCAAAAAGTAATTTTTAGTCTGAAGGACAAAATAAAGAACAAACTTGTGAAGCTAATTGTCTCGCGGGTTTGTTCTTTGTTTAAGTATCAAACCGGTTCGTCAATGTAAAAAAGATTGATGTACCGGTAAATCTGAACAGAAAACATCTGTATAACAAAAATGTAAAAGCAAATTATTGTGACAAGCGAACTCGTTGTAGACGTACAGCCCAAAGAAGTTTCCATTGCTTTACTCGAAGACAAAAGCCTGGTGGAACTCCAAAGCGAAGGAAGAAACATTTCCTTCTCTGTGGGCAACATGTATTTGGGACGTGTCAAGAAATTGATGCCGGGCCTGAATGCCTGCTTCGTGGATGTAGGTTACGAGAAAGATGCTTTTCTTCATTATCTGGACTTAGGTCCTCAATTTAACTCATTAGAAAAATACGTAAAGCAAACTTTAAGCGACAAAAAAAAGCTTAATCCAATTACCAAAGCAACCATACTTCCCGACCTTGAAAAGGACGGAACAGTATCCAACACACTCAAGGTAGGACAAGAAGTAGTGGTGCAAATCGTAAAGGAGCCTATCTCAACCAAAGGGCCGAGACTGACTTCCGAACTCTCCTTTGCCGGAAGGTATCTTGTATTGATTCCCTTTAATGATAAGGTTTCCGTATCACAAAAAATTAAATCAAGTGAAGAGCGCGCCCGCCTCAAACAACTGCTGATGAGCATCAAACCCAAGAATTTCGGTGTCATCGTCCGCACTGTTGCCGAAGGTAAACGCGTGGCCGAGCTTGACGGAGAGCTCAAAGTTCTATTAAAACATTGGGAAGAAGCTATTGTCAAAGTACAAAAAGCCACCAAATTTCCGACACTGATTTACGAAGAAACCAGCCGCGCCGTAGGTTTGTTGCGCGACTTGTTCAATCCTTCTTTCGAAAACATCTATGTGAACAACGAAGCTGTATTCAACGAAATCAAGGATTACGTAACACTCATCGCCCCTGAACGGGCAGGAATTGTAAAACTGTACAAAGGACAACTTCCTATTTACGACAATTTCGGTATCACCAAACAGATAAAATCGTCATTCGGCAAAACCGTTTCATACAAAAGCGGGGCTTACCTGATTATTGAGCACACCGAAGCGCTTCACGTAGTAGACGTGAACAGCGGTAACCGCATCAAGAATGCCAACGGGCAAGAAGCCAACGCACTGGAAGTGAATCTGGGAGCCGCCGATGAACTGGCGCGCCAATTGCGGCTAAGAGATATGGGTGGTATCATCGTGGTGGATTTCATCGACATGAATGAAGCCGAAAACAGACAAAAGCTTTACGAACGTATGTGTGCCAATATGCAGAAAGACAGAGCACGACACAACATCCTGCCACTCAGCAAATTCGGATTGATGCAGATTACGCGTCAGCGAGTACGTCCGGCAATGGATGTGAATACTACGGAAACCTGTCCAACCTGCTTTGGTAAAGGCACTATTAAATCGTCCATCCTCTTTACGGACACTTTAGAGAGTAAAATTGACTACCTTGTCAACAAACTGAAGATAAAGAAATTCTCGTTACACATCCACCCGTATATCGCTGCCTACATCAATCAGGGAGTTCTCTCACTGAAACGGAAATGGCAAATGAAATACGGATTCGGAATCAAGATTATTCCAAGTCAGAAATTAGCATTTCTGGAATATGTTTTCTACGATCCGCAGGGAGAAGAGATTGACATGAAGGAAGAAATCGAAATCAAATAAAAGAAACGGCGAAGTCTGATAAGATACTTCGCCGTTTTTTTTGTTTATCACAGTGCCAGACGGTAGATTTCCTTACTGTCCTGTTTAGTCAGTTTCACATAATTGCCCACAAACTCTCCCTTATTGCGATGCAGGCTATCCGCCAAGCGGTCTATATCGGGATTCTCAATACCCAGTTCCTTAAAGTTAACCGGCAGCCCTATAAAACGGAAAAAGTGTTTCAAACGGGACACACCCGCCAATGCCATCTCTTCCAAATCCTCCGATTCGGGAACACCGAAAACACGGTTGGCAAACCGGGCTATCTTTTTCGGATTATGTCCGGCCATAAAAGTCATCCATGCCGGAACTATTACAGACAGTCCGGCGCCATGCGTAACGTTGTAAACCGCACTGACTTCATGTTCCAGAAAATGCGAAGCCCAATCCTCCTCGCAACCCACACCACAAGTCCCGTTATGAGCAATCGTTCCACACCACATAATATTGGCGCGCGCACCGTAATCTCCCGGATTTTGTTTTATGCGATAAGCTTCTTTAATGATAGCTGTCAGCGTACCTTCACAAAGACAGTCGCTAATCTCCACATCCTGCGTATTAGTAAAATAACGTTCCATGATATGCACCATCATATCGGCAATGCCGCAAGCCGTCTGAAAAGGCGGCAATGTATAAGTCAATTCCGGATTCATAATGGAAAAGACAGGGCGCAACAATTCCGGCACACGCAAGCTTAGCTTTTGCAGGGTATCCACTTTCGTTATCACCGAGTTGCCCGAGCCCTCGCTACCCGCAGCAGGAATTGTCAGCACAACAGCAACTTTCAATGCTTCCGTCACTTTTGCCTTACCTATAAAGAAATCCCAAAAATCACCCTCATAAGGTACACCGGCAGCGATAGCCTTTGCTGTATCAATTACAGAACCGCCTCCTACCGGGAGCAGTAAATCAGCTTGTTCACGACGGCAAATTTCAATCCCCTCATACACCTTCGTATCCACCGGATTAGGTTGCACACCACCCATCTCGCAATAACGAATACCGGCTTTCTGCAAAGATTGCTTCACTCTGTCCAACAACCCGCTGCGCAGCACGGAACCGCCACCATACACAATCATTACTTTCCGTGCCCCATACTTACCGGCCAAGGCACCGACTTGCATTTCCGTGTCCTTGCCGAATACAAATTCGGTAGGACTGTAAAAGACAAAATTATTCATATACCTATAACATAAAAACAGATTAACGCAAATATACGCAGAGTTTCAATATAAAGAATGCCCCCTGCGTAAATTTGCGTTAATCCACACCTTATAATTTATCCTATATACCGACTGTATCTTTCAAAGAAACGCTTGAATACGCCCCACTTCATCAACCCTTGTTCAAATACCAGAATCCCCAGCAACGCACAGGAAATGCCCAACATCACATCAATCAGATAATGATGTCCGGAATAGACAGCCGTCCACCAGATACCCGCCATGATAACAGAGAACAAAGCTATCAGCCATTTCTTGCAACGTCCCATAATAGCGTATGCTACAGCCACCACCATATAAGCCGCATGCAATGAAGGAACAGCGGCAAATACATTGGCGTACCGTCCATAAATGGAATGAAAGACAGAGCACCCCAGCAGTTCGTCAACGCGCCCCAGTCCCGCTACATTGCCCGGAGTATTGAGAACCGGCTCAAAGCCATAATTCATGGCATACCAGGGCGGTGCTGCCGGATGAATATAATATCCGGCAAACCCGATAAGATTTACCAGCAGAAAGACCATGGCAAAGCGAAGATATACCTTGCGTTCGCCTTTCAGATAAAGCCACAGACCGAATGCAATGGGAACAGGAACCCAGCAAAGGTAGAATATACCGGCAAAGAAATCGCCTACCGTACAGTGATTCTGTGCAAAATACTCGCAGGGAATCAATTTTGTCCCATCAATCGAGATACCGAACAAGGACTTCTCCGCCTCATACAATCCCTGCACATCAATAGGATTCACCTCATAGTAGGGATACACCCGCATCCAGTCGTAAGAAATGACTATGATGATAAAAGGAAGTAGCGGTACCGCCAATTTACGGGTTGTTTTTCCTGCAAAAAAGAGTATCAGAAACAGCCCCGTCATTAAAAGATGCTCTGTACGCAGCCCTATACACACGGCTGTCAACAACAAGAACAGTGCTGTAAGGACAACAACAGGCAACGCTTCTTTGGCAGAAGGAAAAATATCTTTTCTCATTATTGTTTCTTTAATAATTTATAGCAATGCGCAATGCGAGCGAATGCTGTCAGATTAGCAAGAACGGCTATCACGGCCATAGGAACAATCAGTATCAGCATCGGGTCGAACGCCTTGCAATCTCCGAAAATACCACAGCACAAAGCACCAAGGCTGGTCAGCACCACACGCTCGGGACGCTGCATGAAGCCTACTTTACATTCCAATCCCAATCCTTCGGCACGTGCACGCACATAACTCACCATAAGCGAACCGACCAATGCGACAAAAGTAATCATCGATCCCCACAGATACCCTTGCAAAATCAGATAATAGAAACTACCGAACAGCGTCACCATCTCGCAATAACGGTCGAGCACCGAGTCATACAAAGCTCCGAACGTAGAAGACATATTACCTACACGCGCCACGCGCCCGTCCATCATATCGAACAAACCGGCAAAGAGAACAATACCTCCTCCCCAGCCCACATAAGCAAGCTCACCCGGTTTATACATGCCCGCATACACAAATACGCATGCAGCCACGATGTTCATCACCAATCCGGTAGTAGTAATAAAATTAGGCGTAATGCCTACCTTGATCATTCCATGCACAACCGGATTTATAATCTTATAAATCACCTGTTGCAGCCAATCTCTATAATTCATATCAGTTCTATTTAGTCTCTAAAATATTGTCGTATAAATTTCCCGAAATTATGATTACGATATACGAATACCCGTTGCAGATGATAGTTCCAAAAGAACGCCACCAGAATGGCTACGACAATCTTGGACAGGATAAACACATCGTTTATATAATGTCCCAGCAATCCGTCCACCCAGTGCATACCCGTCAGCCACTCGGTCAGGGCAAACGTGCCCCATGTATTCAATAAAATACTACCTCCCCAGACAAAAAGATACTTCAGTGCAACATGCGTCTTTTTGCAGTCGTCCGCATGAAATACCCACCCGTAATTGATAACGCAGTTCACCACGCCGCCAACTACAGAGCCCAGAAAAGTAGCATACAAATAAAAAAGTCCGGATAGTTTAACCAGCAGAATGGTCACCAAGAAATCTATGAGACTTGCCACGTATGACGAAAGCTGAGCCTTGATAAAGACCCAAACAGCATGACGCCATCCTGCAAATCCCGGTTTTCCTTTCAGCTTATCAGCCATCTTACTCCGATTAAGACTACAAAGCTATAAATTCCCGCCAAGATA
>ENA-ORLL01000135-ORLL01000135.1-human-gut-metagenome-genome-assembly--contig:-NODE-135-length-17313-cov-8.8691_pt1 | contig 17313 bp, 18 predicted proteins | sample MGYA00243070_ERZ508830 | MGnify/ENA primary metagenome ERZ508830 (study PRJEB26277, sample SAMN04329787) | human gut metagenome | biome: human-associated habitat | host: Homo sapiens | place: USA...
CGATAAAATATATTGACAACAACCTTGTCTGGAACAAGGACAATGAGGTGTTCGCTTACTATGAGCTGATACCGTACAATTATTCTTTTCTATCCGCAGAGCAGAAATTTATCGTGCATGATAGCTTTCGCCAGCTTATCGCACAGTCCCGTGAGGGTAAAATTCATGCGTTGCAGGTTGCCACGGAAAGCTCTATTAGAAGTATGCAGGAGCAGTCAAAGAAGTTAGTTACGGGGAAGTTAAAGGAAGTTGCTTATCAGAAAATAGACGAACAGACCGAAGCGTTAGTATCAATGATTGGGGATAATCAAGTGGACTACCGCTTTTTTCTTGGCTTTAAGCTCATGGTTACAGAAGAACAGCTCAATCTGAAGAACATCAAAAAATCAGCGTGGCTGACATTCAAAGAGTTTCTCCATGAAGTGAACCACACGCTGATGAATGACTTTGTTTCCATGCCGAATGATGAAATCAACCGTTACATGAAAATGGAAAAGTTACTGGAAAATAAAATCTCCCGTCGCTTTAAGGTGCGTCGCTTGGAAATCAATGATTTTGGGTATCTCATGGAACATCTTTACGGCAGGGACGGTATCGTTTATGAAGATTATGACTATCAGCTACCAAAGAAGAACTATAAAAAAGAAACGCTGATAAAATACTATGACCTTATCCGTCCGACAAGGTGTGTGATTGAAGAAAGCCAGCGATATTTACGATTGGAACATGAGGACAAGGAAAGTTATGTGTCCTATTTTACCGTCAATGCGATTGTCGGCGAGCTTGATTTTCCGTCGTCTGAAATCTTCTATTTCCAGCAACAGCAATTCACATTCCCCGTTGATACTTCTATGAATGTAGAAATCGTAGAAAATCGAAAAGCATTAACAACCGTCCGCAATAAGAAAAAGGAATTGAAAGACCTTGACAATCACGCTTATCAAGCAGGAAGTGAAACCAGCTCGAATGTGGTAGACGCCTTAGACAGCGTGGACGAGCTGGAAACAGACTTAGACCAGAGCAAAGAAAGTATGTATAAGTTAAGCTACGTGATACGGGTGTCTGCACCCGATCTTGACGAGCTGAAACGCCGTTGTGATGAAGTCAAAGACTTTTACGACGACCTCAATGTAAAGCTGGTGCGTCCTGCTGGGGATATGCTGGGGCTTCATTCTGAATTTCTTCCTGCCAGCAAGCGATATATCAATGACTATGTGCAGTATGTAAAATCAGATTTTTTAGCTGGACTTGGCTTTGGAGCAACCCAGCAGTTAGGGGAAACTACGGGTATCTATATGGGCTATTCCGTTGATACGGGAAGAAATGTGTACCTGCAACCGTCTTTAGCTTCGCAGGGCGTAAAAGGCACAGTTACAAATGCCCTTGCTTCTGCTTTTGTCGGTTCGCTTGGCGGTGGAAAGTCGTTCTGCAACAATCTTCTGGTGTATTATTCGGTGTTGTTTGGCGGTCAAGCAGTCATTTTAGACCCCAAAGCCGAGCGTGGCAACTGGAAAGAAACGCTCCCAGAAATCGCCCATGAAATCAATATCGTAAACCTAACCAGCGATAAGGACAATGCAGGACTTCTTGACCCGTTTGTGATTATGAAGAATGTAAAAGACGCTGAAAGTCTGGCAATCGACATCTTGACATTCCTTACGGGTATTTCCTCTAGGGACGGCGAAAAATTCCCCGTGTTACGAAAAGCGGTTCGTTCCGTTACCCAGAGCGACAGTCGGGGCTTGCTCCATGTAATAGACGAGCTACGCCGTGAAGATACGCCCATATCAAGAAATATCGCAGACCATATCGACAGCTTCACGGACTACGACTTTGCACATCTGCTGTTTTCAGACGGTACGGTGGAAAATGCAATCAGCCTTGATAACCAGCTCAATATCATTCAAGTAGCCGACCTTGTACTGCCAGATAAGGACACGACCTTTGAGGAATACACGACTATTGAATTATTGTCGGTGTCTATGCTGATTGTGATTAGTACCTTTGCCCTTGATTTTATCCATTCGGACAGAAGTATTTTTAAGATTGTCGATTTGGACGAAGCGTGGGCGTTCTTAAATGTGGCACAAGGAGAAACGCTCTCTAACAAGCTGGTTCGTGCTGGACGAGCTATGCAGGCAGGCGTTTATTTCGTTACACAATCTTCTGGGGACGTGGCAAAGGAAAGTCTGAAAAACAATATCGGCTTAAAATTCGCTTTCCGTTCTACTGACATCAACGAGATAAAACAGACCTTAGAATTTTTCGGTATCGACAAGGACGACGAAAACAACCAGAAACGCTTGCGTGATTTGGAGAACGGACAATGCTTATTGCAGGACTTATACGGGCGTGTCGGTGTGGTACAGATACACCCAGTTTTTGAAGAACTGCTACACGCCTTTGATACCAGACCGCCCGTACAGAGAAATGAGGTGGAGTGATGAAAGAAAGGATAAAAGGTGCGTTCACAAAAAGGAGGATACTTCACTTTCTCAAAACGGCTCTGTTCGTGGTGGCACTCTCCCTTATCCTGCTTTCACTTTTGGGGACGGTGGCTCATGCAACGGGACTTGTAGACGATACTATCAATGCAGAAAATCTTTACTCAAAATATCCGCTATCTAACTACCAGCTTGATTTTTATGTGGATAATAGCTGGTCGTGGTTGCCGTGGAACTGGCTGGACGGCATTGGAAAATCGGTACAGTATGGGCTTTACTGCATTACCAACTTTGTCTGGACGATAAGCCTTTATTTAAGCAATGCCACGGGCTATGTGGTGCAGGAAGCCTATAAACTTGATTTTATTAACGATATGGCAGACAGTATCGGAAAGAGCATACAGACCCTTGCAGGTGTAACCGAGAACGGCTTTTCTTCTACGGGCTTCTATGTTGGTTTCCTGCTTCTCATTATCTTAGTGGTGGGAATGTATGTTGCTTATACGGGACTGATTAAACGGGAAACCAGCAAGGCACTTCACGCTGTTATCAACTTTGTGGTGGTGTTCGTGCTGTCCGCTTCGTTTATTGCCTACGCTCCCGACTACATCAAGAAGATAAATGAATTTTCATCAGACATCAGTACCGCTTCTTTGGACTTGGGAACAAAAATCATGCTCCCCAACTCCGACAGCGAGGGCAAGGACAGCGTGGACTTGATACGGGACAGCCTATTTTCTATTCAAGTGGAACAGCCGTGGCTACTTCTGCAATTCGGTAACAGCAACATAGAAGAAATCGGGACAGACCGTGTGGAAGCTCTGGTATCAGTAAGTCCAGAGGACGAGGACGGAAAGACCAGAGAGGAAGTCGTGAAAATAGAAATCGAGGATAACGACAATAATAATCTGACGATACCGCAGGTGGTAAACCGTTTAGGTATGGTGTTCTTCCTCTTGTTCTTCAACTTGGGGATAACGATATTTGTATTCTTGCTTACGGGCATGATGTTGTTTAGCCAGATACTTTTTATTATCTTTGCAATGTTTTTACCTATCAGCTTTTTACTTTCCATGATACCGAGCTATGAAAGCATGGCAAAGCAGGCAATCGTAAGGGTGTTTAATACCATAATGACACGGGCAGGAATAACGCTCATTGTAACAGTGGCGTTCAGTATTTCCAGTATGTTTTATAACATTTCCACAGATTACCCGTTTTTCATGGTGGCGTTCTTGCAGATAGTATGTTTCGCAGGTATCTATATGAAGCTGGGCGACTTAATGAGTATGTTCTCTTTGAACGCTAACGACAGTCAAAGCATGGGACGAAGAATTTTCCGCAGACCGTATCTATACTTGGCACATAGGGCTAGGCGTATGGAAAGACGGCTTGCTGGTGCGGTTACTGCTGGTGGTGTTGCTGGTGCGGTGGCTGGTAGTTCTGTTGCTGGCAAAAGAGCTGAAAGAAAAAATACAGCTTCTAAAGAAAATCGGGGCAATACCACTTCCAGCATGGGACAGCGTGCAGGCTCAAAGGTGGGTGCTGTCTTAGATACGAAAAATAAAGTGAAAGACAAGGCAAATGCTGTCAAAGAAAACATCAAGGATATGCCGACACAGACCGCTTATGCGGTGTATTCCGCAAAGGAAAAGGCAAAGTCCAGCGTGTCCGACTTCAAGCGTGGCATGGTGCAGGAACAGCAGTCCAGACAGACGGGACGATTGGAAAAGCAGGAACAGCATAGGCAGAATATCGCTGACAAGCGTATGGAGCTTCAAAAGGCACAAGAAGCAAGGCAGGCACAGCGAAAGGCTGACGGATCAGCGACAACGGGAGCTACCCGTCCCCATGAGCGACCAGCCACAGCTTCAAGCGTTTCAAAGACGGGTGCTGAAAAAATGCAGGAAGTCAAACGTCCTGCCACAGCGACCACTTCAAAGATAAGTGAGCCAGTCAAAGCAAATGTTATCAAAGAGCGTCCGCTATCTTCTGGTGCTTCTGATAGAAAAACGACCCAACCTGCACAGCCAGTACATAGGCAGAATGTAGAAAAAGTGGTATCGCAGGAAACACGCCAGAATGACACAAAAGACCGCAGGACAAAGGTTCAGCAGACGCAAACCGTCCAAAAGAACCAGCAGACCAAAGAGAAAAACCGAAGCCTTGTAACAAAGAAAGGACAGAAGAAAAAATGAAACTGAAACATATCGCTCTCATTGGCAGTCTGTTTCCTATCCTCTTTTCTCTGGTGCTTTTCTTTGGGGTGTTGATTAGTGCGGACAGCGACGACGAGAACAGCAACTTTTCTTCTGGCATTACGGGTATGAATTTATCCGCAGAAGTTTTGAAACATCAGCCTATGGTGGAAAAGTACGCCAGAGAAAACGGTATCTCCGAGTATGTCAATGTGCTACTTGCTATCATTCAAGTAGAAAGTGGTGGTACAGCAGAAGATGTTATGCAGAGTTCAGAAAGTCTTGGCTTACCGCCCAATTCTTTAGATACGGAAAGCTCAATCAAGCAGGGGTGTAAATATTTTGCGTCCCTGCTTTCTTCCTGCCAAAATCAAGGTATCGACGATTTGAATGTAGCGATACAGTCTTATAACTATGGCGGTGGCTATGTGGGATATGTGGCAGGAAAAGGAAAAAAACACACTTTTAATCTTGCAGAGAGCTTCGCCCGTGAGAAATCGGGTGGAAAGAAAGTAACCTACACCAACCCGATAGCCGTTGCTAAGAATGGGGGCTGGCGGTATGGCTATGGAAATATGTTCTATGTGGAAGTAGTCAATCAGTATTTAGCAGTTCCGCAGGTATCGGGAGAACTGGCACAAAAGGTAATGAATGAAGCGTTGAAATATCAAGGCTGGAAGTATGTGTATGGTGGCAGTAACCCGAATACTTCCTTTGATTGTTCGGGATTGACGCAATGGTGCTATGGAAAAGCTGGTATCTCCTTACCGAGAACAGCACAAGCACAGTATGACGCAACCCAACATCTGCCACTCTCGCAGGCAAAAGCAGGCGATTTGGTGTTTTTCCATTCCACCTATAACGCTGGTTCGTATGTAACACACGTCGGTATTCTTGTTTCGCCGACACAGATGTACCACGCAGGCGACCCGATAGGATATGCAGACCTAAGTAGTAGTTACTGGCAACAGCACTTAATCGGTGCAGGACGAGTAAAACAATAGAAAGGACTTGAAAAATATGTTTAAGAAGAATAAGAAACAGACAGAAACTATCAAAGAACCAAAAGAAAAAAAGGTGCGTACTGTCAAGGTAGGCACACATAAGAAAACCGTGATTGCGTTGTGGGTGGTGCTTGTCGCAAGCGTGAGCTTTGGGGTGTATAAGAATTTTACGGCTATCGACCAGCACACCACCCATGAAAAAGAAATCATTGAACTTCGCTTGCAGGACACCAACGGGATAGAAAATTTCGTGAAAAACTTTGCGAAGTCCTATTACACATGGGATAACAGCAAAGAAGCGATTGAAGCAAGGACGCAGGCAATCAGCGGTTATCTGACAAAGGAATTGCAGGACTTGAATGGTGATACAATCAGAACGGATATACCGACCAGCTCCACAGTTACAGATGTGATTGTATGGAGTATTGAACAGTCGGGAACGGACACTTTTTCTGCTACCTACGAAGTAGATCAGCAGATAAAAGAGGGAGAACAGACAAGCAATGTGAAAGCAACCTATACCGTAAAAGTCCATATAGACGCTGACGGGGATATGGTAATCGTTCAGAACCCTACCCTTGCACCAGCAATCGAAAAATCAGACTATGAGCCTAAGACATCAGAAGCAGACGCAAGTGTAGACGCTGATACTGTAAACGACGCTACCGCATTTCTGGAAACATTCTTTAAGCTGTACCCAACAGCGACGGAAAAAGAGCTTGCTTACTATGTATTGGGAAATGTGATTGAACCTATCGGCAGGGACTACATTTATTCTGAACTGGTAAACCCTATCTTTATAAAGGACGGCGACAATGTGAAAGTCAAGGTTGCGGTAAAATTCATTGATAATCAGACAAAAGCGACGCAGGTATCGCAGTATGAGCTTGTGCTACATAAGGATAGTAACTGGAAGATTGTAGGATAAATGATATAGCGTGCATTTCCTATCAGATTTGCACGCTTTTACAAAACGACAAGAAAACTGTGCAAAAATATTGACTTGTAATGACCGAATGCTATAATATAAATGACAAGTGTACTTGGTATTATTTGAAAGGAGCGTTATATAATGGATAAAGAAAAAATACTATCACAAAACAAAAAAGAGAATCTATATCTTGATGAATACGAAAAACATATTAAACTTCAAGGGAAATCTTTTGGCTTAATGTTTGTTTTATTTATCTGCATTTTAATTCTTTTCATTAAAGCAGTTTGTAAAGAACCTTACTATGACATAATGACAATTATTGGGTCTGTGGCATTTGGCTCTATGGGTTATGAAGCACATATTTCAAAAAATAAATCCAAATTTGTTATTGCTTTATTCTTTCTTCTATTTATGGGGTATTACTTTTATAAATTTTTAATGATAGGTTTATAGAATGGACGAACATTTAATTTTGCGAAACAGATTAAAAACTGTACGAAAAGAAAAAAAATTATCACAAACAGAATTAGCTGAACTAGTCGGGGTTTCTCGGAATACAATTAGTTCTATTGAAACTGGACAATTTAATCCAACAGCAAAATTGGCATTAGTGCTTTGTATAGCTTTAGATAAAAAATTTGAAGAATTATTTTATTTTGATTAAAGGAGAGAACGATTATGGAATTAGAGGAATTGATTGTTGAAATAGTTATAGGATTGTTTTTACTTTTTACATCTTATCAAATAGGTATAAAAGAGAATATTACTTTATTACATGGTTATCATTATACACAACTTGACCCTAAAGATAAAAAGGTGTTTACAAAAAAAATAGGAATAGGCACTTTACTGGTTAGTATTGGTATTCTTGTTATGCCGATTATCAATTTAATCTCTCATTCTGAATTAGGCTATTACATAGGTCTTATTTTGATTGTTGTAGGAGTGTTTTATATCATATTCATCATTGTAAAATACAATGGAAAACTTATTAGCTTTAAAAAGTAGAATTGAGGTATGAATATGATAGGACTGAACAAAAGAGATATAAAAAAGGCATTGAAAGCTGGTGCAAAAGCTGGCGGTGTATCATTGGCTGATGTTCGGGCGGATATTGAAGCTACGATTGATGAAGCTATGAATAGCACCGACCCAGAGGTGCAGGCAAATTTCAAAAAGTATTTTGGGAATAAACGCCCTACGCCAGAGGAATACATTTATACCATTACGAAAAAGACAACGGTAAAATTATAATAAAAGGGTCGTGGAAATGCTTCACAGAATTGTGATCTGCATTATCACGGCTCTTTTACTCTCTGTTTACTTTCAAAACTGTAAGTGTAATTGAATACTGCCCTTGCTATAATTTAATTGTATTCCAAAACAAATAAATGTGGCAGGAAGAAAGGAGCGATTTTTAATGGAACACATTTTAAATTTAGAGCAAGTAAAAAAATACTACGGGGGTAACTCTGGAAATATCACAAAGGCAGTAGACGGTATTTCTATGTATGTAGATAAGGGCGAATTTGTCGCAATCATGGGAGCTAGTGGTTCTGGAAAGACTACCCTATTAAACTGTATCTCTACGATTGATACTGTAACCAGCGGACACATTACAGTCAATAATCAAGATATTACCAAAATCAAGGATAAAGATTTTGCTGATTTCAGACGTGAAAATTTAGGGTTCATTTTTCAAGATTTCAACCTTTTAGATACTTTAACGATTGGAGAAAACATTTCTTTATCATTGGTTATCAACAAACAGAACCCTACTGATATTGAGAAAAGAGTTCATGCTATCGCCGATAAATTGGGTATTCGTGATATTTTATCGAAATTTCCTTATGAAGTTTCTGGCGGACAAAAACAGCGTTGTGCTTGTGCTAGAGCCTTAATCAATGAACCGAAACTGATTTTAGCTGATGAACCGACGGGAGCTTTGGACTCAAAAGCTTCCAGATTATTACTGGAAACAATGTCTGAAATCAACAAGAAAATGCAGGCTACTATTTTAATGGTAACACATGACCCGTTTAGTGCGTCTTTCTGTGAACGTATTTTGTTCTTGAAAGACGGTAAAATATTCAATGAAATTTTCAGAGGGGAAAAAAGCAGAAAAGATTTCTTCAATGAAATACTGGATATATTAACCTTGCTCGGAGGTGAAGTGGGAAATGTTAGGTAAGTTAGCGTATAGAAATACAAAAAGAAATATTAAAGATTATTTGATTTATCTGATAACCGTTACTACATCCTTTTCTCTTATATTTGCTTTTAATTTGGTGGCAAGTTCTGATGAAATTGTAAAGTTATGTTCCAGTATGGATGCATTTAAGAATTCATTGTTCGCTGTAAATATCCTTATTACTTTTGTGATATGCTTTTTGATCAACTATACAACGAAATTTATGTTTGAAAAAAGAAGTAAAGAATTAGGAACATATATGCTTCTTGGCATTAAGAAAAAAGAAATTGCCCACTTAGTTATAATTGAAAATATACTGTTGGGAATTTTAGCATTTGTATTAGCTATTCCTATTGGCTTTTTATTCAGCCAGTTTGTGTCGTTAGTAATTGTAAACTTACTGGGTATTCCAAAAACTCTCTTTATTTCTTTGAATTTTGTTTCTATTGGACTATTGATAATTTATTTTTTAACTATTTATGTTTTGGTTTTACTTAATCTATTAAGAAGAATAAGTAAAATGACGATACGTGATTTTCTTTACTTTGATAAACAAAATGAAAAGAAAATGTTCCGTGACAGTAAAAAAAGAAATGTCATTTTTGTTTTAAGTATTATTCTTGGTGCGATTTCTCTTTTTCTCTGGAATTCACGTTGTACTATGGATAATTTTAATAAGCAAGAAACACTTACCTATTTGATGGTAAGCGTAATCATGTTGATTATCAGCATTTATGGTATATCTACAACTTGTGCAGATATGTTCTTGACTGTTTTGTTAAAGAATAAAAAAATGAAATATCAAAATGATAATCTGTTTGTAGCAAGAACATTTGCTTCTAAAGCAAGAACAATGAGCTTCACATTTGGTACATTGTCTATGTTGATTTTAATTTCACTGCTGGCTCTGAATTATTCTAGTATCAACAAAGCTTCGTATGATATCAGCGTGAATTTAAATGCACCATATGATGTACAACTCTTTGATGATAAGCAGGTATTTGATGAATATATTCGAGTAATTGAAGAAGAATATACGATTGATAATACCATTGAGTACGACATTTATAAAGAGCCGAATCATCAGGTACAAAATTTTTTCCAATCAGAATATTATGATTTTGACCCAGTCTTGAAGTTAAGTGATTATAATAGATTACTAGAATTAAGAAAGATGCCGTTGCTTTCTTTAAATGATAACGAATACTATATAGTTACAAATAGCAAGTTTGCATATGAGGTTGAAGATAACAAAGATATTGAAACCATAACAGTAGCAAATAAAAATTTGAAATTAAAAGGATATGACACTAAGTCTTATTGGAACTCTATAACTAATACTGGCAGATTTGTTGTTGTACTTCCAGATAAATATGTTCAAGGACTTGAAGTATCAGAAAATCATTTGATTATAGATACAAAAGAAGATACAGACGCAGAATTAGAAAATAAGATAAAAGAAGATATGCAACATCAATTAGTAAAGGTTGATGAAAATGGAGAAATAAATGACGAATCGTATAGAGTAAACGTAAGAGGTGCAGAAATAGAACAACAAAAAGCAATGGTTGCAATAGTAGTCAGTCTGTTTATGTATATTGCATTTATCTTGATTTCCGCAGTAGGGACAATTTTGGCAGTTCAATCATTGAGCGACTCTACTAAATACAAATATCGCTACCTGACCTTGCGAAGATTAGGAATAAATGACAAGTCGCTATTTAAGACAATCAGAAAACAATTATTGATATTATTTTGTGTCCCTGCAATATCAGCAATATTATGTTCTTTCGTGATGATGTCGTCATTGAATAATGTGTATCAACAAATTTTGGGAGATAAACACCTTTATCTAATGTACTTTGGCTTGAATTTAATTATCTTCTTCCTAATTTATAGTATTTACTGGATAGCAACGTATATCGGTTTCAAACGAAATATCAATGAGGCGAGTTAGATTTTTCTAGCTCTCCTGCTGTGGAATTATTATAATGGTAAATCAAGGGGGTGTTGAAATGAGAATAGCAATTATCGAAGATGATGAAATCACTCGTTTGGAGCTTTCTAAATTATTGAACACACAAGGATATGAAACAGTTTTATTGACTGACTTTGGAAACCTGACAGATGAATTAAAGCAATATTCCATAGAACTGGTTCTGCTTGATATTAACCTGCCGTATGAGAATGGCTATGAAGTATGCAGGAAAATAAAACAAGTCATGCCAGTACCGATTATCTTTGTAACAAGCAGAGATACAAATGCTGACGAATTGAAAAGTATTCAAGTGGGTGGGATTGATTTTATCACAAAGCCATATGATACGCTTATTCTTCTTGAGAAGATCAAGCGTGCATTGCAGTTGTCAAACCCAAACAATTTCCGTGAGCTTGTCAAAAAAGATTGTACCCTTGATTTACACTTATCCATTTTGAAATATCAAGAGCAAAGCATTGAACTGACAAGAAATGAATTTCGTATTTTGTACTACTTCTTTATGAACGAAGATAAAGTTATTAGCAAAGAAGAACTATTGGAAAAGCTGTGGAACGACAAATATTATTTAGACGAAAATGTATTACTGGTTAATATGACTCGTCTAAAAAAGAAAATGAAAGAAATCGGTATTGTTCATTTATTGGAAAATATACGAGGAAAGGGTTGGAAACTGTGAGTTTTTTTACATTCTTAGAAGAAAAAATAACAGAGATATTGTTTCAGCTTTTCTTTCTTGCCTTAGTAGCATTTCTCTTGATTTTCTACGGTGTAGATACGCTATTTGTTGTATTGCTGACAATTCTGTTCATCAGCATACAAGGGCTTTCTCAATGGTGTTTGTATCGGAAGAAACGTGGGGCTTCACAACATATTATTGATTTAGTAGACGGACTGGAAGAAACTTACTATATTGCAGACGTTTTACCAAAGCCAAAAGAATTTCAAAATGAAGCCTATTACTACGCAATAAAAAAAGCCTGTAAATCTATGAATGATGAAATCAGTAAAATTACAGAGGAAAAGCAGGAGTATCAAGAATATGTGGAAAGTTTCGCCCATGAAATCAAGATACCGATAGGAGCATTGTCTTTGACGTTTGATAATACGAAAAATTACACGTTGAAAAAAGAAACAGACAAAATATTTCAGTTGGTGGAACAAATGCTCTACTATGCAAGAAGTGAAAATACGGAAAAGGACTATTTTGTAAAACAGTTGCAGTTAGACGAAGTGATACATAATGTCATTCTGAAATTCCGTCATTCGCTTATGGAAAGAAAAGCAATTATCAATATCCATGACATAGAAAATGTCATTTATACTGATGAAAAATGGCTGACATTCATTCTATCTCAAATCGTGCAAAATGCGATTAAGTATTTTGATAAGCAAGAAAATAAGCTGACGATATACAGTCAAGACAATGGTACAAATATATTGCTTGTGATTGAAGATAACGGCTGTGGAATAAAAGCGTCTGATTTATCCCGTGTATTTGAAAAAGGTTTTACGGGTTCAAATAGAAACAAGGCAAATGCAACGGGTATGGGACTGTATCTATCGAAAAAATTATGCGATAGGTTGGGCTTGAAATTGGATATTGCTTCTACGGAAAAAGAATATACAAGACTGACCATTACATTTCCAAAAGGAACAGTTCATAATTTTTCAGAGTAATTTGAAAACCATGCCAACATTGATACGGTGCTTTAAGGGGGCTTGCATTATGGAAAGCTTTAAGTACAATTCTTTGCAATCAAATTCCACCTAATAGAACACTATTTTTTACAGTAATAGACGATTGAATTTAGGAGTGATACCATGATAGGGCTAAAAAAACGTGATATAAAAAAAGCATTGAAAGCTGGTGCAAAAGCTGGCAGTGTATCATTTGCTGATGTTCGGGCTGATATTGAAGCAACGATTGACGAAGCTATGAACAGTACAGACCCAGAGGTGCAGGCAAATTTCAAAAAGTATTTTGGAAATAAACGTCCTACGCCAGAAGAATATATTTATAAGATTACCCAAAAGACAAAGGTTTAAATGTTTATCCCGCTTCCTGCGAAGCGGATTTGCAGTATAAACTATGTGATAGAACATTAAGTTTAAAAAATTACCCCACGTAACGTATTGCTTGTAACGCTACGTAATGACATAAAATGAAAACAGAAAGGAGGAAAAGGCTATGTCAAAATATACGACAGGAGAAATAGCAAAGCTTTGTGGAGTATCTGTTAGAACAGTGCAGTATTATGATGAACGTGGTATCTTAATACCTAGTGAACTTTCTGAAGGTGGCAGACGACTTTATTCAGAAGATGATTATAAAAAACTGAAAATCATTTGCTTTCTTCGTGATGCAGGTATTTCAATTAAAAGCATAGGAGAATTGTTATCTGAAAGTAATCCTAGCAGTGTTATTTCTGTTTTGCTTGAAAAGCAAGAGCAACTTCTTCAAAATGAAGTAAAAGAAAGACAAGAGCAACTTGCTATGCTAGAGGGCATAAAGAAAGCACTGAAAGGAATAGAAAATTTCTCTGTTGAATCAATCGGAGATATAGCTTATGCAATGGAAAACAAAAAGAAAATGAAGCAGTTACACGCAGTTCTGTTGATAACAGGTATTCCCCTAAATATAATTCAGTGGGTTAGTATTATTTTATGGATTACTACTGGAATACAGTGGTTATTTTGGGGATATATCTTGGTAGCGATTCCATATGCAATTTTTATAATACGATTTTTATCAAAAAGGATAGTATATATCTGTCCACAGTGTCATGAGATATTTAAACCTCATCTGAAAGAGTTTATTTTTTCAAATCATTCCATGACGCTCAGAAAACTGACGTGTACCAGTTGTGGATATCATGGTTTTTGTGTTGAAACCTATCGAGAGGAGGAAAAAAATAATGAATAATGTTACTGAATTTTTACCGTTTTTAGTACCGTTAGTAATCTCAGAATTAGCCCTGCTGGCGTATACACTTTATCATATTCTAACTCATAAGAGCTATAAAAGAGGTAATCGTACTTTATGGCTTATTGTTGTGATTGTTGGTATGCAATTTATTGGACCTATCCTTTATTTCTTGCTTGGGAAGGAGGATTCTTAACGTGGATATGCTTCGTATCACAAACTTAAAGAAACATTTTGGGGATAAAGAAGTTTTGACAGGGTTAAATTTATCTGTACCCGAACATAGTGTTTTTGGTTTTGTAGGGGAAAATGGTGCTGGCAAGACAACAACAATGAAAATAATCTTAGGGCTTCTAAAGTCGGACAGGGGTGAAGTATTTGTATCTGGTGAAAGGGTAAAATACGGACAAACTGCAACTAATCGTTATATTGGGTATCTTCCTGATGTTCCAGAGTTTTACTCCTTTATGACAGCAAGAGAATATCTTAGATTATGTGGAGAAAGTTTGGAAATGGGAAAAAACGACATTGAAAAAAGAAGTGATGAACTTTTAACTCTTGTTGGTCTTTCCAAAGAAAATCATCGTATTAGAGGGTTTTCAAGGGGAATGAAGCAACGACTTGGGATTGCACAAGCACTTCTTGGACGCCCCAAAATTTTGATTTGTGATGAACCGACTTCTGCACTCGACCCGATTGGAAGAAAGGAGATACTTGATATTCTACTTTCTTCCAAAAAACAGACAACGGTATTGTTTTCAACACATATTTTATCTGATGTTGAACGAATCTGCACAGATGTTGCTTTTTTAAATAATGGAAAAATAGCTATGCAAGGAGCAGTTGCCGATTTAAAAAATGTGTGTTCTTCACACGAATTTATTGTGGAAACAATAAAAGCAGACGACGCTGAATATCTTTCTAGTGTATTCACAGACGCTCAATTAACCGCAAAAGATACTCTTTTATTCTTGGGCGAACAATTTAAAATGTTTGAAGTGCTTGAATTTATTACAGAACATAAAATATTAATTTCTAAAATCGAGCGTGTTGAACCCTCACTAGAATCTCTATTTATGGAGGTGGTGTCAAAGTGAAATCGTTTATTGCTTTTTTTAAAAAAGAAATTTTTGAATGTATCAGAAGTGGAGAACTTACATTTTTCTGTATTCTGTTTTTGATTTTTGGCATTATGAATCCAGCAATTGCAAAACTTACGCCGTGGATGTTAGAAACGCTTTCTGATTCTTTGGCAGAACAGGGAATGATGGTTACAGAAGTTACAGTGAATGCTCTTACGTCGTGGACACAGTTTTTCAAAAACATTCCTATTGCGTTAATTGTATTTGTGTTTCTGTATAGCGGAATATTTACAAAGGAATATGAAACAAATACTCTTATACTTATTTTAACTAAAGGACTATCTCGCTATAAAGTAGTATTTGCAAAATTTTTTGTGATGTTTACAATGTGGACGATTGGGTATTTGTTATGCTTTGCTGTAACTTATGGATATAACGCCTTTTTTTGGGATAACAGTATTGCTGTTGGACTACTGCCTGCTATGGTACATTGGTGGTTGTTTGGGGTATGGATAATAGGTCTTATTGTTTTATTTTCCGTTCTTGTTAAAAGTTATACGGGAGTGCTTTTAGGGACTGGTGGCAGTGTTCTAGGTGTGTATCTTATTAGCTTTTTTCCTAAAGCTTGGAAATACACTCCGACTACTCTAATGGAAAGTGCTTCTTTGCTGATTGGTACTAAATCTATTGAAGATTATGGAATTGCAGTCCTTATAACTATTTTATTGGTCGTTATTTGTTTGATTGTAAGTATTACTGTAATGAATAGAAAACAGTTATAATGCTTAGACTTTCAAGTTATATTATTATATTACTTTTTGATGATTATTTATTTTAATTGGCATAGGTGGAAAAAATATGTGATTTGATTTTTATAACAGTTTCCTTTCAAAACTACACTAACATTATTAAGGTGCTTTAAGGGGGATTGTATTATGGAACATTTTAAGCGAAATTCTATACAATCATACACTACCTAACAGCTTTTTATTAAAAACTGAATATTTTATAGCTTTAATAGCTCGTATAAAACTATATGTTTTGTGCGGGCTTTTTTCATGCCTAAAAAAATTTTTAAATTTTTTCGGTTTCAACTTAGCAAATCACACCTGCCGTTCCCTATATGGTGCGGAAAGAGGGATAACCACTTTTCACGTCGTAACGGAAAGGGGGTGCGATTGATGAAACCGTCTGACTTCCAGAAAACAGTTCAATGCCGTTTTGAAAGTTGTTTGAAGAAAGTTGTCCGACATGTTGTTAAGGACTATCAGAAGAAATTAAAGCGACGACAAAAGGAAGAAACGCTTTTTTGTGAACTTCCAGAAATCGTTGTAGAAAGTCTGGCTGTCTGGGACGACTATGATACGGACTATACGATTTTCAATGTATGCGGTAGTGATATTCGTATTTGTGATGATGAACTGGCAGAAGCCTTGAAACATTTGTCTGAGCGTAATCGAGAAAATTTGCTGATGTATTATTTCTTGGAAATGAGCGATACCGAGATTGCAAAAAGACAAAATATTTCAAGAAGTGGTGTTTTTCAAAACCGACACAATTCACTAGAGCTTATGAAAAAAATACTAAAGGAGAAATGATAGCAAATGAAACACACAATGAAGAAGCCGTCCTACTATTTGCTTTCACAAGCAATGGACGGGGACGAAAAAGCGATTGAAAAGATACTGGCATTTTATGACCCGTACATATCAAAGTGCTGTCTACGTCCACTCTATGATGAATACGGCAATGTTTATATTGTTGTAGATATGGAGTTAAAGGGACTCATCAGAGAAGCACTTATTAAAATGATTTTAGGGTTTGATATTGCCTTAGAAATCGAAGAAGAATAACAAGCAGTAACCGCAGAGCATGATTGGTTCAATCCCCTCTTTCCTGCTCTGCACCTGTTTTTACATGAAAGCAACACGCTTTCGCCACAGCTCTTTGACAACTGAATAAAGCAGACAGATACGTTTGTGAGATAGCGAGCCACGGGGACTGTACGCCACGACCTTTCCAAAAGAAAGCGAGCGACCCACGCAGTGATCCGAGAGCGACTGTTGGAAAAGTCGTTTTGCCACGACCTATCCTCACAGAATAATGATACGTCCGCATGGTGCGGTTCTGCCCACAAGAATGGGAATAGTTGAGATACTAATGGAGCTTTCCAAAGCCGTCTGTCTGCTTATGTAACTTATAAATAGACACACAGTAAAGGGGGTGTTACATTATGTTAAATACTGATGTGTTAAATGATGTGATGTTCCAGCGAGGTAAGGTGTTGGAATATGAATAAAACGAAGATAAGAGCAACGGAACAGCCGATTGCTGTTGATATAGAGGGACTGTCTGCTATGTTATCTTGTGGTCGTGCTACTGCAAGAAAGATTGGCGAGCAGGCAGGAGCAAAAATTGTGATAGGTCGCAGGGGTCTTTATTCCATAGAAAAAGTCAAGAAATACTTGTTATATTTGGAAGAATAGAGCGATTTTCTATTTATGTTCTCTGGCGTGTGTAGTATAATAAGAAAGGACA
>ENA-ORLL01000158-ORLL01000158.1-human-gut-metagenome-genome-assembly--contig:-NODE-158-length-15891-cov-7.24665_pt1 | contig 15891 bp, 12 predicted proteins | sample MGYA00243070_ERZ508830 | MGnify/ENA primary metagenome ERZ508830 (study PRJEB26277, sample SAMN04329787) | human gut metagenome | biome: human-associated habitat | host: Homo sapiens | place: USA...
CGCCGTGGATGCAGATGCGGTCCCCGCTTCTAAACTCCCGGTGGGCGTCGTAGTCGGCACTGCACCAGCCAAAGCTGCCCGCAACGCCCGGCTGGGCGATGCTGTCGTTCAGCACGGCGGCGTGGTGCAGTGCCTGCACCAGACGGTGCGGCTCATCGTCAAAGGGCTTGGCGGGGAAGTTCTGCCCGCCGAACTCGCTGATAAGGTAGCCCTTGCGGGTGTCGGGGGTCACGGCGGCGCGGTTCTCGCAGCCCGCGCCGCGCCCGGCGTAGGAATAATCGTTGTAGGCGTAAACGTCCTCCAGCAGCTGGCTCTTGCGGGTGCTGCGGGTGCCCGCCGTGGGGCGGGTGGGGTCCAGCCGGTGGATGGCTTCGTTGGTGCGCTTATAAAAGGCTTCGTTGTCGGGGCTGCCGCTGATGCGGGCACCCCACAAAAAGATGCTGGGATGGCTGCGGCACTGGCACACCATCTCCCGGCAGTTCTGCAGCGCCTGCGCCTGCCACACCTCATCACCGATGTGCTGCCAGCCGGGCATTTCGGGGAACACCAGCAGACCCAGTTCATCGCAGGCGTCCAGAAACGCCGGGCTGGGGGGCGCATAGCAGGTGCGCACGGCGTTGCAGCCCAGTTCCTTTTTCAGCAGCTGGGCGTCCAGCCGCTGGATGCTGTCCGGCATGGCGTAGCCCTGATACGGGTAGCTCTGGTGCCGGTCAAGGCCGCGCAGCTCCACCCGCTGCCCGTTCAGGTACAGCCCGCCCGCCACGAACTGCACGGTGCGGAAGCCGAACCGCACCGTTTTTTCGTCCAGCACCCGGTCGGGCAGACCGCCGGTGCCGGGGCGGATGAGCCGCACGGTCAGGGTGTACAGGGTGGGGTGCTCTAAGCTCCATGGGTGCACGTTGTTCAGCGTGCCGGTGATGGGCAGGGAAAGCTCGCCGCTGTACACTGCCCGGCTCCCGGCGGGGCTGCGGATCTCGGCCTGCAGCGTGCAGCCGACCGTCTCGCCCACGGTGGCCGTGTAGATGCGGAAATCGCCCTCGGCCTTTGCCTCGATGAACACGTCCCGCAGGTAGGCAGGCTCCTTGATATCCAGACTGTCGGCGCGGTAGATGCCGCCATAGGTCAGCGCATCCAGCTGCCCGCCGAAGGGCGGGATGTTCAGATCCTCCCGGCTGTCGCAGCGCACAGCCACCACGTTCTTCTGCCCCAGACGCAGCGCACCGGTCAGGTCTACCGTAAAGGCGGTGTAGCCGCAGCCGTGGTGGAACATCCGCCGCCCGTTGCAGAACACAGTGGCATCGTGTGCCACTGCCCCGAAAGTAAGCAGCACGGTGCGGCCCAGCCACTCTTTGGGCGCAAAAAAATCCCGCCGGTAGCCGCACAGGCGCTGGTAGTCGTTCTCATTGCAGTAGTTATAAGGCAGGGGTTTGACCGTGTGCGGCAGCCGCACCGGGGTAAGGGAAAGCTCCGGGCACTCCGGGCGCACCAGCGCCGGGTCGAATGTGGGGGTGAACAGCCAGCCCTCGTTCCAATCGTAGTGTTCCATAGCAGGATCTCCGTCTGAGTGATATGCTTATAGAGGTATGGTATCACAAAGTTATGAACGAAAAAAGCATTCGCGCCCCTTTTGTGCCGGAACAGCAGAAATTTTGCAGTGCACGAAAGCTTCCGGTGGCTGGTTGCCCATGAAATGCTTGGAAAAATTGTACAAAATCGCCCATAGAAATGGGGCCCCGGAACGCCAGCGGCGTTCCGGGGCTCTGAAATCATTTTCACGAGAGGGGCTGTATGTGAAAAAATGGATTGGGAAACTCTGTAGAGTTTCCCAATCCATAAATTTAAAATAATTCTTCCGCTCAGCGGATAAAATTGGTCATGGGGCGGGGCGGGTTCTGCGGGTGGTCGATGCCTGCAGCCTTACCGGCTTCGATGCAGCGCAGCAGCCATGCCATGTTGCGGCCCAGTTCCTGCATCACGGCGCAGCCCTCGGCGTCCTGCAGCACCTGCTCGGGGTTGGAGCCATGCACCATCGCCCAGTAGGAGCCGTTGACCAGCGGCATATGGAAGAACTGGGGGTATTTGACCAGCTGGTCAAGAGTGGAGGTGGTACCGGCGCGGCGGGCAGAGCAGCAGATGGCGGCGGGCTTGTAGGCCAGATACTTGCCGCCCGCGTAGGCCAGACGGTCCATAAAGCTGGCCATGTTGCCCGCAGCGGAGGCGTAGTGCACCGGGCTGCCGAACACGAAGGCGTCGGCAGTCTTGGCCTTCTCAATGGCTTCGTTGACGCCGCCGCCGAACACGCACCCGTTGCCGCTGCGGCAGCCGCCGCAGCCGATGCAGCCGCCCACGGGCTGACCGCCGACGTGCAGGATCTCGGTTTCAATGCCCTGTGCCTTCAGCTCCCCGGCAATAAGGGAAAGGGCGGTGTAGGTGCAGCCCTTCTCGTGGGGGCTGCCGTTGATGAGCAGAACTTTCATGCTGTATACTCTCCTTTGCTGAAATGCGCCGTAAAATGCGCAATATTGCTGCTATGATTGTAGCACAAAGCCGCCCGCAGCGCAATGCGGGCTCTTGACAATGCTATGCAGATGGGAGATAATAAAAGATACGAAAGAGTTCAAACTGGCTGCCGCGGGGGCGGCAGCTACGGCAAGGAGGTAACATCATGCGCGTGATCGCAGGAGAAGCCCGGGGCCGCAGGCTGGAAGCACTGCCCGGCACCGATGTGACCCGCCCCACCCTCTCGCAGGTGAAGGAGGCGATGTTCAGCATCGTACAGTTCGACCTGCCCGGGGCACGGGTGCTGGATCTGTATGCCGGCAGCGGCCAGCTGGGCATCGAGGCGCTGAGCCGGGGTGCGGCCCGGTGCGTCTTTCTGGACGAGAGCCGGGAGGCGGTAAGCATCGTGATGCGCAACTGCAAGGCCTGCGGCGTGTTTGACCGCAGCCGGGTGAATATCGGCGAGGCTGCGCGGTTTTTATCGGCCTGCCGGGAGCAGTTCGATCTGGTGCTGCTGGACCCGCCCTTCCGCGGCGGCACGCTGGAAAAGATCCTGCCGGCCGTGGAAAAGTGCGTTGCCCCCGGCGGCATCGTGCTGTGCGAGAGCGAAACAGGCATCGTGCTGCCTGCGCAGGCGGGCAGTCTGACCCTGCAAAAACAGTATAAATACGGCAAGGTGCTGCTGTGGAAGTACACAAAGCCCATGCAGCCCGCCGCTGAGCAGGAGGGAGAAGCCTTATGAACGTGAACGAGCTTTTGGATACCATTGAGGATGCACTGGAAGAGAGCGCAAACGTGCCCCTTTCCGGCGGCAAGCGCATCGTGGATGTGGAGCAGATCCGGGATTATCTGGACGAGGTGCGGGCGGCTCTGCCCGGCGAACTGCGGCAGGCGCAGCAGATCGTGAACGACCGGGCGCAGATCGTGGACAGCGCCAACGCACAGGCACAGGCCATTGTAAAAAAGGCCGAGGAGCGCGCCCGCATTCTGGTCAGCGATGCCGAGATCGTCAAGGCCGCCCAGCAGCGCGCGGCTGAGATCACCGTTGCTGCCCAGACCGAGGCACGCACCCTGCGCCAGACCGTGACCGACTACTGCGAGAATATGCTGCGCACCACCGAGGACACCATGGTGGAAAACGCCGCACAGGTCAAAAACATCCGCAACAGCCTGCGCCAGCCCGCTAAGAAAAACGGCTGATAACGGCCGACTTTCCGCACAAATTCCGCACATTGCGGAAAGCAAGGTCCCTGCGAGCAAAAATGACGGCTCACAGGGACTTTTTTTGTGGACTTTTGCGGCAAAAAGCCGCCCGAAAACCCTTGCATTCACAGGCTTGATTTGCTACAATAAAGATGTATCAGTGGGGCAAAGTGGGTAAAAGTAGGGCACACGCCCTGCAAACGCCCCTGAAAGGGGGAGCAGCGCGTGTTTTTTGGCCGTTATGATTACACCATCGATGCCAAGGGGCGGCTGAACTTCCCCACAAAATTCCGCGACGCCATGGGCGAGAGCTTAGTGGTGCTGGAATGGGAGGACAACTGCCTGTTCGCACTGCCCATGGAGGAAGTCCAGCGGCTGGCGGACAAGCTGGAAAGCGATGAGCTGATGAACAGCTGGGCTGTCTCCGGCGATCTGTTCAGCACCGCCTGCGAGGTGGTGCCGGACAAGCAGGGACGCATTCTGCTGCCCGCAGAGCTGCGCGCCTACGCCGGGCTGGAAAAGGACGTGACCATCATCGGCAACCGCAACCATGCTGAGATCTGGGCCACCGAAGTCTGGAACGCCCGCCGCGCCGCCGTGACCAACGACCAGCGCGCCGAGCAGCTGCGCAAGCTGCACCTCTGATGCAAAAAAATTAAACCGAGAAAGGAGGCCGTGCCAATGGCCTTTGAAGAACAGCAGCCCTTTGACCCGGCCTCGTTTGAGCATATCCCCGTTTTGCTGAACGAGTGCCTGACAGGGCTTGCCATCGACCCGGCGGGCACCTATCTGGACGGCACCGCCGGCGGCGCGGGACATTCCCGCCAGATCGCTTTGCGGCTGGATGCCGCCAAGGGCGGCAGACTCATCTCGCTGGATCAGGATCCGGACGCGGTGCAAACCGCGCGGGCGCGTCTTGCCGGGCTGCCTGCCACCGTGGTGCAGATCAATTTCCGCTATGCGGGGCAGGCGCTGGAGCAGCTGGGCATTGAAAAGATCAACGGTGCACTGCTGGATCTTGGCGTTTCCAGCCACCAGCTGGACGATGCCGCCCGGGGCTTTTCCTACCGGGCAGACGCACCGCTGGATATGCGCATGAGCCAGCAGGGCGAGACCGCCGCAGACCTTGTGAACACCGAAAGCCGCGAGGAACTGGCCCGTATCCTGCGGGACTACGGCGAGGAACCCTACGCATGGCAGATCGCAGGAAAGATCGTGGAGGCGCGGGAAACTGCCCCCATCCTGACCACCCTGCAGCTGGCAGACATTGTAGCAAGCGCGATGCCCCCGGCAGAGCGCCGCAAAAACAAGAACCCCTCCCGCCGCACCTTTCAGGCACTGCGCATTGCAGTGAACCATGAACTGGACGCGCTGGAAGAGGGGTTGGATACCATTTTCGATCACCTTGCACCGGGCGGCCGGTTGTGCGTGATCACCTTCCACTCTCTGGAGGACCGGCTGGTCAAGAACAAGTTCCGCCGCTGGTCCACGGCCTGCACCTGCCCGCCGGAGTTTCCGGTGTGTGTATGCGGCGGCAAGGCAAAGGCAAAGCTTATCACCCGCAAACCCATTGAAGCTGATACGCAGGAGCTGGAGGAGAACCGGCGCAGCCGTTCTGCCCACCTGCGTGTACTGGAAAAATGCTGAGATGCCGGAAGCACCGGCATCATGAGGAGGAGAGGAACCATGGGTCAGCCAGCATACGATCGTAACGCGGCGCGCCGCCGCAGGGCGCCGCAGCCGCAGCGCAAAGCAAACCTGCGGGTAGCAAAGGGCGGCAAGCGGCGGTTGAACCCGCTGCAGGCCGCCGTACATAACGCCATGAATCTGGTGGCGGCAGCACTGCTGGTGGGTTTTGCCATCAGTCTGCTGTGGAGCGAGGCACAGCTGGTGGAGCTGAACGACCAGATCCAGGACGCAAAAGCGCAGCTGGTCAGCGAGCAGAGCCAGTATACCTACTACAACAGCACCCTGAACAGCAAGACCAACATTGCCAGCGTGGAGGAGACCGCAGGGCGGCTGGGTCTGATGAAAGTAGACCCCAGCCAGATCACCTACATCCGCCTGGGCGAGAGCGGCGCACTGGTGCGCCGGGAGTCCACCGTGCGGCAATGGACCGACTTTTTGTACACCGGCGCGGTGAACATTCTGGGCACCGTGAGATAAACGGAAAAAGCGTGCGGCGGCGCACGCTTTTTTCGGTTTATGGACACCGCAGTCTGAACAAATAACAGCGCAGGGCGTGCGGAATGCAGTGCACGCCCCGCAGGAGAGAACCAATGCAAGAACCTTTCCGTAACAAAAAAAGCAGGGGCTACCGCCTGCGTCCGGCTTCCGGCCGGGACCGGCTGGACAGCCGGGTGCGGCGGATTTGCAGCCGTCTGGGCATCCTTGCGGTGGTGGTGGCGGCAGCCATCGTCATCCGCAGCCTGTATAATATCCAGATCGTCCACGGGGCAGAGTACCGCCAGTACGCCGCCCAGCAGCAGCTGCTGGATACCACCATCAAGGCCACCCGCGGCGAGATCTACGATGCTTCCGGCATCACCCTTGCTTCCACCAGCGTGGTGTGGACCATCTGGGCAGACCCCAGTTACAGCAGCATCCTTTATACAAGCAAGACCAATGATGACGACACCGTGACCAAAACGCTGGACCCCGCCATGTGTGCCGAGGTGAGCCGGGAGCTGACCCTGCGTCTGCTCTCCGGAGACGGCGAAAGCTTGGACAGCGTGGACACTTCCTCGGCAGAGTACCAGCAGCAGTACCAGACCGTTTACGATGCACTTTCCCGGCTGGATTCTGCCTACGTCACCCTTGCCACTAAGGTGAACAACGCGGTGAAGCTTTCCATTGAAAAGTACGTCACCAGCTTCAACAAGACGCACAAAAAGGCTACTGATACCTCCCGTAAGGGGCGCATCTCGGTGTCCTCGGAAAAGAGCTTCCAGCGCAACTACCCCTACGGCGCCTTTGCCGCAGCGGTGCTGGGCTTTACGGATGCGGACGGCGTCGGCACCTACGGACTGGAAAAATCCTACCAGTCCACCTTGGCCGGTGTGGATGGCCGCACCATCACCCAGCGCAACGCGGTGGGCAACGCCATTGCAGACGCCAACGCCACCACCTTTGCCGCCAAGGACGGCTCCAATCTGGTGCTGTCGCTGGATGTGAACGTGCAGGAGATCGCAGAGCGGTACCTGAACGAAGCCATTGCAGCCAATACGGTGGAAAACCGCGGCTGCGCCATTGTAATGGACGTTAAGACCGGTGCCATCCTTGCCATGGCTTCCAAGCCGGACTTTGACCCCAACGACCCGCTGAACTACACCGCCAACGAGGCTTACCTCAACGAGCTGGTGCACGCAGAGCCGGAGCTTTACGGCGTCTATAAAAAGGATGCCGACGGCAACTACATCACCGATGAACAGGGCAACAAGATTCTGGACGAGGAAGCGGACTATTCCGGCTACTACCGGGATATCCTGTGGAAGAACAAGACCATCACCGAGCTGTACTATCCGGGCTCTGTGTTCAAGGTCATCACCTCCGCCATGGGCATCGACTCCGGCGTGGCGACCATGAACACCACCTTTACCTGCTCCGGCGCTTACGGTGTTGCCAAGGAAACCTACCACTGCGCCGGACGCAAGGCGCACGGCCTGCTCAATATGGCCGAGGCGCTGCGCAAGAGCTGCAACATCTACTACATCCAGCTGGGGCAGCGTGTCGGCTCGCAGCAGTTCTATAACTACTTCGATGCCTTCGGTTTTACCGCCCGCACCGGCGTGGACCTGCCCAGCGAGACCAACTTTATGCAGTACTACCGCGCCGACCAGCTGGGCGAGGTGCAGCTGGCGTCCTCCTCCTTCGGTCAGGCCATGGCCATCACCCCGCTGCAGATGTGCACCGCCATTGCAGCCACCGTCAACGGCGGGTATCTGGTCACCCCCCATGTGGTGGATAAGATCACCGATGCCAACGGCAACGTCATTCAGGAGATCGGCGCAAACGTGCGCCGTCAGGTCATCAGCCAGAGCGCCAGCGAGGTCATCCGCCAGATGATGGAGTATGAGGTAGGCAACGGCACCGGCGGCGGCAAAAACGCCTATGTGTCCGGCTACCGCATCGGCGGCAAGTCCGGTACTTCCGAGCAGCTGAATATGCACCGCCGCGCCGACGGCGACTATAAAAAGGTGGCTTCCTTCGTGGCAGTGCTGCCCGCCAACGACCCGGAAATTCTGGTCTACGTCATGTTGGATGACCCCAACAACGCACAGACGGACTATTCCTCCATCCTTGCAGCCCCTGTGGCAGGCAATATCATCAGCGAGGTAGCCCCCTATCTGGGCATCGCCACCGACGGCGAGGACCGCAGCGGCACCATCGTTACGGTGCCGAACCTTGTGGGCACCGAGTGGAGCAACGCACAGGTGAGCCTGAATATTCAGGGCTTAAAGCATCAATTGCAGGAGAGCCAAAGCAGCCAGTCCGCTGCCCCGGTCACCTACCAGTACCCCCACGCGGGCGCAAAGGTGCCCTACGGCACCACCATCTACCTGTATACCGATACCTACGAGGGCAGCCGCACCGAGGTGCCGGATGTGATAGGCAAGAGCCCGGACTTTGCCCGCCAGATGCTGAGCGCCGCCGGGCTGAACTGCGTGGTGGAGGGCAGCGGCACGGTGCAGGCGCAAAGCGCCGAGCCCGGCTCCAGCGTGCAGCGCGGCACCATCATTACCCTGACCTGCGGGTAAAAGTGACACGTTGCAAAGGCTTGTTGCGCAGGGCAACGGCCTCGCCCTCTCAGGCGCTTACGCGCCAGCTCCCCCAAAGTGGGAGCCCTTGGCAGTCCACGCAAACTTCATCTTTTTGCCAAGGCCTCTCCCTTTGGGAGAGGTGTCACCGTAGGTGACGGAGAGGGCGAGCCCGCTTAAAAATAGCAAGAAATTCAGTTGATAACAATCGTATGGATTGAGAGCTTTTATCAATATAGAGAGGGGATAGAACAATGGAAAAGATCCATGCAAGCAAGCTTCTGGCAGGGCTGGTGCCTGCCGGAAAACTGACCAGTGACCCGGAGGTGGCACTGGTCACCACCGACAGCCGCGAGGTAAAACCCGGCTGCATTTTTGTGGCCTTCCCCGGCGAGCGGTTCGACGGCCATGATTTCGCCGCCCGTGCGCTGGAGCAGGGCGCGGAGTATGTGGTAGTCAACCATCCCGTGCCCGGTGTGCCGGAAGAAAAGGCCATCCTTTGCCCGGACAGCTACCACGCCATGATGGTGATGGGCGCAAACTACCGCAGCCAGTACCACCCCAAGATGGTGGGCGTGACCGGCAGTGTGGGCAAGACCACCACCAAGCAGATGACATACGCCGCTCTGTGCGGCTTTGGCGAGACTATCAAGACCGAGGGCAACCAGAACAATGAGCTGGGCATGCCCCGCACCCTGATGCGGCTGGAAAGCAGCACCGAGTACGCGGTCATCGAGATGGGCATGAGCCACGCCGGCGAGATCGACCGTCTGGCGCGGGCAGCACGGCCGGATGTGGGCATCATTACCTGCATCGGCGTGTCCCATATCGGCAATCTGGGCAGTCAGGAGAACATCTGCAAGGCAAAGCTGGAAATCTGCAACGGTCTGCCGGAGGGTGCGCCGCTGGTGCTGAACTACGATGACCCCTTCCTGCGCAAGGCAGTGCTCCCCGCCCATGTGCGCCCGGTGTGGTTCAGCCTGAGCGATGAGAACGCAGACGTCTGCGCCCTGTCCATCCGGCAGGAGACTGACGGCATGAGCTTTGTGCTGGAGGATCAGGAGCACGGCACCTTTGTGGTGAATATCCCCGCCATGGGACGCCATAATGTGGCAAACGCCTTGGCTGCCTACTGCGCCGCCACCCGTCTGGGGTGTGACGCCAAGAGGGTCATCCGGGGCCTTTCCAACTTTGAGCAGACCGGCCGCCGCCAGAAGGTGGTGGACAGCGAGGGCGTGACCGTCATCGAGGACTGCTACAATGCAAACCCGGACAGCATGAAGGCTGCGCTGGCGATGTTTAAAGATTTCCCCTGCAAGCGCCGCTTTGCCCTGCTGGGCGATATGCTGGAGCTGGGCGATCTGAGCCGCGAAGCACACGAGGAGCTGGGACGCCTTGCCGCCGAGAGCGGGCTGTACTGTCTGGTCACCTACGGCGAGCAGGCCAAGCGCACCGCCGTAGTGGCTGCGGCCAAGGGGGTAGAGACCCTGCACGCGGACAGCTACCGCGAGGCTGCCGATGCCCTGCTAGACCGGGTGCAGCCCGGCGATGCCGTTCTGGTAAAGGCCAGCCACGGCATGGCACTGGAAAAAGTGCTGGATATCTTCTACGAAGAGCATAAAGAAACGGAAGTATAACTATTTGGCGAAATGGAGTGGCTGAGTTATGGAGCGTTTCGCCTTGGCAGCGGCGGTGGTGCTGGGCTTTGCCCTTACGGCAGCTTTGTGCAGCCTGTTTGTGCCGCTGCGGCGGGTGCTGGAACGCCGCGAACAACAGCAGCAGCCGATACAGCCTGAGCAGCCCCGGCCTGCACCTCTGCGCGCCCCGCTGTGGGGCGGGCTGTGTGCGGCGGCGGGCACGGTGGCTGCGGTGGGTGTGGGCTGGCTTGCCGCCTGCGTGGGTCAGCCGGAGCTGCTGGGCAGCGAGGGCCGGTTGATGACACGGCTGCTCACGGCGCTGGCCGGAAGCCTTGCCTTTGGGGCAGTGGGTCTTGCAGAAGATGTTGCCCGGATGCGCAGCCCGGCGGCGCTGGGGCTGCGGCGGGACGTCCGCCTTTTGCTGGAGGCACTGGCCGCGGCATTCGTTCTTTTGCTGCTGCGGGCAGCGGGCTGTCTGCCACGGGGACTGGGCGTGCCCGGGGCGGGGTATGTGCTGCTGGGCAGCGCCGTGCCCTTTTTGTGGGCGGTGCTGATGGTAACACTGGCCGAGTGTGCCCGCGTAGCCGAGCGGGACGAGGGCGCGGTGTGCGGTGCAGCCTTTGTGGCCATGCTGGCGTTGATGATGGTAGAAGCCGGTCTGGGCGTTTCCGGGCTGGCGGTGCTGCCCGCCGCGCTGGCCGGGGCACTGGTGGCACTGGGGCTGTGGGCGTTCCCTCCGGCAAGGCTGGGGGTGGGCTGCTGTGGCAGTCTGCTGGCAGCGGGTGCCATCGGCTGCATCCCGCTCAGTCTGGACATGACCAGCCTGACTGTGCCGCTGGCGCTGCCCTTCTGGGCGGCGGGCGGTCTTTTGGCAGCGCAGCTGCTGTGTGCAAAGCGCACCGGCAAGCCCTTGCGCTGCTGGGTAAAAAAGCATAAAATGAGCCCGGAGACGGTGTTTCTGTGCAGCTTTGCGCTGAGCGCTGTCGGCTATGTGCTGGCGCTGGCGCTGCTGCGCTGGTGCTGACCGGGCACAGAGAGGGAAGGGAGCGCAGATGGCGACTATCCGCAAAAAACACAGAGCGCCGGTGCCGGTGTTCCAGCGAGACCCGGGCCCGTGGTCCCGGCTGCTGATCGACTGGCTGGCTACGCTGGCTGTTATTATGATCTTTGGGCTGGTGATGCTGTTCAGCGCCAGCTACACCACCGGTTACCTGCGCATGGGCGACAGCTTCCACTACATCAAACAGCAGGCGCTGTGCATGATGCTCGGGCTGGGCTGTATGTTCCTTATGAGTTATATGGATCACCGTTTTCTGCGCAAGATGGTGGTGCCGGGGTACATCATCGTGCTGGCCATGCTGGCCGTCACCCTGACCATGGCACCCCTGAACGGCTGCCGCCGCTGGATCCGCTTCGGCGGGCTTACACTGCAATCCTCGGAGGTGGCAAAGTTTGAAATGATCCTGTTCAGTTCCCATCTTGCGGCCAAAGCGCCGCAGGTGGAGCGGCTGGACCCGGAGCGCCGCATCCTGCTTACCCCCCGGGAGTGGCTGCGGGTGCGGGTGGGGAAGCAGTTGGTGGTGCCGGTGCTGCCCCTTATACCGGTGGTCATCCTGCTGGCGCTGGAGCCGCATATGTCCGGCATCGTGCTGACGGTGGCGGTGGTGGGCACCATCCTGCTGCTGTCCGGCAGCGGCGGTGTGCTGACATGGGCGGGTGCCATCACGGCGGGTGCCCTGCTGGAAACGCTGCTCTCTCATGTGGACTCCATCCCCTACCTGCAAAAGCGTCTGGACGGCTGGACGCAGGATCTGAGCAAGATGACCGACCAGACCGTGCAGAGCCTTTACGCCATCGGCTCCGGCGGATTGAAGGGACTGGGGCTGGGCAACAGTGTGGAAAAGCAGCTCTGGCTGCCGGAAAGCACCAACGACTTCATCTTCAGCGTGGTGTGTGAGGAGCTGGGCTTCATCGGCGCAGTGCTCATCATCGTGCTGTTCGTGCTGTTTATCGTGCAGGGGCTGCTCATCGCCTATAAGGCGGAGAACCTGTACTGCACCATGGTGGGCATCGGCATCATGGCGCAGATCGCGTGGCAGGTGTTCTGCAACATCGCCGTGGTCACCAACACCCTGCCCAACACCGGCATCAGCCTGCCCTTCTTCTCCTCCGGCGGCACCAGCCTGATTTTGCTGCTGGCAGAGATGGGCGTGATGGTGAACATAGGCCGCAACGGCGAGCGGGTGGCGCAGCAGCGGGAGCAGATGCGTGCCCAGCGGGAAGCCGCCCGCGCCGAGCGCGAGGCAGAACTTGCCCGCAAGACCATTGACTTGGCTTCTGCCCGCGCAGCCCGCACAGAACAGTAAAACAAACCGCAAGCCCGCCCGGCCGCAGGCCGGGCGTTTATAAGGAGGAATCACCATGCGTGTTCTCATCGCAGCCGGCGGCACTGCCGGACATATCAACCCTGCACTGGCCATTGCCGGTGCTCTGAAAAAGGCTGACCCTACCGCCGAGATCCACTTTGCAGGCCGTAAGGAGGGCATGGAGTACCGTCTGGTCACACAGGCGGGCTACCCCTTCCACCACATCGAGATCACCGGCTTCCAGCGCAAGCTCAGCCTGCACAACATCAAGCGCAACATCATCACTCTGTGGAATCTGGCCCTCTCCGGCCCTAAGGCCAAGGCCATGATGAAGGAAGTAAAGCCGGATCTCGTCATCGGCTGCGGCGGCTATGTGTCCGGCCCGGTGGTGCGCTGCGCCGCCAAAATGGGCATCCACACCGCCCTGCACGAGCAGAACGCCTTCCCCGGTGTGACCAACAAGCTGCTGGCTCCGGATGTGGATATCGTGTTTGCCGCCGTGCCCGCCGCTGTGGAAAAGCTGGGCGCACCGGACAAGACCCTTGTGGTGGGCAACCCCGTGCGGCCGGAGGTGTTTGCACAGGCCGCGAACCGCGAAGCCATCCGCGCACAGCTGGGCGCGGGCGACCGCACCGTCATCCTGTCCTTCGGCGGCAGTCTGGGTGCACGCCGGGTCAACGAGGTGGTGGCAGACCTCTGCGCTTGGGAGCAGCACGAGCACAAGCCGGTGCTGCATCTGCACGCCACCGGACAGTACGGCGTACAGCTGTTTGAGCAGCTGCAAAAGCAGAAGGATTTTACCCCCGGCGACAGCCTTGTGGTAAAGGAATACATCAACAATATGCCGGAGCTGCTGGCAGCGGCAGACCTCGTCATCAGCCGCGCCGGTGCGCTGACGCTGGCAGAGCTGGAAGCCGTGGGACGTGCCGCTGTGCTGATCCCCAGCCCCAATGTGGCCGAAAACCACCAGTACTACAACGCCATGGAGCTGCAAAAGGCCGGGGCGGCTGTGGTCATTGAAGAAAAAGACCTGACCGGCGAAAAGCTGGTGCAGACTGTTTCTACTATGCTGGCACAGCCCGGCAAGCTGGCCGAGATGGGCAAAAACGCCCGCAGCCTGTCGGTGGACGACAGTCTGGACCGCATCACTGCGGCACTGCTCAAGCTGGTAAAGACCCTGTGATGCAGACCCGGAATAAACAAGAAGGAAGGTGCGAATGATGCAGCAGAACCGTGACCGCAACGGCAGACCCCGGAACACCAGACCCTATGACCTGAACCGGGATGTGGCGCGCACCTCTGCGCCTTCGCAGAATCATACGCCCCGGAGCACCGGCAGCAGCCGCTACGGCTACAACGGCGAGCCGCTCAGCCGCCCGCCCTCCCGCAGCGCCAACGGCAGCGTGCGCTCCTCCCGGGCAGATAACAGCATTCAGTTCCCAACCCAGCCCCAGTCCCAGACCCGCCGTCCGGCGCAAGGGCAGGGGAGCAATACCACCCAGTACCCCGCCGGCAGCCGCCCGGCGGGCAGCAGACCAAAAAACGCGAAGTCCGGCGGCAAACAGCGCCGCCCGGCAAACAATGCCCGCAGCGGGCAGAGCAGCCGGAAAAACCAGAACCACCCGAACGCGCAAAACCACCCGAACCGGCAGCAACCGGCAGGCAGCCAGAACCAGCGTCTGCGCCCGGCGCAGACTGCCCCGCAGCAAAGCCCTGCCCGGCGGGAAAAGCGCAAAAAGCGCAAGGTGACCCGCGCCACCCTGCGCCGCCGCCGGATACTGCGCCGCCTGACCGCCTTTGCCATGCTGCTGTGCGTCATTGGCGCGGGCGTCTACCTGACCATGACCATGCTGTTCCGCATCAATTCCATTCAGGTGCAGACCCCGGACGGCAAGCAGGTGACCGAGATCGCGGGCTATTCCGCAGACAGCATTTTGCAGCGGATGGGCGTGCAGCTGGAGGAGAACATTTTCAGCTTTGAGCCCGGCGAAAAGGCCGCTGTGCTGGAGCAGAATTTCCCGCTGCTGGGCTCCATCAAGGTGATCCGGGACTACCCCAACACCGTGGTGGTGCAGGTGACCGAGGCCGTGCCAGCCTACGCGGTGCAAAACGGCAATAAATGGCTTGTGATCTCGGATAAATGGAAGATCCTGTCCGAGAAAAGCACCCAGCCCGAGGGGCTTTGCACCCTGTACGGCGGCAAGCTGCAGGACACCACTCCGGGACAGGGCTTCTGGTTCGTGGACGATGCGGACGCGGCAAGCGCCTCCGGGTCGGAAACCGCCGAAAGTGAAAGCACGGTGAGCACCGAAACCGCCCGCATGGAAGCGCTGCGCACACTGCGCAGCAAGCTGGAAGAATACGGCCTGTCGCAGGACGTGACACGGCTGGAAGTGGCAGACACCGAGCAGCTCGCATTTTTGTATCAGGACCGCATCAGCGTGCTGCTGGGTACGCTGAACGATCTGGATTATAAGCTGGACCGCGCCCGCTATGTGCTGACCAACGCCGATGGCAAGGGCTGCGGCCCCACCGATACCGGGCGGCTGGATTTCAGCCATACCAGCGCCAGCAGCACCCGCAAGATCTATTTTGCACAGGGCGAGCCTACTCTGCCCTCCGGCTATGTGGTGCCGCCCAAGGTTGAGGAACCCGCCCCGGCAGAGGACGCCGCCGACAGCACCGACAGTGCAGAAAGCACGGAAAGCACGGATACTGCCGACACCACCGAACCGGCAGCTGACGCGGACACCGAGCAGCTGCCCCTGACCCACCCTGACCGCATGACGGCCAACGAAGAAGAAAACCCCATGTAAAGAAGCTCTATGGAGGAGACTGTATGAAGCTGGAACAACTGATGGAAGGCGTGCCCTTTACCCTTGTGCAGGGCAGTCTGGATACTGAGATCGCGGATATCATCTACGACAGCCGCAAGGCTGCCCCGGGGCTTTTATTCGTGTGCATCGTGGGCACCCAGCGGGACAGCCACGCGTTTGCCGCCGACTGCGCCGCCAAGGGGGTCAGCGCGCTGGTCATCCAGCACGACATCGACCTTTCCGCCATGCCCGGGGTGACCGTGGTCAAGGTGGAGAGCAGCCGCTATGCCATGGCGCTGATGAGCGCCAACCTCTTCGGCAACCCTGCCCGGCAGATGACCATGATCGGCGTCACCGGCACCAAGGGCAAGACCACTACCACCCACATGATCAAAAGCGTGCTGGAGGCCGCAGGCCGCAAGGTGGGCATGATCGGCACCAACGGCATCTACTATATGGGACGCCACAAGGACACCGCCAACACCACCCCGGAAAGCTACGAGCTGCAAAAGACCTTCCGGGAGTTTCTGGATGCCGGCTGCGATACCGCGCTGATGGAGGTATCCAGTCAGGGCCTGATGATGGACCGCGTGGCGGGCGTGCACTACGATGT
>ENA-ORLL01000159-ORLL01000159.1-human-gut-metagenome-genome-assembly--contig:-NODE-159-length-15818-cov-5.33433_pt1 | contig 15818 bp, 10 predicted proteins | sample MGYA00243070_ERZ508830 | MGnify/ENA primary metagenome ERZ508830 (study PRJEB26277, sample SAMN04329787) | human gut metagenome | biome: human-associated habitat | host: Homo sapiens | place: USA...
ATCATGCGTATCCCTTGTGAATATCACATCATCATATTTTCCTGACCTGATTTCATCTGCAATAACATTTGTTGCCACGTTACACTCCTTGTTTCCAAGAACTCCTGTAATAAAGTCATTCTGTGCATCCACTACTACTAAAATTTTCTTTGCCATAATCATTTCCTCCTACATCATATAATCATTTGTTGCATCCATAAGGATTTTTCCAAGCTGCTTTAAATCCTTCCACATCCATCGCGGAACCAGATCCCTGACTTTGTCATAATCTTTCTTATACAGCAAATCTCTGATCATTGTACTTGAAATCTCAATATCGCTTCTGCCAAGGTTTCTGATATTCACATTCTTTAAAATATCATCTGTAAACCAATTTTCCGCAATCTTCGGGTCGTCGTTGTAATAGAATGTAAAGCTTTTCTCTCCAATTTCATTAGCTATATTGTAATAGAAGAAAGAACCCCATTCCTTTACATACTGAGCTGCATCCTCCATGCTCCAGTCCGATAATGTCATAACCTTTACATCTGCACCGCTTAAATCCTCTTCCTGCAGTACGTTTTCAACAAGTCTTTTTCTGTATTCGATTGGAAACGGATTTCTCTTTGTATAGCTTTTGTTTGCACTGCCTATCACAACAAGCAGATTTTCGCACTCCGATGCGGCCTGTTTTATCATGTTCAGGTGTCCGTTATGGAATGGCTGTGCCCTTGTGAGCATCACACCGTTTTTATATTTCTTCTGCACTTTAACCAGTTTACGTTCATCCATGTTAAGGTCAACATATCTGTACACAGCAGCCGGTTTTCTTCCGACAATAGGTCTCTGCGACCTGTCAAGTGAAACAAGCTGTCCTGCAATCTTCTCTCGGAACACCTTTGGATGAACTTCCTTTCCTGAAAGAACCTCAAACACCTTAAGCAGGTCCGGAATGGTAAACACCCGTGGCACAAGGTTAAACATAATGCCTGTATACTCAGCCTTATTCCTTATCCTCATAAGTCCTTCCAGTATAATCTGGTCATGGTCAAAAGCAAGCTTTTCGTCTGATACGCTGACCGGAACAAAGTTTTCCACTGTGATTACACCGTTTTTAAATTTCTCAGACTTGAGGGAGTATTCAATTTTAATCAAGTCGTTTGCAAACTCAAGTTTTTCATCTGCAAATTTCACATCAAACCATCTGGCATCCTTTGCGTCATCACCTGCAACAGCAGACTGCTCATATCCATATGGAAGCAGTGCAATGTATGCAATATCAATAATTCTCATACGCGGGTCCCTGTCCGGCTGGCTCATGGTATAGAGCTGCTCAAGATAAATGTCTGTAAGACCTGTTTCCTCTTTAAGCTCCCTGCACGCTGCTTCATATGCTGATTCCTTTATGTTAATAATTCCGCCTGGAAGCGCCCTTTTGTGTATCTCCGGATGAGCCTTTCTCTTTATCAGAAGCACCTGCATACAGCTTAAGTCTTCCTTCATACGAAGCACCATCATGTCAACTGTAACCGATGGTCTGTCATAATCGCCCGGCTTATATTCTGCTAAAAACTCCCGTTCTGTTAATCCATTTACATATTCTTTATTCATGTGTTCAACTCCTATAATTACTTTCTGCGTCTTTTACACTTACTTTATATACTTATTATAATAACTTTTAGTAACTATGTCAAGTACTTTATAGAATTAATTATAATTTTTGCAAATTTATTATGCTTCCACAACCTGTCTGCAGGAGATGCTAATATATAAGCTCAAAAAAGGGGATGTGAAAAAACTCGATTGAGTTTTTTCACATCCTCTTCCATTTTCTGTGTTTCATGTGCATAAATCTACAGTATCTAAACAGCTTCGCTATACATCAGGCAATTTCTTCGGAGTTACGCTTTATCTGGTTCACTATCTCCATTATCTGTTTTGCGGTACTCATATCATCTTTGAAAAGAGTTGTGATACTTCCAACTGATTTAAATGGTTCACCCATCAATACTTTATTATCTTCGATATTTCCATTTGCTACTATATAGTCCACTATCAGATTTACGAATCTCATCTGATTTATGTTCAAGCGCTCTTCTGACATAAAACAACTGAAGGCTTCGTTTACTGCCGCTCTATCTACACCGACTATTTTTCGTACTAATCTGCCTATCGGTGTCTCTCCGTATTCCTTTATATAATCTTCCTTTGAACCAAGCTCAGTCCACAGGATTTGTTCCAATTCCCTTAGATCCGTTTCTGTCAGCTTTTTGTTGTTTTTCAGCTTATACACTGACAATTTGTCACTATGCTCTTTCAGGTAAAATTCGACTTTTTTACGATAATTTTTCAAGTCATTTCCGCCATATAAAGGTTCACCCGGTGTACCATCTGTTATAGAGTCCGTGAAATTTGTATAATATATTGGCCGTACCTGTCTGTCAAGGTACTGCAACAGACCTCTTAAAGCTTCTCTTACTGTATCAAGCTCTATTATAGTGACTTTATCCCAAAATTCATTTGTCTGGACCTTTTCGATAATCTCCTTTTTCTTTTCCACCTGTGGGATTGAGTATTTGGCAGACAGCTTGTCTGCGGTCTGAACCACTATATTCACCGGACTTTGTATGCTTTTGCTTTGCAGCAGTCCAAGATCTATACTGTATACCAGATAGTCAAATCTTCGCGCCAGCTCATCTTCCTTTTTAGGCCTGATAAGAGGTGCAATATGCTCCCTGATATCCGAAATCTCTATTGTCTCCAGATTATCCCACGATGATGAAGCCCTGAAAAACTCTACATAACGCAGATGTCTTTTCACCATAAAACTATCGTCATTTAAGCTAATTACATCTTCCTTTAAATCATCCACAAGACTTTTTCTGTAATCTGCGTATACCTCATCACTACTGTATACCGGTGCCTGAAGCTCTCTGACAATCTGGGCTTTTGTGTTATATATTTTCTCATTGAGTGATTCTGTTATGCCATTCTCCGCTCCATTTTTGTTCACGCGGAAATATTCAAAATTGTTACAGAAATCAAATATGAGAAATCTTTCTTTGTCCATACCCTCTCCAAGCAGATTAGGGCAAAGCCTGGTTCCCCTTCCAATCATCTGCCAGAACTTGGCATAGCTTTTTACCTTCTTAAAAAATACAAGATTCAAAATCTCCGGAATATCTATTCCTGTGTCGAGCATATCAACAGATACTGCTATCTGTGGCATTTTATCACTTGTGCTAAACTCATCTATCAATGAATCACTGTACTTTATACTATAATCTATCCGCTTTATGAAGTCTCCTCCATATTCCGGAAAAAGCTTATTGAAACGCTCGACTATTGCCTGCGCATGCAAAGAGTTTTTGGCAAAAATTATTGTCTTGCCAAGCTTGTCTCCACCCTCAATTTTTAAGCCCTTTTCCATAAGCTCTCTTAAAACCTTATCAATTGTATCCGCGTTAAAAAGCCATGTATTTACGGCCTCTCCTGATATATCATCACCTACAGTGTCATCATCAGAAAATGTATCCTCATACTCTTCTTTTTCCTCATCTGACAGCTCATCATAGTGAATACCGCTTTCCATTATTTTTGACTTATATTCCAGTGTAGAATAATTGACCAGATAGCCCTCTTCCACCGCTTTTTCAAGCTCATACGCAAATGTCGGAACTCCTCTTACAAGGTCAAAGACTCCAATTGTTTATTTGTCGATTTCATTCTATGGAGTGACAGTCAAACAAAGTAACATCGCATCAAAATACTCAAATATTTCCTGATATTTTTTGTAAATGCTGCGGTGTACTTCATCGCAGATTATGAGCTGAAAATGCCCCGGACTAAAGAGCTTCTCACCATATTTGTTTTTCCTCTCATCTATGGCATTCATCATCGTCGGATATGTAGAAAAAATCATCCTGCATGACTCAGGGTCGTCTTTATTGTCAAGCAGATTACAGCATGATAAATCAGGAAGCAAATTCGTATAATTGTTTTTGGCCTGCTTCACAAGAGCTTTTCTGTCTGCGAGGAACAGAATATTTTTCACATAATTGTGGCGCCTTAATACATCAACAATACTAATGCTCACTCTTGTCTTTCCTGAACCTGTGGCCTGCACTATAAGCATCTTGCGGTGCTTATTTGTGATAGCATCGCAGACAGCGGTTACAGCCTCTTTCTGATATGGTCTGTTGGTAATATCATCGCTTATCCGTATATTTTCAAGCGGAATCCTTGAAGAGCGACCATCCATCTAAAGCTGCAGCTCTTCCTGTGTGAAAAATCCTGAAACCTCACGCCTTGGATATCCCATATAATCATTCGTATAGAAAAATTCAAATCCATTTGTTATGAAAATAAGAGGACGTCTATTGTATTTATTCTGCAAACAGTCAGCATACAGCTTCGCCTGCTGGCTTCCTACCATAGCATCCACAGAAGCCTTTTTAGCCTCCACTACAGCAAGTGGCAGATTATCCTTTCCCCAAAGAACATAATCCACATACCCTGTTCCTGTGCTATTTGGCATTCCTGTAACCGGCTCCTCCTCCGTGACATTTCTGCCAATAACCCATCCTGCCTCCTTTAAGGCAACATCTATATATCTCTTGCGGGTTTCTGCCTCGCTTATCGTATCTACATGGAACTCCCTTGTCTTTACATTCTGACTACGCTTCTTTGCCATCTGCTCGCGGAGCTCTTCATTCTCCTTCAATACGCTCTCGAGCTTTTTATCCTTACTGCTTAAGCCCTCATACAGCTTCATGAGCTCATCAGCCTTTATACGCTTTTCATTACCGCTTGCAAGAATCGACTCATCATATGTCTTCTCATCGTATTCCCTCGAATATGAATAATCAATCCAATCGCAAAACTCAAACAAATCACGAAGCGCTATTATTGCTTCATCCCTGCCTATATTGTTGTTGGTATGAACTGCAACATTTCCCAGATGAATGGTATATTTGAGCATTGGAAACAGCCTTGGCTCAATTATCCTTCTAAACGTTGGCTCATGAATAAGACTCGATACATTATCTCTGTACGGAAGCGAAAGCTCCGCATCATATGAGAAAACAAACCTCACTGCAAGCTCAAGTGCACGCCTCGACAAAATGGCACAAGTGGCCGGTGAAATGGATAAACTTTTTTCTGCTTCAACTGCCTGCTTTGCAAAATCTGCGTATTCTTCTTTCTTTAAAAGGTAATCAAAATTAGTTTCCATGTAATCACCCCTTTTATCTTTCTACAAGCACTTTGCATCTCTTCCTGCAAAATGCAATTCCATAATACATGATCTTCTGTCTGTCATTATTTAACAGATATTCCTGATATCTTCTATCCTTTATCTGTTTCAGAGCTTTTTCACAGGATTTTTCCATAGCTTTAAAATCTTTTGTGTATTTAAGCTCTGCAATAATTCCTTCATCCGGATCATCTGTCTCCACAATAATATCTGCAAAGCCCTCTCCTGCCTCAACATTTGACTTTACCAGCCAGTCCTCATTGCCACTCAAAATGCCAATAAGCAGATTATGATAGGAGCTTTCCTTTTCCTCATTTCTCGCTTTTGTGTCAAAAACGCTCACCGAATTGCTCAGCACCTTGTTTAAATACATTTCCATTATCTGTGTATTTCCATCTTTGAAAGCCTTCCAAAAGTCCTGCAACTGCTCGGTATTGGAAAATATTTTATTTCTAAACCACTCCTGTATCTGCAGCTTAAATACTTCTTTAATCTCCTTGTTCGGAATTACAAGGTTATATTTTTTGTCCTCACTTATCTTTGTATATGTCAGATAACCTGTTGTAAACAGAACACTCCATAGATTATCAATATTATTGTCTATTTCGTCATAGGTCATATCCAGACGGATTTGCTTGTCTATAGCTTCTCCCGCGATCAAACGCTCAATTTCATCTCTGGTTGTCTTACCAGCCTTATCTATAAACCTCTTAACAAGCTCATTTCCGCTTGTATTAATCCAATACGCTTCCGGTCCTGCCATTGGATCATCTTTTATTCGGTCAACATGATTGATTACATCCCACGGACAGTATACATCGACATTTCCGAAATGATAACCATCATACCATTCCTTTGTCTCCGCAAACCTGTTTTCCACATGATAAAATGCCAGCAAACGCTCTACTTCATCATACGGAAAACCAAAGTGTTCATCAAATCTTGTATCTGTAATAGATAAAATATTAAAATTATACAATCATGTATAAAAACTTTCTTTTGATACACGAAGACAACCTGTTAAGACAGCAAAATCCAATGCCTCATTTGTCTTTAATGCTTTTCCGAATATGGCACGTATCAAAAAAACCATCTCTTTATAATAGCCATTTTGAAATGCCTTATCCAGTGGAACATCATATTCATCTATTAAAATAACCGTTTTTCTGCCATGATGCTTATATAACAGCTCAGATAAAGTTTGAAGCGAAGCATACAGTGCCTCATCTCTCATTTCATATCTGCCATCCTCTAATCGAATTAAAGAAGCATACGTCGACTTATCGTCAATGTCCAGCCTGTCACTATTCTTCAAATATACAAATCTCTTAGCTTCCTTTGCAATTATCTCTATCATCTGATACTTTGCAGCTTGAAAATCTAGTCCTTCCACATTCTTTAAAGACAGAAATATCACAGGATACTTGCCCATATTATCATCACACAGTTTTTTGTTGTGCGATATATAAAGACCATCAAATAATTCAGAATCTGCTCCAATTTCAAAGAAAGATTTGAGCATACTCATGTTTAGAGTCTTGCCAAAACGACGCGGTCTGGTAAAAAGGTTGACTTTTCCCCGGCTGTCAACCAACTGTTCAATAAGCTTTGTCTTATCGACATAGTAATATCCGTCTGAACGGATTTCCTCAAAGTTCTCTATTCCCACCGGTAGTTTAAGTGATTCAGTCATGCATGCTCATCTCCTTCCCTGATAAAAATAAGTGTGTAAATATAGGTTTATTATAGCATATATTGGAGCGAAGGTCATAGTATCAAATTTTGATTTGTTAACCTGTTCTACAAATTCAATATAATTATCAATCATTTCTGACGGAGGATATATTATAGGAAACTCCTCAATATGTTCCTTATTGAGCTGACGCTTATCAATTCCACCGACACAAACACTTCTAATTAAATCACGATACTCTGGTGACACTAAAACTCTAAGAACAAACTTATTATTTACCCCTTCCTTAAGTCTGATGAAATAAACATGTCCATTCACATTGGCCATATCATCTTCACCTTCATACAAAGCAGCTCTTCCAAGTGAACTGTTCTCTGTATTTATACGCCCTGTCTTTGTCATAAGGATATCGCCATGCTTAAGACTACTTCTCTTCATACTTTCATGAGTTTTTTCATCTATATAAGCAATATCATCCATCTCTAAACGATCTTTCCATACATTCTGGCTTCTAAAAAACGTAATTCCTTTTTCTACATAATTCTCAGAACCACCCTTAGGAGTATTGCCACTATTTATCTGAATGGCAAGTTCTTTTAACCTTTTCACAGGCCAGTGCATAGGATTAGCAACTGGATCACCAAACAACTCGACAAATCGGGCCTTGATGAGATTGTCTAACTCCCTAATCTCATCATTACGCTTATCTAGTATTCCCTTCACCTTTTTCAATATTTCGACTATGGATTTCTGCTCATCAACTGAAGGTAATTCGATTAATGCATCAGTCAAATTAGCTAACTTGATATACTTTATAACTCCACCAATAGCCTGTTTCCGTAATTCATCTATATAATCTTCCATAAAATAATAAAGGTATGGCATATATAACTTTCCACTTCCATTAGCTTCTATTATATATGTTCGCTGATAAGCATCAAACTTTCCATTATAATATTTAACATTTAAATCTCCATTTCCAGCAACTAACACACACTCACAATCATACGAATATGTTGATATTTTCAATGGTTCTTTTGAACAAGTAAAAAATGGATACTTTCCATCTTCTGAAGAAACATTTGCATCAAGTTTTCCTGTCTTAATCTTAGTCAAATCACCAATTTTAACTTTCATCTACATTATCCCCTACAAACACGAATTTGCTTTTACACATCCAACAGTTTCTTAAGCTCTGCCAGTTCACCCTGTATCTCACTTTCCAGAGCGTCAATCTTTCCTATTATCACATCGGTTGGCTCATATTGCACAGCCTCATAGACTATTTCCTTGTACTTATTAATTGAAAGGTCATAGTCATTTGACACAATCTCATCAACCGGAACAAAGAAGCTCTGATCCGTTCTTTTTCTGTCAGTCTCTGCATCAAGATGATTGAATCTCTCAATAATATCCGGGATATCATTGTCTGCGATTTCCTGGCGTTTGTCATCAAGGCTTAATCCATCAGCTTTCATATCATAAAACCAGACTTTGTCGGTACCACCTGAGCCTGTTTTTGTGAAAATAAGGATTGCTGTTGACACTCCTGCGTATGGCTTAAACACTCCACTTGGCATTGATATGACAGCGTCGAGCTTATTGTTTTCTATGATTTCTTTTCTGATTTGTTTATGTGCTTTACTGCTACCAAACAATACTCCATCAGGAACAATCACTGCCGCCCTGCCACCTTTTTTTAGTATACGCAAAAATAGTGCTAAGAAAAGCAGCTCTGTTTTCTTCGGCTTTGTCACTTTAAGCAAATCTGCTGAAACAGCCTCATAGTCCAGACTTCCCTTAAACGGTGGATTTGCCAGAACTAAGCTATATTTTTCAACATCCGTATTCTGCTCTGAAAGACTGTCCCTGTACGAAATATTAGGATTTTCCACGCCATGAAGCAGCATATTCATAGCTCCGATTCGAAGCATAGTTCTATCCATATCATTGCCATAAAACATAGTGTTATTGAAATGCTCAAGGCTCTCCTTGTGAAGGAAAAGCTCCGGATGGTTTTCTCTTAGATAACTCTGTGCTTCTATCAGAAAGCCTGCACTTCCCATTGCCGGATCAATTATTGTATCATCCGGTGACGGTTTTACCAGTTCGACCATCATTTTTATGATATGTCGCGGTGTTCTGAACTGTCCATTGGTTCCGGCTGTTGCAACCTTTGAGAGAAGATACTCGTATAAATCACCCTTAGAATCTTCGTCTCCCAGCTCAAGCTTATCTATTCCATCGACTATTTTTGACAGCATTGCCGCGGTGGGAATCTTGAATATAGCATCTCCCATATATCTGGCATAGGCCGAATCCCCGTCCTGATGCAGATTCTTTATAAACGGAAACACTCCATTTAAAACAAGCTCATACATTTCCTCTGCTGAACCGAGATTTTTGAATTTGCTCCAGCGATATTTCTGACATTCACCCGGAAACATAGACTCATAGTCTACACCAAGAAAATTTGCCTCGTTTTCTTTTGTTGTCTCAACTTCGTCAAGCTGCTTTATAAAGAGTAAATATGTAAACTGTTCTATAACATCTAATGGATTTGTGATGCCACCTGTCCAGAATGTTTCCCATATTTTATCTATTTTATTTCTTAATTCTCCGGTAATCATTATCTGCTTCTCCTCTATTCTTCATCTTTAATCACCTTTAGGAAACGCTTGACCTCCGCCCATGCACGCTTGGACTCCGGGAAATTGAGATATCCCATCTGGAACACATGAAACATCCCCTCATACACTGACAGTCGCACCTTAACGCCCTGGATTCTTGCCTTTGCAGCGGCCTCTACCGAGTCAGATAAGAGCATCTCTATCGAGCCTACCTGTATGAGCATTGGTGGAAAGCCTCTGAAATTACCAAACAGCGGCGATATGTATGGATCCATTTTATCGTGGTCACCGGGATAATCATTCACGTAGATTAGACTGTCCCTTGTGTTCCCAAACAGTGGGTCCTTTTCGTAGTTTGTCTCATATGACTCTCCTCCTGCTGTGAGGTCTGTCCATGGTGACATGGCTACTATTCCTGCCGGAAGCGGCATGTCATGGTCGCGAAGATACATGGTGAGGCACATTGCAAGTCCTCCTCCCGCTGAGTCTCCTGCCAGCACAATCTGCGAGCCAAACCAGCCCTGTGACAAGAGCCATTTATAGCAGGCTATGGCATCCTCAAGTGCTGCCGGATACGGGTGCTCCGGCGCCACGCGATAGTCAGGCGTGAGCACTGAGCAGCCTTCACTTACCTCATTATAAAGGCCTGCAAATACATAGTATGCATTGCGCACTGCCCCCATATATCCACCACCATGCAGCTGCAGTATCACACGCTCTGTATTTGGGTTTTCCTTTGAGGATAAAAGCTTCATAGTGAAACCGCCCATATCTATATCCTCTGTTACAAAGCAATCCGGAACAAGCCATGCAGGTTCCTTCATGCGCTTCCTGAGCTCTCCGGATTTTATTTTTTTGCCGATTGCAAGGTCATTTGTGATATGTCCCATCAGATTAGCAAGTATTTTTCCCTGTATACTGACTTCTTCATCTGCCACAGCTTCATTGCTATGGACTTTTTCCACATGCTCACTTTTCATGGCAGATAATGAGTTCTTAAATGTCTTTTCAAGCTTATTACCCAAAGCTCCTATTATTCCAGTTTCATTATCACCATTACTATCGCCGTTTTCAATTTCCGGATGGTAGCTTCCCATCTCCTCATCCTCAAACATATGCGAATTTCCTATTCCATGAAAGCCTATCATATATGAAATCTCCGTTTCAGCTCTGTTCTGGCTCTTTTGTCACCGATAATCAGTGTTCCGAGAAACAAAAACAGCGATGCTCCCATCGCTCCCATTGCCAGATATGGGAACCATATGACCTTGACTGCCACAAGTATCATCGCAATCACGCTCATCAGCACAAGAAAAAGCTGCATCATCATGTAGCTCTGCCAGTTTCTTATGTTTACTATCATAAGTATAATTGTTGCAAGAACCATCGCCAGTATGGCACTTGGGAAAACAAATGTAAGTGCCCAGCCACTGGCTCCTGTGAGCAGGTCTATGCCCTCGAGAAACAGCACCGTGAACACAAATGTGCTTACAATTTTAAATATATATCCGTTTCTTCCGACTATTGCCAGACGCAGCGTCACATTCGCATAGATTACAACAAGAAGCACTATAAAGCTCCAGTTTATCTCATTGTCTGTCATGTAATCAACAGTTGTCAGCACAATCTGTCCTACTATAGACAGAAATAATATGATATTTTCCAGCAATCTGTATTTTCTTGATGCGCCCTTGACGTCAGGATATCTCGTACCGTTGTCATGGCTTGCTGTACTATCTGCCCTCTTTGCTGCACTATCTGTATCGTTTACGCACTTATCCGGCACATCATTATGCTGTTCAAAAACCCATTCAGTGCCCTGATGATTGTCCGATGACAGTTCAACCGGTGCCACAACCTGCTGGCAGAGCGGGCATTTATCTGTATTGTCTGCAATATACACACCGCATTTCATGCATTTAGTCATAATACTCTCCATTTGTCTCAATTGTCACTTCCACTCCGTCATTTACAAGCTTCTTAAAAAAGCTTCTCTGAATCATCGTATCGGCCAAAATAGATGAGAAAGTAAACACCAGCGTGTCCTTGTAGGAACATATGGTGCCCTTCATAGGCTGTCCCTTGGACATTGGTATAAAGGAATAAAAGCCTGTTATATACGGCTCGTATTCCGGCTCCACCTTTATATTTCCAATATTGGTAATAGTGGTGGTGTTTGCCAGTGCCGACTGCGTATAGACCGCCTTCATTGCCAGATTTTTTATAAAAAGAGGCACTGGTCTCATCAGGATATTTTTCTGATTTGACACACTGTATGAGAAAAGATCCTCCAGATGCTCCTTCGAAATCTGTGAATTGATGGAATCCGTCACTATTTTAAGCACCTCCTCAAATGTGTAGGAGCTGTTTTGCGGTCTGAACTCAGCAGATATCATGACAAAAAAGTTCTTTGTGGTCACGGAGTCAAAATAAGGACGAAGATTCACAGGAACCGCAACCCTGACAGGCATATCGTTTGGCATGCCGTGAAAACACTCCTGATACACACTCCACACAAAGCATGCTACCAGATAATCATTTATGGAAACTCCATAGCGGTGGCAGACCTGCTTCAGCTGTGATACAGGCATCATGCCATGTATCAGCCCAAACTCTCCATCAGGTACCTTTTCCAGCTTTAAAAGATACGCCTTCTGCCTGTTAAAGCCACTTGGCTTACTTGATTTGTAGTTCTTTACAAAGCTGTCCTCTCTATTTAAGGATGTGCCCTGCGTCAATGAATCGCCCTTTAGCTTTGCAATCTCCGGATGTGTGAGACGCAGATACTGGTAGGTGAGCTCCCTAATGAAATTGATGCCGCCCATGCCATCTGTCAGCACATGAAATACCTCAAGATTTATTCTGTTCTTATAGTATGTCACCCTGAAAAGATAGCTGTGATTCTTGTTCGGTCTTATAAATCTGCACGGAAATGTATTTTCCTCATGCACTTTTGGTGCCTTTTTGCCATTTTCCTCAAAATAGTTCCAGAATACTCCCATCCTGAGTCTCACGTTAAACAGACCAAACTTCGGAAGCACTATATCCAGTGCCTCCTGCAGCTTTTCACTGTCAATCTCATCAGTTAAGGTGACTGAGATCCTATATACATTTGTCATGCTCTCCCCCGCTATACTAGGGAACAGATTTGCTGTGTTGTCCAGCTTGTCCCAGCGGATTGAACGCGTTTTCGACATTTTAAATTCCTCGCTTATTATAATGATATAGCGAAGCAGCACCCTAATCGAGCCTGCCGTACACCTCCATCGGCACATATGCCTTTATCTGTATCCCATCAGCCACATATTCCTCTGACACAAGCTCGCCCTGTTTTCTGATGAGCTGTATCACGCCTGCCTTATCATATGGGATAATTCTCTCAATATATACCTTGTTCTCTCTTAATATCTCCTCTAAAAGAGATTTTACCTCATCTAATCCCAGATCCTTTGCCGCTGAAATGTTAAGAGTATAATCTGCCCTGAAATCATGCAGCGGTTCGTTGTCTGTGCGGGCATCCTGCTTATTAAAAAGTGTGACAAATTTCTTGTCTTTTACACCAAGATCATCCAATGTCTGGTAGGTTATGAACATCTGCTTTTCCCGCTGCATATTTGATGCGTCCACCACATGGAAAATGATGTCAGCGTACTTTGCCTCCTCAAGGGTGCTCTTGAAAGCCTCTATCAGATGATGCGGCAGCTTTCTGATAAACCCGACCGTATCAGTTAAAAGCACCTGCTGCTTGCCATCAAGCGCAAGAATGCGCGTTGTAGGATCAAGCGTTGCAAAGAGCTTATCCTCCTCAAGCACATCTGCCTCTGTCAGGTGATTTAACAGCGTGGACTTACCTGCGTTAGTATATCCTACTATCGCAACAACCGGTACTTTATTTTTTTCACGCTTTGCCCTTGTGATATCTCTGTGCTTCTGCACCTCTTTCAGCTCTCTTCGAAGCTGTGCTATCCTGTCATTTATGAGACGGCGGTCCACCTCGAGCTTTTTCTCTCCGGGACCTCTTGTTCCTATTCCACCGCCAAGCCTTGACATAGACTTTCCCAGTCCCGACAAACGGCTTAATCTGTACTTGAGCTGAGCAAGCTCAACCTGTATCTTACCCTCACTTGTTGTAGCTCTTGATGCAAAAATATCAAGAATGACAAGTGTCCTGTCCATGACCTTTGTGTCAAGGTACATCTCCAGATTTTTCTGCTGTGCAGGACTCAGCTCATCATCGCACACAATGCCTGTTGCCCCTGTGCTCTCCACAAGCTCTGCAATCTCCGCCACCTTGCCGGTGCCGACATACGTGCCCGGATGAATTTTTTCTCTTCTTTGGATAAGTGTGCCTACAACTGTCGCACCTGCTGTCTTTACCAGCTCCGCAAGCTCTGAAAGTGAATCATCTGCATCATCACCGTCCTGCTCGCTTACTCCGACGAGCACCACTCTCTCCTCAATATCCTCTATCTTAATAGTATCTGCCATAATCTATCTGGTCTCCAAAAACTGATATTCTCTTGCTGCATCCTCGTCATCGGGATAATCCTTCATGTATTCCTCCATTTTGCTCTTTGCTGTGGCAAAATTGCCGGAATACTCATATGCTATAATCATAGCCTTTGTTATCTGCTGCTTGTTCGGCACACTTTCAAGTTCAAGTGCGTTCTGAAAATAAGTAATCGCAGTGTCATAGTTACCATTGTCCATCTGCGCCTGTCCCATATTCATCAGCTCATAAGAATCCGCCTCACCGCTGTCCAGGTATTTCTTAAAATACTTCTGCGAGCTGTCATTATCGCCCTTCTTCTGATATACCTCACCCATATAGTAGTTTGCCTTGACAAGCTTCTCATCAATAGCTTTTTGCAGACTCTTTATTGCTGAATCATAATCACCGAGCAGGGTGTATATACGGCCTCTCTGCATATAGTCGTCAGCAGTTTTTGCCTTAAGCTTTAAGGCATTATCCAGGTATTCCTTTCCCTGGTCATTCATGCCATACTTTGACAATGTCTCATAAACGCCAAGATAGAGCTCATAATTATCATTATTCTCACTGAGCGCCGTCTTAAAATCCTTCAAGCCCTTGTCTGAATCATTCTTGGCAAAATATATACAGCCTCTCAGATAGTATGCGTCAGAATCCTTATTATAGTCGATAATAGCCGTATATGTATCAATTGCTCCATCCACGTCACCGCTTAAATACTGTGCCTTTGCCTTGTAATAGCATATGTCAAGCTCCTCTGCGCCTACTGAGCCCACCGACTGGTCCAGTGCCTTCTGAAAAGCATCGACCGCATCATCATAGCTGCCGTTTTCTATACAGTTGATGCCATACTGTCTGTACGCATCCTTGTCCTTTGCCTTGTCGCCGGAGCCACAGCCGGTAAGCATGCCTGCTGTGAGCACTACGGTAAGCGTGAGTGCCATAAATTTATTCTTTATCATAATAGTTCTCCATGTGTATATTCTTCCCCTTATTATATATGTATTTGCCAAACTTGTAAATCCCGCCATTATATTTCTGCTAATGGCCCACCGTGAACCGCGGATTATGAAATTGTAAGCTGATAGTACGGTTTGCGGGCGTGGTGGGGGATATACAGTCTCGTGAGTGCTACGCTGCGCTGCCAAGATACTGTAGGAATTATGCCTTGTAGGCTTTCTATGCTCGACGAAACCGTCGAAACTCGCCTTCCATGGCTCGATTTCTCCTTGTCCCGGCATCCATGCCGGGCCATTTCTGTGTTGCTTGGGCATAATTCAACAGTATCTAGACAGCTTCGCTATTCGCTCTCACGAGACTGTGTATCCCCCACCACGCCCACAAACCTCACTTTTCCATAAAAAAAATAAGTATCGGTAAGTAGTGCAACACATCATCTCACATCTCTCCACAACATAACAAGACGTAAGCACCGGCCACCGGTGCGCACACGTCACCCCAATCTCACCACAACACAGCAAGACGTAAGCACCGGCCACCGGTGCGCACACGTCACCCCAATCTCACCACAACACAGCAAGACGTAAGCACCGGCACCGGTGCGCACACGTCACCCCACACATTTTGCCACAGCGTAAGGGACGTAAGCGCAGGGGACGGCGTGCACACATACTCTTGCGAGAGCGCATAGCGAAGCTGCCTAGTGTCTGTAGGATTATGCTTAGAACCACAGAAATGCACCGCCATGGACGGCGGGGCAAGGCGTTATGCGCCACGGACGGCGCATAAAAGCCGGTTTCGTCAAGCATA
>ENA-ORLL01000169-ORLL01000169.1-human-gut-metagenome-genome-assembly--contig:-NODE-169-length-15420-cov-6.29073_pt1 | contig 15420 bp, 13 predicted proteins | sample MGYA00243070_ERZ508830 | MGnify/ENA primary metagenome ERZ508830 (study PRJEB26277, sample SAMN04329787) | human gut metagenome | biome: human-associated habitat | host: Homo sapiens | place: USA...
ATACACATGATTTTACAGAAATTGCGTCTATAACTTGTTAGTACTGTTCCGGTGCAAATACCTAAGCTTTCAATTCAGTTACGACAGAGAATGTAGCAGATTTTCCATCTAGTTCAATGACATAGCCAATCACCTCACCAGTTTCTTCATCTTTCACTTCTGTAATAGAACCAACGCTTTGAGGTTTCTCTACACCTGAGATTTTTACATCTCCATAATACAGATAGCCATTGTTCCACTTCAACAGAGTAGGATCAAATGCCGCAGGAGCATCAGTTGTAGGCAGGGGTGCTTCAGAAACGACCTTGTCACCATCTAACAACTGTATCTTACCATCTACAACTTTCAAAGAGTAAGTGGGAAGTTCAGCAGGCATCGGAAGTTGGAAAGTTTCACCGTTACCGCCGGTAACAGTCAACTTACCTGTTGCCGCATCATACTTGACAGCTGTGACATATTTTCCAGCTGCGGCCTGTAATTCAGACAAATCTTTAGTCAGCTTGTCCACTTTCTCGTTCAAGCTGTCGATGTCATCATCATAGTCCTTACAAGATACAAATGTTCCTGTCGAGGTAACCATCAAGGCACCAAACAGGATTGCACTTAAAAACTTTTTGTTCATAATAGAAAAACTTTAAATTTATAAATTTAAAAAACTAAAATTGATTATACATAAATCATTGATTCTAAGAGCGAATTATTCTGTTCTCGAGCTAGAAAGCGCAAAGGAGACATTCCGACTATTTTACTAAAAGAGGCATAAAAAGCACTTCTAGAGGCAAAGCCACATCGCTGTGGGAGTTCTTCTAATGAACATTTCCCAGCATGGAGTAACTCTTTGGCATATTCCACACGGTAAGTATTCAGCAACTCCTTCAAATTGCAGTTGAAATACTTGTTTACCACATTCGACAGGTAAGTTTGGTTGGTGTCTATCATAACGCTAAACTTTTTCAAAGAAAGCTCCGAATCCAAAAAAACTTGCTTTATTTCAAGGTTATACAATATACATTTATATAGGGCACAATCCACCTTTCTCCCTTCAGTTCCCTTATTGGCGAACTGTAGTTCCCACTGGCGTTCAGCAGCCTTAAGAAGCAGGCTTTTCTGCCTATTCGAAGTAGCAGTCCGTCTGTGTCGTCTCAAGAATAGATAGTCCATATTTTTATTTACTTTTAATCTTCGCTTTAACATCTTCACAACCATACATTATTATATGGCGTGTCATCAGTTATACGATAGATCTCTTATTAAGAGATATACAATAGACCTATAACACATTATAAATCAACAAAATACATTCATACAAGAATACTTTGAAAGACTAAATCATGTATTCAGAAAACGTTTTTTTTGAATCAATTATTAAATTTCCTTGCTAAATTGTTCTAATTCTCAAAACTTTGCTTAAATTTGCGACAAAATATATATCTCTTAATAAGAGATATATAATATTCCAACTTAGTATTTTTTCTATAAAGTTCTTGTAATAAGAGGATTATCTCTAAAATCAAAGAATAAAATCCAAGTAAACTTTGCCTTTTCTTTTATTCAAGTTTGTCTACTAAAAAATAGTTGTATCAGCTATAATTCACATAAAAAACAAACCTATGACAATTGTCATATTACGGAAAAATATTGAATATTTGGAAGCTGATATTTTTTTCATAACAAATAGGTGGACAAAAACAGCATAATGGTTTATGGCAATTGTTTCAGAATCTATCTGTAATCCGATTCTCCTTTACTATAAGGTATCTTCTGACAAAAGATAACAATAAAGAGATCATAGGCTGTGCCGACCTTGCAACAAACATATTCAACTCAGCCACATCAGAAAGTGCTATCATCTTTAGAGAGAACAAACACACATTTATTAAAAAAATACTAGACACACTGATCCCGTCAAATGGAGGATACCTTGTGATATGATATCCTCTTTTTGACAAGAAACAATATCTTTACCCTATTATCACAAGAATTCCCTCAGCACCACCATATTCGCTTTGTCTATCACGGTGGTATCCAATGCTGCCAGATAAATCAAAGTCGTTTTTTCCGAATCATGTCCCATCCCTTCACTTATCACAGAAAGAGGAATATGTTTGCCTCTGGCAACACTGGCCCATGAATGGCGCGCCACATACATAGTCAAAGGATGAACAAGCCCCAACTTTTTCCCTATTTCTTTTAGCCTTCTGTTCACCAAGCAAATTGAATTTTTATATTGCAATCTTTCATCTTTCCTGATATGAATTATAATAGGAAGAAGATAAGTCGAATAGTTTCCGGGATATTTATCCACTATATCCTGCATGCATTTCTCCCATCTGATGGAAAGCAACTGACCGGTTTTCTTTCTTCTATAAGTCAGCATACCATTATTTAAATCTGTTTTTTTAAGAAAAGCCATGTCCACAAATGACATTCCCCGGGTATAAAAGCTGAACATAAACATATCACGCGCAAACTCCATTGACTGAGAGTGACTTAAATCCATCTCCTTCAGTTGTCTGATTACTTTAAAAGAAATGGCCCGCTTCACCGTTTTTTCCACTCCCGTATAGACGTGCTTAAAAGGAAAACGCTGTCTGATCACCCCTTTATCTACTGCACGATTATACGTTGCACGCAAAATACGCATATAAAAAGAAACGGTGTTCATACTTGCTCCCTGCTCCTTTAAATAAGTTTCATACCCCATCATCAACTCGGCATCCATATTGCTCAACAGAACATCCTTGCCATCCATAAATTTCATAAAACTGTTCAGTGTAGCTCTATACGTCTCACTGGTACGCAATTTTCCCGATTGTCTCAGACTGGCAATATTCACTTGCATAAAGGAAGACAGTGTCTTCTTACCTGAAAAGGATAATCTTTTACTTCTTACTCTAGTTGATTCCACCATAATACTTGTTTTTAAGTTGATTCTTTTTTTCTGTAAAAACCTCAAGCCAAGATAAACGATTATTCCCAGCGGTCCTTTATAATGTATGCAATAGGGGAGATTGTTCAAAGAAACAGGAATTTTTCACTGCATTTAAAAACAAAAACGCATGTTTATTCATTTTAAAGAAATATATTTGTAGAAGAAAGCCACAAACCTGAGACTATGATGAAAAGAATAAAATTCAAATATTTATTGACCTGTTTCTGTTTTAAAGAATTATATTTGTAGAAGAAAGCCACAAACCTGTGTCTATGATGAAAAGAATAGAATTCATATATTTATTGACCGGTTTCTGTACAATCTGCTCGTGTACCTCGAAAGCAAATAGCGAAATTAAGGAAGTGATAACAGAGGTACACAATACTGTGACAGAAGCCATCACCGAGATTGTAGAAAAAGATATCAAACCCGAAGACATCAGGCTTGACAAGGAACTGCTGTATGATAAACATACTTTGAAGGATACCTATCCTTATAAAGACACCACCCGCCATTTCCAATGGGAGAAAATAAAGGAGCGGCTAGCATTGTTGGAGAATATTCGAAAAAAGCCGGCACAATGGTGCATCTTACAGAATTATAAAAACCGGAACGGAGAAGCGCCTTTAGTGAAAAGTTTTAAAAGGGATGCATACAAACGGATAGCCGACACATTGGGAGTGGAACGCTATCAGGGAATTCCCCTTTTCCTAACAGATGACACCCTTACTGCCGAACGCTACGGACTGGATGGACTTCTTACCCGTCACCTAGGTGAGGAAGGAAAGTTCACCAAAGTAGAACCTGTCTTTATAGGTGGCGAATGGTATGCTCCGACAAAATATATAAAACTGATTCCCGACAGCGTAGTGTTCAACAAAGCTATTTTTATAGACCGCCATAATCAGAATATAACTACTTTGGAACGGAAAGAAAAGGGCTACTGGCTGATACGTAGCATGAATCCTGCTACAACAGGACAACATCGTCCTCCATACGCCCAAGAAACTCCATTGGGTATGTTCGTTCTGCAAGAGAAAAAGACCAAGATGATTTTTCTAAAAGACGGTTCTGCCGCCACCGGTGGTTTTGCACCTTACGCCAGCCGTTTCAATAATGGTGGTTATATTCACGGAGTACCCACCAATGCACCGGCAACAGGGATCATAGAATACAGTTATACGTTGGGTACCATCCCCCGCTCACATATGTGTGTAAGAAATGCCACCTCTCATGCCAAGTTTATTTTCGAATGGGCACCTGTTAATGAGACGATTATATTTGTTTTGGAATAGAAATGTGCGTAACTTTGCACCCGTTATCCAGTTTTTCCATACGTATGCAGAAAGCTTTTTTACTCCTGTTCCTATTCCTCTTTCCGTCGAGCAATGTATCGACCCGGACGGCTACACCCGAAAAGAAAGTTGCTACATCTGTCCCTGCACCTCAAAAAATGGACGGCGAACAATTATTCGAAGATATGCAATTGGGAGGGGTGGTCAATTTCCTGGCATTCCGACAGGCTGTGGCAGGATACAGCTTGATTAAACAAAAAAGCAAATCCATACTGACATTGATTGATTTCACCAAACCCTCTACCGAAAAACGTTTGTTTGTCTTTGACATGGAACAGAAAAAGATGCTATACTCATCAGTGGTCTCTCATGGGAAAAACAGCGGCGAGAACTATGCTACCTCTTTCTCCAACGAAGTCGGCTCTTATAAAAGTTCCCTCGGCTTCTATCTTACCGGAAACACTTATCAAGGCAGAAACGGATACTCCCTTTTATTGGACGGAGAAACGGATACTCCCTTTAATTGGACGGGCTGGAAAAAGGAATCAATGACCGGGCCCGTGAACGTGCCATCGTAGTTCATGGCGCCGCATACGCCAACCCTTCCGTCTGCAAATCAGGCAGACTGGGACGAAGCTTCGGTTGTCCGGCTTTACCACAGGCACTGACCAAACCTATTATCAATACGATAAAAGGGGGAAGCGTACTCTTTATCTATGCCAATAATAAAGAGTATATGGCTAAAAGCTCTATTTTGCCTAACCAGACATCACAAGAATTATTTACTGAAGCATGTGAAAGTGCGCAAACCGTTTCAGCTCATTTATAGTTTCTCCTCTAGCGGTTCCTTCATTATTTCTTAGTTTTTTTCTTTTCTTCTGATTTCAAACGTCGTTCACATCACATGAATTATTTACTGAAGCATGTGAACGTGAGCAAACCGTTTCAGCTCATTTATAGTTTCTCCTCAAGCGGTTCCTTCATTATTTCTTAGTTATTTTCTTTTCTTCTGATTTCAAACGGCGTTCCACTTTCTTTAAATCTTCGCCTGCTGACAATTGTTCCGGATAGATTCCCCGGCTTACCATCATATTCCGAACAGCCGTATTATTCTCAATATGTTCTTTTTCAATTGATGACTGTCCATAAAGATCTTTTTGTTGTACGTTAATAGAAGCCATCTCGGCAGCAAAATCTTTTGCCTTAATGCTGATGGTTGGTAAGAAATCGGCCAGCAGACGACTGTCGGGCGCACCAAGTTTACGTTTTAGCAACGCTGTGTCAAGACGAAACAAGGCTTTATCTCCTTTTGAACGGATAATGGCAAAACCTTTACTATCTACTCCGCGTTCATAAAGAACACCCGATAACAGCTTTTCCGTTTCAGCCAATTCTGTCCGTGCTTGAACCCGCTCATAATCCAACAGACGTTGTTCCACCAATTCTGCACGCCTTGTCTGAACAGCAAAGTAGTTTTGAGCAAAAGCTATAGCCGGTTTACGCGCATCACCGTTTTGAGCAGTCAAATAACAGGCATAACGGGTAAGATAGATATCATCTATCTCTCTTTCTACACCAGACCCCACAGAAACCATTTTGCTGACATCAGCAAAATGGTAGGCCACATCTTCACCTGCATTCGTGCAAGCAGCTTTCGCTTTATTGATGATGGTCTCAAAGTTTCTCCACTGGGTATAACCCAATAAGGAATACAACTCGCGTACACTCCAACACTTTACTCCATGATAATCACAAACGATACTTTCAAACTGCTTGAACTAATCTTTTATTTCCTCGGTTTTCATCATATATCCCCCCCTTATTACTTGTTATTACGTCAATGCCCTCCTTCTACTACAGAATTCACACTGCATATTTGCACAAATATAACCTTTTATTATCAGATCCGACCAACAAAACTCTTTTTCCTAACTATTTCGATTCTTATATTATCCGTTTCTTCTAGAACAGACTTATTCCAAGAGTTATTTTACATTTCATTAGTATCCATTTCAAAGCATATTTAAATCCATAAAAAACATTTTTCTTTATATACCCGACAAATAGCAAACTACCAAACGTCTTTTTTACTCTTTTTGATATTCTTTAAACTCGCGAGAATCGCTTAAACGCTTCCTTCTCGTCCCGTTCATCGAAATAATCAAATGAGAGAGTAGTTTGCCCTTAAAATCATTTCATACTATTTTGCTATCGTGTTCAAACAAAGATTGGAAATAAAAATAAGAGAATTGAATCTTTTCTAATTCAAAAACGAATAATTTGACTACTTTTGTCCGAGTTATTACTAATAAAACTAGCGATATGGTTTTGAACTACATTTGGATAGCCTTTTTTCTGATAGCCTTCGTGACAGCGTTGATGCGACTCGTTTTCCTAGGCGACACACAAGTGTTTCCCGAAATTATCAACTCTACTTTCAATTCCTCCAAAACCGCTTTTGAGATTTCATTGGGACTGACCGGTGTCCTTTCTCTTTGGCTGGGTATCATGAGAATAGGTGAACAGGGCGGAGTCATCACTCTGTTTTCCCGATTGCTGGGACCTCTGTTCAGCAAACTTTTTCCCGATATTCCCAAAGGACATCCAGTAACAGGCAGTATCTTTATGAACCTGGCGGCCAATATGCTGGGGCTGGATAATGCCGCCACTCCCTTAGGACTGAAAGCAATGGAGGGCCTGCAAGAATTGAACTCCAAGAAAGATACTGCCAGCAATCCCATGATCATGTTTCTGGTACTGAATACATCAGGGCTTACACTGATTCCTATCAGCATCATGGTATATCGTGCACAGCTGGGAGCAACCCAACCTACAGATATATTTGTACCCATCCTGCTGGCAACCTTCTTCTCCACTTTGGCAGGCATTGTAGCAGTAAGTATTTATCAGAGAATCAATCTGTTTAACCGCACTATCCTCCTCTTTTTAGGAGGAATGAGTTTGCTGGTAGCAGGAATTATTTATTTCTTCAATACCTTGTCACGAGATCAGATAGATATTTACTCCACTACCTTTGCCAATGTCTTTCTATTTCTTATCATCATCGGCTTTATTGTGGCAGGGTTCAGAAAAAGAACCTATGTCTACGTCTCCTTTGGCGATATTCCTTATCATCATCGGCTTTATTGTGGCAGGGATCAGAAAAAGAATCAATGTCTATGACTCCTTTGTCGAAGGGGCCAAAGAAGGATTCAGCACCGCCGTGCGCATCATTCCTTATCTGGTAGCCATACTGGTAGGTATCGGAGTCTTCCGTGCATCGGGTGCGATGGACTATTTGATTGACGGTATCGGCAACGCCGTAAAGCTATGCGGTATCGACAGTGATTTCGTAGGAGCGCTCCCTACGGCGCTGATGAAACCTTTGAGCGGAAGCGGGGCACGAGGGTTGATGGTAGATGCCATGACCACATACGGTCCCGATTCCTTTGTAGGCAGACTGTCCTGTATCTTCCAAGGCTCCACAGACACCACCTTTTATATTCTGGCGGTATATTTCGGCAGCGTAGGAATAGTGAGGACACGCCACGCCGTTCCTTGCGGACTGCTAGCCGATGCGGCAGGGGTCATTGCAGCTATTCTTATCTGTTATCTTTTCTTCGGCTGAAATACTTTCCTTATCTTTGTACATTATAAAAAAATAATCAGCCTATGATAAGTTATCAAACCGAAGGGGTAAAAATGCCCGATATCAAAAAGAAAGAAACCACCGGATGGATTAAAGAAGTAGCCGCCTGCTATGGAAAAAGAGTGGGAGAAATCGCCTATATCTTCTGTTCGGACGATAAAATTCTGGAAGTGAACCGACAGTATCTGCAACATGATTATTACACGGATATCATCACTTTCGACTATTGTGAAGGCGACCGTATTTCCGGCGACTTATTCATCAGCTTGGATACTGTCCGCAGCAATGCAGAACAATTTGAGCAACCCTACGACCGCGAGCTTCACCGGGTGATTATTCATGGTATCCTGCACTTGTGCGGCATCAACGACAAAGGCCCCGGTGAACGGGAGATTATGGAAGCCGCCGAAAACAAAGCGCTGGCATTGATTTCCCTATAACAGGACATACAAGGCAGAACAACCTATAAAAGCTACGGGCATAGTTCGCAAGAATGATTGCCCGTAACCTTTTAAAGACATGCCCATAATTAGGAAAACTTTCCGCCGGACGGATAAAAAACATCGAAAGCTGTACATGCACAGCTACATTTCTTCCCTTATCTTCTTGCTTTTTCGGATTAATTGCTTTATTTTGTGAATTGAAAAACAGATAAACACAAAATATATGGAAGCTAACGTATATTTTTTCGCTGCATTAGTAAGTACGGGAATCTTTCTTCTGCAATTCATCTTATCCATCTTTTTCGGCAGTATGGACACCGACATAGACGTTAATGCCGATGGCAACGCCGATATAGACATGAGCAGCGTACTCTCCTTCAAAGGACTGATTCATTTCTGCATGGGTTTCGGTTGGTTCATGTATTTATGTCAGCCTCCCTACATTGTCTTACATTACCTGGGCGCCGTGATAAGCGGCAGCTTTTTTGTCTTCGTCCTGGCTTGGATTTATAAACTCTGCTATAAGCTGAAACAAGAAAACAAGCCCGAACAGGGAGAAGAATTAATAGGCAGGAAATGCGAAATATATACCCGCTGCCAAGAACAAGAACAGGCAGGAACAGACTATGTGGTCTATATCGCCATCAATGGCGCACAAAGAGAACTTACCGTGCGGAGCATACAGGGTAAAAGCTACCGGGAAGGCGATATCCTCACACTGAAGAATTACAAGGAAGGAATCTATTATATTGATTAAATAAACCCTAAAAACGCAATCATTTATGGATGAGCAGATTCTCATTTATGCAGCTTTTCTGGTAGCTGGCATCGTCCTGACCATCGTAGGGATTTTAAGTCCTATTCTGGTAGCTGTCATCGTCCTGACCATCGTCGGGATTTTAAGTCGTTACCGCAAGTGCAAGAGCGACGAGGTATTGGTAGTATATGGTAAGACCGGCGACAAGAAATCGGCTAAACTGTATCACGGAGGAGCCGCTTTTGTATGGCCCATTATCCAGGGATACTCTTTCCTGAACATGAAACCCATGCAGATTGACTGCAAACTGACTGGTGCCATTTCCAAACAAAACATCCGCGTAGATGTGCCCACTACCATCACTGTGGCCGTAAGCACAGAGCCCGAAGTTATGCAGAATGCAGCCGAACGCTTACTGGGACTGAATATCGAAGCACAACAGGAACTGATTAAAGACGTTGTTTACGGACAAATGCGTCTGGTCATTGCCGACATGACCATCGAACAACTGAACAGTGATCGTGATACATTCCTTGAGAACTGCCGCAAGAACATCGACTCCGAATTGAAGAAATTCGGTCTTTACCTAATGAACATCAACATCAGCGATATCCGCGATGAAGCCGATTATATCGTCAATCTGGGAAAAGAAGCCGAAGCGAAAGCCAAGAACGAAGCCTTGGCTAACATTGAAGAACAACAGAAACTGGGTGCCATCAAGATTGCGGAACAACAAAAAGAACGTGCCACCAAAGTAGCGGAAACCAACCGCGACAAGAACACTCAACTGGCCGATACGCAACGTGACGAGGAAATTAAAGTAGCCATAGCCGACAAGGAACGTGAATCGAAAGTAGCAGAAGAAAATGCCGAAAAAGAATCACGTATCGCCAAAGCCAGTGCCTCTATGGAGGTGAACAAGGAACAGGCGCGTACCGAACAGGAAAGCCGTACGGCAGAGCTCCAATCCGATATGGAAATAAAGCAGGCGGAAGCACAAAAGAAATCGGCCATCGGGCAAAATAACGCTGCCAAAGAGGTTGCCGAAAGTAATGCGGAACTGGAAGTTACCAAGGCGGAAGCCTCTAGAAAAGCCGGTGAAGCACAAGCCCGGACACAAGCTGCCGTCCTCACCGCACAGGAAAACGCACAGCGTGAAATAGAAGAAGCGAAAGCCCGCAAAGTAGAACAGGCCTTGAAAGCGGATAAGATTGTTCCTGCCGAAATAGCCAAACAGCAGGCCATCTTGGATGCGGACGCATTGGCCGAGCAAATAAAACGTAAGGCAAATGCAGAAGCGGAAGCTATCCTGGCCAAAGCACAGGCGGAAGCCAAGGCCATCCAGATGAAACTGGAAGCAGAAGCGGAAGGCAAGAAGAAGTCCTTGCTGGCCGAAGCGGAAGGTTTCGAGGCCATGGTGAAGGCTGCCGAGCGCAATCCCGAAATCGCCATCCAATACAAGATGGTTGACCAATGGAAGGAAATCGCTTCGGAACAGGTTAAGGCATTTGAACATATCCAACTGGGAAATGTTACTGTATTTGACGGTGGCAACGGCACAACGTCCAATTTCTTGCAGAATGTGGTCAGCAAAGTGGCTCCCGCACTGGGTATTCTAGACAAGCTTCCCATTCATGATACCTATCAGAACATTGTCAATCCTTCCTCGAAAGGAAATGCACAGAATAAACCGGAGAAAGAGGATTTTGAACCGGTAGACAAGGACGGAAAGAAACGCCCGACCGACACCCCTCCTGCTCCGGACAAGAAATAACAGGAAATAGTTTACTTTAAGAATAGCGTTTGTATGATGTGGCGGCAGAAACAGATTTCTGCCGCCACACATTCTTTTTAACCGTATTATCACCGCTTTACAGAGTAAAATTCGTAATTTTGCAATCGGTAAAAAGAAATAAATCAATGGATTTTAAGTACGACGTTATTGTAATAGGCGCCGGACACGCAGGCTGTGAAGCAGCCGCGGCCGCAGCCAACATGGGTTCGAAGACCTGCCTGATTACCATGGATATGAACAAAATCGGGCAAATGAGTTGTAACCCTGCCGTAGGTGGCATCGCCAAGGGACAAATCGTAAGAGAGATAGACGCATTAGGTGGCTACATGGGACTGGTTACAGACCGTACAGCCATACAGTTCCGTATGCTCAACCGCTCCAAAGGTCCCGCTATGTGGAGCCCCCGCGCCCAATGTGACCGCGGCAAGTTTATCTGGGCATGGCGCGAGATTCTGGAGAATACTCCCAATCTGCACATTTGGCAAGATACCGTAGAAGAACTAATCGTGGAAAACGGCGAAGCGACTGGAGTCATGACTTGCTGGGGAGTGACTTTCCATGCTAAATGTATCGTGCTCACCGCAGGAACCTTCCTGAACGGGCTGATGCACATCGGGCATAAACAACTGGCAGGAGGACGCATGGCTGAACCTGCCTCCTACCATCTGACCGAATCAATCACCCGCCACGGAATCACCGCCGGACGCATGAAGACCGGTACGCCTGTCCGCATAGACGGGCGCAGCGTACACTACGACCTGATGGAAACACAGGACGGAGAAAACGACTTCCATCGCTTTTCGTTCATGAGCGAACCGCGCAAACTGAAACAACTGCAATGCTGGACCTGCTTTACCAACGAAGAGGTACACGAGATACTACGGAAAGGTCTGCCCGACTCTCCCCTTTTCAACGGACAAATCCAAAGCATCGGACCGCGTTATTGTCCCAGTATAGAAACCAAAATCGTAACCTTCCCCGACAAGCCGCAACATCAGCTTTTCCTGGAACCCGAAGGAGAAACCACACAGGAACTTTACCTGAACGGGTTCTCTTCTTCACTGCCCATGGACATACAGTTGGCGGCATTGAAGAAAGTACCCGCATTTAAGGACTTGGTAGTCTATCGTCCGGGATACGCCATCGAATATGATTACTTCGACCCCACCCAACTGAAACATACGTTGGAATCGAAAATAATCAAGAACCTGTTCCTTGCCGGACAAGTAAACGGAACTACCGGTTACGAAGAAGCAGGCGGACAGGGAATCATTGCCGGCATCAACGCACACATCAATTGCCACGGTGGCGAACCGTTCACACTGGGACGGGACGAGGCCTACATCGGTGTCTTGATTGACGATCTGGTTACAAAAGGTGTGGACGAACCTTATCGTATGTTCACCTCCCGTGCCGAATACCGCATCCTGCTCCGACAAGACGATGCAGATATGCGCCTTACCGAACGCGCCTACAAGCTGGGACTGGTAAAACAAGACCGTTACGAACATCTTTGCAGCAAACGGGAAGCCGTGAACCAAATCATCGACTTTGCCAAAACCTTCTCCATCAAAGCCGCATTAATCAATGATGCTTTGGAAAGTTTGGGTACTGCCCGTCTGACACACGGCTGCAAACTAATCGACCTGCTGAACCGTCCGCAGATTACCATCGAAAATATAGCCGGCCACATTCCGGCTTTCAAAGCCATGCTGGACCAAATTACCGACCGTAAAGAAGAAGTGATTGAAGCTGCCGAAGTGCTGATCAAATACCAGGGATACATTGACCGCGAACGAATGATCGCCGACAAGATACATCGTCTGGAAGCCATCCGCATCAAAGGCAAGTTCGATTACAACTCATTGAATTCGCTCTCTACCGAAGCCCGGCAGAAACTGATGAAGATAGATCCCGAAACTTTGGCCCAAGCCAGCCGCATACCGGGTATCTCTCCTAGCGACATCAATGTCTTACTAGTCCTGCTGGGACGGTGAAACAAGGTATGTTTCACGTGAAACAAGTAATTTAATAGACTAACAATAAAATACTGGTTATGAGCAAAGAAACGCTTAAAGCAAACTTAAGAGAAATTCCAGATTTCCCCATTCCGGGAATTCTGTTTTACGATGTGACAACCCTGTTCAAAAACCCCGAATGCTTGCAGGATGTGACAACCCTGTTCAAAAACCCCGAATGCTTGCAGGAAATACTAGATACTCTATACGAGATGTACAAGGACAAAGGCATCACCAAAGTAGTAGGTATTGAATCGCGTGGCTTCATTATGGGTGGTGCGCTGGCGGCACGGTTAGGTGCCGGATTCGTGATGGCACGCAAGCCGGGCAAACTTCCCGCAGAAGTAGTAGAGGAAACATACGCAAAAGAGTATGGAACCGACACCATTCAGATACATAAAGACGCCATCGATGAGAACGACGTGGTTCTGCTGCACGATGATTTATTGGCTACCGGCGGAACCATGGCGGCCACTCATCGCTTGGTACAAAGATGTGGCGCCAAAAAGATTTTCATCAATTTCATTATCGAACTGGGAGGTCTGAACGGCAGAAAGGCATTCCCCGAAGATATCACGGTGGATACACTGCTTACTTTATAGTGTCACACAACATGTCCATCAAAACGGGCCCCATCATCGTTCACAATAAAAAGAGATCTATGGAATGAGATGGACGATGAAACCGAAAGATATATATCTTCAGGCTGTAAGATATATAATGTTACAGCTTGAAGATATATAATGTTACAACCGAAAGATATAGGATGTTGCGGCTGCAACATCAACTCAAGAAACAGTTCTGCCAACCGGCAATATTCAATAAGCATGTATGGAAAAAGAAGAGATTACAACCAATGATTATCTGAAAGGAATTGTACTAAACCTGCCCGACAGCCCCGGCATTTACCAATACTTGAACTCCGAAGGAACCATTATCTACGTTGGAAAGGCAAAAAACCTGAAGCGCAGAGTCTCTTCTTATTTTAATAGAGAACACCCCAACGGCAAGACACGATTACTGGTCAGCAAAATTGCAGATATCCGTTATATCGTGGTAAAAACAGAAGAAGACGCTCTTTTACTCGAAAACAACCTGATAAAGAAATACAAGCCACGTTACAATGTATTGCTGAAAGATGACAAGACTTACCCCTCTATTTGTGTAAGCAACGAATATTTCCCACGTATCTTCAAAACCCGGCAAGTCATCCGCAACGGGTCCTCTTATTATGGTCCGTACAGCCACATGCCCTCCATGCTTGCCGTGATGGACTTGATCAAAAAGCTCTACCCCATCCGTACCTGCAAACTCAATCTAAGTCCCGAAAACATTCGCGCCGGCAAGTTCAACGTATGTCTGGAATATCACATAAAGAACTGCAAAGGGCCCTGCATCGGGCAGCAGTCACACGAGGAATACATGAAGAATATCGGTGAAATCAAAAATATTCTGAAAGGAGATACCCAGATTGTAAGTGACCTGCTGATGGAAGAGATGCAAGCGCTTGCTGCCGAAATGAAATTTGAGGAAGCACAGAAAATAAAAGAGAAATATGACTTGATAGAAAACTATCGTTCCAAGAGCGAAGTCGTTAATTCCATCATTCATAATGTGGATGTGTTCTCCATTGAAATGGAAGAAAATTCAGCCTATATCAACTATCTGCATATCACAAACGGATGCATCAACCAAGCCTTCACCTTCGAATACAAGAAACGTCTGAACGAAACGAAAGAAGAACTTCTACAATTGGGCATTATTGAGATGCGTGAACGATATAAGAGCACTTCCCGCGAAATCATCGTACCTTTTGAACTGGATATGGAGATGAACAATGTATCCTTTACCGTTCCCCAACGAGGAGAAAAGAAGCATTTACTGGATCTTTCCGTAGAAAAGAAGCATTTGCTGGATCTTTCCGTAATGAACGTGAAACAGTATAAAGTGGACCGCTTGAAACAGGCGGAAAAGTTGAATCCTGAACAAAGAAGCGTCCGTCTGATGAAAGAAATCCAGGAGCAGCTGCACATGAAAAAACTACCGAACCACATCGAATGTTTCGATAATTCCAATATTCAAGGCTCGGACGCGGTGGCCGCCTGCGTCGTTTTCAAAAAGGCGAAACCAAGCAAGAAGGAGTACCGGAAATACATCATCAAGACTGTGACCGGACCCGACGATTACGCCTCGATGAAAGAGGTGGTACGCCGCCGGTATAGCCGTGCCATAGAGGAAGGTTCCCCCTTGCCCGACCTCATCATTACCGACGGTGGAAAGGGGCAAATGGAAGTGGTGAGAGAAGTGATAGAGGACGAACTTCATCTGGATATCCCCATAGCCGGACTGGCCAAAGACCGCAAGCACCGTACCTCGGAATTGTTATACGGATTCCCTCCGCTGACCATCGGTGTGAAGCAAAGCACTCCCTTGTTCCATCTGTTGGAAAACATACAGAACGAGGTACTCCGCGGCGCGTTCACCTTCCACTGGGACAATCGATGCAAGTGTCTGGTGGCGTCCGCTTTGGT
>ENA-ORLL01000181-ORLL01000181.1-human-gut-metagenome-genome-assembly--contig:-NODE-181-length-15232-cov-5.3251_pt1 | contig 15232 bp, 10 predicted proteins | sample MGYA00243070_ERZ508830 | MGnify/ENA primary metagenome ERZ508830 (study PRJEB26277, sample SAMN04329787) | human gut metagenome | biome: human-associated habitat | host: Homo sapiens | place: USA...
TAGGATTGCCAAGCACTCTGTCCGAAAAACGTGTACCAATCGCAATCAAAAGGTCGCACTCTGAAACTCCAAGGTTTGATGTCTTTGTGCCATGCATACCAAGCATGCCTGTGTAGTTATCACTTGTGCCATCATATGCACCCTTGCCCATGAGCGTATCGCAAACAGGCGCATTCACCTTGTCTACAAATTCCTTAAGCTCTTTGCTTGCTCCGGAGAGAACCACTCCCCCTCCTACAAATATATATGGCTTTTTGGATGCTTTTATGAGTTCAATTGCATTATCAATGTCACTGTCTGTAATTGTTTCTGTCACACGCTCAGGAAGCTTTATCTCCTGCTTGGTGTACTCTACCAGCTCTGCCGTAACATTCTTTGGAATATCCACAAGTACAGGACCCGGTCTGCCTTTTCTTGCTATGTCAAAGGCTCTGCGTATTGTATCCGCAAGCTTCTCTACATCCTTTACAATAAAGCTGTATTTGGTTACAGGCGTTGTAATTCCGGCGATATCTATCTCCTGAAAGCTGTCCTTTCCAAGTAACGAGACTCCGACATTACATGTGATTGCGACGATTGGAATCGAATCCATGTATGCTGTCGAAATTCCTGTGACCAGATTTGTCGCACCCGGTCCGCTTGTAGCCAGACAGACGCCAACCTTTCCGGTGCTTCTCGCATAGCCGTCAGCCGCATGGCTTGCTCCCTGCTCATGTGAGGTCAGCACATGCTTAATCTCCGGATGCTTGTAGAGCTCGTCATAGACATTAAGGATGGCTCCTCCCGGATAACCGAATACTGTGTCAACACCCTGTTCTTTTAAGCATTCTATAATAACCTGTGATCCTGTTAACTGCATCTTGTATTCCTCTTTTTCTTATACGAATCCTTTACGATAATAGGTAAAAGCCTTATTCGTACTGAATTTTCTATCAAAATATATACTACGCGTTCTGCTCGCCCGGAAGTGCAAGGATGGCTCCTCTGTTTCCTGATGTAACAAGTGCTGCGTATCTCTTCAAATAGCCTGTTGTAACCTTCGGCTCTCTAGGCTGCCACTTTGCCTTACGCTCAGCAAGCACCTCATCTGACACGTCAAGCTCAAGCTTCATGTTTGGAATATCAATCTTTATGATATCTCCCTCTTCAACCAGGGCAATCGGTCCGCCTACTGCGGCCTCAGGTGAAACATGACCTATTGAAGCTCCTCTTGAAGCTCCTGAAAAACGTCCGTCTGTGATGAGTGCTACAGAGCTTCCAAGTCCCATTCCGGCAATAGCGGATGTAGGGTTAAGCATCTCTCTCATTCCAGGGCCGCCCTTTGGTCCCTCGTATCTGATGACAACCACATCACCCTCTACGATCTTGCCGCCCTTTATTGCTGCAATTGCATCTTCCTCACAGTCAAATACTCTTGCAGGTCCCTCATGAACCATCATCTCATCGACAACTGCTGAACGCTTTACTACAGAGCCGTCCGGAGCCAGATTTCCTTTAAGCACTGCAAGTCCTCCGGTCTTTGAATATGGATTGTCTACCGGTCTGATGACCTCAGGGTCTCTATTGACTGCATTCTTTATATTCTCTCCAACTGTCTTTCCTGTAACGGTCATACAGTCTGTATTTAAAAGTCCGATATCAGCAAGCTCTTTCATGACAGCCCACACACCGCCGGCCTCATTTAAGTCCTCCATATATGTAGGGCCTGCTGGGGCAAGATGGCAGAGATTTGGTGTCCTCTCACTGATTGGATTTGCAAAGCTGATATCAAAATCAAAGCCTATCTCATGAGCGATAGCCGGAAGATGAAGCATAGAGTTTGTAGAGCAGCCGAGTGCCATATCAACTGTGAGTGCGTTCATTATTGCATCCTTTGTGATGATATCTCTCGCCTTGATGCCCTTGTTGTACATATCCATAACAGCCATTCCGGCATGCTTTGCAAGACGGATACGCTCTGAATATACAGCAGGTATTGTTCCGTTTCCGCGAAGTCCCATACCGAGCGCCTCTGTAAGACAGTTCATAGAGTTGGCTGTGTACATTCCAGAGCATGAACCGCAGGTAGGACATACCTTGTTCTCATACTCACATACATCATCCTCAGTCATAGTACCGGCAGCGTATGAGCCGACAGCCTCAAACATCGATGAAAGACTTCTCTTTCTGCCCTTTACGTGGCCTGCGAGCATTGGTCCGCCTGATACAAATACTGTAGGCAGATTAAGACGTGCAGCCGCCATCAGAAGTCCCGGCACGTTCTTGTCACAGTTTGGAACCATTACAAGTGCATCAAACTGATGAGCGATTGCCATACACTCTGTAGAATCTGCAATCAGATCTCTTGTGACAAGGGAATATTTCATACCCACATGTCCCATTGCAATACCATCGCAGACTGCGATTGCAGGAAATACTACAGGCACTCCTCCTGCCTCTGCAACTCCAAGCTTTACAGCCTCAACGATTTTGTCTATATTCATATGACCCGGAACAATCTCATTGAATGAGCTTACGATTCCTACCATAGGCTTTTTCATTTCCTCCGGTGTAAAACCAAGAGCATTAAATAAACTTCTTGCCGGTGCCTGCTGCATTCCGGCTCTTGCGTTATCACTTATCATATTTTATCTCCTTATTTATCTCCGACTATTTCTTTGAGTACTTCATCATTACTACTGTATACACAACAATCTGCATATCTATAACCTGTTAGCTGTCTATTATAGGTCATGCAGCTACACACGTTCTGCGATGAGATCACCCATCTGTGCTGTGCCTACCTGTGTGATACCCTCTGTAGTCTCACCCGGCTGTGGCATGATGTCGATTGTCCTGTAGCCCTCCTTAAGCACCTGCTTTACAGCATCCTCGATTGCCTGTGCTTCCTTGTCCAGATCAAATGAATAGCGAAGCATCATGGCTGCTGAAAGGATTGTTGCGATAGGATTTGCAATGCCCTTTCCTGCGATATCAGGAGCAGATCCGCCACTTGGCTCGTAAAGTCCGAACTTTGTATCATTAAGGCTTGCTGATGAAAGCATACCGATTGAGCCTGTCACCATACTTGCTTCATCCGATAAAATATCGCCAAACATATTCTCTGTGAGGATAACATCAAACTGCTTAGGATCCTTTACAAGCTGCATTGCACAGTTATCAACAAGCATATGCTCGTATGTAACCTCCGGATAATCCTTAGCGACCTCCTCGACGATCTTTCTCCATAATCTGGAAGAATCAAGCACATTTGCCTTGTCTACAGATGTGACCTTTTTCCTTCTCTTCATGGCTATATCGAAGCCCCGCTTTGCGATTCTTCTGATTTCATTCTCATTGTATGTCAGTGTATCTGTGGCCGTAACAACTCCATCCACCTCTTTTGTCTCTCTGGCTCCGAAGTAAAGACCTCCTGTAAGCTCACGCATAATCATCATATCAAAGCCGTCTCCGAAGATAACGCAACGGAGCAGCCAAGCTGCAGCTAGCTACTAGTACAGATAAGACGGTCTAAGATTTGCAAACAGATTGAGCGACTTTCTAAGCTTTAAAAGTCCTGCCTCCGGACGAAGCTCAGGTGCCAGCTTGTACCATGGTGATGTGGCTGTGTTGCCACCGATAGAACCCATCAGCACCGCATCTGAATCAAGTGCAGTCGCAATAGCCTCATCTGTAAGAGGAACACCTGTAGCATCAATTGAGCAGCCACCCATAAGGATGTCTGTGTAGTTGAAGCTGTGTCCATACTTGTCTGCTATTTTGTCCAATACCTTTTTTGCCTCAGTGACTATCTCCGGTCCGATTCCATCTCCTGAAATTACACCAACTTTATATTCCATAATTTCTTACCTCTTTTACATAAAAATACATATTCTTATATTAAAGCATTAAAGTAGTTATTTCAATATGCCGGGATATTTTACTTTTTCATGCAATTTATAACTGCAGCTTATAATAACTGCATACTATAATAACAGTTTTTTATTATTATTGCAAGAGATGCGGATAATAAGAAAACCGCCACTTATGTGACGGCTTTACAAATCTGCATTATTTAGCTGAATCCTCTGCTTTCTCAAGGTCAGCGATAGCTGCCTTCTGCATTGGAATACGGCAGTTCTTGTTGTTACCAAACTCAACGATTACAGTATCGTCCTCGATATCGATAACTGTACCGTAAAATCCACTTGTTGTAAGAACTGTGTCTCCTGTTGCAACCTCATTAAGCATAAGCTCCTTTTTCTTCTGCTCCTTCTTCTGTGGACGGATCATAAGAAAATACATAACTGCGAAAAGTACTACTAACCAGACAATCATTCCAACTGTTCCTGCTGCCTGACCGTTTGCTAAAATTGATGTCATCAATTGTTCCTCCTAAATATTCTATAATTGATGTGTTCTAAGCACTATTACCATAATACACGTTAAACGTGCTAACGGCAAGGATTTTTTATCATTTTCGAGATTTTTTATATTTATCTGCTAGCTCTGCTCTCCCTGTGTCATTCCATAGAGCTTTTCAGCCTTGTATGAGGCAAAACGGCCTGCATCAAGTGAATCCCTTATCTCCTCCATCATGTTGTTGTAGAAATACAAATTATGGAGCACGCACAGTCTCATTCCGAGCATCTCCTTTGCCTTTAAAAGATGCCTGATATATGCACGCGAATATGTGCGACAGGCAGGACAGTTACAGCCCTCCTCAATAGGGCGCATATCCTTCTGATACTTCTGGTTGAACAGATTAAGCTTGCCGTGATTCGTGTATACATGTCCGTGACGGCCATTTCTGCTTGGGTATACACAGTCAAAGAAGTCGATTCCTCTCTCTACACCCTCAAGTATATTGGCAGGAGTTCCTACTCCCATCAGGTATGTAGGTTTATTAACAGGCAGATGAGGCACTGTTTCATCAAGAATATGGTACATCTCCTCATGGCTCTCTCCTACCGCCAGTCCTCCGACAGCATAGCCGTCCAGCTCAAGCTCAGAAATGCGCTTTGCATGGTCAATTCTTATATCATCATAAATAGCTCCCTGATTGATGCCGAATAAAAGCTGCTCCTTGTTGATAGTATCCGGTAAACTGTTTAAGCGTGCCATCTCCTTTTTGCACCTCTCAAGCCAGCGTGCGGTCCTGTTTACAGAGTTTGTCACATACTGTCTGTCTGCAACGCTAGATGGGCACTCGTCAAATGCCATAGCTATCGTGGAGCCGAGGTTTGACTGTATCTGCATGCTCTCCTCAGGTCCCATAAAAATCTTGGCACCGTCAATATGTGAGTTGAAGTACACGCCCTCCTCCTTTATTTTGCGAAGACCTGCCAGTGAAAACACCTGGAATCCGCCGGAATCTGTAAGGATTGGTCTATCCCACACCATGAATTTGTGCAGTCCGCCAAGCTCTTTAATGATTTTGTCTCCGGTTCTTACATGCAGGTGATATGTATTTGACAGCTCAACCTGACACTTTATCTCCTTTAAATCGTCCGTAGAGACAGCGCCCTTTATCGCACCTACTGTTCCTACATTCATAAATACAGGTGTCTGTATATCTCCATGCACTGTATGGAATGTACCTCTCTTGGCACGTCCCTCTTGTTTTAGTAACTCATATTTAGCCATATTTTCGTTTAATTCTCCTGTTTCTTTTACTTATCGCCATTGCCTACGATTTTTCTGATTAATATTCCGTTGGTCAGCAGTGTGGTATCTATGCAATGCCTCTCAAAAAGTACCTCGCCGTCCTTTGGCACCTCAATATCCTCATCAGAGCAGTTGACTATAACCTCCACATATGTATCCACCCAGCCCATCTTTCTGAACTGGATTACCCTCGGATTATCAGCAAAATCATCAGGGAAATGGAAGTTTCTGCCCTTTAAAAGCGGCTCACTCGCCCTTAAATGAATAAGCTTTGATACCATCTCAATGCGCTCCTTAAACCTGCCTGCCTCAATATCATCCCACGGCATACATCGTCTGCAGTCAGGGTCATAGCTGCCCGGCATGGCAATCTCAGTGCCGTAATATATACATGGGCTGCCCGGCATGGCAAAAAGCACTGCAAGCTGTGCAAAGTACTGGTCGAGATTCTTCGTATCAGAGCGAAGGCGCTTTGTATCATGTGAATCAAGCAGATTGAAAAGCACATCATTGGTCTGCTGCATGTAGTTGGTATAACATCTGTTTATAGTATACTCAAAATCCTGATTCGTCTGGCTCTTATCTATCCAGAAATCCTTGATGCTCTCTCCAAGCGGATAGTTCATAACCGCATCGAACTCATCTCCACGCAACCACGGAAGAGCATTATGCCATATTTCTCCCAAAATGTAAATATCCGGATTAATTTCCTTAAGCCTTGCCCTAAGCTCCTTGCAGAAGCGGTGTGACACCTCATTTGCCACATCAAGGCGCAGTCCGTCTATATGATAATTTTCTACCCAGTTGGCGCAGATATCGATAAAGTATTTTCGCACCGCCGGATTATTTGTATTGAGCTTTGGCATATTGTCAAAAAATCCAAACGTATAAAACTGACCCTTTTTAGCCGCTCCATGCTTAAAGTCAAGAGGCCATTCATTGATCATAAACCAGTCATAATACTCTGAATCTGTCCCCTTTGCTAAAACATCCTGCCACGGTGCAAAATAATAGCCACAGTGGTTGAACACTCCGTCAAGCATTATTCTCATATCACGCCTATGGGCTTCTATCACAAGCCTCTTAAAGGTCTCTTCATCTCCAAAGCGCGGGTCAATCTTTGCATAATCCGTTGTATCATACTTATGATTGCTCGGTGACTCATTTATCGGTGTCAGGTAGATTCCGTTTATTCCAAGCTCCTTTAAGTAATCAAGCTTTTGAATGATTCCTGCGAGGTCTCCGCCGAAGCACTCCTCATTTTTGACCTTTCCCCTGTTTCTCCACGGAACAACATAATCAGGATCTATCGAGTGGTCTCCATTACAGAATCTATCCGGAAATATCTGATACCATATAGTGTCATTTACCCACTTCGGTGTGACCGGAATATCACACGGATTCATCCATGGGAATACAAAGCACTGGCGGCTTCTGCCCTCAAGTGCCATCTGCTCTGCACTCACGAAGCCATCCTCAAAGTAAAACCATCTCTCATCCTCTGTGATGAGCTCAAAATAATATTTAAGTCTCTTGAATGGTGGCTTTACCGTGGTGGTCCACCATATCTGGTGCTTTAATTTCTTTTTAAATATTATCGGCTGCTTATCGCCATTCCAGGTCTCACCACCGCCTAAGATACCGGCTGCGAATGGGTCACCGAGTATGATATTTACTTCCTTCACATCATAACCGGTCTTTATATTTATGATTAATTCATCCTCATTTAAAGGATAGCAGTAGTTGTCGTATGCCTGGTGAAATACCCCGTTAAATTCCATGTTTTCTCCCTCTTTTGCGGTCTTATTGTAGTCATTGTTGCATTGCTTCATTGCTTCATTGTGGTTCTGAGGACGGCACGTAAGTCGCGGCCACCGTGAGCGTCCACGCGCTGCCCTGTTCGCTACGCTGCGCTGTTAAGATTCTGTACGAATTATGCTTATAGTTTTTCTCCGGCTGACGAAACCGTCGCTACTCGCCCTCCATGGCTCGATAGCTCCTTGCCCCGGCGTCCCTGCCGGTGCATTTCTGTGTATCGAAGCATAATTCTACAGACTCTAAACAGCTTCGCTATTCGCTCTCAGGGCAGCACGTGTGCGCTCGCGGTAGCCGCGGCTTACGTGCCTTACGTTGTGGCAAAATTGCTACAAATGATGCTGCTTAATTATGCTTCGCATTCCCGTAATCTGACTACACCTCGAAATCCGCTAATTTCCTGCGTACCCGCAGCAAATTGCTACTTTCTCAGTGTAGTGCGGGGCACTAAGGTATACATCGAATTGCATGCAAGCATGCATCGATGATACCTTTTGACCCTTTAATCACATAATTATATACAAACATAGTTCGAAATTTATCTAAATAAAATAATATCATAGTTTTCTTGACTATTCAACTTGGTATTACTTATAATATACCTATTATTATAAAAAGGAGACCATCATGGCAGGTTCATCATACGGAAATATTTTTAGGGTAACAACATGGGGAGAATCACACGGAAAAGGCTTGGGTGTCGTTGTGGACGGCGTTCCTGCGGGGCTTGAGCTGTGTGAGGAGGATATTCAGATATTCTTAAACAGAAGAAAGCCGGGACAGTCCAAGTTCACTACTCCGCGCAAGGAGGATGATGCGGTTGAGATTCTCTCCGGTGTGTTTGAGGGAAAGACTACAGGTACACCTGTTTCTATGGTTGTGTGGAATAAAAATCAGAAATCAAAGGATTACAGTGAGATTGCTTCGTACTATCGTCCGGGGCATGCTGACTTTTGCTTTGATGAGAAATACGGCTTCAGAGACTACAGAGGCGGAGGTCGTTCTTCGGGACGCGAGACAATAGGCCGTGTTGCAGCGGGTGCTATCGCTGTAAAGATGCTCTCGGGCCTTGGCATAAAATTTCTTACATACACCAGATCAATAGGTCCTGTTACAATTAATGAAGTTAATTTTGATGCCCATGAGATTTACAACAATTCACTTTATATGCCTGATGCCGATGCAGTGCTAAAAGCTTCTGAATATCTGGAGGAATGCCTTAAATCACTCAATTCCTCAGGCGGTGTGTGTGAATGTGTCATCACAGGTCTTCCTGTCGGGCTCGGTGATCCTGTATTCGAGAAAATTGATGCCAATCTGGCAAAAGCTATTATGTCTATCGGAGCTGTAAAGGGCTTCGAAATCGGCGATGGCTTTGATGCAGCAAAGGCAACCGGACTTACAAACAATGATGCCTTTATTATGAGGGATGGCGCTGTTTCAAAAGAGACAAATCACTCCGGTGGTACTCTCGGCGGCATGACAGACGGCTCACCGCTTATTTTCAGAGCTGCCATAAAGCCTACTCCTTCAATCGCAGCTACACAGCACACCGTAAATAAATCCGGTGAAGATATAGAGATTTCCATCAAGGGACGTCATGACCCGATTATCGTGCCACGTGCTGTTGTTGTTGTTGAAGCTATGGCTGCAATTACTATTGCGGATGCACTGCTTATGAATATGGGGGCACGCATGGACCGCATCACAGATTTTTATAAAAAATTATAACTTTGTCTTATAGTAAAAAGCATCTATCCAGTTTTTACGGACAGATGCTTTTTATCTATTTCATTGGAACAATCTGTAATGTTTTTTCTAGTGAATTCAAAATATATTTTAGAATATATTTCCAAGAAGCAGCGGATTAAACAACATATACTGCGCATTAGTCACCCCAAAAACCACAAGCGCCAGTGGCAGCACAATTAAAAGGACGCATGATATAATCACAGACATGCCGCTTCTTAAGTATTTAAACATTGCAAAAACAAACAGGCTGACCAGTAATCCCCCTATAAAGCGCATCAGCATTATGATAAGTATATACTGCCCTACCGATATATTCTGTGAAACACGCCACAGATGCTCCATACTTGCCGCCGGAGCATTAAGCCCCTGCGTGCCATATGCCGAAAGCACATTGCACAGCCGCACAATATATACAAGTGCAAATGCTGTGACAGTGCCCAAAAAGCCAAGTATGCATTTGATTCCCATATGCTGTTTCCTGCCACGGCGGGTAGTCCTTAAAAGACGGATTTCATGGTTTGCATAATCCGCTCCGCATATACCGCAGGCTATTGCTATTAGGAGAATAACATACACAAAGGCCTGTGCAGTATCAAGGATTTTGAAGTCTGATCTGACGGTAAGAATATCATAGCCCTATTCTAAAAACAGACAGCCCTCATTTAACGTCTGAAGATAATCCACATGTGCTGTAAGCTTGTTGAATGCCTCCTGTCTGCTCAGTTCATCCATGTACTTTATATTGATATAGCTTTCACTCTTCCCCTGTGCCATATCGTAAGCAATGTTATCTGACAGTCGGTCGTATATTGCTCTTTCTTCATCCAGAAGCTCATTGGTTTTGGCAGTTAAAGGTCCATAATATTTGTCCATATATTCCTTGTAATACACCTCATCAACCGAGTCATAGGAAAGCTTCTCTGCCGGATTCCACCATACCACAAAAATAGCTGCTACAATCAATATAAGTAACACTTTTCCCGGAACAAGTGCCTTATAGCATTCGTGCAAAAATAAAGATGTATGACAGCCTGTATTTTTGCCGCAGGCAAAGCCGGGCAGTAAAAGCAGCCTCTTTTCATGCACCGAATTGAGATAATTTGTAACCGCAAAAATACATACAGCTATACACACAAGCCAGAATAAGCCATACAATACCCCGGTATTAAGCGGATATCCAAACAGATTGATATAGACATACTCAGAAAAACGTCTGCCTGTCCTGACTCCATACATGAAATTAATGTACTTAAGGAAGGCTAGGAAGCTGGTTCCTGAAATCGTTGTGTAGCAGATAGCCTCAATAACCACGGTCACTGCAGAAGCAACGAACACAAATATAATATTGTCAAGCGCTGCGCATATCAGCATAAAAAACAAGCCAAGCAATATAAAGCTTATTATTTTCACAGGAAAATAGCATGCCAGAAATTGTCCTATACTAAGCTTAAACGGACTGCCATAGTACAGATAAACACTTTGAAGCGGACTTTTCAGATTTATCGGATTGTAAAAGCACATGCTTATGACTGCATTGATGCCATACAACAGTAATGTGATAAGAATGACCGCCATAATCATCACAAATGACTTTGACGCCATAAGCTGCCTTCTGCCCCTTGCAGTTGTTCTAAGCAATGCAAGCTGGTTCTCGCTTTTTTCATAAAACACAAGATTGAGCGCAATGATAAAAAGCATAATCACAGCCACATAGTCGGTAAGCTCATTGTCTGTAATATTCAAAAGTCCCGATGCATCAATAACCTCAGGCACTGTACCTTTAAGCTTACCGTAGACTCTGCTCGTTTTAGCAGCATTTTTCTCTGCGAAGCCTCCATTGCCGGAAAACTTATTCATAATCGAAATCTCGTCAGCCTTTTCATTGACGGAGTCGAGATACTCATCATAAGAAAGACATGCTCCTACTTCCTTGTATACCCTGCTGCACAGACTAATCCTGCCGTAAGCTTCTGCCGTCACCTGCCTTTGTTCAATTTCCGGCAAAACATCCTCACGGCTGTAATTGCTTATTTCGCCATACAGCGCGCTGTAATCCTTACCTGTATACCCATCATCATTTACGGTATTCATGGTATACAGTCCAAGAACAGGATTCAGAACAAGCAAAAACAAAAGAATAAGCACTGTTCTTTTAGTCAATAGTTTACATATTTCGTTTTTTACTATATCCATTTTCAGTCCCCATTAAGATACAAATACAAGTCCTCAAGATTTGGCCGCACAGCCTCCTTCTGCCATCTGCCATCATACGAATCGGCAATAATGCGGGCTATGACACCGTCTGCATCCCTTGAAATATTGCTCACCTTGTATCCTGTGTTTACCTCATCTATCTCATTATCCGATAAAAAAATATTCCATACCTTTCCATCCAGCTCCTGAAGCAGCTTTGACGGAGAACCACTCCTTATTATTTTACCGTTGCTTAACATAACTATCTCTTAGGCGATAAACTCTACATCCGTAACCACATGAGTCGCAATAATAACAATCTTGTCCTTTGCAACCTCTGATATCAGATTGCGGATTCTGATTCTCTCCTTTGGGTCAAGCCCTGCCGTCGGTTCATCCAGTATAAGGATGCCGGGATTGCCTATGAGTGCCTGTGCTATCAGTGCTCTCTGCTTCATTCCGCCTGAAAAAGCTCCAAGCTTCTTTCCAAGAACATCATCAAGCTTTACCATGCGCACATAGTGATCTATATCTTCCCCGGCTTCACTCTTTTTTAATCCTTTCAGGGATGCCATAAAGTAAAGAAAACGCCTAAGACTAAGCTCCGGATATATATTCTGCTGCTGTGGCATATATCCGAGAAGCTTCCTGTATTCACTTCCAAGCTCGTCTATGCCCCTTCCGTCAAGCAGCAAACGGCCTTTTGATGGAGTCAGATTGTCAGAAATGAGATTCATCATAGTTGATTTACCGGCTCCATTCGGTCCCAAAAGCCCATATATTCCCGGTGTAAATGAAAACGACACATCATCCAGTGCGGTTTTATCCTTATAAACTTTTGTAAGCCCCTCCAATTCAAGTGTCATTGCTTATATTCCTCCCACTGACTTCTCACGCTTTCAAGATAGCTGTCCATTCCATCTGCTGTAAGCTTTTGTACGGCACCGTCTAAAGTATCATCTACAGTGGCACCATGCAGTCCTGTCATGAAATCATCTAAATCTGTTGAAATACTGCCCATATTCTTAGTATCCGGTTCGAAGCCGATAAACGGAGACAATGTGGCATTGTCATAAAAGTCAAAAAACTCCTTCTTACGATTGTCCACATATTTCTCGTTCTTTGTCGGATAAACATTCACGAAAAGATTAAGACTAAGCTTCGTCAGATAGTCATCATCCAGACTGCCTCCATCACAAGCTTCTGCAATGCCATCTTTTAGCTTATAATCCTTATCTTTTTCACCGAACAAAAGGATATTGCCATACTATTCATTTCCATATAACAGACTAAGGAAATCCATCTCAGCAGAAGTATCCTTTGCTTTCTTTGCTACACCGATGTAGCCGTTTATCCTTGATGAAAGGTAAGTCTTTACTTCCTTTACCGTGATATTGTCCTTTTTAAAATTTTCATCCACACTACCATTGCATAAAGCAACTGCAAAATTGCCTTCCTTGACATTTTTTAATACATGAGCATCATTCAGCCCCGGATTGTTGAGATATGTTATCTCATTTGTCAAATCATCAGACATATAGCCGTCCTTCTTCATCCGGTCAAGCACCCTCAGATATCCGGTAAATTTCTGTGACTCTAAAGGATTTCCAACAGACATAGTATCATAGTCGAAGCAGAGCCCGTTTCTTATCTCACAGCCAAGCATATCATCAAATGTATATCCGCTTATGAGATACTCAAACCTCGGAGTATCTCTTTTATCCCATTTCACACCCTGAAGAATCTGATATATTCCGTCTATGCTGCCATCCCATGCACTTATCGCATCGTCAGAAACGTAATACCTGTTGAAGGCTGCATAAACTCCCTCATCACTTGCAAGTGCTGACGGAATCGAATAAATATGCTTATCGCATTTAACCATCTCCCAAAGATTCTTTGGAAAAGCCTCATAGAGTGTTTTTCCTTTATCGCCCGATAAGATATCATCAAGATTCAGAACCAGATCAGAGCGTACCAGATCATACACCGGATTATTTCCGGCAGCATCACCAAAACCCAGGAATGCTATATCTGTTTTTCCGTTTTCCAAGGCTCCCTCAACAGCCTGTCCATAATTGTCATAGGACAAGGTTTTGATTTCAAGCTCATAATCATGTCCGTCCGCAGCAAGTGCATCATTGAACTTCTTTAGATTATTCTTATCAATCTTACAGATATCAGGCACAGCAAACGTTATAACCTGCGCATCTGAATTTCCTGTACTCTCTGATTCTTCTTTGTCAGCTTTATCCGATTTTTTTGTTTTATCAGCCGACTCTGTCCGGCCTTCGCTGACTGCTCCGGTTTTATCCGTTTTTCTGTTAAGACAGACTGCCGCCACTGCTATAACAACAATGACTGCTACTGCAACCGCTATCAAAATGCCCTTTTTCTTATTATTCTTCATCATCAAAACACCTCAATTCCTTTGGTTCAAATACTCCCTTGTTCAATTCATCAAGACTTATTACCCCAAGGCAGAACTTTCCGTTATCATTTGTATATGTGACATATACCGACTGGCCGCATATGCTTGCAATGCCAAATGCCTTTTCAGTAGACAGCTTCATCAGTTCTTCACTCTTATCATCCTTCAAGCGATAATATGTCACTTCATCACTTTTTTCTTCAGAAAGGGCATAATATAAAAAGTCTCCGCTCTTTTTTAATGGTCCATATTGTGTTTTTCCATCCGCATCTATCGGAAGCTGTCTTGTCTGTCTGCTTTCGGTGTCAAACACAAAATATCCATCCTTTGACGAATAATAACCATCGCCATCTAACAGCCTAAGATCGTTAATATGGTCTATTTCCGTCAGACATGTTGTCTTTTCATCTGCTATATCATATTGATATATTCCATTAAGCATATTATCATAAGCAAAAGACTCCGCATCATCTGACGCTCCCTCCTCTATCATCAGCTCTGTAACATCATCTCCAAACCGCACAGTCGAATAGTACACTACTTCGTCTTTATAATATATGTCCGTAATATTTGCCTGTTCGCTTGTTATCTTATCACTCATATACACCTTGTAATTATCGAGATCTATAACAAAAATACCGGCTTCAGGCTTATCATCATTTATAATCTGTCCTTCATCATTAAGCTCTATTCTGTTACTGTAAGCTCCTATAACATAATTATCCCTGTACAAAACAGCCGTAACATTCTGAACATTCTCTAATTTAGCTGTTTTTTTTCGATTCTCACCATTAGAATCCATCACATACAGATACTGTATTGTCATGTCTTCCTCTGACATATTCCCTATAAAATAGAGATGATCATTGTAAATTACCGCTCCAGCTTTTGACAAACCATAAAAAGCTGCAGGACATGAGGGCTTCTCATTGGAGCCTGAGAATCCTTCATGTGTGCAGTTGGGCTTATCGCAATAGACCATGTCCTTGCCTGATGCCGTATCGATGAGATGCAGTATTCCGGAATCATCAAGATACAGTACATTGTCTTCTGAATAATTACATCGTACATCTCCAGAGCGATATGTGTACATTGTATTGGATGTACTGCGGTTTCTATTCTTTATTATAAAAACCGCAGTCACAATACAGATGATAAGTATGAAGATGATTGATGCGATTAATATGCGTTTTTTCTTCATGTTAAACTCCCCATCCTTTTTTTAATGATTTTACTTAATTGTACTGTATTATACTGTTAAAATCAATATACCGCCGTTGAATTTGCAGTCCATGTCTGACCATATGCAGAAACTTTATGTGAACTTCTTATCCTAACACTATGGCAATTATATGGTGCTGAAAAATCAACATAAACTGACGTATAATAACCTTT
>ENA-ORLL01000185-ORLL01000185.1-human-gut-metagenome-genome-assembly--contig:-NODE-185-length-14981-cov-5.36567_pt1 | contig 14981 bp, 10 predicted proteins | sample MGYA00243070_ERZ508830 | MGnify/ENA primary metagenome ERZ508830 (study PRJEB26277, sample SAMN04329787) | human gut metagenome | biome: human-associated habitat | host: Homo sapiens | place: USA...
TTGAATGATGAAATGATATCCGATGATGAACATTTGATTGATGTATGGGGAATTGTTCATTGGAATATGAATGATTTATATAATATGACTGCCGGTCAGTATAAAGCTTATTGGTTGAAAAAATATGAAGAAACCAAATCCGCTATCTGTTCCGATAAGAAAAGAAGTCAGGCATACCGGGAGCTTTTATTGGCTCAGAATGATTTGCTTTGTACTTTGACATTGACCCGTGTAAGTTCTAATTTAGCCTATGCTTATGTGCAGTGCAGTGGATTACCGGCTCGTGAAGCTTATCAAAAGATTAAACAACAGGTAATGAGTGAAGATTTCTATGACTAAATCAGGCAGTTGACTATAATGAACTAGCCTTTCATTCTTTATGCCAATGTTTATGCTGATTTGGTAAGGGGAATGGGCTATCTGAGGGTGAAGATGGATGATGAGTTGAGTGATATATTTGCGTTTATTCTCTCTTCCGATAAAGTTTCTGCTGAAGATGCTAAGATAATACGTGAGTTCAAGGCTGATACAGATACCGGAAAAACATCTGTCTATCAGGAAAAAATGGGCGAATTGCGAATAAAATACGATGAATTGTTTAAAGAATTCAGTTCTATGCAGCAAGACTATATTTTGAAAAAGATTATAGCCGGATATTTGGGCACAGACCAAGGACTTTTTTTCGACTTGCAGAAAATGATGAAATATGCTCAGAAAATCAGTGACTTCACTCCATTGACTGTACATGATTTTGAGGAGATACGGAAGATGAGTGACCCTTATTATCTCGGCAGACTGACAAAGATGAACAACCGTCTTTTGGAAACGATTGATGCTAATAAGAAAAAGAAAGGTTATACCGTTAATGAATCCGGAGAAGTAAAAGATGAAGATTTATTTTATTCCATCATTTCTAAATTTAAGGGTAAGGTGATTTTGGTTGATTTCTGGGCAACTTGGTGCGGTCCTTGCAAAATGGCTATGAAACAGATGAAACCGATGAAGAAAGATCTTGAAGGTAAAGATATTGTATATGTTTTTATTGCCGGAGAGAACTCGCCCAAGGAAACGTGGGATAACATGATTCCGGATATTCATGGAGAGCATTACCGGGTAACGGCGGCTCAATGGAAATACTTGAGCAAGCAGTTCAGCATACAGGGCGTTCCGACTTATATTATTGTTGATAAGGAGGGGGCTGTTATTCAAAAACACACCGGTTTTCCGGGGGTGGATACAGTAATAAAAGAATTAATGAAAGCATTGGAGAAATAAAGAACGTGTTCGTTCTGCAAGAATAAAATGAATAAGAATCTGTAGATGCCTGTTGGGAAGTAAGCATTTACAGATTCTTTTTTTTGATTGCATCTTTTCTTTGGCTATATTGATTACAGATTTTCTCCGCTGATTTATTGGGTGGCTTTTCATAATGTAGAAATCTGACTTTCTATGATGTTTTTTTTCTTTGTTTAAAAAATAAAATAATATTGCTTCTTTTCTTAACTATTAATAATATATTTGTGCAGATTTTGTATGCGATGTCGGAAAAAGAACTGATTATATTATTAAAAAATGGAGATGAAAAGGCATTTACAACTTTGTATAGATTGTATTGGTCTAAAGTTTATAATTTCTCTCGTCTGTATTTGTCTTCCATAACAGAAGTTGAGGAAGTGGTGCAGGAAGTGTTTGTGAAAGTGTGGGAGACACGTGATTTTTTACGTGCGGATGATAATTTTAAGGGATATCTTTTTATTATTACACGCAATCTTATTTTTAATCAGTTTCGTAAAAGTTTCAATGAGAATGCCTATAAACTTACGGTGTTGAGTGCTGCAATGGATTATTATGATATGGAAGATGAGCTAAGTGCAGCTGATTTAAAAGAATTTATTAAAAGGATGGTGGGTGAGTTGCCACCTCGTCAACAAGAAGTTTTTAAGATGAGTCGTGATGAACATCTGACCTACAAAGAAATTGCTACTCGGTTGAATATCAGTGAGAAAACAGTAGAACGACATATTAATGAAGCAATCAAGTTCTTAAAGAAGAACATTATGCTTTATCTGATTTTTATCTTTTAAATAATCATAGTTTATTTTTTTTTAGCAAAAATGTATCCTTGCATTGGGGGTATGTCTTTTTTGGCGTGTATTTATAGTAAGTACAGGGGAAATTTATGGATGAATTTCCGTAGGGTATCAAATAAAGGATGAAAACAAAGAACGAAGATATTATAAGAAAGCTGTTTGAAAGCAAATGCTCTTTAAGCCCGGAGGAGCGTGCGGCATTGAATAACTATGAATATGTAAATGATACTTTTCATAGACAATGGGAAGAAATGTCCGAAGAGGCAGTGGATTTGGTGAGGGAAGAAAAGATACTGAATGGTATTATGAAGAAAGTAAGAGGGCGGAGGTTTCCTTTTATAAAGAAATCCTTTTATAAATATGGAATGGCTGCGATGATTGCAGTATGTATGGTGCTTTCAGCTTTGTTGTTGATGAAAAATAGTGGTGAAGAAATTATATATGTAGTGAATACCGGATACCAATCAATGGATTCCGTGAGATTGGCTGATGGTACAAAGGTTATGTTGAATGCAGGCAGCCGGCTTACTTATCCAAAAGAGTTTTCTGGGGAGAAAAGGGAAGTACAGCTTTCGGGACAAGCCTTTTTTGAAGTGACGCCTGATAAAACACACCCTTTTGTTGTAAAAACCCAGAAAATGGACGTGACTGTGTTGGGTACTTCTTTTGAAGTGTTTAGTTATGATGGTGATGAGGAGGGCGAAACTGTATTGTTGACTGGAAAAGTAAAAGTGGAAGTACTTGAAAGTAATCAACAGAAAGGCGGAAGTTATGTTTTGAAACCGAACGAAAAGTTGACATATAGCAAGACTGATGGCATTAGTCTCACTACTATTGACGCGGATGCTTATTCATCTTGGCGGCAAGGAAAAAGAATGAGCTTTAAAAATGAGACATTAGAGATGATTTTGGAACGGTTGGAAAAATGGTATGGACAAAAGATTGAATGTGTCCCCCATATTGCCAGACATTATCGCTTTACTTTTACGATGCACAGCGAATCATTGGATTTGATTTTGAATTATATTTCACACAGTGCGCCATTAAATTATAGATTAATAAGTAATGATCATTATATCATAGAAGAAATGAAATAGTAATTATAAAAATGATAGTATGAAAAACAATTGTGAAAACTACTGTAGACAGGCTTGACTATCCATAGTCTCTATCACTGTATTTTGAAAATCATGTTGATTTTAGTCTAATAAAGAATTATGTATTTATGAAAAAAACGAACCAGCGGTTATTTTATCCGCAAAAAGTAAAAAGGCAACTTTTTTGTGCCTTAGTGGCGTGTGCTGTTTGTGCAATACCTGTTAATGCCCAATCTGGTACCATCTCATTGAATAAGTCAAATGTTTCCATGCATACGATTATGCAGGAAGTGGAAGGACAAAGTGACTATACTTTTTTCTATAATGACAATCAGATCAAACTGGACAAAAAGGTTTCAGTAAAGGCTCAGAATGCTACTATTGAACAAGTCTTGGCCCAGATGTTTAAAAATTCTGGTTATACTTATAAGATAGTAAATAATCAGATCATTGTGTCAAAGGCGAATGCCGTGGCTGCTGTAGAAAAACAACAACAGCAGCAGGCAAAGAAAGTGACCGGTTGTGTGAAAGATGCTTTGGGAGAGCCTATCATCGGTGCTTCTGTAGTAGAGAAAGGGGCTCCGACCAATGGTACGATTACCGATTTCGATGGTAACTTTACATTGACAGTCTCGGGTAATGAATTGCAGATTAGCTATATCGGCTATCTTCCTCAAGTGGTAAAAGTGCAATCTGGAGTTACTTCTTATAATGTAACGTTGAAAGAAGACACGAAAACACTGGATGAAGTGGTAGTGATTGGTTACGGTACTCAAAAGAAAGTAAACTTGACCGGTGCTGTTGCTTCTGTCAGTACAGATGATATCAAAGACCGTGTGCAGACTAATGTTTTGTCTGCCATACAAGGAACCGTTCCCGGTGTAACTATTATTTCTCGTCCGGGTTCAACACCTTCTATTAATTTCCGTGGTCGTGGTAATTTGGGAACTTCTGCTCCATTATATGTGATCGATGGTGCTATTGCAGATGCTACGGTATTTTCCAATCTTGATCCGAACACGATTGAGTCAATTTCATTCTTGAAAGATGCTGCTTCCTCGGCCATTTACGGTTCTCGTGCAGCCTATGGAGTTGTATTGGTTACGACTAAAGGAGGAAAGGCAGAGAAAATGAATGTGGCTTATAGTGGATATGTCGGAGTCAAAACTCCGACTTATTTACCGGATGTCCTTGATTCATGGGATTATGCGACCTTATTAAATGAAGCTAAATATAACGCCAATCCTTCAGGAGGAAAAAATCAGGCTTATACGAATGAAGAAATCGGATGGTTTAGAGATGGCAGCAATCCCGATTACTATCCAAATACGAATTGGGCTGATCTGGTATTGGACAAACATGTGCTGACTACCCAACATTCTTTGAACTTTAGCGGAGGCAGTGAGAAAGTACGTTTCTTTAGCAGTGTGGGCTATGTATTTAATGATAATTTCATGCCGGGGGTTACTGACGATCGTTATAATCTGAATCTTAACCTTCAAAGTGATGTCACCAAATGGCTGACTTTGAAAACCGGAGTGAAGTATATTCGTAATAGTTCCGATACAAAAAACGGCACTCCATGGATTGCCAATTTTGTTTTGGTTCCTTCTATTATGGTGGCTCAGCAGTCTAATGGCGAATGGGGTAGTATAGCCGGAGGTAAGGATGCAACACAAACCTTTATGAATAGTAATCCACTCCGTACGCTTAGTTTTGACAACTGGAGCAAAAGTACTACGGAAAATACCATGTATGATTTGGGTTTTGATTTGAAACCTATTGAGAACTTGGTCATTTCGGGACAATTGGATTATAAGCGTTATGAATATAAAAGCAAGAGTTATTCGGCTGAGTATCCTGAAGTAGTACATTTTGAAACAGGAAAGGAAATTCCTGGTACGGGCAACAGTAGTCCGAACTCAATGAGTATGTATTGGATCAGCAACAGCAATATGATGACTACTCTTACTGCCAAGTATGATTTGAAACTGGGACAACATGCGGTGAATTTTCTGGTTGGTACATCCTACGAGCATTATAAGTCTGAACGGTTATATAGTAAACGAACAGATTTTGTAAGCGATGGTCTGGAAGATATAGAACAAGGTAATAATATTTCAAAAGATTTACCTGATGGACGTGGTATTGTGGAGAGCAAAATGCTTTCTTACTTTGGTCGTATAAACTATTCATATAAAGACCGTTACTTGTTTGAAGCCAATCTTCGTGCTGATGCTTCCTCGCGTTTCCATAAGGACAACCGTTGGGGATGGTTCCCTTCTTTCTCCGCCGGATGGCGTATCAGCGAAGAATCGTTCATGAAACCGATAGCTTGGCTGAATAACTTGAAACTGAGAGCTTCGTATGGTACGTTGGGTAATATCAACAATGTAGGATATTATGACTATTTTGAATTGCTGAGCAGCAATGCAAATTATAATTTTAATGATGAGCCGGTGAAGGGGGTGCTTGAAGCGCAGATTACTAACAAGACTTTGGGTTGGGAGACTGTAGCTTTGGCGGACTTCGGTTTGGATGTAGATTTGTTCGATAATAAACTAAGTGTGACTGCCGATTATTATATCAAAAATACTAAAGATATCTTGTTGGGCTATAACGTTCCGGCAGAAACGGGTATTTGGACAAAACCGGTTATGAATTTGGCCAAAGTCCGTAATACAGGTTTTGAATTGGCAGTAACCTACCGCAATAAGATTGGTGACCTGTCTTATTCTGTAAGTGGTAACATTGCTACTAATTACAATGAAATCGTTACCTTGGCCGGATCAGACAATATGATACAGAATGGTGGAGATGTAGTCAGATATATTCTGAAAGAAGGAGAAGCCATCGGTTCTTATTATGGCCTGGAAACGGATGGACTGTATACCCAGGAAGAGATTGATGCGGGACATTATTATAAATACGGACGCAAGCCTAATGCCGGTGACATTAAGTATGTACCCCAGCGTGAAAATGTGGAATGGGGAGATGACATTACCGATGATGACCGCACTATTATTGGCAAAGATGTACCCGATTTTACTTATGGTATAAATATCAATTTGCAATGGAAGAATTTTGAATTGTCGGCATTTGGCCAAGGCGTTTCCGGTACCAGTGTGGCTTTTGAGTCAGAACAGGTGTTTGCCTTTATGTTGAATTCTAATCCGAGAAAGTATCATTTAAGTCGTTGGAATGAAGATAATCCGAATCCAAATGCAGCATGTCCCCGTTTGTATGGAGGTAATTACTATGATGAATATAATAAGCATTTCTCTGATTACCAGTTATTTGATGCCGATTACTTCCGTATTAAGACCATCAGCTTGGGATATATGGTTCCGAAGGATGCGGTAACTCGTTGGGGATTGTCTTCCCTTAAATTCTTCCTTACCGGCGAGAACTTGTTTACCTTCCGTGCCGACAAAGACATGAAGGACTTTGATCCCGAATCCTCTACCGGACGTGGTATCAGTGCTTTTGGTGCTAAATCTGTAGCCTTTGGTGTTAACGTATCATTCTAATTCAAAAAAATAAAATTATGAAATTCAACATTAAATATATCACATTTTCTGCACTGCTGTGTGCATCTATGGTTTCATGTGATTTGGACGTTGTTCCACCTTCTGATATATCTACCGAGACTTTCTGGAAAAACGAGAAAGATGCTTGGAATGGATTGAACGCGTTGTATGCAGAACTCCCGGGCATGGATATCTGGGATGAAATGTATACCGATAACGCGCATAGCCATAAACCGTGGGAAGGTCCCTATGAGTTGGTACAAACCAATGGTATCACGGCAGGGAATGATTTTGGTTATGGTTATAGTACAGTCCGCATAGCCAATAATTTTATCATCAATGTAGATAAATGTGATATCAGTGAAGGACTGAAGGAACGTATGAAGGCAGAAGCCCGTTTCTTCCGTGCCTGGCAGTATTTACAACTGACTACGAAGTTTGGCAAGGCCTATCTTTTTACTGATGTGCCCGAATATAATGCACCTTATGCAAAACGCGATCCGGCAGAAAAAGTACAGGCTTTTATTTTGAGCGAGCTGAATGAAATAGCCGAAATACTTCCTGATGAATATGATGGCAGTTATTTGTATGAGTCAAGCCGTATTACCCGTGCCGCTGCTTTGGCTTTGCGTGCCCGCGCTGCCCTTTATTTCGGTAACTATATAGAGGCTGAGGCTTCTGCCGGCAAAGTGATATCGGAAGGACATCATTCCTTGTTCCGTGTAACTTCTTTGAATGCGGCACAACAGCAGGAAGCTGATGAAATGGAGAAATATATTGATTTTGCTGAAGTGGGTATTGACAAAGACAAGTTTGTAAAAGGATTGTTCAGTTATGAAACCTTGTGGCACAAAGAGAATGCCAATCCGGGTAATCCTGAATATATCCTGACACGTGAATACATGGCAGATGATAATAACTGTGATTGGACTCGTTATACATATATTCGTCCCAGTCAGATGGGATCTGGATACTCTTCTTTTGAGCCCATGCAGGATCTGGTGGATGCCTATTGGAGCATTGATGGAAAAACTCTTCCTGAAATTCCTTCCGAAGAAACCAGACGTGCACGTTTTGCCGATATGTGGATGAAGTATTTTGCAGAGCCGGTGGGAGAAACTTATAAATCGGTTGCTCCGGCAGTGTTCCGTGAAAAGGTGCCTACATTGGACATCAAGTCAATCCCTTATATGCAGGAGTTCCGTAATCGTGACAGCCGTTTGTATGCTTCTATTTTATTTCCATTGAAAGGATGGCAGGAAACGGACTTCTCCGGTGATTTCTATTATATGTGGGATCCTTTGAAAGCCGGATCAGATGGAAATGAATCTTGGACCGGATATAATTACCGTAAGTTGGTTTCTCTTACTCCTTATCAAGGTTGGCAGAGTGTGGAGGATTATCCGATCATTCGCTATGCTGAGGTTTTGTTGACTTATGCTGAAGCTCGTGTACAAAATAATGGTTGGGATGAAAAAGTTCAGCATGCTTTGAATGATTTGCGCGACCGTTGCGGTATGCCCAATGTTCCGAACAGTCTGTCAAAAGATGCGGCTCTTGAGTTGGTACGCAATGAGCGTCGTATTGAGCTGGCAGCCGAAGGTCATCGTTACGATGATATACGTCGTTACGGATTGGAATATTGTCGTGAGGCGATGAATGGCGAAAGTACAGCACCTTGTGGAGGATTTGATCCGGTGAAAAAAGAATGGCAAAAATATGTTGTAATAGATAAAGTATGGGGAGATCGTTTGCTCCTGATGCCTATTCCGACTTCTGCCATGGACGTGAATCCGCTGTTGAAAGATGACCAAAACCCTGGATACTAATGTTTTCTGTTTTCTTCAACTTTTTTGAATAAACAATGAAAAAGGCTTGTTTTTCCATGTCCAATGGACAGCAAGCCTTTGTTTATCCTTCTGAATGACAATGAATGGAAATACATGGATTCTAAAAAAATCACTTCCACTAGGGGGGGAAGGTCCTTTATAGGCGTATTTATTATGTGTTCGTGCATAAACCGATTCATTTATTATTTATTTATAAAACAATTATCATGAAAAAAATCAAACTATTACTCGTAGCCGGCGCATGTGTTGTGCTGAGTGCATGTTCACCTCAGGCTCCTACTGTTCATACGACCGATAAAGGTACGCAATGGGAGTGGAACGAGGGAACTATTGTTGTAAAAAGCCCCGAACGTCCTGCCGGACAAAAAAGCGTGATCGGACTTACTGCTCCTAAAATGGAGGTGGTGCGTGTAGGCTTTGTTGGCTTGGGAATGCGTGGTCCCGGAGCTGTATCGCGTTTCACCCATATTCCCGGCACCCAAATCGTGGCGCTTTGTGATTATGACCCTAAACGTGCGGAAGCATGCCAGAACATTTTAAAGAAAGCTTCTATGCCGAAAGCGGCAATCTACTCGGGTGAGACAGGTTACGAGGAACTTTGTAAACGTGATGATATTGATTTGGTATATATCGCCGCAGACTGGTTGCACCACTTCCCCATTGCCAAATGTGCATTGGAGAACGGCAAGCACGTAGCCATCGAGGTACCTTCTGCCATGAACCTGCAGGAATGCTGGGATCTTGTCAACTTGAGCGAGACAACACGCAAGCACTGCTTCATTCTGGAAAACTGCTGCTATGACTGGTTTGAGATGAATACGCTGAACATGGCGCAGAACGGTGTGTTCGGTGAGGTAATCCGCGCACAAGGAGCTTACATCCACAACCTCAGCGATTTCTGGGATTATTACTGGAAAAACGGTGAAAACGATAAACTGGGCTGGCGTCTGGAATTCAATATGCGTCATCGTGGTGATGTGTATGCTACACACGGCCTTGGCCCTGTGGCACAAGTTTTGGATATTCACCGTGGCGACCGTATGAAGACACTGACTGCCATGGATACCAAATCAGTAGTAGGAAAAGGATTGGTAGAAGCCAAAACAGGTTCAGAATGCACTAATTTCCGTAATGGAGATCACACTACGACTATGATTCGTACCGAAAACGGTAAAGTGATCGAAATACAACACAATGTAATGACTCCGCAACCCTATAACCGTTTGTATCAATTGACAGGTGTGAAAGGGTTCGCCAACAAATATCCTACAGAAGGCTACGCATTGGGAGCTGATCAGCTGAGTGCTTCAGGAGTACAACCCAAGGTGGACAATCTCAGCTCACACGGATTCCTGCCACAAGCTGAAATGGATGCTTTGGTTGAGAAATACCAGCACCCTATTCTGAAGAAGTATGGTGAAATAGCCAAAGAGGTAGGCGGACACGGGGGTATGGACTTTATCATGGACAGCCGTCTGGTATATTGTTTGCAGAATGGTCTGCCTCTGGATATGGATGTGTATGACCTTGCCGAGTGGTGCGCACTGGCCGAACTGGGTGAGATATCTATGGACAATAACTGCGCTGCCGTAGAGTTCCCCGACTTCACTCGTGGAGAATGGAACGTGGTGAAAGGCTACAAGCACGCTTATGCAAGCCCGGAAGAAGAGCAGGCAAGTATGGAAAAAGCCAAAGCATTCACCGCTAAACTGAAAGAACGGGGAGCCAAAGAGTGGACGACGGAAGCTGACAAATAATGTAGCATTTAAGTGAAGTGTATCGAGATTAAGTAGTTCTTAAGCATCTGCTCCAGACTGGAGGACGGGTGGTGTGGATGCTTGGAACAAGGTGAAAGGATATCATGACACTTTCTAAAATAATTTTATAACATTCTATTTAAAAATAGTAACAAGGATAAGGAAAGGGGGAGTGCAGCTGGGGCTGCATTTCCTCTTTGCTATTATTAGAAAGACGTTGCTTTCAAGCCTTTTTCATGCTTGTGTTTTGTTTTAAGTCTATGTTAAAATAATTTAAACAAATCTGATTAATAGATTGGGCTATTTCCTTTCACTGTATCTTTAAACTTCAATACGATTAATTCTTAATTCTAACTGAAAATGAAATTATTATCTGTTTTATCATTGAGTCTGGTGTTATCGTGCACCACTCTTTCTGCTCAGAAAGTCTATGAAATCTCTGCTTTCGGTCTGAAAGCCAATAGCAGTAAAAATGCCTCTCCGGTTCTTCAAAAAGCGCTTGCCAAGATAAAGGCGGAATATAAGGAAGGTGAGAAGGTAATCCTCCGTTTTCCCGAAGGGCGTTATGAATTTCATGAAAAAGGAGCCGCTGTGCGCGAGTATTATATTTCCAATCACGACCAAACGAATCCCAAGAAAGTAGGTATCGCATTAGAGGACATGAAGAATCTGACATTAGACGGGCAAGGTTCCGAATTTGTATTTCACGGCAGGATGTTGCCTGTTTCCTTGTTGCGTTCCGAAAACTGTCTGTTAAAGAACTTCAGCATCGATTTCGAGAACCCCCATATTGCCCAGGTGAAGATCGTAGAAAACGATCCGCAGGATGGAATTGTTTTTGAACCGGCTCCGTGGGTCGATTATCGCATTGCTAAAGATTCCATATTCGAGGCTTATGGTGAAGGATGGACCATGAGACACTCGTGGGGAATTGCTTTTGACGGGGATACCAAACATCTGGTTTACAATACCAGTGACATAGGTTGTCCGACGAAAGGAGCCAGTGAGGTGGCTCCGCGCCGTATCCATGCTCCGGGGTGGAAAGATGCCCGCCTAGTGCCGGGGACAGTGGTGGCCATGCGTGGCTGGGGACGTCCTACACCCGGTATATTCCTTTCCCATGATGTCAATACAACGATTGAGAATGTGAAGGTACATTATGCGGAAGGCATGGGATTGTTGGCACAGCTTTGTGAAAATATTACACTTGAGAAATTTGGCGTATGTTTGAAAGGGGATGCCGATCCGCGTTATTTTACCACGCAGGCAGATGCGACCCATTTTTCCGGTTGTAAGGGTAAGATTGTGTCTTGCAACGGGTTGTATGAGGGGATGATGGATGATGCCATCAATGTACATGGCACTTATTTGAAAGTGGTGAAACGGGTGGACGACCGTACCTTGGTGGGCCGCTATATGCATGGTCAGTCGTGGGGATTCGAGTGGGGATGCCCGGGTGATGAGGTGCAGTTTATCCGTTCGAATACGATGGAACTGGTCGGAAAACAGAATAAGATCATTTCTATCCGTCCTTATGACAAAGAACAGACCGAAGGCGCGCGAGAGTTCCTGATTACGTTTCAGGAACCGGTAGACCAGGTAATTAATGAACAAAGTGGTTTCGGAATAGAGAACCTCACATGGACTCCTGAAGTTTTGTTTTCCGGCAATGTGATCCGTAATAACCGTGCACGCGGTTCTTTGTTCAGTACCCCGCGCAAGACTATCGTCGAGAATAACTTGTTTGACCATACTTCGGGGGCTGCTATTCTGCTTTGCGGCGATTGCAACGGTTGGTTTGAGACTGGTGCCTGCCGTCATGTCATTATCCGTAAGAACCGTTTTGTAAACGCGCTGACTAATCTGTTCCAGTTTACCAATGCGGTTATCTCCATCTATCCGGAGATTCCCGACCTGAAGGGACAGCAGCAATATTTCCACGGCGGACCCGAGGGTGGCATTGTGATTGAAGACAATGAGTTTGAAACCTTCGACGCTCCTATTCTTTATGCCAAGTCTGTCGATGGGTTGGTCTTCCGCAATAACACCATTAAGTTGAATACGGAATACAAACCGTTCCATCCTAACCGGAACCGCTTCTGGCTGGAAAGGGTGACGAATGTGACGATTGCCGAATAAATATTTTCCCCTTGTTTGCAGAGATGTAGTTACAGGCGGAAGAAAGTCTGAATAGTAAGATTAGATAAAGTTATCAGCTGTAAGGGTGGAAATTTCCTCCTTTACAGCTGATTTTTTTATCGGTCTTATCTTATTGTTTTTTCCCTGTCAGTTTCATGAATCCTAGCCTTGTTGTATAGATAAAATATTTACTAATTTGATTTAGACAACAAGAATTATATTGCTATCTTTGGCAGGATAAAACTAATATTGAATATGAAAAATTGGGTTGTAAAGCTGTTACTGTTACTTTTCATTCCTTCTTTTGTGGGAATTTTGTTCACCGTTATTCTGGGTTTTAATCCGGGTGGTTGGTTACAAATTACGACGTATGCTTTACCTCCGTTACTCACTCTCGCCGGAGGGGCTTTTATCGTTGCTTCAAGATGGAAAATTCCTTTTCTTATATTGATGGCAGCTGCAAGTATGGCATTTAATATTCCTTTACAGAACTGGCTTTTTCATTCGGCAGAAGATGTGGTGCGTTATCATGCTGTTACCGATTTATATAATTTGGAGAATAATGCTCTGTATTTTACTTTCGATACTCTGGAGGTGGATTATGCCCGAAGGAGCAGTGTGACTGTCACTCGTGAGGTGACACGAAGTATGGGCAGACACCGCTATCGTAAGGAACAGAAGCAATATCATTTCTCTGTAGCTCCTGCATTTACCGATTCATTGCCCCATCATAAGTATGAGGAGCGGGAAGTTAAGGCATGGGTTATTCCGGTGAGGCATGAGAAAGGACAAGCCGTTGTATGTTATGAGCGTTGTATTTTTGATTTAGATGATTATCAGAAAGCCATTGATCGGTCCCGCTGTAAACTCCACCATCCTCAAGCTCCGATTATACGACCTTTGTATTCACAGTTCATTACCCGGCAGGAATGGAAAGGGATCTTTTTGAATGTTGCATGGATTGTACTTTCTGTACTGATAGTACTGGGGGTAATTCTGAATTATCAGGCAGACAGGAGGAAAGCATAATATCGGAACAGACTGTATGAAGGGTACTTTATGAATATTATGATCTTCATGCATGAGGCCTGTCAGTACTATTGGTAAATTCTAGAATGATGTTTTCTTTATATAAAACTTTCCCCGGACATTTCATGACAGAAACATCCGGGGAGAGGTTTTTCATTTTTTATTTATTGAAAAGTTTTATTTTGCCTCTACCTTCAGATTGGATAATTCTGTGTCCTTATGGATGGATGGCAGATTATTCTGTTTTACAACAACAGTATGAACTTTTCCTTTTGCCACTTGCGGCAAAGTGAATTTCTGCTTGTAGATAACCTGTTCCGCTGATGGGCGCAGCAGATAGCCTGTTTCTTTTTCAAAGCGGTTGTATATTCTTACCACAATTTGGTTACTGCCTTTTTGAAGCGGTAGCAGCACCTTTTCCTCGCGGAACTTGCAGCGGTAAGGGTTGAGGTGTTTCATTACCGACTTGCCGTTCAGATAGATTTCGATACCGTTTCCGGCACCTACATCTACTAGAATATCTTGTGCTTTGGGCGATTCTACCTGCTGCATCAGGAAGTAACTTTCCAGAATATTGCTGGGGAACATGGCTTTTTCCTCATTCACTTCTTTCCATTGTCCTTTTCTTACCGGTGCTTTGTCCGGATCAGTATGGATGGTGGCAGGAGCATCGAACAATCCGCTGCCCGGTCCGCAGAAGTAACGCTGACCCCATACGGTCTTGGAAGGCAGGTTTAATGCCTGTGCCTTGCCTGCGTCAAGGGTTACTGTGTAAGGTATTCCATCTACTTCAACCAGTAATTCCTTACCGTTCTCCTGCGGAGTATAGGTAAATTCCAATGCGTTGAGGTTGGATTTGTTGATGCTCCATTGATAGCTCACCGTACTGCGGTAGTTGCTGTAATAATCGAAACAGGAATAACTATAATTGGGAGTGCGCTGTGCAGCCATAGGTTGCGGTTTCACCGGTTGGTCGAACGTGGCGCAAATCACTTGGATGTCTTTTCCGTATGCGTCGGCGGGTAGTGTGAAGATCATCTCCTGTCCTTTCTGAATAGCTTTAATGTCTGCTTTTTGCAGTTTGCATCCCGGCACGTTCAAAGTGATTTTACCATCGGCAGGGCGGTTGCCTGATAAGATGAGGTAGAGGTTATTGCCTTTGCGGGTAATGGTTCCCCATTCGAATTGCTCACGGAAAGGAGAGGCTTCTGTGCCATAAATGGCTTCACCGTTTTTCTTCAACCAGATACCGATTTCTTTCAGCACCTCTCTTTCAAAGGGTACTACGGAACCGTCACCTTTGGGACCGATGTTCAGCAGGAAGTTTCCGCCATGGGAAACTACATTGATCAGGCTGCGTAGTTTTTCCATCGCTTTGGTGTGAACGTCCCCCCTATTCAGCCAGGAACGGTAGCTCCAGGTTTCATCGAACATGGAAGCTGCTGTTTGCAATGCGGTCTGCAAGGAGCCTTCGGGGTATGTGTTGTCT
>ENA-ORLL01000195-ORLL01000195.1-human-gut-metagenome-genome-assembly--contig:-NODE-195-length-14562-cov-5.16103_pt1 | contig 14562 bp, 8 predicted proteins | sample MGYA00243070_ERZ508830 | MGnify/ENA primary metagenome ERZ508830 (study PRJEB26277, sample SAMN04329787) | human gut metagenome | biome: human-associated habitat | host: Homo sapiens | place: USA...
GCATAGTCCGATATCATTTCCATCCTTTAATAAAGTAGGGCGAGATAGATCGGGACCGTCGGCATCCGCATGGACAAAGGGGGTGATATAGAATTCCAATACCAGCTTACCCGCTTCTCCCTCCTTGAAAGAGTACTGATAGGCATAATCAGCGTATGGCTTTTGTTTCAGCCATACCTGAGGACCCCATAACATACACCAGTCATTGCCGTGAGCCGGGGTGAAGATGTGATAGTTCTGGGCATGGCATCCGTGAAATTTGAACCAGGCTTGCCACACATCTTTGGGAGCTGTGGGATGAAAACGGTCGATGAACGGCCCCCCTGAACAATCGCCATCCACCACTACTTCAAAAATATCCGTGTTCAAGGAGTTCTCACTGAACCGCCAATAATTATCGTATGCTACAGATAGAATATACAACTTCTGAGTTTCTGCACACCAACCTACTTTGACACTGACTTTCAATGTGGTAGTGTCCGGCTGTGCATGTTTTCCCTCGTCTTCCTTTAAAGCTGCTTCCGTTATCTTATAATCAGCCGGAACGCAATCCCAGTCGTGGGTATTGCCATCTATGGCAGGAACCTTATCTGCCGGAAATTGGTACACCTTGAATTCCTGTGCCTGGGCAGACAGGCATAGGAAAAGGAAGAACAGGTATGGATACAATCGTTTCATTTTGATCGGGTTTTATGTTCTTTCCCGAATAATCCGGGTAGCATGAAATAATTATAATCGCCTCGTTGGTAGAAACAAAAGTAGAGCTTTTCTTGCGGTTTCCACGGGCATAGGGCAGAGATGACGGGGGCATCTGTCTTTTTACCGGAGTTGAATAAAGCAAGCGGGGATGCTTGTTTATGTCCGTCGGACAGACGAATTTCGGAACCGATGGGAGATACCCCATGAACCGTTCTCAGTTTCATGCTTTCACCATAATAGGTGGTAAAAGCGTTTCCTTCTATACTGAATACATTATGGAAGCAGGAGGCTACCGGAATACTGTTGTCTGTTACGGCAGAGTCGTCTGCACCGTCGCATGCACCGAAAGCCCAGCAAAGTTTGAACTCTTCGGGTAATCGCTCACCCGAAACCTCCATGATAAAACCATTACTATCTGTCAATGGACATACAATCAGCTTTATTTCACCTTCTTTCCATAATTTATCTTTAATGGTATAAGCCTGTCCCTTTTTCTTGACACTGCATTGGTCCAGCCAGCAACTTTCATTGCCGCAAACCACTCCCAGACGGAAAGTTCCCGCACCTTTGGATAAACGGAAGGGAAGAGTCTGGGCGTTGTTGCCAAAGACAGACAACAGCATACAGAGAAAGAACGGAAGTAGCCGCCGGCTATAATTCCATGTTGTTTTCATAGCTGATATCGATTTGTGCGTTCTTATTGTTTTTTTCTTCCACACGACTGCCGTCTTCTACTTGTAACCGGACATCTTCCAGGTGGAAGTCTTCGGTAAAGATAATGCTTCCTGCTTTATTTACCTTGGCTTTTATGCCGGAAATATGGAAATTCTGCAAAGGCAGTTTCTCATTCCAGCCGGCAGCGGTGATAAAGGTTTGCACATTAGTAGCTTTTACATCGCTGAGCCATACATTACGGAAATGCGGATACCCTTTTTCTTTAGGTGTGACAGGAGTCAGCATAACCTTCCAATGTTCGGGAATTTCCTTACCTTCATATTCAGCCGGTAAGGTAGAATAACTATAGCTGGGGTTCCAGTTCAGGTCCGCTGCCAGTACATGGCGGACATGGTCTGCTGTCACTTGGGTCATGTAGATATTTTCTACGGTTCCACCGCGGTTCATGGCAGATTTCAGACGGAGGGTGGAAGAGGTTCCGTATGCTTGGAGGTTATAGCCCAATACATTTCGGATGCAGCCTGAAGTTTCGCTGCCGCAGGTAATCAGTCCCGCACCTTTACGTGCAATGCATCCACGAACAATGATATTTTCTGTGGGGCGGTTTACGCGCAGGCCGACGGCATCCCTTCCGGCTTTCAGGCAGATATTGTCATCGTTGCAATCTACTTCGCAGTTTTCAATCAGGATATTGGTGCTGGAATCAATGTCAATACCATCCGTACTGGGACCATGCCCCCCTACGTTATTATTGATTTTCAGTCCGTTCAAGGTACATTGGTCGGAATACAGCACCTGGCAACCCCAAAATCCGGTACGCATCAAGGTAAAGTCTTTCAGTGTTATATGGCGGCTGTTCGAGATGAGCATACCTCTTACACGTTTGCAGTCGTAGTCCACAATCCACCGCAGTTTGCGTTTCTCGTAATCCTTCCGCATGGTCCAATATTTATCCCAGAATATTTTTCCACGACAATCCAACGTACCTGCTCCGCTGATAGCTGCGTTTTCCGCATCCAGAATATTGATGACTGCCGAGGGCCATACCATTTCGATACCTGCCACGCGGGAGCGCATTTCGGGGTATAAATCAATATTCTCACTGGCTATCAGCGTCGTACCTTGGTTGAGGTGGAGGTTTACATTACTTTTCAGGTAGATGGCACCAATCCGGTAGTATCCCGGGGCTACTTCCACTGTTCCCCCTCCGGAACGGTGGCATTCGTCAATGGCTTTCTGCAGGGCGGCAGTGCTTAACCGGGTGCTGTCATTTTTCAATCCGTAATCGGCTGCTTGGAATATTTTTCCCTTCGGATAGGTTTTGGCTCCTACTTGGGCAGTCCACGAAAGGTCAGGAGTTCCCATCCCTTCTCCCCATTGGAATCCGGGGAGGGATTGGGCATTGGTAAAGAGGGTACCTAAGGTAAATGATAGGGTTAATAATAATGTTTTGTTGTTCATTTGTTCCTACTTTTAAATTAATTGCCGTCCGGCTTTTCAATTTCTGTAAACGGGCTGTCATTCCATTTGAAACTGTCCAAAGAATCCTGATGAGCAGTATTGTAACCTGAATTGTCGCTGTGCAAATAGTTAGCGATAGGTAATCCCGCTTTCTTTATCCCTTCAATGATACATTTGGAGATTTGATAAGCTCCGTAAGGATTGAAGTGGGTATTATCTGCCAATACCCTGTTTTGTCCCGGATAGGTTCCGGCAGGATAATGTACGAATGCCTTTTTGGAAGGTTCCACCCCCATTGCTTCATAGAGGGTACGGGTCATTTCGTTGAGATCGATCAAAGGAACGTTTTCTTTGGCAGCCAACCAGCGCATTGCTTCGGGATAATCTTCGTGAGTATCTCTGATTTTCCCGTTTTCATCGAAACTGCGGCGTTGTGTCGGGGTTACCAGTACAGGATAGGCTCCTCGTGCCCTTGCCTCATCAATGAATGTTTTCAAGCTGGTCATAAATGAATAATAAGCTCCTTTACCGGGACCTTTTTGCTTTTGGTCGTTGTGACCGAATTCCATAAAAATATAATCTCCGGGTTTCATTTGTGTCAATGCCTTTTTCAGTCGTCCTGCACCGATAAAAGTATTGGCGCTTTCGCCGGATTCTGCATAATTGGCAAAACAAATGCTGTCATTGAAGAAGCGGGGAATCATTTGTCCCCAGCTTGCCCAAGGTTCATTGTCCTGGTCTACTACCGTGGAGTTACCGCATAGGAATACGGTGGGTACATTATTTACTTTCTCAATAATCAGTTCGGACAATTGGGGTGCATCCCCGTTGAATTCCAAAGTTAGTTTGTCATCCCAGTTCAATTTTTGGCGTTCACGCGGTTTGATGCGCACATTTTCTTTTTCCGAAATATGTGTGTTGCGCTTGTTGATCACGAATGTACAAGATTTTAACTCCCCTTTTTTTGTCTTCACATTTTCGAAGAAAAGGCGGCGTGATTCTCCTCGCACTGTTGTTTCTCCGGCAGCGCGTTTGTTTCCTATCACGGCTGTGACATGGTAGTTTCCATCGGGAACCGTAACAGAGAAAAAGAATGGAGCTGTACTTTTACCTTCCGGAGAGGGCTGTCTGTCATATCCGTATCCCTTTTCCTCCGAGTATCTGTCGGCGGGAGTTATTTTGGTATAACCGTCTTTCGTCTTTTTACCTGTGGTAAAATCGAATTTGTAAGTTTGTGCTTCGACTCCTAATGTCGCTAAAAGTCCAAGAGCTAATAGGGCTATCTGTTTCATGATTGATATAGATTGTTATTAATTGATTTTCGGTTTTAGTTCATCCGGAGAGTCATTGGTATAAGATTTTATGTCACCGGCTGTTTTTGTGAACAACTCACTGATTTGTTGAGGCGTTACAGTAAATTGCGGACGGAACTGGTCCGAATTCATATAATCCAAAATGGCTTTATGCATCTGACGAGCTACAATGCGTTTCTCTGGCTGGGAGGTAATGTCCATGCTTGTCATGAGCACTTTCCCATTTAATACATTGGCTTCGAATAACATACCTATCTTGCGGCTTATAAACCAAGTGTCGATACTTTGAACCGTAGGTTGGAAAGCGGGTGGAAAGTGGGTGAATTGCATCACTTGAGTACGATTCAGCAGTTCCCACCATTGCAAATTGCTGTGATATTCTGTCGGAAACTGACGGAATAACGGGTGTTTGGGGTTCACTAAGATACCTGTGGTATGAGGAGGACGCATTTTGAACCAGGAGGTGTTCCAGAATACAGGAGTGAATTGCTGAACCACTTCTTTACCATAACTCACTTTGCTTGCAGCTGTAATAAGCACATTTCCACCATGCTGAAGAATTTCCAGGGCTTTCGAATCCAAGGTGTCGGTAGTGTATACTTTTCCTTCGGCTATTGTCACTTGGGCGGGATAAACCCAGAAATTCCAGTCATTTACAGCTTCTGTTCCCGTAATGCGTATTTCCAGATTCAGCTTTTTAGCCTCTTGGATGTCAGTGAGCGGAAACTCAAGGCTACCCGTGCGATTTAAATTTCCGACAGGAATGTCTTGTGTTGCCAATGTGCCTTGCGCATATACTTTGCCATATTCGTCTTTTAACGTATATACAATTTCTGCTTGTTTTAATGCCTCGGCACCAAAATGAGCGACTTCAATATCCGCCTTTAAAATCTCCTTGTTATTATATACAAATTTATCTGTACGCATCAGTGGAACTGTAGGTGAGCAGAAACGTCTCCATTCTGCGGAGTTGATATATCCTTTTTCTTCAAAGAAAACATCGAGAACACCTACCAGTGCAGTTCCCTGACCCGAATAATCGTTCAGTGCCAATAATTGGAAACCGGCATAATCGGGCGTGCGGAGTGTCTTTTCTATTTCATATTTGTAACAAAGGGCTTGCAACTTTCCGCTGGCCATCATAAATAGATGGGCTTGGTCGCTCATGTGGTTGTCAGCCAGAATGTCTTTGAAAATCTCGAAGTTCTTGGCTTTATTGACGCCTGTATATTTACGTATTTCATTGAAATTGGGGAAAGCGCACCATTGACCTGTTTCATGGGATACGTAGGGCTGTCTCACGGTGTCAAGATGATTCTGGAAACGATAGTCGTCTTGGGTGGACGGTTGTTTCTTGGACCAGGTCAGGCCACGTGCCCCAGCCTTTACATGATATTGGTTGCGAGGTTGCCATTGCCATCCGTTGCCTACCGATGCTCCGGTATATACATGTCTGGGATCCTTCTTTTCCCAATATTCTACGAACTTGGTCACCCATTCTACCCAGCGTCCGCTAGGTTCGTTTCCGCATGCCAACATGCAATAAGAGGCATAGTTGCCATATTCTTTGGTTAATGCGATGGTTTCGTCCATCAGATATTTGTCAATAGGTTGTCCCAAACCTAATTTGGGACCATGATTGGGCCAGCTCGGACCTTCGGGTTGCAGATAGAATCCTACCCGGTCGGCAGCCATAAAAGCGGCTTCGGGAGGACAGAATGAATGGAAACGCATGTGATTCAGTCCATAACTGAGACAGATACGGAATACCCGTTCCCAACTTTCTACATCCATCGGAGCGTAACCGGTCAACGGGAAGTCACAGTTTTCAACTGTTCCGCGAAGCTGGGTTTTGCGCCCGTTTACATAAAACCATTTACCTTTGATTTCAAATCGGCGCATACCGAATTGTATTTCTTTTATCTCAGTTTTTTTCCCATTGGTGACTTCTGCTTTCAGTTTGTACAGGGCCGGATGAAATTCATCCCATAGCAGCATATCATTCCCCATAGGTAATACCATTTCTGTTTCCGTCACTCCTTTGTTAAGTTTGATTTCTTGTTGTATGGCGGGAACTATATGCTTTTTATCCGTATTGAAGCTCTCTGCTGATAATTTTACTTTTGCAGTGCCTGTACCTTTGATGACGACTTTGACACGTGCCAGTTTTTGTTCCGGTTCCGGATATATTTGAATATCATCGAAATATGTTTTCGGAGTCGTTTGCAGACAGATGCGTCCTACAATGCCGTTCCAGTTTCCTTGGGTCTGGTCGGTTATGCTGTGCGAATCCGGTCCGACATTGATTTCTTTGATACGATTATCCACCCGGATGGTGATAGTACATTTTCCGGGACGGACATAACGGGTTATATCATATTGATGGGGAACACAAAGACTATTCTGCATTCCTGTCTTTTGTCCGTTCACCCATACGGTTGTTTCTATATGGGGACGTTCCAGGAACAACAAAATACGTTCACCTTTCCAGTCGGCAGGTATATTCACCTCTTTCTGATACCAAGCAGCTCCTACATAATGTTTGTCGGGAGTCAGAAAGAATGGAAATTTAATATTACCTTCTTTACGGTATTTTTCCATGTATGGATTATAATAGTAGGAACTGTCATAGAGACTGCCTGTCCATTGGGTCTTTGCGGTAACCTCATCACCTTTCAGTTTCTCGGGCATGGAACCGGGCAGGTTGATGAAGTCATTCAAAGTGTGGCTGAACCATTTTTCCTTTTCTCCATTATCCTGACGGTCTATACTGAATGACCATTTTCCGGATAAGTCAATAATTTTTTGTGCGCTTAACGAGAAGCACATCCATACTAGGCAGATTGTCAATAACGTTTTTTTCATAGTATCTTTTTACTTTGAATTTGATGTTGCTAAATTAAGGTCTTTTCATCTGCATGTAAATAGAAAGAAGTACATATAGATGGAAATTCGTATAAAATAGAGGTAATGTGCGATATAATTTGTACGATTTTACATGGATATGCCTTGTATGTGCAGAAAAAAGTCCAAATCTCTTTTTATCTTTGTATACTCACAATTAAATCATTGTATACATGAAAAAACGATTATTCAGTTTGTTCTGCTTGTTAGGAACGGTTGCCGGATTATTTGCCGGTGATACGGCTTATTTGTTCTCTTATTTCATTAATGACAGTCGGGACGGTCTTCATTTGGCTTATAGTTTGGATGGGCTGACATGGACTCCTCTGAATCATGGAAAATCTTTCTTGATACCTACGGTCGGGAAGGATCGTCTGATGCGTGACCCTAGTATTTGTCAGGCGCCGGACGGAACTTTTCACATGGTGTGGACTTCCAGTTGGACAGACCGGATTATAGGTTACGCCTCTTCTCCCGATTTAATCCATTGGAGTGAGCAGCGTTCTATTCCGGTAATGATGCATGAGCCTGCTGCACATAATTGCTGGGCACCTGAATTGTTTTACGATGAACCTTCGCAAACTTATTATATTTTTTGGGCAACGACCATTCCCGGACGTCACAAGGAAGTGCCGGTCATTGAGAGTGAGAAAGGGCTGAACCATCGTATTTACTATGTTATGACGAAGGATTTTAATACATTTTCTGAAACCAAACTGTTCTTTAATCCCGATTTCAGTGTGATTGATGCAGCTATTGTACGCGATCCGGTGATGAAAGACTTGATTATGGTGGTGAAGAATGAAAACTCGTTGCTGGCAGAGAAGAATTTGAGAATAACACGGACAACACGGATAGAGGATGGATTTCCTACTACCGTTTCTCCTTCCATTACAGGAAATTATTGGTGTGAGGGACCTGCGCCACTTTTTGTAGATGATGCTCTTTATGTCTATTTTGATAAATACCGTAATCATCAATATGGAGCTGTTTGCAGTCGTGATCATGGAAAGACATGGGAAGATGTATCTGACCGTGTATCTTTTCCAAAAGGAACCCGTCACGGAACTGCTTTTACCGTAGAGAAGGCTGTACTTGATAAATTGCTTCGTATCCATCACTTCAATCCTCTTATTCCGGATAATATCGCTGATCCTTCTTTATCCAAATTTGGTGATACTTATTATCTTTATGGTACTACTGATATTGATAAAGGATTGTCACAAGCAGGGACTCCTGTGGTATGGAAATCTAAAGATTTTGTAAACTGGAGTTTTGACGGATCACATATTGTGGGATTCGATTGGCATAAAGGACATGAATATGTCAATGCCAAAGGAGAGAAAAAGACGGGATATTTTCGTTATTGGGCACCCGGCAGAGTAGTGGAGAAGAATGGTGAATATTATCTTTATACCACTTTTGTAAAACCGGATGAGAATGCACGTACCTATGTGCTGAAGTCCGACCGTCCCGAAGGTCCTTTCCTTTTTGCCGGACGTAATTCTATGTCTTCTCATTCTTTGGATGGGTTTGATCAATCTTGTATTGCTCCGGATATAGATGGGGAACCTTTTGTGGATGATGATGGAACTGCTTATTTATTCTGGCGCCGCCGGATGGCTGCCCGTATGACTGACGATTGGCAGCATTTAACCGGTGATACTGTTGTGATGAGTACGGCTCGTCAAGGGTATTCGGAAGGGCCGGTTATGTTTAAACGTAAAGGTATTTATTATTACATCTATACTTTGAGAGGGAATCAGAATTATGTAAATGCTTACATGATGAGCCGGCAGTCCCCTTTGTCGGGCTTTGAAAAGCCCGAAGGCAATGATATTTTTCTTTTTTCATCCATTGCTGATAATGTTTGGGGGCCGGGACATGGGAATGTATTTTATAATGAAGAAACAGACGATTATATTTTCGTATATCTGGAGTACGGTGACGGAGGAACTACCCGCCAAGTATATGCCAATCGGATGGAATTTAATGAGGATGGCACTATAAAGACACTTGTTCCTGATGAAAAGGGAGTTGGTTACTTGGCTATCAGCCTGGAACTGCGCGAAAATAAGTCGCTGAAAGCTTCTTTCAGTGCATCCAGCGTACGTTCTCCCCGTACTTCTAAGGTTGAAATAGAAACTCAGCCTAATTGTCCTTTGGCCGATAAAACTTCGCTTGTCAAGGTGGAACGCACACATATATATCATCCTGGAAATGCAGGCGACCGGTCTAATGGAACACGCTGGATGGCAGAAACAAATGATGATCATCCTTGGCTGATGGTGGATTTGGGTGAAGCCATGCAGGTAACGGAGTGTCAATTTGCCTTTGTACACCCTGCTGAAGGTCATGCCTGGCATCTCGAAAAATCCAATGATGGTACTAATTGGCAACCTTGTGCCGGAGTAAAAGAGGTGAAGGCATGTTCACCTCATGTGGTGACGGTGGGAGATAAAGTACGTTATTTGCGTTTGCACATAGATAAAGGTGCAGCCGGATTATGGGAATGGAAAATCTATTAAATTACTATTTTATCATGAAAAAACGATTTGTGACCGTTCTTTTGGCTTGTTCTTTGGCCGGAGGACTTTTTGCACAACAGCCTTGGTTTAAAGACAAGGATTTGACCTTGACCGGTGCTTATTATTATCCTGAGCATTGGGATGAGAGTCAATGGGAGAGAGATTTTAAACAGATGCACGATTTGGGTTTTGAATTCACCCATTTCGCGGAATTTGCTTGGGCGCAATTGGAACCGGAAGAGGGAAAATATGATTTTGCCTGGTTGGATAAAGCGGTGGCTTTGGCTGCCAAATATGATTTGAAAGTCATTATGTGTACTTCTACGGCAACTCCACCGGAATGGCAGCGCCGTATATACCCGGTAAGTTTGATAAAAAAAGAAAATGGTACAGTGCTTGATCACGGAGCACGTCAACATGCTTCTTTTGCTTCTCCCGTTTATAGAGAACTGGCTTATAAAATGATAGAGAAGTTAGCTCAGCATTATGGAAATGATTCCAGAATAATCGGCTGGCAGCTCGATAATGAGCCGGCCGTACAATTTGATTATAATCCGAAAGCCGAACTGGCTTTCCGGGATTTTTTACGTGAAAAATATCATCATGACATTAAAGCATTGAATGATGCCTGGGGAACGGCTTTTTGGAGTGAGGTTTATTCTTCTTTTGATGAAATAACTCTTCCTAAAACTGCCCAGATGTTTATGAATCATCATCAGATTTTGGATTACCGCCGTTTTGCTGCCAGTCAGACAAACGACTTTTTGAATGAACAATGTTTGTTGATTAAAAAATATGCAAAGAACCAATGGGTGACTACTAACTATATTCCTAATTATGAGGAAGGACATATAGGTGGCAGCCCTACACTTGATTTTCAAAGTTATACTCGCTATATGGTGTATGGAGACAATGAAGGGATCGGCCGTCGCGGATATCGAGTGGGAAATCCGTTGCGTATTGCTTTTGCCAATGACTTTTTCAGACCCATACAAGGTACTTATGGAGTAATGGAACTTCAGCCAGGGCAGGTGAATTGGGGGAGTATCAATCCTCAACCGCTGCCTGGAGCTATCCGTTTATGGATGTGGAGCGTATTTGCCGGTGGAGGCGACTTTATCTGTACTTATCGTTATCGCCAGCCTCTGTATGGCACGGAACAATATCACTACGGCATTGTAGGTACAGACGGAACAACGGTAACTCCCGGTGGACGTGAATATGAGCAGTTCATGAAAGAAATCAGACAGCTGCGGGGACAGGTTGCAGCTCGTGAGGTGAAACCGGCCGATTATTTGGCGCGTCGTACTGCCATTCTTTTTAATCATGAAAATTCATGGAGCATTGAGCGCCAGAAGCAAAATCGTACATGGAATACATTAGGGCATATTGAGAAATATTATCGCACGTTGAAATCTTTTGGCGCGCCCGTAGATTTTATCAATGAAAGCAAGGAGTTCTCCTCTTATCCTGTGATCATAGCTCCGGCTTATCAATTGGCTGACAAGGCATTGGTAGACAGATGGACTGATTATGTAAAGAAGGGTGGTAATTTGGTCTTAACTTGCCGTACAGCCCAAAAAGACCGCCATGGACGTTTACCCGAAGCTCCTTTCGGTTCCATGATAAATGAACTGACCGGTAATGAAATGGAGTTTTATGATTTATTTCTTCTTGAAGAACCGGGCAAATTACGGATGGATGGAAAAGAATATACGTGGAATACTTGGGGAGAGATATTGAAATCGGGTAAGGATTCACAAGTATGGGCTACTTATACACAGGAATTTTATGAAGGAAAACCGGCAGTCACTACTCGTAAGTTGGGAAAAGGTACTGTTACTTACGTGGGAGTGGATAGTACGGACGGATTATTGGAGAAAGATATTTTGAAGAAACTATATGCGCAATTGAATATTCCTGTGATGGATTTACCATACGGTGTTACTTTAGAGTACCGCAATGGTATGGGGATTGTACTGAATTATACAGATAAACCTTATAAGTTCGTACTTCCTTCGGGAGCCAAAGTGCTGATAGGAGAGCCGGTAATTCCTACAGCAGGAGTATTGGTATTTTCTATTACTGATTGAAAACGTATGATTGATAGAACAAAAAGGAGCGGCTTCACAGTCGCTCCTTTTTACTTAACCTAAATCTAACCTTTAAATCATAGTCTATGAAAAATCGATTCACTAACCAATCATATTATTAATTTAATTTGTAAACCTCACTTCCGGCGAGCAGGAAACACCCTACTCCAAAATCTTCAAAATCGGGTACTTTATCGTATGTGACAGGTTGACTGTCTTTCGGTTCTTTTCCGGTTCCTTGTACAAGTCCTAGGAAGCCGTTAGGGTGAACGGCATCCTTCACCATAGCATTCCATGCTTTCAACAAGACTGGCAGGTATTCTTTTCTGTCCAACAGTCCGTTACGTACCCCCCATGCCATGCCATATACAAATAAAGCGGTGCCACTGGTTTCTTTACCTCCGAAGTTTGATTCGTCATGCATACTTACATTCCAAAAACCATCAGTACGTTGGCAATTTTTGATAGCTTTACTCATGGTCAGGAAATCATTGATATAGTCGGCGTGATGTTTTTCATCAGTAGGAATTTCATTCAATACACGTACCAGTGCTGCATATACCCATCCATTACCACGACTCCAATAGCAATTCTTACCGTTAGGTTCTTTGTAAGGGGGATCAAAGTCTTGGTCTCTCCACCACAAACCTTCTTTTTGGTTGTACATGCCATTCTCACCATGTTTGTTACGGGTATATTCATACATATCCCACATTTTGTCGAAATATTTTTGTTCTCCGGTCAATTTTCCCAGTTTGGCAAATACAGGCATTCCCATTTGGATGGCGTCAATCCACCACCAATCATTTACTTGAGGAGTGTTGACCAGCATATCTATATTGGCTTTGACCTTACGGATTCTTTCCGGATCGGGACAAATGTTATATAAATCAATGTAAGTCTGGCTGGCACAGTAATCATCAGCATTGCGAGTGGTGGTACCGTTGCGGAATCCCCATTCGTGGTAATTTGACCAATCGACAGCGTATTTATAATAGTCATCGCGTGGATAGACGGAGTAAAGAGCCATTAATCCTTCATAATATACTCCGCGTGTCCAGATATTACTGGGACGGGTTACATTTTTTACAAAAGAAGGAGTACGATAATCGGCATACTTCTTCATGAAGTTATCATTGACTTTTGTAACAGTCTTCAACGTTTCTTTTTTGTCCGGCAAGTCTTGCTTTTACAACTCCAAAACCTAATGCAACAAATAAGAATGATAGTATTAATTTTTTCTTCATCATGTTGTTTTAGTGTTTTTATGGTAGCGCAAAAATAGGATGGTCTGGGATTTCCTACAATGGAAATGTGTACATCTTCCTTGAATATTATGCATGTGTACGCATTTCGAGTGTATTTTTTATTTAACAGTGTTCTTATTGGGTTATTTGTCTTTATTTGCAGACCGTTCATAAATCTTTTCTCCTTCTTTTATCTCTAGTTCCAAACCTTTAAAATTAACATTGGCCACATTTGAGATGCTTAATCCTTTTTGAGCTTTGATATGGCAATTCTCAAAAAAGAATGTATCATTTCCGAATGGAGCCTCTTTAAAACCATCCATGGATCCTGCTGATTGTGCTTCTCCATTTATTTTCATGATATGGATATTGCGCAATCAGGACAGCGGATAATGTGCAGGTGAAAGCGGAGGAACCATACGCCATTCCATATTGATATCAAAGATACTGCGCGCTCCTTTGATGGTAATATCTTCAAAAGTGATATTTTCCACAGTTCCGCCGCGGCTGGGCTGACTTTTAAAACGTAAGGGGCTCCAGTTTTCGTTATCCATCAGGCAGGAACGTATGGTCACATTGCGTATGCCGCCTGATATTTCACTGCCCATAGCCACTCCACCATGACCGTATGCAAAATGACAGTTTTCTATCAGAATGTTTTCACTGGGACGTCCTACTCTGCGTCCGTCCTCGTCTCGTCCGGATTTGATGGAGATGCAATCATCATGTGCCTCAATGCGGGTGGAAGTAATCAGTATATCATTGGACGAATCAATATCTATGCCATCGGAACTGGGTATATATTCCAATGCACGGATATCGATTCCATCTATAGTGAAGCCGTTTGTGTAAAGTACATGAAGACACCATGAGGCCTGATTTATCATTTTTAAACCGGAAATCTTACCTCCCGGGCAATCTGTGAAACATAACAGTCTAGGACGTCCGGAGTTTCCGAATGGAATTTTTTTCCATTCTACTCCTTTACCATCGATAACTCCTTCACCATAAACTTTAACTCCGTCTGAATGGTCGAAATTCAAGAAAGCACATCGCCACCTTTTTTCTATACCTTCAAAACGGGTAGGGATGACAGGAAATTCAGTGGGGTCGACAGTGCTGATTAGTTTGGCGTTTTTTTCTATACGTAAATCTACACCACGTGGGAAGAATAGAGCGCCGCTTAGATACTCCCCGGCAGGAATAACTATCGTTCCGCCTCCATTGTGAACTGCTTCATTAATGATACGTTGTAAAGTGGCTGTTTCCGAATAGCCATTTCCTTTTACGCCATATTCTTTAATGTTATATTCTCTATTGCTTTTTCCGATGGATATGAGCTTGCTTTCCCATGCTTCCAGTTTAATGGTCAGCCGGGTGCGGTTATTGACAATTGTTGCATTTATCGGTTGGAGTGTGCCATCTGTTGCATTCCATTCTTTTGCAACTCCTACTTTATCAAAGTCTGCTGTAAATTCTGTAGCTTTATTCCCTTCATTGAATATGAAGTAGAGGTCGCCATCGGGCATTACTCTGCGTGTGTATCGGATAGAATCATTGTCAGGTGAAATGATTTTCATTTCTGGTTCCGGAAGGGAAGAGCTTACATGTGCTGTCCATCTGGTGTATGTCTCAATCCTTC
>ENA-ORLL01000196-ORLL01000196.1-human-gut-metagenome-genome-assembly--contig:-NODE-196-length-14544-cov-5.09745_pt1 | contig 14544 bp, 9 predicted proteins | sample MGYA00243070_ERZ508830 | MGnify/ENA primary metagenome ERZ508830 (study PRJEB26277, sample SAMN04329787) | human gut metagenome | biome: human-associated habitat | host: Homo sapiens | place: USA...
CACCGGTCCTGTTAACTTCATGGAGGACGTAGTGACCGATATGATCGAAGGAAACATCAACAATACTTTCAAGAAATTTCATTTAGACTTTCCCCGCCGTACCCCTGAAATGAGTCTGGACGTTTTGAACAACCGTATCCGCGTAAGTGGAAGTTTTGACACACCGGTATTCAGCACCGCACTGTACCACCAATCTACATTCAACGACCTGTTTGTGAAAGGCTTTTCAGTAACAGCAGGTTTGCGCTTGGAATATGAAAAAATGTCTATGAATTATTTCTCGGATAGTAATATTGATTTCGATTTCTTTCTTAAAATGGCAATGCCTCCCCTTAATATTCCATTCAGGAATTTGAATGCTGCACCGCTATTGGAAGGAAAAGAAAAAAACGACTATGTACAGCTACTTCCCAAGCTAGCTTTTAAATACGATTTCAGCCCTGCAAACAATATGTATGTAAGCATAACCAGAGGATATCGTTCCGGAGGTTATAACGTACAGATGTTTTCAGAACTGATACAAAGTGACATGCAACAAAAAATGATTGAAGCCATACTAGACAAGGCACCAGAATCTATGGCAGGTATGATAGAAGGAATGATCAAGCAACACATGCCCAACTACGGAAAAGAATTGAACGTACAAGAAACAACTGTCTACAAGCCCGAGTACAGCTGGAATTACGAAGTGGGATCACATCTCAGTTTGTTCAACGGCAAACTGAAGACCGACCTTGCCGCATTCTACATGGATACCCACGACCAACAAATCGCCAAATTTGTCAATAGTGGCTTGGGACGAATGATGGTCAATGCCGGTAGTAGCGAAAGTTATGGAGTAGAGGCCAGCTTTCTGGCATCCATCAACAAAAACCTGAATATGAATGTAAGTTATGGATATACTCATTCCACATTCAAAAAATATGACGGAGGTACTACATCATCAGAAGAGCAAATTGATTATAGCGGCAATTATGTACCATTTGTTCCCCGCCATACCATGAATGCAGGCGCAAATTATAGTTTCTTTTTCGATAAAAGCAATTGGATGCAAAGCCTGACTTTAGGCATGAGCTATACCGGAGCAGGAAAAATTTATTGGACTGAAAAAAACAATGTCTCACAAAGTTTTTACGGAACACTGAACGGGCGCATTTCTTTGCAGACAAAAGCTTTACAGATAGATGTATGGGGACGTAATTTAACCAACAAGGATTATACAACCTTCTATTTTGAAACCATGCATAGAGGATTCGAACAAAAAAGCAGGCCTATACAACTGGGAGAGGATATACGTTATCACTTCTAACCATTCTTGCAAAAACAGAAAGGGGGTTCATCACGAACTCCCTTTCTGTTTCCACATTTACCAAATCAAATTTATTTTTTATTCTGTCACACCAAGAAAAGCAAGAACTTTATTATTGCTGTAAATGATACCCATAGCTTCTAGAACAAACCTATTTGTTTTAGTGTATGTACATAGAGAAAATGCTGTTTACAATAGAAAACTGCTTGAGCCTTTGTTAAAAGAAACAAACAATAAAATTATTCATTGACAGCGCCGCAATGAGGACACACTCCTTTATTCTTTATCTTCGCCCCACAATTTCCACAACTGAATTTATACCGGGAAGCATGCTTTATACGATTAAATGACCATACAGCATATACCAATAAACATGGATAACCCAAATAGTAATACGTAGTAAATGTAAAAAACAAATATAAAAAGATACAGCAGGACATCAATCCCAACAAATAAAAACATGCAGCTTCAATATGTGTCTGATGAAACAAATCATCCAAAGTAGCCAACCCCACAAGAATAATCCCCCAAATATTAAACATGAAAAGAGAAAGAATAAAAGGTAAGCTAAAAGGATTCAAAGAAGGATTATAATAAAACTGCTCCCAAGTTCCCGGAACAAAATGCTGAATACTGGCATAAAGCGTAGCTGCTGTAGCTACCAACCAAGAAAGAACTGTAGGAAAAACGCTATCAATATCATTCAACCAGATTAATTGCAGCTTCTGGCGACGAATAGCCCTATGAATATACCAAATACCGAAAAAGCCTAATATGACAAAGAAAGCGATGGTATGAGAATTACTGAAAAAATGAATAAACTGTGACACTGAATCCACAGGAACTACTTTCTCCAACAATTCCTTTTCATGTATCCATCCCATTGTTTCCTGGTCCCGTGCTACCTTTACCCATACAGAATCCACACTATCAGCAGCTTGTATCATAAACTCCGCTACCACCAGCCGTTCTCCTTTAAAAACAGGAAGCACATCAACCAATGGCAGTTGCTGTAACATAAGCGAATCTGAAGTAACCTCAAAATTACTGTTTAATGTATAATGCCGTTCCATCAAATAATTGACAGAATCCCTTTTCTTTTGCGGCATATCCCCACTCAGAGTAACAGGTGAAGGATATTGGCAAGCCATTAAAATAGCCAACACCAAAAACAGTAATCCGATGTACTTACTTTTCAGCATAGACTTTCATCTGACAATTTTTACAATCAAACTCTAAGCGGAAACGTCTGTTATCCGAGCTAACCAAATAATAAGGTTCCCTATAAGGAGAACGCACTTTATGCCAAGAGGGACACCATCCCATACTATAACGCAAACAATGCTTGCAAAACATCAATACCGCTTCTTCTGCCGGAGCCTTTTCATAAGCCGGAGCAATACGCTGCACGCCATGATTCCTATAGAAGGAAACAGCATCAGCATTCATCACATTTCCCAAATAAGTCAATTCATTCACAGGAAAAGCATGATGCGTTCGAGGCAACTTGTAAATTTCCTGCCGATAGTTAATACGGCGCACTTCCAGCAGTTTCTCTATTCCCTTACGGCGAAGTTCGGCAAGCATAGAAGCTGGAATAAACCAATTGTCCGACCAGTCAATCACTATATCTGACGCTTCAAATGGAGTATTTCCTAACTTTCCAAGTTGTGTACGCAAGTTATCTTCCTGCGGAGTACGGGCACGTTCCTTCTCCCTTTCCAGCACCACACTGGCACTGTGATCATCTTCATCGGTCAGAGACAGAGTAAAGCCCCGATTATTTTCAGCCAATTTTAAAATGACAGCAATTTTCCTTTCAGCTGATTTACGCGACATCAACCTCTCAAATTCCTGATCAAAATTACGATAAAGTATCGTACGGGGCTTTATCCGAGGCATCTCTTGAGGAAATAACTTATTATTCTCCACCCGGTTTATGCGAAATCCCTGCAACTTACCAGTCTCATCCAAAAAACAGACGCCATCTCCATTATTAAAAGACTTGATTCCGGCTACGGTAAGATAATTACCACGAATTTCCTTCACTGTCCCCATCTCCTCTCCTAAAGACTTGGGAGTATCAAAAGAAAAAATATCCTTATTCCTGTCAAAAAGAAAATAATTAGTAAAACCACGACTGAAACTCTTATCCAATTGAGGTTTGAACTCTAATTTCACTTTCCCCGATGAAGCACGGATATACTCTTTACGACGTTTGAAAACACTATCCAGCTTCTGGCGATAATAAGCTGTTACATTTTTAACGTAAGATACATCCTTCAAACGTCCCTCTATTTTCAGGGAAGAAGCTCCGGCATCCAGCAATTGCTCCAACTCTTCGCTCTGATTCAAATCTTTCAGAGACAATAAATGCTTATTCCTTACTATAGATTTACCGTCCGCATCTACCATATCAAAAGCAAGGCGACAGAACTGGGCACATTCTCCCCGATTGGCACTACGTCCGAAACAAGCCTGACTAACATAACATTGTCCACTATAGCTTACACACAAAGCACCATGTACAAATACCTCCAAAGGCACATCAGGACAAGCATGATGGATATTTCCTATTTCAACAAGAGAAAGTTCACGAGCCAATACCACCTGACGGAAACCTGCCTCAGCCAGGAATCTTACTTTTTGAGGAGTACGATTATCCATCTGTGTGCTGGCATGTAACGGTATAGGTGGCAGATTCAATTCCAACAATCCCATATCCTGCACGATCAAAGCATCCACTCCGGCACGGTATAAATCCCAAATCATTTTTTCCGTATCCTTCAGTTCCTCATCCTTCAGAATCGTATTCACCGTCACATAGATACGGACATTATACACATGAGCGTACCGCACCAACTCAGCGATATCCTCCAATGAATTCCCCGCAGCCGCACGTGCTCCGAAACGGGGAGCACCAATATAAATGGCATCAGCACCGTGATCAACAGCTGCAATACCGCACTCCAGATTTTTAGCAGGAGCTAATAATTCTATTTTTCGTTGTCTGATCATCGTATCTGATTTATATCAAACGGGGTTTCCTGATATACATAATAGTTCAACCAATTAGAAAACAACAAATTGGCATGTCCGCGCCAACGCACCACCGGGGCATTGTCCGGATTATCGTCCTTATAATAATTTACAGGCATTTCAATAGGCAACCCTTTCGCCAAATCACGCTTATATTCCGTATCAAGCGTATAAGGAGAATACTCCGAATGCCCGGTAATAAAAAATTCACGCCCATTACGAGCCATAGCCATATAAACCCCAGACTCATCAGACTCAGCTATTAAAGCCAACTCTTTTACTTTCAGAATATCATCACGGTGTATTTCGGTATGACGGCTATGTGGTACAAAAAACTCATCATCAAAACCACGGAATATGGGCAATCCCTGTACATTGATATGAAGACGGAAAATACCAAACATTTTTTGTTTCAGCGGATATTTGGGAACTCCATAGAAATGATAAAGCCCGGCTTGGGCCGCCCAACAAATATAAAGAGTTGAAGTAACATGAGTACGCGCCCAATCAAAAATAGTAGTAATCTCATCCCAATAATTCACATCCTCATACGGCATCTGCTCTACCGGAGCTCCCGTAATAATCATCCCGTCATATTTCTCGTCGCGCATCAAATCAAAGTCATGATAGAATGCTTTCATATGTTCTACCGGCGTATTTTTCGATGTATGGCTTTTCAACTTCATAAATGATATTTCCAACTGCAAGGGAGTGTTGGAAAGCAAACGTACCAAATCCGTTTCTGTCGTTATCTTCAACGGCATCAAATTCAATATCACGATTTTTAACGGACGAATATCCTGTGCACTGGCACGTGAATTGTCTATGACGAAGATATTTTCCTCCTTCAGCAATTCAATAGCAGGTAATTTATCGGGTAAATTTAACGGCATTTTCTTATCTGTTAATTAGTTGTAAGTGCAAAATTAAAAAAATCCCGCCAAATCTCCTTACTAAACGTTCTTTTGAACTAAATTATTTCCTTTCCCTGATCGTTTTCGATCAACAAACCTTGATTATTTTTAGATTTTCACTCATACCTTCACAACTTCTGTCTTGATTCCACTTTTTCCCTTCTTTCATATTATTTATTAACTCACCTTTTTCTTAAAGAAAAGAGGACGAGCTTATATCCATAATCAAAAAAGATTAATTATCTTTGAGCGCAAAAATAAAAAATATTCTTATTATTAACATGAAATATAATTAAGTTTCAAGTGGTTGACTCAAGAAACAACCTATATTTTTAAATTTTAATCTTTAAATTCAAAAAGTATGAGAACCTTTAAATCATTGATGATAAGCTTATGTATGGGTACAACCCTATGCATGTGTTTACCACAAACCACGACAGCACAAACCGTAAGTTCAGGAGATTCCTGGACATGGGACAAAGGAACCATTGTGATTGATACTCCTGAACGTCCGGCCGGCCAGAAAAGCGTATTAGGCTTAACCACCCCTAAAATGGAGGTAGTCCGCGTAGGATTTGTCGGATTGGGAATGCGAGGTCCCGGAGCCGTAGAGCGCTTCACTTATATTCCCGGTACACAAATTGTGGCCCTTTGTGATTATGAAGCATCCCGTGCAGAAAAATGTCAGGATATCCTAAAGAAAGCATCTATGCCGAAAGCTGCCATTTATTCCGGAGAAAAGGGATATGAAGAATTATGTAAACGTACAGACATAGATTTAGTTTATATCGCCGCAGACTGGTTGCATCATTTCCCGGTAGCAAAATGCGCATTGGAAAACGGTAAAAATGTAGCTATTGAAGTTCCCTCGGCCATGAACCTGCAAGAATGCTGGGACTTAATCAACCTGAGTGAAAAAACCCGCAAGCATTGCATGATTCTTGAGAACTGTTGCTATGACTGGTTTGAAATGAATACACTGAATATGGCACAACAAGGTGTATTTGGCGAAGTAATCCGTGCCCAAGGAGCCTACATTCACAATTTAAGCCCGTTCTGGGATCATTATTGGAAAAACGGCAAAGAAGACAAACTGGGATGGCGTTTGGAGTATAACATGAAACACCGGGGTGATGTATATGCCACTCACGGCCTGGGTCCTGTAGCACAAGCATTGGATATCCATCGTGGTGACCGTATAACCACTTTAGTAGCTATGGACACCAAATCTGTTGTTGGTAAAGATTTAGTGGAGAAGAGAACCGGCGAAGAATGTAAAGAATTCCGTAACGGAGACCATACCACCACCCTGCTTCGCACAGCAAATGGAAAAGTTATTGAAATCCAACATAATGTAATGACTCCCCAACCTTACAACCGCCTGTACCAACTGACAGGAAGCAAAGGGTTTGCCAATAAATATCCCGTTGAAGGATATGCTTTGGATGCAGCACAACTGACCGCATCGGGTGTGCAACCCAAAGTAGACGATTTGAACTCTCACGGATTCTTACCCCAGGCAGAAATGGAAGCACTTGTTGAGAAATACCAGCATCCTATTTTAAAGAAATATGGTGAAATGGCAAAAGAAGTCGGCGGCCATGGCGGTATGGACTTCATCATGGATAGCCGTCTGGTATATTGCCTGCAAAACGGACTGCCTTTGGACATGGATGTATATGACCTGGCCGAATGGTGCTGTTTGGCTGAACTGGGAGCTATCTCTATGGATAACGGCTGTGCGGCAGTAGCCTTCCCGGACTTCACACGAGGTGAATGGAACGTGACCAAAGGTTACAAACATGCATACGCTTCACCCGAAGACGAAAACGCAAGCATGGAAAAAGCAAAGGCTTTCACCGCGAAACTGAAAGAGCAGGGAGCGAAAGAATGGGCGAAAGAAGCCAAGAAAAAAAAGAAATAAATAGAAATAAACAAGAAAAAATGTGCCGGAAGTCACTCTGTCATAAAAGGCAGCCCAATTCTTCAGGCACATTTTTTTATGCCGTCCGAACAACAACCGTTTCCGGATTTTATCGAGAATCAAAAAAAGGGCATAACCGGCATTCTTATAATTTCCGGCCAAAGCACTTCGACAGTGTCAAATTCAATCCGACACGCCATTTTGTCAAAGAAGTATACTGAAAGGGAGAAAAGGAACTGGCACACGCAGACCCCACAAACGGTTTCAAGACGTCTTCTTCCAAGCACACTCAGGAAGAGCGATTCGGCATGCTGATGGAATATCTAAGGGAATACACCTTCATCACCCGCCAGAAATACCCTGTTCTCTTATATCCTATGATAGATTTCATCGAAAGGAACCCTGCCCCGTTCTCCCCAAATGCCTTTGTTCCCATCCCGTATGCCGCAAGGTATAACCATATTGATGCCTGCCCCATGGGGCAGCTTCAATAGTTTCTTCATCCGCCTACTGTCAAAACCTTCCAGCGGACAAGTGTCATAGCCTTCGTTTGCCATGGCAATCATAAAGGTTTGGGCAGCAAGGGCACTGGATTTATTTACCGTCACACGCATATCGCATTCCGAAACTTCCAGCATCATACGGCGGAACAGGCTGATGGTTCTCGCCAATATCACCCTGAAAAGCCCTAGAAGCCCGAAAAACCTTGCATAAATGAAAGGCATCAGTTTACCATAATACAGCTTCCTGTCCCTAATACGTTTTTCCTGACGCTCTTTCGGACTATTGCGCCTGATATTTCCTTCTTCAAAGTCAAGCACAAATTTAGCACGCTTTTTATACAAATCCTGACGAGTAACAAAAACAACAATTTCCGAAGCCGTAGAAGCAGCCGACTGCCCTAAACAAGCTTCTGAAACTTTCGCCATCAGTCCGGGATTCGTTATTTGATAAAATTCCCACAATTGCATATTGGAACTATTGGGAGCCAGCGTAGCCAGTTCAAGACAATGTTTCACCTTTTCCGGGTCTATCGGTTTATTTTTATCATACCTCCGCACAGACCGGCGGAAGTTCAATACCTCTTCTAAATTCATTTCCTATTCATTTTTTATATTTTACTTACTGAACCGACAAGATAAGTTTTAGGGGCGATGTCAACTATAACATCCCCCCTACACTACTATATCTCAGCGGATATTAACATCCTACAGGTTGTTCTTATAGATATTCGCCATCACCTTCTGGTATTGATTCTCAATCTGCATATACGCCTGAAGATTCTTATAAATACTTTCCGTTTCCACAAAATATTCAATCAATGAAATTTGTCCTTCGGTCAATGCCTGCTTCAATAAATCCAGCGAACGGTACATCAAAGGGACATCATACGCATTCATGGCATCCTTCAACTGCTGCATCTCATTGAAAAGAGACATCAGGGAAGCCTCGACCCGGTCTTTAGCACTTTCTTGCATAAGCTGAGCGCTGATAGCCTGTGCCTTGGCTATCTTTACCTTTTTACGATTCTGAAACAAAGGCAAGGAGCCCCCTACCACAAAACCATTCATCGAAACCGCATCATCCGTGTTACGGCGAAAGCCGGCTTCCAGCTTCGGCAACCATCCTTGGCGGTCTACCGAAACCTGCTTCTCGGCGGCACGGGCAGTGGCGGCGGCGGCCTGCAAGTCAAGGTCTGACGCCATCACTTCATCCCTCATAACATTGTAATCATTGATTTCCTGTATGGCAGGATACGTGGTTTCAGCAAACTCCAAAGGCATGTTACCGTTCATGGCAAGCAGAGACTGCAAGGCAGTGCGGTGAGCTGCGCTGTTTTGGGCAACTTCCGTCTGCACGTTCATACGCTCCATCTTGATTTTGTTGACTTCCAGTATATTCGCATCACCGGTAGTCAGACGTTTTTCATAAAGTGCCTGTAATTCATCCGCATTTTTCATACGGATATCCATCAATGTCTTTTCCTGATTCAACAGAATAAGGTCCAGACAGAGATTCTTCGCATTCAGCAGAATATCCCGGCGGGCAGCCTGTTGTTGCTTGTCCACCGCTTCGTTCTGCAAAGTAGCCTGCCGGTTGCGGGCAATATACTGAGTAGGAAAATCAAAACCTTGCGAAGCAACGAATTCCGTACCGTGACCACCTTCGGCACCATTACTGTAAAAAGAGCTGTAGCTCACCGTAGGATCAGGCAAGTTGTTGTTTGTCCGGTTTTCCATCTTGGTCGCATCGGCGGCATGTTTCTGTGCCTTGAGCTCTTTATTGTTCTGCTCGATGCTTTTCAAAATGTGCTCAATACTCTGAGCCTGCATCAGCAAGGGAGAGCAAAGGGCTATTATAACTAAGATTCGTTTCATATTATTTCTATTATTTCTTCTTTCGGTTCATCAGTTCATAAACAATCGGAATAATGAAAGCGTTCAGGAAAGTCGATGTCAAAAGACCTCCAAGAATAACTTTCGCCATCGGGCTTTGTATTTCATTACCCGGCAAATCGCCACGAAATGCCAAAGGTATCAAAGCCAGCGCGGAAGACAACGCAGTCATCAGGATAGGGTTCAAACGGTCTAACGAACCGTGAAGAATGCTTTCTTTCAAATCCATACCTTCTTCGCGCAACATATTGTAATGACTTATCAACAACATACCATTACGGGTAGCAATGCCAAACAACGAGATAAAGCCGATAATAGCCGGAATGCTTATCTCACCCGTTGTTATCATCAATGCAAATACCCCACCAATCAACGCCAAAGGCAAATTCAACAAAATAACTCCACTTTGGGCTGCATTCTTAAACTGGGTATAAAGCAACAGGAAGATAACCACGATACTCATAAACGAAGTGAGCATCAGCGTACGGCTGGCCGCCTGCTCGCTTTCAAACTGCCCGCCATATTCCACATGATATCCTTCGGGAAGCTTGATTTGCGCATCAATCCGTTCCTGTATATCATTCACCACGCTGCGCAAGTCACGACCGCTGGTATTGGCCGAAATCACAATCTTACGCTTCACGTTCTCACGGCTGATGGTATTCGGTCCCATGGCAGAAACCACATCGGCTATATAGTTGACAGGGATTTTCTGACCGTCACCGGTATCAATCATCAGGTTGCGCACCTTCTCCATCTCATCACGCACCTCATCCTTGGTACGGACAATAAGATTAAACGCTTTGCCTTCTTCATATACCTGTGAAACGACTTCACCCGCCATGTTCACTGATACAAACTCGGCAAACTCCGGTAAAGAAATACCGAATTTGGCAAGCATCTCGCGTTTGGGAACAATCTTGAGCTGCGGACGTTCGATTTGTTGTTCCACATTCAAGTCGGCAATACCCTCCACACTGCTGATGGCATCCTTTATCTGATTACCGATGGCAAACATCTTGTTCAAATCATTACCAAACAGTTTGATGGCAATGTTGGCCTTGGTACCCGAAAGCATGGCATCGATACGGTGGCTGATAGGTTGGCCTATTTCGATATTCGCACCGGTAATGGTAGATAACTTGGCACGCACATCGGCTACCAGTTCCTGGCGGGAACGGTCTTTCAATTCAAACGGGGCCTCAATTTCACTCACGTTAACCCCTAATGCATGCTCATCCAGTTCGGCACGTCCCGTTTTACGGGCTACAGTCTGTATTTCGGGAATAGACATCAGCAACTCTTCTGCACGGTGTCCCATCTTGTCCGATTCTGCCAAAGAGATTCCCGGCAATGAACTGATATTAATGGTAAACGAACCTTCATTGAAAGATGGCAGGAAACTGCGTCCTAATGTAAAAAACATAACCAATGCCACCGCAAACAGTCCACCCGTAAAACCCAATACTGCGGATTTATGATTCAAGGACCATAACAAGGCATTGCGGTAATGCTTTTTCATCCATACGGCCACAAATGCCTCTTTGGGCAATCCTTTGCTTTTATTATTACCTAACAGATAGCTGCACAGTACCGGAGTCAGTGTCAACGCCACTACCGTAGAAGCACACAACGCCACAATAAAGGCACTGCCCACCGGAACCCGCATACGACCATCCATACCTGTCAGGAAAAACAAAGGAACAAAGCTGACTACAATAATCAAGGTAGAGTTCAAGATAGGCATACGCACTTCCTTCGAAGCATTGAACACGACTTCAATCACGCTCTTACGTTCCCCTTCGGGCAACAAGCGATTCTCACGCAAGTGCTTCCATACATTTTCCACATCCACAATGGCATCATCCACCAACGAACCAATGGCAATGGCCATACCACCCAAACTCATGGTATTGATGGTGAGTCCCATATAGTGAAGAGTCAATATAGAAACAATCAATGACAACGGAAGGGTTACCAATGAAATAACCGTGGTACGTACATTGGCAAGGAACAGGAAGAGAACAATCACCACAAAAACAGCACCTTCATACAACGAATCCTTCACATTACCGATAGAGCTTTCAATAAAACGGCTCTGACGGAAAATATCTGTAGAAACGTGTACATCAGCCGGAAGATTCTTCTGCAAATCCTTCAATGCGGCTTCCAACTGCTCTGTCAGTTCAATAGTCCCGGTCTTGGGTTGTTTGGTAACGGTCAGCAGTACGGCAGGTTTTCCTCTCTCCGAAGCAGTACCCAGTTTGGGTTCCTGCGAACCAATCTTCACATCGGCAATATCCTCCAATGTAACGGGCACCCCTTCCACCGTCTTGATGACGGAACGTGACAACTGATCCACATCATGACTGGAAAGCACCCCGCGAACAATATATTCGTTTCCATATTCATAAATCACTCCGCCATTGGCATTCTGATTCATGTTACGGGTAACGTTCATCACCTCTGCCAACGTAACATTGTAATGTTTCATGCGGGCAGGGTCAAGCAACACCTGATATTCCTTGATATCACCTCCCAGCACGGCAACCTGTGCCACACCTCCCGTAGAGAGCAGGCGCGGACGGATAGTCCAGTCTGCCAGTGTACGGAGATCGAGCATGGAAGTAGTATCCGAAGTCAGACCGATAATCAGCAACTCACCTAAAATAGAAGACTGAGGTCCCATGGTAGGTTTACCTACATTCTCGGGCAGCTCCTCGCTGACCAAGGACAATTTCTCACTGACAATCTGACGGGCCAGATAGATATCGGTATCCCATTCAAATTCCACCCACACAACGGAAAAGCCATTGGTGGAAGATGAACGCACCCGGCGCACATGGGTCGCACCGTTCACGGCAGTTTCTACAGGAAAGGTTACCAATTGTTCCACCTCTTCGGCGGCCATACCATTCGCTTCGGTCATAATCACTACAGTCGGCGCATTCAAATCGGGGAACACATCGACTTCCGTATGAAAAGCCGTGTAAGTACCGCCGATAAGCAGCAAAACCGACGCCACCAGAACCAATATACGGTTCTGAAGGGAAAAATGTATAATCTTATTTAGCATAGGACGGCTGATTAATGTTCATGACTATGAGCCGGAATCGCATTGCTAGCCGACGCTAATTTCACCTGATAAGCTCCCTTTGTTACCACACGGTCACCGGCTTTCAAACCGGTCAGAATCTGCACTTTCTTTCCGTTGCTCGCTCCCAAAGTTACCTCCTGTTTCTTATATCCTTCCTCATCCAGTTGCAGATAAACAAAGTACAAACCTTGTTCTTCGGTCAGTGCCGTAACAGGCAAGGCCAGCACATCGGGCATTTCCGACGAGAGCAGATACACCTCCACATACGAACCGGGAATCACATCTCCCCGATTATCAAATTCGAAAGTTACAGGCACATAAAAAGAAGTACCACCGGATGCTTTACCATAAGAAAGCAGACGCCCTTTCAACTCACCCAGCTCATATACCTTATTATCGTATGGAGTCTTGAAGTTTGCCGACTGGATGCTATGCAGATAACCATAATATTTCTCGGAAACATCTGCACGAAGGAACAGACGACGGTTCTGAGTGATACTCACCAAAGGCTGGCCTACCGACACATAGTCACCTTCCTGCACCAGACAATTCTTGATATAACCACCTAAAGGAGCTGTGACGGACACACCTGTCTTGGTCTGGTTCTTTGAAATAGCCTCGTATGCCAATAATGCATTTTCATAACTCTCCTTAATGGCATTGAAATCTTTCTGCGATATTATCTGACTTTTTACCAACTTGGCGGCACGTTCATATTCTTTTTTGGCGGTTTCATATGCGATACGGGTACGTTTTACAGGGTCTCCGTCCGGCATATTCTCAGCAGAGATATTCAGAATGGGAGCCCCCTTGCTCACACTCATACCGTCCGTTACCGGATGGCGGAAAGAAACCACACCGGCTACATTGGCGACTACTACGCTTTCATCGCCTTGTGCTGCCTGCACCTGACCGCTGGTCGTTATCACCTGACGGAATGATTCAGGCCGGATTATTTCCGATTCTACCCCGGCTGCTTTTGCTTTTTCTGGAGCCAGAATTATCTCATCGGAATGTCCGGCTGCAGAAGCTTCCGCTTCATGATTATGCCCTTCGTGACCTTCATTCTCATGGTCGTGGTTTTCTTTTTCATGGTCATGCCCTTCGTGATTATGGTCATGCCCTTCGTGGTCGTGATTATGTGCTTCCTCCGTTCCATGATCGTGTCCTTCGTGATCATGACCCGATTTACTGTTGCAAGAGCCTAAGAGGAACAAGCCTAAGACTCCCATAAAGATAAGTTTCTTCATGATGATATTATTTGTTCTTACTTTTTACTAAATGCAAAATTAGTGTAAAGAAAATGCAACAAAGTTGCGGATAAAAAGATAAACTTTCTATCTGTTAAGCAAGAACATCGCAAGGAGGAGCACGCAACCCCTTTACGTGGGGAAGACACGTAGAATGCAGTTTTTCTAAATAGTAATTATAAGGTAATGTGTTGTGTTCTGTCAACCGCAATGAAAGCGCCAATACATCCGTCACCGTATATAACAGCAAACAAAACGAATAATCAGGAGAAACACTGTCTTGGGCCCGATCCGGAGTTACACTTTTAAACTTGGTCACACATCCGGCATTACATGTATGATTCTCATCAGAACTATTATTATGCTGCTGATGCTGCACGGAACATTGACAGCCGCACAAAGTCATATCATGCTGCAAACAAAGAATTTCCCGGTGATGATGATGAGGCAGAACAGATGCTGTCAACATGATAATGCTGACCAACATCAATACCCATGCTATGTATCGTCTCCGTTTCATCGGGCACAAAAATAGGTGTTTATCATGTAAATTCCAAAAAGAAAGCATGGTAAATGCCGAATTCTCTGCTATTACCTTGCTTTCTTATTATCTTT
>ENA-ORLL01000207-ORLL01000207.1-human-gut-metagenome-genome-assembly--contig:-NODE-207-length-14319-cov-5.07501_pt1 | contig 14319 bp, 15 predicted proteins | sample MGYA00243070_ERZ508830 | MGnify/ENA primary metagenome ERZ508830 (study PRJEB26277, sample SAMN04329787) | human gut metagenome | biome: human-associated habitat | host: Homo sapiens | place: USA...
AACCAGCCCTGCGCTCTGGCCCGCGCGGAGCGCAAAGCCATTTGACCAAAAGAAAGAACACAAATCCGCGCCGTCGGCGCGCAAAGAACGTAACGGATTTTACGATAATACAAGAAGTATAAGGAGGCCCACTATGTCCAACATCGTCATCATCGGCTCCGGCCCGGCGGGGGTGTCCGCCGCGCTGTACACTGCCCGTGCGGGGGTGGACACCACCGTCCTCACCCGGGGGCCGGGTGCGCTTGACCGTGCAGAGCTTATCCAGAACTACTACGGCTTCGCCGCCCCCATCTCGGGTGCGGAATTGGAGCGTCAGGGCATCGAGGGAGCCAAGGCTGTGGGCGTCAAATTTGTGACCACCGAGGCCGTGGGTCTGACCTATACCGATAAACTCACTGTAGAAACCCTCGATGGAAATTACCCAGCGGACGCTGTTGTCCTCGCCACAGGTGCTTCGCGGGCGACGCCCCGCATCCCGGGGCTGGCGGGCCTCGAGGGCCACGGCGTCAGCTACTGCGCCACCTGCGATGCCTTTTTCTATCGCGGCAAAGATGTGGCCGTGGTCGGCAGCGGCGAATACGCCCTGCATGAAGTGCAGGCGCTTTTGCCGGTGGCGGCCAGCGTCACCCTCCTGCTGAATGGTGCGCCGCCGGCGGCAGAGTTTCCGCCGGAGGTGACTGTCCGGCCTGAAAAAATCGACGCCATCCTTGGAGAGCAGAAAGTCACCGGCGTCCAGCTGGCCGGCGGCGATGTGGTGGAGCTGGCGGGTGTGTTTGTGGCGCTGGGCGTTGCGGGCAGTACGGTGCTGGCCCGGAAGATCGGTGCCGCTGTGGAGAACGGCCGCATCGTGACAGATGAAAAAATGCAGACCACCGTCCCCGGCCTCTACGCCGCCGGAGACTGCACCGGCGGGCTTTTGCAGGTGGCGAAGGCCGTCTATGAGGGCGCTCTGGCAGGCACCGAAGCCGCCAAAGCGCTGCGGAAGGGGTGATTTAAGATGCCGGAGATCCTGCCCATCCCCAAATGCGGTGAGCACCGCCAGTGTCTCGCCTGTGCCTTCCCCTTCTGGGACAAGCTGACCGCCGAGCAGCAGGAGATACTCTGCCGCACTACCCGCCCGGTGCGCTATCGCAAGGGCGAGCGGGTCCACAGCCCGGTGGAGAACTGCGTGGGCATCCTGCTGCTGCGCACCGGCCAGTTCCGGGCGTATCTTCTCTCCGACGATGGCCGGGACGTGACCCTCTACCGCCTCTTTGGCGGCGAGATCTGCATCCTCTCCGCCTCCTGCGTTATGGACTCGGTGAACTTTGACCTCTACATCGACGCCGAAGAGGACACCGAGGCCTACTGCATCAGCGCAGGCGTCTTCCGCAGTCTCATGCAGCAGAACGTGGAGGTGCGGTGCTTCGCCTACCAGATGACCGCTGAGCGCTTCTCCGACACCATGTGGACGATGCAGCAGATCCTCTTCATGAGCGCCGACCGGCGGCTGGCCATCTTCCTTGCGGACGAGCTTGCCAAGACCGGCGGCGACGATGTCCGCCTGACCCAGGACCAGATGGCAAAGTACATGGGTTCCGCCCGCGAGGTGGTGAGCCGCCTGCTGAAATACTTCGCCGGTGAGGGCATCGTGAAGCTCTATCGTGGCGGGGTGACCGTGACGGATAAGGACAGGCTGACGAAGATAGCACACGGAGAATAAAACAGAAAAGGGACGCTGTGCAATGCGCAGCGTCCCTTTTATCGTGCGGAATTACCCTTTGCACCCCTGCTCTTCCCAGTCGCCGAAGTCGGAGACGTCGGCGATTTTAGTCGGGTCGAACTTGCCGTTTTCGTCCTTGGGGGCGACGGCGGGGCCGGCCTCCACGGGGTTCGGGTTCGGAGCCTCGGGGTCACAGACCGGGCGCTCTTCGCTCAGGTCGGGCGGAGTCACCGGCTCTGCGGCCTCAGCGGGCGCTGCCTCCGTCTCAGGGGCGGCGGGCTCCTCAGCGGGAGCGGTCTCTTCTGCCGGTGCGGCGGCTTCGGCCTCTGCCCTGGCCTCACCCTCGGCGTATGCCTCGGCGGTCTTGGCGGCCTCTGCGTCGTCCTTTTCGGCTTCCTCGGGGAACTCGATGGATTCGATGATGGGTGCGGCCTTCTCGTTCAGGAGCTTGTCCATGATTACGATAGCGGCACCGGTGGCCGCCACAGCGGCGGCAGTACCCAGAATGCGGAAGATTGCTTTCATGCCATGACCTCCTTGGTTATGTTGCAGTTAGGAGAAGGTGACAACATCGTTCAGCGGCTTCTCGGCAGGCTCCACCGACAGTGCGGTGAGCACCGGGCCTTTGCCGCGGTAGATGTTATGGAACTTGTAGCCGACCTTTGCGGTCACTTTGACCCATGCCCGCTGCTCGAGGGCCTTGTAGCCGTCGTAGCTGCAGGGGAAGCCCACGAACTGGATGTCCTGTACGCAGCAGGTCATGGCGAACCGGCCCGGCACGAAACTGTTCTTGCCGGCACGGTTGGTCTGGCAGACCTGTGCGAGGAACTTGACGGTCTTGCCCGCGTACTTCTGGGGCTCGTCCTGACAGTCCATATACCAGATGCCGTAATCGTCGTCCGGGATGTCGATGACCGGGGCGTTGATGTCGAAGGGCAGGGGGTCGGGGATGTCGTCGTAAGCCACGCTGCCGTCCTTGAACTCGTAGGCGATGTCGCACTTGCGGGATGCCTGACGCACCAGCTTGTGCAGCTCCTGACGGGCGGCATCGTTGTTCACGGCCTCGGCGCGGTTGAACACGATCAGCTCACTGCGGGCGATCTTGTCCAGCATCAGGCTGCGCATGGAGTTGTCGCGGGCGTAGGTCAGGGCGGTGGTGCCGTCGGCGGTGGCGATGCACTGGTAGACGATCCAGTTCTCGGGCAGATTGTTTGCCAGATCCTGCAGCATCCACATACCGTTGTACTCGATGACCACGCGGCCTGCGTCGGCCTCATTGGCCAGCTTTGCGAGGTTCTGGGGGTTCAGCTCAGCCTTGTCCTCGAGGTTGTAGAGCGTCACGCCGGGGAAGGCGAACTTCTTCTCATTGTACTCTTCTTCGCCCTCTTCGCAGACCAGCAGCAGGGTCTTGTCGCCGGAGTCGAAGTTGGGGTCTTCAAAGGTCTCCTGAATGAACTTGGTCTTGCCGCTCTCGAGGAAGCCCACAAACAGGTAAACCGGGATCTCATTTGCCATAATCTTTTATCCTTTCAGGGTCGATCAGCAGCCGAACAGTGCGGCGATGGCCTTTTCATCCAGCTTGGAGCCGATGACCACCAGCTTGCCGCCGACGTCTGCACCGCGTGCGCGGACTTCCCACTCGCCGGGAACGTAGTCGAACTCCAGCCAGCCGTCTGCGCCGCCGTCCACGATGCCCTTGGAGCGGAGGATCATGCCGTAATTGCCGGTGTCCAGCTCGGTGAGGGCGTGCTCAATGTCATCCTTGGAGAACTTCCTGGCCGACTCGACGCCCCAGCTGGATAAGACCTCATCGGCATCGTGGGCATGATGATGGTGATGATGGCCGCAGCAGCAATGCTCGTCGTGGTCATCGTCATCATGGTCGTGGTGGTGATGGTGCTCGTGCTCATCCTCATCATCGTCGTCGTCATCATGATGATGACCGCAGCAGCAATGCTCATCATGGTCATCATCGTGGTCGTGGTGATGATGATGTTCGTGCTCCTCTTCCTCGTCCTCGTGGGCGTGCTCCTCGTTGGCCTTGGCAGCCATAGCGATAAGCTCAGCCTTGAAGTCGTCCTTGGTGGACATGGCCTTCAGGATCTGCTCGCCGGTCAGGGCGTCCCAGGCGGTGGTGACGATGGTAGCGGTGGGGTTCTTCTCGCGCAGCATGGCCACAGCGGCGGCGATCTTCTCCTCGGTGGCGTTCTGGGTGCGGCTCAGGATGATGCAGCTTGCGTGGCTGATCTGGTCGTCGTAGAACTCACCGAAGTTCTTCATATACATCTTGACCTTGTTCACATCGGCCACGGTGACAAAGCTGTTCAGCTGCACGTCCAGATGCTCTGCCACGCCCTCCACGGCGCGGGTCACATCGCTCAGCTTGCCCACGCCGGAGGGCTCGATGACGATGCGGTCGGGGTGGTACTGCTCCACCACCTGCTGCAGAGCGGCGCGGAAATCGCCCACCAGAGAGCAGCAGATGCAGCCGGCGTTCAGCTCATTGATCTGGATGCCGGACTCCTTCAAAAAGCCGCCGTCGATGCCGATCTCGCCGAACTCGTTCTCGATGAGCACGACCTTCTGGCCGGCAAAGGACTCTTTGATGAGCTTCTTGATAAGGGTGGTCTTACCGGCGCCAAGGAAGCCGGAGAAAATATCGATCTTGGTCATAGTCTGAAATGCCTCTTTCTTTTATGCAGACGCCGCAACGGCGCTGCCCAGCAGGCCCGTCGGGCCTTACAAGCAGTCCGGGCCGCTGAGTGCTGACCCGTAAAATTCCTACACTCCTATTATAACAAGGCTGTCAATGGCAAACCGGCCTTTTTGATGAGAAATTTGTAACATTTTTTGCAATTTGCTTGCGTTTTCGGGCGGCAGGGGCAAAACAAAAGCTCCCCGCAAGCAGGCAGGGAGCAAAAAATGCGGTGTCAATCGGCAGTCTGCCCCATCTCTTCAATAATCCATTCGGCGATTTTCTCAGTCTTTTCGTCCGTCTCGCCGGTGAACCAGAAAATGCCGTCTTCCGTCTCCACCCGGAGGAACTTCCCGGCGGTGGGGTCGAGGCAGAGATGCACGGTGCCGTCGTGTACCATGACAAAAGAACCCTGCCAGTAGTGCTCCAAATCGAGGCCGTGTATCCGGCCGGCCTCCGGCAGGGAGGAATAAACCTGAACCTCGGTGATGTCGTCTATGGGAATCGTGTACTTCTGAGTCTTTCCATGGTAGGATTGCAGCTCTACCGTGGGCGACACTTGCAGTTCCAGCCTTGCGGGGGTGTGGTCGAGAACGCCCAGCACCGGCCCCACCCGCAGAATGCTGACGATTGCAATGCCATTGACCGCCAAAGCGATTTTCCCCCGGAGGGTGGCGAGGTTGACAGCGCTTCCTTTGCCGATACGTTTGGGAACGGAGATGCGCTTGTCGTCGGGGTCATAATAGAGCAGACCGTATTTCCATGCGGCGTCCTCGGGCGCGGCAGGCCAGCCGTGGGCATCCCGCAGTTTTTGCAGAGCGCGGTTCCCCCACAGACAGGGCAGATACGGCAGGGCCAGACTTCCGAAAAAGAAATAGACCCAGACCGTGACATAAAACAGCGAATTGGGCGCGAAAAACAGCCCGACACTCACAGCGGCACAGAGCAGGCAGATGGTGCGCAGTCGGCGCAGATACCGCTGTACGATGTCCTGCACTTCGGGCAGCTCGGCGGCATTCTGCGGCAGCGTGACGCCCAGTAGGGCGCCGTTCCGCTCGATGCGTTTCAGGCTCAGATAGTCGATGCCAACACAGACGATAAGGCAGACGAGCATGATGATGGAAAATACCATGAAAACGCCTCCATTCTATAAAGAGCTTCCGACCCTAGCATACACGGAAAAACGCGAAAAGTCAAAACATCGCCCATGAATTGCATTCTGCGCCCCGGAATGATACAATAAGGTACAGCAAACCATCGCCGCCGGACGTTTTTCCGGCAGAATAAAGAAAGAAGGCTTTTTGACATGAGTATGAATACCGTTCCCGAGCGTCTGGCCGCCCTGCGCGCGGCCATGAAGGCAAACGGCGTGGACGTCTACCTCATCCCGGTGGGAGACCCGCACGCCAGCGAGTATATGCCCGACCACTACACTGCCCTGACCTACTTCTCCGGCTTCCATGGCGAGAACTCCAACTTCGTCGTCACCATGACCGAGAGCGCTGTCTGGGCCGATGGCCGTTACTTCGTGCAGGCCGAGAAGGAGATCGCTGGCACCGAGATCCAGCTGATGCGGATGGGCGAGCCGGGTGTGCCGACCGCCGAGCAGTACTGCGGCAAAGTCCTGCCCGAGGGCGGCAAGCTGGGCCTCTGCGGCCTGACTGCTTCCTGCGGTCTGGTGCGCAGCCTGCAGAAAGAACTGGACGCCAAGAAAGGCACCATCAAGCTGCTGAACCTCGAGGACGAGCTGTGGACGGAGGGCCGTCCCGCCCTGCCCGCCACCCCGGCATGGCTCCTGCCGAAAGAGTACGCAGGCTTCTCCCCTGCCGAGAAGCTGGGCCAGCTGCGTGCGAAGCTCTCTGAGCTGGGCTGCACCGCACAGCTGGTGGGCAAGCTGGACAATCTGGCATGGCTGCTCAATCTGCGTGCGATGGACATTCAATGCACCCCCTACGCCATGGCGTACTGCTATGTGACCCCCGATAAGGCGACCCTCTTCATCAACACCGCCCGCGTCAGCGCCGAGGCTGCTGCGGAGCTGAAGGCAAACGGCGTGGAGCTGGCCGAGTACGACGATGTGCTTACCGTCCTCGCCGCCCAGACCGAAGAGCAGACCGTTCTGGCCGACCCCGTTTCCGTCAACTACGCTGTTTACCAGACCCTGCAGGCCAACCCGGCTCTGACCGTCAAGGACGAGGCCGACCCCCTGCTGCCCATGAAGGGCGTCAAGAACGAAGTCGAGCTGGCTCACACCCGCGAAGCTCACATCCGGGACGGCGTGGCTATGGTGCGCTTCCAGATCGAGCTGGAGAACCGTCTGGCCGCCGGCGAAGAGCTGACTGAGCTGACCATCGACGAAATTCTCCACAAGTACCGCAGCGCACAGGACAAGTTCCTGACGGAGAGCTTCGGCACCATTGCAGCTTACGGCCCCAACGCCGCCATGATGCACTACCACGCCACCGAGGAAGACCACGCAAAGCTCGAGAAGAAGGGCTTCTTGCTGGTGGACAGCGGCGCGACCTATATGGACGGCACCACCGACATCACCCGCACCTACCCGCTGGGTGAGCTGACGGAGGACGAGCGCCTGTTCTACACCTGGACTTTACAGTGCCATATCGACATCGCCCGGGCTGTCTGGCTGGACTACTGCGACGGCCATATGCTGGACACCATCGCCCGTGAGCCGCTGTGGCGCCACCTCATCAACTACCGCTGCGGCACCGGCCACAGCGTCAGCCATGTGGGCAACGTCCACGAAGGCCCCCACGCCCTGAACGGCCGCAACACCACCGTTTTCAAGCCGGGCATGATCGTCACCGACGAGCCGGGCGTCTATGAGGGCGGCGTCGTGGGCATCCGCATCGAGAATGAGCTGGAGTGCTACCACAAGGCATCCAACCAGTACGGCGAGTTCCTGGCATTCCGCCCCATCACGTTCGTGCCGATCGCCACCTCCCCCATCGTCCCGGGCGTTCTGAGCCGCGACGAGCTGGATTGGCTGAACGCCTACCACCGCGAGGTCTTCGAGAAGCTGGCTCCCCGCCTGACCGAGGACGAGCGCGACTGGCTGGCTAAGAAGTGTGCCGCCATCGGAGCGTAAATAAAAAAGCGGGAGGCCCCGCATGGGCCTCCCGCTTTTCTTTAGGATGAGATCTCTGCCTTGTGCTCTTTCCAGTAGGCTTTCGCCTCATCGATGACCTTCTTGAAGGGGCCGGAGGGGTAAGTGCTCTCGGCGATGTCGATGAGGAATTTGTAGAGCTGGGGCCGCACCTGCTCATACATCCCAAGCCGGGTGTAGAGGTCCTTGTAGTAGCGGAACACCTGGATCTTGTTCTGCACCAGAGTGGCGGGCTTTTTCTGGGTGTGGCAGATGCTCTGAGGGTTCTGGACATAGTAGTAGCCGGGCTGCGGGATGGGCGCAAAGACCTCGGCGTACTGGATATACTGCATGTTGCACACGAGGTCTTCGGCCCAGCGCATCTCGCTGGTAAAGCGGATGTCGTGCCGGGTGAGGATGTCGCGGCGGTAGAGCTTGTTCCAGAGCACGCTGTAAAAGTAAGAGGCGGGCTTATCCATCAGGCGGCGGGCGAAGGTGTCCTTGTCGTAGACGCCCTCGGGCAGGAAACCGTATTCCCGGTTCTCCGGCGGGCGTGCAACATGCATGACGCCGAGGTCGTCCTGGATCTTTTCCAGTACCTGTTCCGGCTTCGACGCCCCGGCGGGGATGACCATGGTGTAGGGCGAGATGACGAGGTCGGCACCGGTCTTCTCTGCCGCCTCCACCAGCCGGGCGGTGTAGTCCGGGGCGATGTAGTCATCGCTGTCCACGAACTGGACGTACTTGCCGCCGGCAAGCTTCAGGCCGAGGTTCCGGGTGTCGGACACGCCGGAGTTTGCCTTGTCCACCAGCAGGATGCGGCTGTCCTTTTTGCGGAACTCCTCGCAAACGGGCAGGCTCTTATCTTTGGAGCCGTCGTTGATGACGATGAGCTCGAGGTTCTTGTACTCCTGCCCGCAGATGCTTTCGAGACAGCGGCTCAGGTGGCTCTGGGCATTGTACACAGGGACGATGATGCTGACGAGAGGCATTTCCATAGCAGTTTCTCCTTTTGTTATTTATAGCAATGATACTCCCGCCGGGCCGAAAAAGCAAGCGCCGGCGGCAGGCCCGAAAGGGGGGCTTCGGAATGATATTTCATATCGCGGTGTGCAGCCCGGACAGCGTCCTCCGCAGCCGGGTGGAGCGGCAGTGTCTCGACTATTATGCCCGGCGGGACGACGCCTGCATCATCGAGCAGCTGGACAGCCCGGAGGCCCTGCTGGCCCGGGACGACGCCGGGGAGCGGGACGAGCTGTACCTTATTGAGCTGCCGTCCACGGCAGCCGCCGCGTCGCTGCGGGCAGCGGCTGCACTCCGCAGCCGGGGGCGGCGCAGCCCGCGGGCTTTTCTGGCCCACACGCCCGCCCACGCCTACAGTGCCTACCGGGTGGACGCCATGCAGTATTTATTGCTGCCTGTCCCGCCGGAACAACTGGACGCTCTGCTGGCCCGGGCCACCGAGCCGGAGTACGGCCCGGCCATCCCGGTGGCCACGGCGCCGGGTCTGCGGGTGCTGCCCTTCGCGGACATCGAATACCTCGAGTGTACCCACCATGTGGTGCATTTCCATCTCGCCAGCGGCGAGGATGTGCCGTCCCTGTCCGTCCGGGTGCCGTTTGCACAGGTGGCACAGCCGCTTTTGGCGGATGAGCGCTTCGTCCAGCTCCACCGCTCCTATGTGGTCAATCTGGCGGCGGTGTCCCAGCTGGCGGCGGGCGAGTTCTGGATGCAGAGCGGCGCACGGGTCCCTGTCCCCCGCGGGCGGGAGCCTGCGGCCCGCACGGCGCTGAAAGATTATCTGGAAAAGCAGTTCCGATAAAGCAATGGGGAGGCCCGGAAGGGCCTCCCCATTGCTTTATAAGTTTGTCCAGTCCAGCTGCGTCCAATCCGTTATGTACTGGTCGGCGAGGCGCTGCAATTCGGGCTGATCGGCGGCGCTGGTCTCGTCCTCGATGTCGATGAGGTAAAAGCCGCACTGCCTGGCCGTACGGGTGGCGTAGACAGCGTCCTCGCAGACGACGGCGTCGGCGGGTTCGCTGCCGCCCAGCCGCTCGAGGACTTCGCGGAACACCTCGGGGTGAGCTTTGCTCTTCGCGCCCTGTGCGGTGAAGAAGAACTCGAAATAGTCTGCGACGCCCAGCCGGGTGAGCACTTCTTCGCACTGCTCTGCCCAGGTGTTGGAGCAGATGCACATCCGCACGCCCTCGGCTTTCAGCCGGGCCAGCATCTCCCGGACGCCGGGCTTCAGCTCAACTTTTTTGTACAGGTCCCGGCTGACCTGCCGCATGGCAGGCTCGTAGTCCCGGAGGGTCAGGGGCAGATCGTAGGTGCGGATGAGATATTCCGCGCCCTCCACCATCCCCATGCTCAGCAGAACATCGTGGATGCCGGGTCTTGCGGTGCGGCCATAGCGGCGCAGCAGCTCCAGCGGTGCGCCCTGCCACACCACGGTCATGCTGTCGGTGAGGGTGCCGTCCATGTCGAAAATCCATTGCTTGCGGTGCATCTGTCGTCCTCCTGAATCGTTCTGGCAAAGTGAATTTATTATAGCACATTTTTTGTTACAAAAACAGAGAGAAATCTCCCGGGAAATATGCTATAATCTAGGCAAAACCGGAACACATCAAAGGAGGCAGAAAACATGGCGCAGAACAACACCCCCGTAAAGGCGCTGGTGCTGGCGGGCGGGGGCGCCCGCGGCAGCTATCAGGTGGGCGTCTGGCGGGCGCTGACCGAGCTGGGCTGGCGGCCCCAGATCATTACAGGTACCAGCGTCGGCAGCCTGAACGGCGCCATGTTCGCCCTCGACCTCTACGAGACGGCCCGGGACATGTGGCTGACCATCCGCAGCCAGGATGTGATGGAGCTGCCCGCCGAGGATGCGCCGCTTTCCGAGCTGCACGCATTCCTCAAAGACGCTGTGACTCAGGGCGGCATGGACGTCACGCCGCTGGAAGAGATCGTCGAGCGGGTGCTGGACGAAGAGAAACTCCGCAAAAGCCCCATCCGGCTGGGCCTTGTGACCGTGGAGCAGAAGACCCTCAAGGCCCCGCAGCTTCCGCTGGAAGACATCCCCGAGGGCAAGGGGAAAGACTACCTGCTGGCCTCTGCGGCCTGCTTCCCCGCCCTGCGGGCCCACACCATCGACGGGGTGTCTTACCTCGACGGCGGCTACCGGGACAATATGCCTACCGCGCTGGCCCAGAAGATGGGCGCAGAAGAGCTGGTCTGTGTAGACCTGGAGGGTGTGGGCATCACCCGCCCCAACCGCACCGGCCTGCCCACCACCCTCATCCGAAGCTACTGGGAGCTGGGCGACATCCTCCACTTCGAGCCCGCCACCGCCCGGCGGAACATCGAGCTGGGCTACCACGATACATTGCGGGCCTTCGGGCGGCTGCGGGGCTGCGCCTACGCTGTGGACAGCGGGGCTGAGAGCAGCGCGGATGCCGCCGCATTCCATGCGGCCTTCGAGGCCGTCCAGAAGGACGTGCGGGAAAAGCACCCCTCCACCCTGACGGCAGACGCCGCTCTCCTGCTGGCAAAACTCTCGGATGCAGAGCTTGCCCCGCTGGAAGCCGCGGCTGAGGACGTGGGCGTAGACCCCGCCCCCTACTACACCACCCGTACTTTGGGAGAAACTTTCCTTGCAAAATGCGACTTCGAGCGCCTCAGGAGCTTCGAGCCGCTGTTCGAGGGTGAAGCAGGCCCGGCGCAGGCCGCGCGGGCCGCTCTGCTGCCCAACACCTTTTTGCAGGCACTGGTCTGCCGGGCGCTGACCGGCAGAGTGCCGCCGGAGGAGATGGAAACATGAAGGTATATAAGGGCTTTACCGCATCGCCCGGCCTCGTGCTGGGTCAGGTCAGCCGGCTGGACCGCCCGCCGCTGGTGTTCGGCGAGGGGCCTTTCCACCCCGAACAGGAAAAACAGGCGCTGGAAGACGCCATCAAGGTCGCTCAGCAGGAGCTGGACGAGATGGCCGGCCGCGCCGCGCCCTCGGAGCAGGCCATCTTCCTGTTCCAGAGCATGATGCTGGAAGACGAGGGTTTCATGAATGAGGTGGCTTTCCAGATAAAAGCCGGCGTCGGTGCCGCCGAGGCGATGGACCGTGTGGGCCGCCGCTATGCCGCCCAGCTGGCCGCCATGAAGGACAATGCCTACATGCAGCTGCGGAGCGTGGACATCCTCGACGTGACCCAGCGCATCACCAACATCCTCTGCCACCGGCTCCGCAGCTGGCTGGCCCTCGACCACCCGGTCATCCTTGCGTCTGACCTGCTCATGCCCACCGATCTGTTCAGCGTCCCGGCGGGCCGCATCCTCGGCCTCATCACCGCCGAGGGCAGCGGCCAGAGCCATGCGGCCATCATCGCCCGCTCGCTGAACATCCCGGGCATCACCCAGGTGGGCGAAGATTTCCTGAAAGACTGCGACGGCCGCGAGGTCATCCTGAACGCCACCGAGGGTGAGTGCATCCTTGACCCGGATGCCGCCGCCCGGCAGAGCGCCATCACCTGCATCTGCGAGATGCAGCGCCAGAACGAGGAGCTGAACGCCCAGCTCGAGCTGCCCAACCGCACCCGGGACGGCGAAGAATTCGAGCTTCTGGCCAACTGCTTCGGCCCCGAGGACGTGGGGACCGCGATGGAGTCCGGCGCGTCCGGCGTGGGCCTGCTGCGCAGCAGCTACATGATGATGCCCGGCCATGCCATGGACGAGCAGGAGCAGTATCTGTTCTACACCTCCTGCCTCGCCGCCGCCAGGGGCAGGATGGTGACGGTGCGCACCTTCGACTTCGGTGCCGACCGCACCATGGCCGACGCCTATCAGGGCGTCCAGTCCTCCAAGCTGGGCCTGCGGGGTATCCGCAGCAGCCTGCGCAATCTGCCCCAGATGGCAGTACAGATCTGCGCCCTCATGCGTGCCGCCGCAAAAGGCCCGCTGCGGGTCATGTTCCCCATGGTGACAGACGTCGAGGACTGGGATTCCGCCATGCAGGTGGTAGACCACTGCCGCCGCAAGCTCACCGAGCGGGGCGTGGAGTTCGAGCCGGATGTCCCCTTCGGCGTCATGCTCAGCGTACCCGCCGCCTGCATGACGGCAGAGGACTTCACGGCTCACGGCTGCCGGTTCTTCGTCATCGGAACCAACGATTTGACCCAGTACACCCACGCGGTGAGCCGGGAACTGGCCATTGCCGAGCACTACTACCGTCCCGCCAGCCCGGCCATGAAAAAGCTCATCGCCATGGTGGTGGACGCCGCCAGGAAAGCGGACATCCCCGTCACCATCTGCGGCCTCGCCGTCGGCAATGCCGTCAACGCGACCCAGTATCTCCGCCTCGGCCTGCGCAGCTTCTCCATGAGCCCGCAGAACCTGCTGACCATCAAAAAGGCTCTGCGGGATGCAGATGCGAAATAAACCGTGCCATTGACAGTTTGAAGTTGATGTAGTACAATGTACTATGAAAAGGAGATGATGGTATGGCATTCTCGATTCGGTTATCGGAAGAAGAACGGCAGCTGGCCGACAGCTATGCAAAGCTCCATTCCATGTCGATGGGCGAAGCATTCAAGCGGGCGCTGTTCGACAAAATCGAAGAGGATTATGACATTACCGCCGCAGAGGAAGCCTACGGCGAGTATCAGCGCAGCGGAAAGAAGAGCCGCCCGGTGGGTGAGTTCTGGAAGGAACTCGACTTATGAAATACCGGGTGGAAACGACGCCGCGATTTGAAAAGGAATTTCGAAAATTAGACCGCTATACCCAGCGGATGCTGAAAGCGTGGATAGACAAAAACCTCGTGGACTGCGCTGACCCACGCGCCCACGGCAAGGGCCTGACGGCCAACCGGAGCGGACAGTGGAGGTATCGCATTGGAGATTACCGTCTGCTCTGCCTCATTGAGGATGAAGAGCTGGTGATCCTGGCTTTGACAGTAGGCCATCGGCGTGAAGTGTATCAGAACTGAATACAGCAAAACGGCGTCCCACCTCGGCGGGACGCCGTTTCTGATGTCAGAACTTATTCGAGATTCCCCGTCAGGGTCATGACGGCAGAGACAACGGCCAGCGGGGCCGTCTCACAGCGGAGGATGCGGGGGCCGAGGCCAACGGTCTTTGCGCCGGCTTTTGCGGCCATCTCAGCTTCCTCGGCGGCGAAGCCGCCCTCTGCGCCGGTGATGATGGCGATCTTCAGCTTTTCGCCATCGGCGGGCGTGGCCTCAGCCAGCAGCTGGCGCAGGGGTGCGCCGCCGCACTCGTAGCAGAAGAGCACGAGGTCATACTGGTCGAGGCTGCGGCAGACGGCCCCGAAGTTGGGCAGCGGAAGGGCCACATCCGGCAGGATGCCCCGGCCGCACTGCTTGGCGGCTTCAAAGGCGATGCGGTTGTAGCGCTCGTTTTTCTGCTCTTCCTTCTTGGGCGCGGCCACGCAGTAGCGGCTGAAAAACGGGACGAAGTGGTCACAGCCCAGCTCGACGCCATGGCGGATGACCTGCTCCAGCTTGTCCTGCTTGGGATAACCCACCAGCAGGGTGACGTCCACGGTGGGTTCTGCGGCGCTGGGGTAGCCCGGCTCCACGCTGAACTTCACCGTCTCGTCGCCGAAGCCGGTGATGGTGGCAGTATACTCGACGGCGCTGCCGTCGCAGAGGATGACGGTGTCCCCCAGTTTGCCCCGCATCACGCGGGAGAGATGGTGGGCATCGGCCCCCCGCAGCACGGCGGTGCCGTCGGAAATTTCAGTGGTAAAATAACGGTGCGGCATATTTTTTGATCCTTTACATCTTAGGCTCTCCCTTTGGGAGAGCTGGGC
>ENA-ORLL01000208-ORLL01000208.1-human-gut-metagenome-genome-assembly--contig:-NODE-208-length-14304-cov-5.77037_pt1 | contig 14304 bp, 8 predicted proteins | sample MGYA00243070_ERZ508830 | MGnify/ENA primary metagenome ERZ508830 (study PRJEB26277, sample SAMN04329787) | human gut metagenome | biome: human-associated habitat | host: Homo sapiens | place: USA...
GCCGCATCTCTGCCCAAGCTTTCCGGCCTTCAATATTATCTTTTGACAGAAAATCGGCAAACTCTACGATATGGAAAGGCAGTCCGGGCTGGTTGAATGTACGGCGCCAATCGGCAATCATTGCTGACAAGAGTGCAACATATTCATTTCGGCGTGATACGTTTGATTCACCTTGATACCATAGCACTCCCCGTATGGAATAGTTCTGCAGTGGAGCTATCATGGCATTGTATAAGCATACCGGTTTGTACCAGAAAAACATCATCTCCGGAGCGGGTGGCATGGGAGCTCCTAACCGGTATTTCCATTTTTGTTTCAGATTGATTTCTTCGTTGTCGCAGATAATTTTGTATGGTTTTTCCTGTACGAACCCCGGTTGTCCACCGTTGCTGATAATGCGGACAGTTATATTGTTTTTTCCGGATTTCAATATACCGGCAGGTATCCGGTATATACGGGGAGGATATTGATAGCTGGTGGTTCCTACAAATACTCCGTTTACATATACGGAATCGGCATCGACAATACAGCCTAAGCGCAATGTAGCTTCTTTGCCGTTCCATGATTGCGGTATCTCTATGTCTTGGCGCAGCCAATGGGAACCGCCAATCGGGTTCAGACCATTATTACCCCATGATTGTGAAAACATATTTACCGTTTGCCAATTGTTATCATCATAATTGGTTGCATACCAGGGAGTGGATTCGTGCAGGCCTGCATCACTGCGATAGAGCGATAGGTTCCAACGATAGAAGTTTTCAGCCTCTAATTTCTTGATATGGCTGCAATAGGCATCATCTTCATACAAGCGTTTGCTATTGATATATAAGGGAAACTCCTTCAATCCTTCTTCACTTATCCATGCTTCTACAGGAGTACCTCCCCAACTGGAATTGATGAGTCCTACAGGTATACCAGTCTTTTCGTACATTTCTTTGGCGAAGAAATAGGCAAGAGCGGAGAATTCCATCACATTTTTTTGCGTTAGCGTCTTCCAGCTTGTTGCGGATATCTCCTCTTGAGGTGCGTGAAAATTGTATTTCTGGGGTATGAGGATATGTCGTATTTTCTCATTGTTGTAGTTTAGTATCTCATTAGAAAACATATCCATTACCCTTTTCACTGGCAGTTCCATGTTTGATTGTCCTGAGCAGAGCCATACATCACCTACTAAAATGTCATTCAGTTTGATGTCATTGATTTGCATTAGGAAAGGACCGCCTGCTTTCAGCGGTGGTAGTGTAATGCTCCATTGTCCGTTGGCATCAGCGGTAGCATGATAGCTCTTTTTCTGAAACTCTATGGTGATATTTTCGCCTGCATCCGCTGTACCCCATACTTTGACAGACTGTTCGCGTTGCAGTACCATTCCATCTGAAATTAAAGCAGGCAACTTTACCTTTGCATCTGCCCATGAGGTAGCGCAAAGGTAAAGTAGCACTGCCACTCCTAACCTGATTTTATCATAAACCAAACTTTTCATATTTTTTCGTCATATTGCCAAATTCAAATGAATCTGTCATGTTTATTGATATTCGTACAATTGTACATGTAATATTTTGAAGTCTCCTACAGGTATGCGTACGTGGCGTCCTTGATGATTCTGGTCTCCATTGAGCCGGCGGACATAATGAAGTTTGCCATCTTTGTCTACTTTGACTTCATCCACGTATCCAATGCCACAACGTTTTCCTTTGAACTTGTGGTGTTTCGTTTTTATTTGGTCGTTTCCCAAAGCAAATCCGTCTTCTCCCAATTGTTTTTGTTTTTCAATCGTTTGCTTTTCTGAGGTTTTGCTAAATTCCAATACGATGCCGCTACCGGCTACGACATATTCATTTTTAGAGAGTTTTAATAAAATGCCGCCGCCTTCAGGCCATATACTGCCATTTGTTGCACGTGGATCCCAAGGGAGAGTGAAGAAGTGCCGGGCAGTTACGGTTAAATCATCATCTATGATGATGCGTTCTTTGTTTTCATTGTCAAAAAGTAGCCCTTTCATTAATCCTTTACCTTGATATTTAGTGAGTAAAGGCATTAATTCCTTTAATTGGGTATAGCTTTGGACTAATGGTGATTTAGGAGAGTCGGAACCGTCTTCTATTGAAAAAGGACTAATGCCAATGGCATCGTGTTCGCCAAAAATATAAAAAGCCCGGATACTATTATCATCTGTCAGACGAATTTCCGGAATGAACAAAGGATTGTTGTGCAATTTATATTGTGCTACCCAGTCTGTGAATCCATTATCATACTAGTCGGGTGCAAGAATATCAATGCTGGGTGCAACACAATGCCATACATCAATTAAATGTGCCAAAGGACCGGCAGAGGGATATTCACCTGGTTTGCGTCCTCGGCTGTTCATTGCCGCATTGACATATAGCGGGATGTTATAGATGGAACGGGCTGTTTGTGCCAGTCCTTCCACATATTTGGCATAGTGCCATGCCATGAAGATTTCATCGGTGTAGATGTCTGCCCCAAATACTTCTTGCCAATTACCTTGCTTTTTACATCCTTGACTTTCCCATTTATCTAATATTTGCGGATGAAGCGCTTTTTTGTTTTTTTGCAGATAGGTCATGAATTCAGCCGGTATTGGAGCGTTGAATGCTTTATTGGCTTCATGTGATTAATCACGAGCGGCTTCCAACATGACGATTTCATTTTCTATTTGTATCATGATCACTGTGCCTTCCTTTTTATCGACCATTGCTATATGTTGCATCCATTGGGAAAACGCACGTTGATCAGCTTTATATACAGCTTCGGAAAAAGCGCTGGCTATTTCAAGTGGCTTGCCGCTTTGGGTATATGCACGTGGATATTTTTTGTGGTTTTCTTTAAACCATAAGGGTGCGTAGCAACTCATTGAGTTTTTCCAGGCGCCAAACCATAAAAATATAATCTTGAGATCGTTCAGTCGTGCTTGTTGCAGTACTTTATCTGTAAGTGTGAAGTCGAATTGTCCTTCAATCGGTTCTATCAGCTCCCAATAGGCAGGAACCAATACTGTGTTCAGCCCCATTCTTTTAAGTTTCGGGAAAATACGTTCAATATCTTGCGGACAAGCAGCAGATGAATTGCCTAATTCTCCTCCTAATATAAGGAAAGGCATTCCATGTACAACAAGTTGAGTGGCGGTTCCTTGTCTTTGTAAAAAACTATTTTGACCAATGATGTATTCGAAGGCTAAACAGTTTAAAATTAAAAATAGAATTAATTTCTTCATATAGTTCTCAAATAGGCTGCTTGATGAAACTTTACAAAGGTAGTCAACAGCTTTTTAATTTACTTTGGAATATGTATCACAAAACTTGTTGTATGTTACATCTTTTGTTTTATATGTTACATTCTTTGCTATGATATGTTTTATTGGTCGTCTTTAGGCTTTATGAAGCATTTGGATGCAGTCTTAAAGAATGCTGTTATTTTGAAATCGAAACATGGATTTTTAAATTTTGGAAAAAAATGGCAGAATTTTACCGTTACTATATGACAATATATTTTGTGACTTGAGGCACTGATCTGATGATTTTTGATAGGATTGTTACATAGAAAAAAGAAAGGGTAACATTGGAAGCGAACTTGTAATCCCAATAGAAGAAAGTGTAACATATTTACTAATCCGTATAAGAAGGATTTTTTAAATTTGACCTGTCAATAATTCTAGTATAAATTATGAAAAGAATATTTTTTATTGTTAGCCTTATTTTGTTGGTTTGTACGGCTTCGCTGCCGCTTTCGGCTAAAGTCAGACTTCCTCGTTTGGTAAGTAACAAAATGGTGTTGCAGCGTGATACGGAATTGAAAATATGGGGCTGGGCTTCTCCCGGAGAGAAAGTAACCGTACGTTTTCGTGGAAAGCATTATAATACTGAAGCTGATGCGAAGGGGAATTGGTTGGTCCTCCTGCCACCACAGCAACCAGGAGGTCCTTTTCTTCTGGAAGTGAATGAACTTGTTATTCGTGATGTTCTGGTAGGGGATGTTTGGCTTTGTTCCGGCCAATCCAATCAGGAAACTCCTATTGAACGTCTTACGGAAATGTTTCCTGAAATCAATGTATCTAACAATCACATGATACGGCATTATAAAGTACCTACTCAGAATTCAGTGGAAGAACTGAAAGATGAAATTGCGGGAAATGCCGGGTGGTATTCGGCCATAGCTTCCGATGTGTTGAACTGGACCTCATTGGCATATTTTTTTGCTCAAGAGGCATACAATAAATATAAAGTGCCTGTAGGTATGTTGGTTTCCAGTTTAGGAGGCTCTGCCATAGAAAGCTGGATAAGTCAGGAACATCTGAAAACATTTCCGGAGCTTCTTTTTGATAAAGCTGCTTTGGACAGTATGAAATTGGCACAGCAAGATAAGGGAACAGGCTGTTGGCAACAGAAGAATTTTGATGACACAGATTGGGCAACAATGGATGTGCCGGGATACTGGCAGGAGAATGGCATCCGTACAAAAGGTACTGTATGGTATAGAAAAGAGTTTCGTGTTCCCGATTCGATGGTGGGAAGACATGCGCGCCTTTATATGGGAAGGATGGTTGACAGTGATTCTGTCTTTGTAAATGGAACTTTCGTTGGGTTTACTTCCTATACTTACCCTCCTCGTAAATATGATATTCCGGCAGGAGTTTTGACACAAGGTGAAAATGTGATAGCCGTAAGGCTTACTGCTAATTCTTCCAATGGCGGTTTTGTTAAAGATAAGAAATATAAGATTGTAGGAGATGATGCAGAAGTAGACCTTACTGGTACATGGAAGTATAAGGTAGGTATTAATCTGGATGAAGTTATGAAATATAACGGGAAGTTTAAGAATCTTAAGAAGGCTGGTTCCGGACTCTATAATGGAATGATCTATCCGATTAGCAATTATCAGGTGAAAGGGGCCATTTGGTACCAAGGTGAAAGTAATTCCGGTCGTTCGCAGACATATGCTTCTTTATTGGAGGCTTTGATTCAGAACTGGCGGGAACTTTGGAAAATGCCTGATATGCCTTTCTTGCTGGTGCAATTACCCAATTATATGGAGAAGAGTGATAAACCTTCCGATAGTGGATGGGCAAGAATACGTGAGGCTCAGTTTAAAACAGCATTGAATGTGCCACATACTGCATTGGCAGTAACTTATGATGTGGGCGAATGGAATGATATACATCCTTTGAATAAGAAAGCGGTTGCACAGCGGCTTTTTCTGGGAGCCCGTAGACTTGTGTATGGAGAAAAAGTTACTGCTTCCGGTCCTTTGTATAAGGAAATGAGAGTGGAAGGGGATAAAATAATTCTGACTTTTACTGAAACAGGTCGTGGATTGACTTGTAAGGGGAAAGAACTTAAGCATTTTGCTATTGCAGGTGAAGACCGGAAATTTGTGTGGGCAGATGCTGTGATACGTGGCAATAAAGTGGTGGTGAGCAGTGAGTTTGTGAAGAATCCGGTGGCAGTACGTTATGCTTGGAGTAATAATCCTGAGGATGCCAATCTGTGCAATAAAGAAGGACTGCTGGCATCGCCTTTTAGAACAGATAATTGGTAATAAGCTATTTGCAAATTACTATTTGAATAATAATTATAAATTAAGAACTAACATGAAAAACAAAAAAACGTTATTGGCAGTGTTGGCAGGCTTGGCTTTAAGCTCCTGCACTACTCGTGTTGCAACGGAAAACGATGCTTCTTTGAAGGGAGTGTTGGGTGATAAATTTTTGGTAGGTGTGGCATTGAATGCTCGTCAATCTTCAGGTGTGGATACTGCGGCAGTTAAGATTGTAAAACACCACTTTAATTCAATTGTTGCAGAGAACTGTATGAAGTGTCAGACCATTCATCCGGAGGAAGACCGTTATGATTTCAGCCAGGCAGATGAATTCGTAAAGTTTGGTGAAGACAATGGAATGTACATAATCGGTCATTGTTTGGTTTGGCATTCCCAACTTGCTCCCTGGTTCTGTGTTGATAAGGACGGTAATAATGTTGCTCCGGAAGTACTGAAGCAGCGGTTGAAAGATCATATTACAACTATTGTCAGCCGCTATAAAGGACGTGTTAAAGGTTGGGACGTTGTGAACGAGGCTATTCTTGAAGACGGTTCCTATCGCAAGAGTAAGTTCTATGAGATCTTGGGAGAAGAATTTATTCCTCTTGCTTTTCAGTATGCTCACGAGGCTGACCCTGAAGCCGAATTATATTATAATGACTATAATATGCATGAAGTTGGGAAGCGTACAACTGTTGTGAAACTCGTGAATGACATGAAATCGAAAGGGCTTCGTGTTGATGCTATCGGTATGCAAGGCCATGTCGGTCTGGATTATCCTTCTTTGACAGATTTCGAGGAGAGCATGCTTGCTTATGCTTCTACTGGAGCTAAGGTCATGATAACAGAATGGGATATGTCTGCATTGCCTACCTTGAAACGTACTGCCAATGTATCCGATACGGTTGCGTATAAAAAGATGCTGAATCCTTATCCGGAGTCTTTGCCCGATAGCGTTTCCAAGCAATGGAACGATCGTATGTCTGATTTCTTAAATCTCTTCATTAAACATTCCGACTTTGTGAGTCGTGTAACTGCTTGGGGGGTAAGTGACGGTGATTCTTGGAAGAACGGTTTCCCTGTGAGGGGTCGTAAGGATTATGCTTTGCTTTTCGATCGTAATTATCAGCCGAAAGATTTTATAAAAAAGATATTGGAATAAACTTTTGGGGATGTTTTCAGGACTTTTTGAGAAATAGGTTAGTTATAAACATTGCTTAGGGTTATTGGGAATGCCCTATATAGGCAAACACAAAATATTTTATAATAGGGGGTTATCCAACGGATGACCCCCTTATCTTTGTTTATTGTTACAAGAGAAGGTCTGGAAATGTTCTTAATCCTTTAAAATACCCATGCACAGGATGTCCTGCATATGGGTAAAATGTTTTTAAAGACGTTTGATAATGATAGGCTTGTGATTTTCATCATGGTAAGGCATACCGTAACGATTGGATTTCACTCTGCTGTTCATTAGAGAGTCAATGGGGATGTTCAAAGGTCTTACACCTGCGGGGAGCTCTTTGTTAGAGAAAGTCTGGAAATAACCTACACAAGCATCTCTCCACCATTCAGCGTCATTCTTCTGAATATCCAGTTTCTCGGATACCTCATTAAAAATGCTTTCGCTGACATAGGGCTTGAGCTTTGCCCACATTTTTTTGTATTCCTCAACTTGCGAGATACCTTTGTCATAGTGCAGGCATATCTCGTCCCAAAGTTCTCTACCAGAAGAAAGCTTATAGTCCCATGGGAGATGGTGGAACCAAAGAAGAAGACTTTCAGGGCAGGTTTCAAGTGAATTGAATTGTGAAGCTAACGGTTCATGGTATTGGTCTACATTAGCAGAACCGTTGCGTGTACGGTCGAATCCCACTCCATTTTTGTCTGCTTTATGATAGAATACAGGCGACCAGTCGGGACGTCTTATACTATTTTCCCATGGTCCCGGTCCATAATGCGAACCGCCAAATATATGGTGGAATCCAAGCGGCATCATGTAATTTACGGCTGTCTCGCGGGAACTCATCATCATATCCTTGACTGGGATAAGAAAATTCTGTTCATAAGCTGTGGGTGTTATTCCTTTGGGTTTGATGAAAGTTTGACGTATCCATTCATTTGCAATCTGTTCAGCACTTAATGTAGGGTCCCAGGCAAGGCGGCCGAAAGCATACCAATTGGATTGGGCAAATATGTAACCGCAGAAATTAGGGTCTTGACCGGTATTTGCAACACCTGCAATGGCTTTAACCATTTTTGCTACGGTCGAACCTTTTCCGTCTCTATAAGTATCGCTGTCGAGACATTCTTCATAAGTAGTGCCATGGTAGACGAGATGATTGGAGAATCCTAAATATTCTTGAGTAATTTGGAATTCCATCATCATGGGAGTGTTGTATAACTGTCCGAATAAAGGACTGAAAGGTTCACGTGGCTGAAAATCAATAGGACCGTTTTTGATCTGGATAATGACGTTGTCTGCAAATTGTCCGTCAAGTGATTTGAATTCTTCTACAGCCTGATTGGCCCTGTCGCTGCTGGTAGGGTTGTATACGAAGGCTCTCCACATAATGATTCCACCATAGGGAGCTACTGCTTCGGCAAGCATATTTGCGCCGTCGGCGTGGGTCCGGCCATAATCTTGCGGACCAGCCTGCCCTTCGGAATTTGCCTTTACGAGAAAGCCGCCGAAATCGGGAATGGCAGTGTAGATTTCAGCGGCTTTATTTTTCCACCACTGACGTACCTTGGGCTCAAGAGGATCTCCTGATTTTAATCCGTCAAGAGTGACAGGGCTTGTCCATTTGATGGAGAGGTAGGTGGTGATGCCATATTCTCTGAGTATGTTGGCTATTTGAGCTACTCTTTCGATATGTTCTTTGTCTAAGATAAGGGGATTGGCATTGACATTATTGAGGACTGCACCGTTCAATCCCACAGATGCACAGAGTTCGCCATAGTGGTGGATTCTCTCAGTGGGAATTTCTTTTGCTGTCCATTCCCACATGGATAGTCCGGCATAACCTCTTTCTACAGTATCATCAAGATTGTCCCAATGGTTGAGAATACGGTATTCGTTATATGGTTTTTCATGAATATCCAGACCGGTTTCTGCTTTACCGAGAACCTCTGCCCTTTGTAGGGCATATACTCCATAACGGATTGCTGCTTGTGAACCGCCATCAATATAGCGTTTGCCATTGGCATCGTAAATGTGATACTCTTCTTTGGAAAGAGTACTGTCTATCCGGGTCTCAACCGAAGCCAGCACTTCTTTATAGCTTCGTCCGTTTGCAAGCCAAAGCATGGTTCCATCTTGGTCTATAGGCTCGGGAGTATTACATGCCGAAAAATTCAGTATGGAAAAAACTATGATAATAAAAGTTTTAATGTTCTTCATATAAGTATTTATTTAATATAAAAGCTATATTTTCTCATCATATCAATATTTATAAAAAAACCGCTTGCAGATACCTTGGAGACATCTACAAGCGGTTTCGTTGAATACCTATTGCGAACTTATCCCAAAAGACAGTTATCTGTATTCAGGATTTTGGTAGTTCTTTTTCTCGTCAGCACTCATTTCCATACCGTCAAGTTGTCCTTGTGGGATAGGACGTAGATAATGTCCGGGTTTGATAGTACGTGTATAAGTCACGATATTGCGGTCTCCTTTATCATTTCCGCAGATTTCGTAGCTATCGGCATATTCGTTCCACTTTTGTGTGCGGACAAGGTCGAACCAACGATAGCCTTCACCATAGAATTCACGTGAACGTTCATCTAAGATGAAATTGATGTCAATTGTTGCCGGAGTTTCAGCTGTTAATAGAGAACCATAATCCACGTCCATTTCTTTGTTTTCTGCATTATTGAATGTCCATTTTCCAGCACGATCGCGTAAAACATTAACTAATTCACGTGCACTCTTATCAGGCTTGGTTGTTGCTCCCTTTACTGCCGCTTCTGCTGCAATAAGGTAAAGCTCGGAGAACTTGGCAATATTGTACGGGCGTGTACTACCGGCATTTGGCTGGCCTGGACCAGTGCCGTTATCTGTACGATAGGGACCAAGCTTCCAAAGACCGGGGTATACGCGGCGGCTGATTGCACTGGGACCCATTACATAATCACCACGTCCTGTTATAACTCCTGCGCCAGTATTACTGTTTCCTGCACCATCTGGATATTGAATGTTAGGGTCATCTTCCGGAAGGAAGGTCAATAAAGGTTCTCCTTCAGCTACTGCAATTCCGTTAGCTCCTGAAACGGTTGTCCAATTGTTTCCATTTGTAGACCAATTACCGCGGTAAACGGTTGTAAATGTTCCATCGTAACGGGAATCTTTGGTCTTATCTTTAAACGTCTTTGTGAATACACCATGAGGAGGGGCCATACGAGTCCATGGACGACCATAGGCTTGTTCTGCAACACGAATTACGGGTGAAATAGTATTGCCATCTTTGTCTTTAGCTTGAATGTCCGTGTAATTCCAGTTCATCATCCAACCGGCAAAATTATCAGGGGCACCACCACTACCGTAACTCAAGCTACCACCATTGTAATATTCATCTTCTTGCGTGTGATCTGCATATAACAGAATTTCTTTGTTACGATCGTATGGACCGGCATTAACTTGGTAGAAACTTTTCATCAAGCCATATGGACCAGGATTGTCAATTGCTTCAGTTGCAATGTCATACGCTTGTTGATAATACCATGTAGCATCATGTCCATCGGGATCTGTGCGGTCGCATTCCGGATATGTGGGGATATTATTGGGATTTTCCAACCACCAACCATACGTCAGATATGCTTTTGATAAGTATAAACGTGCTACAGTTTTAGTAACTCCACCTGTTACACGAGGGTTATCAGGCAGATTGGTGATAGCTGTTTTTAAATCGGGAAAAACGGCTTTAGTGTATACTTCGGGAACGGTGTTGCGTACAGAAGTGCGTGATGTTGATATGTTGAATTATAATTCACCTGCACCCAAATCCAATGGCACACCGCCGAAAGTCTGTACTAATAAAAAATAGTCCATACCGCGGAAGAAATGTGCTTCGGCGAGAAGAGCCTCGGAAACACCTACTTTAGAACCATTTTCAAGGACACCATTAGCTGTATTGATATTAGAGAAAGCTGTTCCCCACAGTACATCCGAACGACTGCTGCTTGCTGTCAAACTCCCCACACCTGATAAGTCGGCATCTTTGAAGTTTCCATCGGCGGATTGGGCATAAGTTGCTTCATCTGTTCCTGTCAAACATGAATTGTAATAGTATGCTTGTCCGTAAATATAACGTAAGTGTGCATACATGGAAGTTATACCGCCTTCTACACCTTTTTCAGTTTGAAAGAAAGTTGGTTCATAAATACTACGTGGTTGTTCATCCAGGATATCTGAGCAAGAAGTTGCAAAGAGCAAGGCTAATGCCGTAGTTCCCAGAACTCTTATATTAATAAATGTTGGTTTCATGCTTTCAAAGTTTAATTAGAATGTCAAGTTAATGCCAAATAAATAATTACGTGTGGAAGGGGCATTGGTTCCCACAGTCAAGAAACGCTTTTGAATGCCACTTGTTACTGCCACATTCTCATTACCGTAAGAGTTGGTTTCCGGATCCAGACCTGTCTCTTTATGGAATGGAGAACATATTACAAACGGGTTCTGTATTGATACATAGGCACGTAAGCTTTGAATACCGAAGTTTTTCAGCCATTTCTGTTCGTCAAATTTGTAACCTAAAGAAATGTTGCGGACTTTCCAGTAAGAAGCGTCAAAATATCCTAATGTACTACCATATTTGGGATTATCACCACTTTGGATACCACCCGGTTTCGGGTATTTGGCATTGGTGTTTTCTTCTGTCCAATAGTCCACATCTACCTGGCCTCTACGTCCAGTCAACATGTTCAGATAACCGTTAGAGTGATGTAAGGTACTGATAAGCTTGCCTCCGCATTTAAACGCTGTGATGACATTCAAGTCAAACCCTTTATAGGCGACGCGTGTGCTGAAACCTCCTGTAAACTTTGGTTCCATACTGATAATTTGGCGGTCGTCTGGTCCGATTTGACGAACAGGGGTGCCATCTTCATTATATTCACCGGTATATTTTACTTTAATCATACCAACGTTTCCACCTGGTTCCAAAATATCAAGATAGGGGTCACCTTCTTGCCATAGACCTATTTTTTCATAGTCATAAATAGCATCAATAGGATGACCAACAAACCAGTTGTTGGCTTCATCACGCTCAGCTCCGGATGCTAATTCTGTCAGTTTATTGCGATTTGCTGATATATTTATACTTGCATCCCAAGTCCATCCGTTGTGGTTGTCAAGAATTGTTCCGTTTAATGTGAATTCTACACCTTTGTTTTCGGTTTTTCCTACGTTACCTACATAGTTGCTTACACCTGAAGTTGAAGGAAGATTAACACTTTGCAGCAAATCGGATGTTTTCTGAATGTAATATTCAAATGTTCCCGATAAACGGCCGCCAAGCAATGTGAAATCCAGACCAAAGTTCCATGTAGAAGAATATTCCCATCCTAAGTCATAATTCGGCAATGCAGATACATAGTAACCTGTGGCATAGCCAGTAGGTCCGAAGTTATAAGGGCGTGTGGATAATTTTCCCCATGTGGAATATGGGGCTACGGCTTGATTGGAAGTTTGTCCGTATCCTACACGTACTTTAAGGATGTCCAACCATTCAAGGTCATCCATAAATGATTCTTGACCAATATTCCAACCTGCAGATACAGCCGGGTATGTATGCCATTGATGGCCTTTTGCCAAGCGGGAAGATGCATCGGCACGAACAGTTGCCATCAGCATATAACGGTTATCGTAAGTGTACATGGCACGTCCCATCCAAGATATCAAACCACTTTTTTGGTAGTCCCAATTGTCTGGATTAACGGTGATAGTACCTTCTGCACGACCTAAATTATAGTATTGCAAATATTCTGCAGGAATATCACGTGCAGCAATATGCGATTTGGTATAAACAGTTTCCTCTGCAGAATACATACCTACTATGTTCAGTTGATGCTTGCCAAATGTACGGTCGTAAGTTATTAGATTCTCTATTGCCCAGTTAGTCGTTTCTGTATGTTCTAAAGATGCAGTAGATGGAGTATCGGCTGTTGAGCTATTTATACCTTCACCGGTGAAGACACCACCTTTAGTAGAACGGTAGTTCAAGCCCAAATTGACACGATATTTTAAACCTTTTACCCATGGGCATTGTACTTCAGCAAAAAGGTTGTTGTAGGTACCAAAACCTTTCTTTTCATTTAACCAGCTATCTTCCAAATTTTCCACAACATCACGTGTCACAACAAAATTTTCATCCTGGCTGTTGAGCTTCACTGTTCTCTTCAGACTCCCGTCTTCATTGTACGGATTGACAAGTGGAGTGTTGTTAAGTACGCTATATAAGTCAATATTAGAACCTTTTGTTACATTATAGTTGCTATTGGTAGTTAATCCGAAGCGGAAGTATTTACCTACACCTTGGTCAAATGAACCGCGTAATGAATAGCGGGTGTAATTTTGTGTAGGAATAACGCCCTGATCCTTGTAATAGGCTGCACCAAAACTATAACTTCCATTGTTTGTACCGCCAGCTACACTGACATCATGGCTGTTTACCATGCCTGTACGGTATAGAAGGTCTTGCCAGTCCGTGTTCATATCGTCTGATTCATCTAAGGAGTTTTCAAATTTACCGGCATATTTACGCATTTCAGCATATTTGGGTCCGACCATCAAAGGATATTTAGATAATACGGATTTTGCACCTACATAACCGTTATATGTAAATTTGGCAGGTGTACCTTGGGCTCCTCTGTTCGTAGTGATTAAAATAACACCATTAGCACCACGTGAACCATAAATGGCAGTGGAAGAAGCATCTTTTAGAATATCCATGCTTTTAATGTCACCGGGATTAATATCAGACAGGTTTCCCATGAAAGGAATACCATCCAACACTACTAACGGGTCATTAGAAGCAGTCAGTGAACGAGTACCACGAATACGGATTTGCATGGTAGCACCAGGCTGTGAAGATGTCTGCGTCATATCTACGCCGGCTACACGATTTTGTAAGGCGTACGTAATATTCGTAGAAGGCATTTCTTGCAGTTTATCACCGCCTACTGATGCGATAGACCCCGTTACATCTGATTTTCTTGCTGTACCGTAACCGATAACGACTACTTCCTCCAATGCTTTGGAGTCTTCTTTTAATATAATGTTGAGATTAGTGATTCCTTTGATAGCAATCTCTTGTGTGACATATCCGATATAGGAAATTACTAACGTTGCATTTTTTTGTACAGTCAACGAGAAGTTTCCGTCCAAGTCGGTTATCATACCATTGGTTGTTCCTTTTTCTGTTACGTTGGCGCCAATAACCGATTCGCCTAAGTTATCTTTCACAATACCCTTTACCGTGATATTCTGAGCAATACTGCACAGGGGTATCAGGCAGAGTAACAATAATAGCCCCAGGGGCCTAAAATAATAAGTTGTGCATTTCATAAAAAACAAGGTTTTAATTAAATAAAAATGTTAAATCAAAGTATAGACTTATTAAGGTTCTTTTTATGTTATCATATACTATCTTTTTTATGTTAGACATTTGTTTTGATTCTCTGTTAGTTAGCAATGAAGTGAAGAACGTATTCCCAACTTCAGGCGTATACAAAAATATGAATTATTTA
>ENA-ORLL01000210-ORLL01000210.1-human-gut-metagenome-genome-assembly--contig:-NODE-210-length-14218-cov-7.32154_pt1 | contig 14218 bp, 15 predicted proteins | sample MGYA00243070_ERZ508830 | MGnify/ENA primary metagenome ERZ508830 (study PRJEB26277, sample SAMN04329787) | human gut metagenome | biome: human-associated habitat | host: Homo sapiens | place: USA...
TGGGCGGCACACCCTTAAAGTAGCTTTTTTCTTTCATAAATCCCTCATAGGGGTTATTTGTAAATCTCATTCGTTGTCCTCGCTTTCGGTATCGTCCTCGTCCCAAGGCGGCCCATCATCCTCGGGATCGTCATAATCGGCCAGTTCCTCGCTGTAATCCTCTTCGGGTACAGCAGCTTTTTCATGCTTCGGGCGGTAAATTTTGAAGTACCAGCCTGCACCGCTGCCCAGCACAGCCACAGCCAAAATCAGCAGAAGCGTCCCGGTATTGCTTTTCTGCTGGGGTTCGGGTTCCGGCTCCTCCGCAGGTTCCGTCACCGGGGCGGGTTCGGGAGCTGTGCCAGCACACTCGGTCATGTTGACCGCGCAGACCTCGCAATCCGTATTGATGGCTCCGGGCGCACATTTTTCTGTGCAGGAGCAGGCCGGAAGCTCTCCGCCAGCGGCCTCCAGTGCCGCCAGCAGATCGGCTTCATCCACCATGTTCAGAAAGTAGGTGTGATACTGTTCGCTGTCCTCGTCCACGGGCTTGTCATAGTCAATGACAATGTAAAAGGTGCTGCCGCCGCTGGTTTCCACCGTGATGAACTGTTTGTTGGTTGCGGCATCGTAGAGCAGATCGCGGGTCACAAGGTTTCCATCCTCCGAAAAGCCCTCGCCCGGGGTAATGGTAGGTGCAGGCTCCGGGGCCGTAGTTTCTTCCACAACAGGCGGTTCCTCATTTCCGCTGTCCGAATAGGCGTAGGCCGGAATCGCAAAGCCGCATAAAAGAACGGCGGAGCAAAGCCCCGCCGCCAACATACGAAAGTGTTTCATATTCAGTTTTCCTCCTTCTTTTCTTCTTCAGACTTCGGGACACTTTGTCCCAAAGTGCCGCTGTCCTTCAGCTTTTCAAACAGCAGCGGGAGCTCCGTAAGGGAAATGCTCATACCGCGCACAATGTCCACGATCTCGCTATTTTCTGCCTCCAGCTTTTTCTGTTCCAGCTCCTTGAGCCGGGTCTGCTGTTCACTGATTTTGACCTTGACCTTATCAATCTCGGCCTGAATTTTCATGCTTTTGGTAGTTGCCATTTCAAAACCTCCTGTCACGGTAAACGCCCGTAGGCGTAAAAATGAGATTGCCAGTAGCTTGTATTCAAATTTGCGTAGCCGATGGGATCTCCGCAATGCAGCATTTTTCCGTCACCGACATAAATCCCGCAATGACTCACGCCCGGCGTGTCATAGGTGCCTTTGAAGAACACCAGATCACCGGGTTTGGGAGAGCTGGTCGGCGTACAGATGTTATAGAGCCCCTGGGCTCCCAGCCTGCCCACATTCCAGCCGGAGTGATTGATGACCCACGAAACGTAGCCCGAGCAATCAAAGGAAGTGGCGGGAGAACTGCCGCCCCACACATAGGGATAGCCGATGTATTTTTGCGCCTCGGCAAGCATCGCGGCAAAGGTTTCATCGTCCAGATATTCTCCGGGCACTTCGTAATCACCGGGTTTCCCGGTAATGTACTTGTTCACATAGGGAGAATCCGGGAACAGATCAGGGCGGTTTCCCAGCGTTGCCATATAGATGGCATACCGGGAAAGCTGATCCTCGCCCATAACGTACACAGGTACATGGGACAAATCAAAGTTTTCCAACGTGACCGTACAGATGTAATAATCGTAAGGCACCTGATAGGTGTCCGTATGGGAGTTGCCGTCCTCGTCCGTCCATGTGTCGGTTTCTGTGCGATACCGGGTTTCCACCACCACATTCTCCGTGAGAATGTACTGGCGGTCAAACAGCATTTGCAGCGTTCCCTGTACCTCGTCTATCGTCCATTGTCCCTCATGGAGCGCACACAAAAGAGAAAGCAGCACATAGGGATCATGTTCGATTTCGTCCAGATCGAAGTGGTATTCGTCATAGTCATGGGTGCTTTCATAGGTGTCCAGATAGTGCTGCAAATCATCTTCCAGCGCACAATAGGCAGTTTCGGCGGCCAACATATCCCGATCCTCACAAGGATAGGTGCTGGCTCCTAATGCACCGGCCCCGGCGTTTCCCAGCATAAGCATGGTAGAGGAACAGGACTGCATAGCAAACAGGAGCAACACACAGAGCACCGCGACCACGGCACCTGCGGGATGACTTTTGACAAATTCCACTGCCCGGGCGGTCAGGCGTTCTGTGGCTGTGGCAGTTTTCCCAGCCGCAGCCGCACCTTGCTTTGCAGCCTCCTTTGCCTGCTTGCGGTATTGCCTGCGAAGCCGTTGCTTCTGCCAGTAGCGGGTAAGGGCATTTTTCGTCAGCTCCGGGTGCTCCTGTGCGGCGGTGTGAAAATGGTAGTCCGCCGTGTACTTGGTATAGCGGGCCTCGGCCTTGCGTACCACTTTTGCCGGATGTTCCCGGACTTTACGGCGCACAAAGCGAGAGCCATGCCGTAGCGCGGTTTCTCCCACAAGCTCAGAACGGTGTGCGCCTTCCGTGCCGACATTTTCCTGTTCCACTTCAAAAATCTTGCCATGCACGAAGCTGTGAACGGAACCGCTGGCAACACGGCCTATGCGTTTTACCGGGCCGGGCTTTTTCGGCGGCTTTTGTTTTGCCAGCTTCTCCCGGGCCTGTTCCAGCTTTTCGCCTTGGGACTCCATGCGGAGCTTTGCCGCCGCAGCCTGTTCCTGCTGGCTCTTTTTGCGGAACTTGGACTTCGGGACATTTTGTCCCGAAGTGTCGGAAGCCTCCGGCCCGGGCTGTTCCCCGTCAGGGGCGTGGGCGGTCTGCGACCAAGCCTCCTCCTTGGTCTTATTCGTTTTTCGTTTCATTCTTCATATCCTCCGGGCGGGTAGTCAGCAGGTCATAGATTTCTCCGCGAGGGAACCGATCCACAAACGGGATGGTTACATTTCCGTAGAACAACAGGCCCTCGCCGGAATTGCTGTGTGTGATATAGGAAAGCTGGTGTTCGGAAATGCCGAGCTGTTTTGCCAGAATGGTACGGTCACTCTGCGCCTGCGAAAGCAGGATCATAAAATCCGTGTTATCCAGAATGTTCTCGATTTCCCAGCTGGTCAAAAGGTCTTTGACGTTCTGTGTCAAAGCAGACGGCACACATCCTTTTTTACGCAGCATTTTCCAGACCGCCACAAAGTAGCTGGCCGTCAGCGGATCGCGGAGCAGGATATGAAACTCGTCAAAGTAGCACCAAGTCGCCGCGCCCTCGTGGAAGTTCTGATCCACCGCCTGCGAAACAAATTCGTTTGTGATGTGCATTGCAATCTTTCTAAGGTTTTCGCCCATGTTTTTCAGAACGATGCACACCACACGGCTGTCCGTCTTGACGTTGGTAGGATGGTTAAAAAGATTGAGGGAGCCTGTGCAATAAAGCTCTAAGGCAGTTGCCACGCGCCGGGCCTCAGGCTCCGGCTGGCGCAAAAGCTCCTCATACAAATCCTGCAACAGCGGTGTTTTTGCGGTTTCCAGTCCAAGCGCCTGCTCCCGGTACACCAACCGCACACAACGGTCAATGACCGTCTTTTCAATGGGCTGCAAGCCTTCCTTGCCGCCGACCACCAGCTCGCACAGGGACAAAAGAAAATCTGCCTTCATGGAAAGCGGGCTTTCTCCGGCAGCCATATTGAACTCCACATCCATCGGATTGAGGTGGTGCGGGCTGTCCGGGGCAATCTCGATCACCTGGCCGCCCAGCCTTCGCACCAGCGGCGCATATTCGCCCATCGGGTCAACCACGATGATCCGATCCTGCGGGATGGTGAGAAACACATTCAAGAGCTCACGCTTTGCGGCAAAGCTCTTGCCGGAGCCCGTAGAGCCCAAATACATCCCGTTTGCCGATTTCAGCTTTTTGCGGTCAGCCATGATGACATTGTGGGAAAGTGCGTTCATGCCATAGTAGAGGGCCTGCCCAGCCATGCGGAGCTCCCTTGTCATAAAAGGAATAAAGATGGCGGTGGAGCTGGTGGTCATACCGCGCTGGATTTCCACCTCGTTGTAGCCAAGAGCCAGCGAGGAAACAAACCCCTGTTCCTGTTGCCAGTCCAGACGGCGCAGAGCGCAGTTGTATTTCTGTGCGATGCCGCCCACGGTAAACACATCGTTTTCCAGCCGCTGGCGGGTAGGGGCAAGGTTTACTACCGTAAAGGTCAGCAGAAACATTCGCTCATTGCGGGATTGCAGATCGGCCAGAAGCTCCGCCGCGTCCTTGCTGAATGTGATCAGGTCAGGGGGAAGAATATCCGGGTCATAGCCGGAGCGCACAGCCTTTCTCTGTTCCTCCACCTTCATTTTTCCGATGTCCGAGATTTTCCCCTTGATGGTCTTGATTGCCTTGAGCTGATCCACGGTCTGAATGTGCATGGTCACGGTCTTTTCCGCATCCAGCTCCAAGATTTCCGCCAGCAGCTTATCCGAAAGCTCCGATGCCATAATCTGCAAATAGGACACCGCGCCCCAATACTGGCCGATGCGGAATGTGCGGGACTGGCGGAAGTCGAGACTGTCCGGGGCAATGAAATCTTTTGTGCCGAGCCCAGTTTGCGGGATGTCTTTCCACGAAAAGCGGAACGCCTCGCGGCTCCCCGGATGCATCTGGCTATGAAGCAGCGCAAGGCGGGCCCGCCCGTCCATAGGCTCCGAGGGAACGCCCAGGCGCTTAAAGTTCCCCATGACATCGGCCTCCACACGCTCCAGACGGGGCCGAGCCTCCGCAATCCCCTCGGCGGGTATGCCAAAGGTGATGTATTTTGAGCGTTCAATGCCGTTGTTACTTTTGGCAATCTGATTTTTCAGCATCCCGGTAAACTCGTCCCGGACGCTGTTATAGTTGTCATCCGCTTTCGGGATATTGACTTGATAGCGGCTGCGGGAATGGGAACGACGGTTGATAAAGGAAAGCTGGAACGGCAGCGAACTGTCAAAGTAGTTGAGAAATGAGCTCCATCCGCTGAATATGGCAGTCTGATCCTCGGTGGATGCCACGGAGTAATTGATGTCCTCATATTCCACGGTTTTTGTATAGAGCCCGCCCGGGAGCTTGCACACACCGTCCGGGTGCATGGACAGATACGGGATTGTCTGCTGGGCAGACAGGGCCGCCCGGCCTTTACCCTTGGCGGCTCCGTTTTTCTTCTTTGTGTTTTTCAATCACATCCTCCTTTCCAGCGCCCGGCCCGGCAAAGGGCGCATAAATGTTTTCGGTTCGGTAGGCCCTGATCCCCGGCCTTAGAAACTTGGCCCGGATGATGTTCCGCACAACCTTTTCAAAGGGCAAGCCGTCCTTTTCATACATCGCCAGCAGGAACGCCGGGAGCATAATTCCCAGCATGAGAAACATCGCCCCGGTATTGCCGAGGGTGCCACGGGTCAGCAGATAGGCCGGAATCCCCACCGCGCCCGCGCTACCGAAGCAGACAAGCTGGCGTTTGGTGAGGTTGAAAGCCATCTTTGTTTTGATTTTGGATAAATCGTTTGGTACGTTTACATAGGGCATAGATTACACTCCTTTCTGCACTTCGGGACAATGTGTCCCAAAGTCCGGGATGGTTGGTGTTACTTCATTTCCCCACACAGCCCAACCGGGCGGGGTCTGCCTGGCAAAGAGCTCCACGCGGGGCAGATCGCCCATCAGGGAAAGAATTTTGTCGCGGGCCTCGTCCGGCTTTTTGCTGTGGGCCTCAATCGGGGAAATGATAAATTGATGAATGTTGGCAGCCTGCCGCTTCGGATGTCCCTTGGTTGCCAGCAGGCAGATTTCCGCGTTGCCCCTTGTCCAGAAGCCAAGGCCGTAAAACCAGCTATCCGCTTTCTTGTTCTTTTTCAGCCAGACGAAAGCAACGCTTTTGTAGGTGAAGCCCCAAGCCTCGATCAGCCGGAGCGCCTCCGGGAGCTGCGGGAAAGTGGCCCATAAAAAGAGTGCGCTGTCCGGGGCTGCAAGATCAGCCACAGGCAACGCACATAACTCCTCAATGCTCATAGTGGGATAATGATTTTCCGCCGCGCCCTGTACTTTCTTAGCCGAGTAGCGCCAAGGGGGATCGGCGTAAATGATAGAATACTGCTGGATAATTACACTCCTTTCTCGCCAGAGCTTTTTACTGCCTGCGCCGCGCGGATGCGCTCACTGGCAGCGGCATAAAAGGCTGGAGCCGTTTCAAAACATATAAAGCGGCGTTCTGTGTTGATAGCTGCAATCGCGGTTGTGCCGGAGCCCGCGCAAATGTCCACGACCAGCTCGCCGGGGCGGGTATAGGTGCGGATCAGATACTCACAAAGCTCTACGGGCTTCTGTGTGGGATGGATGCCGCCAGACACCGTAGGCACAAAAAGCACATTTCCGGGATAGCGGCGGCCATCGTTGGACTCCGATCCCTGCCGTTCAAATTTCCCATAGTTGGAGCTTGTACCGCTTCGGGAATGTACGCGGGTATAAGGCTTGCCATAAGTAAACTGCGGATTGTAGACCGGGGACTTCTGGTAAAACACCAAGATATTCTCGGACTTTTTCAGTGGAGCCCGGTTTGCATTGAGAAAACCTGTTCCACGCTCCTTGTACCAAATCCACTCATAGCGGAGCATGGCGAGGTTGGATGCGCCCAGCACTTTATCAAAGGGACACTGTGCGAAGAACAGCACCGCGCCATTCGGCTTGACTGCCCATTTCACCGCCTCCCACAGTTCCGGGAGCGGCAGGGGCACATCCCAATAATTCCGGGTTGTGCCGTAGGGCGGATCGGTCAGCAGCATATCCACGCTATGCTTCGGCAGGGAGCGCAGGCCCTCAATGCCATCCATGAGAAACAAGCCCTCCTTCGGGACACTTTGTCCCAAAGTGCGGCTATCGGTCATTGCGGGCCTCCTTTGCCTTGGTAGGCGCAGGCCGGGCGGCATTTTCTTTTCCAGCTTGTTTCGCGGCCTCGGCCATCTGCTCCTTGATCGGGGCAGGCCGTACCGCCTGGGCCCGTGCAACAAGCTGTTCCACTGCCGCATGATACGCCTCCACACCAGCCGCATTGATCCGTTCCTGTGTGGCGCGGTCAGGAATTCGAACCGTAGCTCGGTATCCCGTCCGGCTGGCAGGATCGGGTTTAGAGGGAGCACCGAGGAAAATCCCGTTTTTCCCGTCCACGACCTTAAAATCGTCGATGACCACACCACCAAAGTTGACGCTGGCGAAGCCGATCAGTTTACCCTGCGGCTCAATCGGGCGGACAGACACCGAGATCGGAACAACCGCCTCTTGCAAGACGGCATCCGTCCGCATTTTTACCGCCTCGTCAATGCTAACGCCCTTGACTTCAGCAAGCTCCGCGATGGGGGCATCAAACAGCCAGCGCCGCTCCTCCGCAGCAATCTGCTCCGGGGTCAGCAATACATCGTCCTTCTTACTCAGATAAAATTCCTCCTTTCCGTTTGCCGGAGCAGGCTGGGCGGGGTCGTCCATCAACTCTTTTCTTTGCAGGACGGCCTCTGTTTCCGCCATAAAGCGGTAAGCGTCCGCCTCAGTAAACTCCTCCGGTGTTTTTCCATTCCATAAGCGTGTTCCGTCTGCCCCGTATCTTCTCGGCATAAGTACCACCTCCTGTTAATGAGCACCGAAGATACGCTGGGCAATGCTCCCGGTCTTAAAGAGCATGAAGCAAAGCAGAACCGTGTAGCCCACAGTTCCCCAAATCGCCCCAATGGGATCGCCGCCTGTTGCGATGCCTTGAATGAGCACTGCGTAAATTGCAACACATACAAGAATCAGCAGCCCTTGAAAGCCCACGGCAAACAGGGACTTGATGTAGTTTTGCCCGGTGCTGCCAAGCTCCCGGTTGGAAAGCGTAGCAACGGGGATGGGGGCCAGACTGGTCAGCAGATAGATTTCCAGCATCCTGCCATACACCAAAACGAAAATGATAATCCCCATCGCCTTCATCGTAAATCCAATGAGCGCAGACTGCAGCCAAAGCCCCAAAAGCGGCCCCAAGTCCATCGCCTCCAGCGAGGTTTCCAGTTCGGCAAGCATATCCGCCGAAACATCGGTAGAGCCTTGAATCAGCCCGCCTGCCTGTGCGATAACGCTCTGTGACACATCGAACACAGCCATGACAATATTGAATGTGTTTGACAGGATCAGGATTGCACAGGCTGTTTTGAACATCCATTTATAGAGGTTCGCAACGTCAACCTCGTGCATATTGTTCTTTTCCAAAAGCATCTGTATGAGCTCATAAGTGGCAACAAAGGTCAGCACCATTCCGGCAATCGGCAGGATCACCGTTTCGGAAAGCTGTCGGATCAGGGAGAAAACCCCGGCGTGCCACGCCGCCGGGGTAGTCCCTACCTGTGCCGCAATCTCTCCGACCTGGATATTGACGGTATCAAAAAGACCTTCGAGGTTTCCCATGATCCCGCCAATCAGAAGCTCTTTGAGCCAGTTTGTGAGCCAGTCGGTGAGAAAATCCATAAGCGCCTACCTTAAAACAGGCCAGACAGCAGAGGGATCAGTGTAGTGCCAATGACGATGATGCCGCCACCCGCCATGAGCTGCTTCATGCCCTGGGACTTGGAGCCCGGGTTATCCGAGCCGTAGCCCTCCAGCAGATTGACCACACCCCATACGCCAAGGCCAGCGCCGAGAGCGATAACGAGGGTCTGTAAAGTGTCGATTGCAGATGAGAAAAATGCCATATAAGCCTCCATTTCTCCGGGATTTTCCCGGTAACAAAAAAGCCGCCCATGCAGGCGGCAGGTTACAAACTTCGGGACACTTTGTCTCGAAGCGTTTATGCAAAGGCGTCTGGATCGTCGATGTCATCATAGTTGAGGATGTCCTCGTCCTCTTCCGTGAGTGCATCGTCCGGTACAGCCACCTCATACATCGTACACGCCTCGTTCAGCCCGGGCCGCCTGCGGCGGTTAATGAGCCTGTCGAGGTCAAAAGCGTTTTTCTGTTTATCGGCCTCCGCCGTATAACGGTAGTTCGGATGCCGTTTCAGATCATACTTGGGAGAGAAGAACGGGGGCAGGCCCCGAAGCTGCAAAATACATTTGTCTCCCGGCATGGTTGCAAGCTCGGCTGGGGTCATTAGTTCCCGGCCCAGCCGCTGGGTGTTTTGACTGTAGCTTTCCGACTGGCCACGGGAGCGGCTGTCGGTCTGCATACTGATTGTGGCTTTTCCCAACCAGTTCTCGGATATTTCCTTGATGGTGCTGGCTTCACGGCCACCAAGGAACACCACGCTGTCCATGTTGCCGAGGATTGTCTCGGCGTGTTTATCGTAAATGGCCTTGCACTGTGCCAACTGCTGATACAGCAGGCACAGACTCACTTCACGGGAACGGATGACCGCGACCAGCTTTTCGAGCTGGGGCACCTGGCCCGTGTTGGCTGCCTCGTCCCACAGTACCCGTACATGGTGCGGCAGGCGGCCACCGTGAACATTGTCCGCCCGTTCACACAGGAGATTGAACATCTGCGAAAACGCAAGCGCCACTAAAAAATTGTAGGTCTGCGTGGTATCGGAAATAATGAAGAATACCGCCGTTTTCCGATCTCCGATGCGGTCAAGCTCCAATTCGTCATAGGCCATGACTTCACGAAGCTGCGGGATGTCAAAGGGCGCCAGCCGCGCACCGCAGGAAATCAAAATGCTTTTAGCCGTCTTGCCGCTGGCCAATTTGTACTTTTTATACTGTTTGACCGCAAAGCAATCCGGCTTGCGCTTTTCGAGCCCGGCAAACATATAGTCCACCGCGTTCATAAAGTCCTCGTCATCCTCCTTGACCTCCATGCCGGAAATCATATCCACAAGGGTATTCATGTTCCGATCCTCGGCAGGCCCCTCGAAAATGATGTAGGCAATCAGCGCGCAGTACAAAAGCGTTTCCGATTTCGTCCAGAATGGATCGCCTTCCTTGCCTTCGCCCTTGGTGTTGGAAATCAGGGCATCCACGAATTTCAGAATATCGGCCTCATTGCGGATATACGCCAGCGGGTTATAGTGCATGGATTTTGAAAAATCTATGCTGTTGAACACCTTGATTTTGTACCCGCGTTTTTGCAGGAAAGCCCCAACCTGTCCCAGCACACCGCCTTTCGGATCGACTACTACATAAGAGGAATGAGCCTGTAAAAGCTGGGGCGTGAGCCAGAAGCGGGTTTTGCCGGAGCCGGACGAGCCGATAATGCAGCAATTCAAGTTTCTGGCATTTGCGGGGATTTTCGGGCGGGTGTTCATCGTGAGGAACTCCGTCCCGGTCAAAATCACGTTGTTTTCAAACTTCGGATCGACATACGGCTTGATGTCTTTTTCTGTTCCCCACCGGGCGCTGCCGTATTCTGCATCCCGCCGGAACTTCTTGGCGTTCTTGCTTTTGAAATAGATCAGCAGCCGGAAACCAACTGCGCCTACAATGCCGACAAGCCAATCCAGCGGAACAAAACCGGGTGCAAAGTCAGCAAAGGCCGGGCCAATCGTCTGGCCCAGCCCGATGAGCTTATGTGCAAAATCGTTACCCGCCGCCAGCCGGTAGGCCGTTCCCAGCTTGAGGAACGCCCACAGGATGAACAGATAGGGAATGTTCGGAATGAGATATTTTCTAATCTTATCTGTCCTCACGGGCCACCTCCTTTGCACGTTCTTTCTGCTTCGGCTTTTCTTTGGAAAGCTGATCTGCCGCCTGTTGCAGTTGTTCCCGGATGGGAACACGGTTCGATTTTGCTTTGCTTAACACCTTCCGGGAATACTCAGAAAAGCAGGCGGTCATTGCGTCTGCCTGTCCCGCCTTGAAAAACAGCAGGTATTTGTCCGGCCCGGTTTTATAGAACGCATAGTCTACATTCCATTTCCGGGCCACGCGGTCAAAGGACTTGGCATCCCCGGATAGCTCAATGCTGTTGGTGGCTGTACCGTGGGCCATGAGCTTTCGCACACTTTGTTTTCCATGCGGTACTTGCCGCCCACGGTATGCCTTGCGGATCTTCCGGCCCACCATGCCCAGCACATACGCCAGTCCCCGCGCCGTCAGCTTGGTTGTTTTTACAGATATGGCTATCGTGCGCCGGGAAATATCTTCATCAATCAGTTACACCGCCTCCTTCCTTGGGACAATTTGTCTCGAAGTACCGTCACCGATCCCCACGGTCTTTTTTCTGCATTTGACGGTAGCCTTCCAAAGAAGAACCGTCTATGATTTCCTGATAGGCCGCCATTTGCTCCCGGATAGAGAGCTTCGGGAAAGAGAACACCTTATGTTCCTTGGGAATATCCTGCAAGCCGTGATACACTTCCACGAAATGATCGCTTTCTTTGACAACATAGCCGCTCGGGGCAAAATGACCGTTTTCGTGGATGCAGGCATCACGGCCATACGCCTCATAATCGAAATACGGTTTTACCTGATCCGGCACATCCAACATTTCCAGATCGTCCACATAAATACGCCCCAGCGTTTCCTCATCGGATACGCCGGGGTAAAAGCCGTAACAGTCCAGATTTTGTGTCAGATTGATGATGTCCCGCACCGAGGAACAGTGATCGCCGCTGTCGAGGACGGCCTCCAGTGTTTCCAGCTCAGATGAGGTAAGCTCGGAAAGCAGGCAAGCCAGATGATTAAGCTCGTCCAGATTTTCATACTCGCTCAAATGGTCATAGAGCCCCAGCACATCCCCATCGAAAGAGGTAATAAAAATTTCCTGATAGCGGACGCCATCCACGCCGATCCGTTTCAATAGAGCCTCCACCTCATGGGTGGTTGTGGGAAATTTCAGTGTTTCACCCACAAGCTGGCCCTCGCTGTACTTCCCGGCGTTGGTAACGTAGGCTTCAAACAGGGTCGCCATCAGCGACGGCCCTGCCCCTTGACGGTCAGGATACCCTCAAGGGTTGTTGCCGTAATTCCCAGCCGCTGGGCCACGGCGATGTCATTTTTCATGGCTTCGGTCATACTGTGCCCGCAGACAACCAGCACATGAGAACGGCGGAGTAGGTCACGGCTCATGTCGATGCCGCTTTTATGCTCCTCGGGAACAGCATCGTTGAGAAACAGGGGCAAGTACAGGGGCGGGCAAATAGGAGAAAAGCCTGCCTCATACACGGTGCGGCAATACTGCGCCGCCAGTTCTGCGTTTTCACTATCGCCGCCGAACCATGCAGCGGTGATATAAGCAAGGGGTCGCTTCATCGTTCATACCTCCGATATTTAATAAGAAAGTTCAACCCAAACCCCACGCCCTTTCCCAGTCTTGGGAAAGGGGGCGGCTCTGGAGGATATACCCCCGCCGCTTGCCGGGGAAATAGCACAGCCGGGGCAGACCGTCAAGGGCGAGCCGCCGAAAACGGCGGTGCGCTGCACCCTTGACGGCCCACTCCCGGCTGTACTAAAAAACAGGCGGCGACGGGGGATATTATACCACCAGAGCCTCTGCGCGAGGGCCGAGCCCTCGGGACAAAGTGTCTCAAAGTTGTTACTTGTCAAGTTCCTGCTTTTTCGGGGCTTTTGCCAGCTCCGGCGGCTGCTTTTCTTTCCAGTCATCCAGCAGGGACATAATCTGTTCTTTCATTTTGGCGGGAGTGACCTCCTTGCCAAAATACTTTTCCAGTTCCGCAGTAGAAATAATCACGCCTCGATCCTCCTTTTTCTGTTCTGATAAGATACCGTCAATGACATCGCCGTTGAGCTTGCCTTCCTTATCCAGCTCCCGGAGCCGTTTAGCCTGGGCCAGCGAGGGCGAAGCCTGCTCCCCGTCAATGGAAACAGCGATAAGCCTCTGATTTTTCGGTTTGATGTAGGACAGCTCCACGGCAGGCATGAAGCCCATCTTTTTATCGTCTACCTTATCCAGAAGCTCCGGCACAAGGGAGTTGAGCCGCAAGTAGCGCATGACCTTTTTATAGTTCATATCATGCGCCTCGCCCACAATCTCAACCGAGCGTTTCCCAACATCGCCTTCTGCAACGCCTTTCAGCCGCCCGCCCTGATGCTTGATGTCCTCAACCTCGAGTTCCAGCAGCGCGGCCAATTCGCTGGGGAGCATCCCGTCACGCTGCTTGTTGCTGTCCTTCATGGCCTGTACCGCTTCGTGGTCGGTCATTTCACGGACGATAAAGGGCATTTCCTCCAGTCCAGCCAGCTCACTGCCGTGAGTACGGCGATGGCCCGCTACAATTTCATAGCCGTTTCCATCTTTCTCCGGGCGGGCAAGACCGGGAACCATTACACCGTTTACGCGGATAGAAGCAACGATTTCCTGCATCTTCGCATCGTCCCGTACCTTAAAGGGGTGCGGACGGAATGTGTGAAACGGATGAACCTCGGAAAGTTTCAGATAATCCAGCTTGCCTTCCTCAACCGGGCGGGGCGGTGTAGTCGGCTCGGGAGCCGTCTGTTCCACAGCAACAGTTTCCTTCAATGCCGTATCCTGTGCGGGCTTAATGGGCTCCTTGGCATCCGGGGCCTTTCCATCGCTTCGGGACACTTTGTCTCGTTTGGACGGCTTGGGCTTGTCAGGGGCCACCTTATCCGCCTTGGGTGGGCGGCCCTTGCGGGCCCCAGCCGATTTCTCCGCTTTCTGATTTTCAGTCGCAGCCTTTTCCGCTTTCGGCGGACGGCCACGACGCGGCTTTTTCGGTTCCTCCGTATTGGCGGGCTGCGGTGTTTCTCCGGGGGCTGCCGCCTCTGGCGTTTCGGGGGTTTCCGCCTTTTCGACTTCGGCGCGGGCGTTCTGTCTCTTTTCCGCCATAAGTTCATTGATTTTGTCAAAGGACACAACCACATCGCCGGACTCAGGTATGGCAGGCCCGGTCTGTTCCTGCTGGGGCTCAAACGCTGCGGCCTGTTCGGGTGTGGTGATAGGCTCGGCGGCCTCCGGGGAAATATTCTCCGCAGGGCCAGTATTCAGTTTTTCATCGGCCATTTACGATCCTCCTTTTCGTTAAAGTTGCACAAATTTGAGCGTTAAAATTTTGTAGTTATTTTTGTGCCTCCTTTCCGTCTATCCACGCAAAAAAGCCGCCCGTTTTTCATGCCGGACGGCTTTTTGCGTAATGTGATAGATCAAATATTATTTTTTCTGGTTTGTAGGCTCCGAAAAGCCTTGTATTTACAGTGTTCCTAATAGGAAGTAATCATACGGATTATCTCCACCAGAAACCTCTACTCCATGCGCCGTAGCCGTAATCACATGACCTCCATTAACACGGATTCTTTGCCCTTCCGCAATATTAACAGAATTA
>ENA-ORLL01000214-ORLL01000214.1-human-gut-metagenome-genome-assembly--contig:-NODE-214-length-14091-cov-4.52387_pt1 | contig 14091 bp, 10 predicted proteins | sample MGYA00243070_ERZ508830 | MGnify/ENA primary metagenome ERZ508830 (study PRJEB26277, sample SAMN04329787) | human gut metagenome | biome: human-associated habitat | host: Homo sapiens | place: USA...
ACGGAAGTCACTGTGACGAAAGGAATTGCAGACTTGGCACGTTTCGCACGCAGCTAAGGAATCAATCTGTCCATATTAAAGAATATGAATCCCTGGTTACGGGAAACATCCTTGTCCAACCACAGCGGGCGGACTTACGTGATAAAAATCCCTACCAAAGAAGGAATGACTTATGATCCGAAAAAGACGGTGGCGCATGATAAGCGATGGGTGATAGAATAACTTTCTATCATACAGCATTCCATAATCAATTTACCAGTTTTCCTCCACAGTATTTACAATAAGCAGCCCCGTCCTCATGTCCGTCCTTACCACAATGCGGACATTTCAGGGCCACCCTGCGTCTATGTTCCTGGATCATAGACGCAGAAACAATTCCTGTGGGGACTGCAATGATGGTATAGCCCAGTAACATTACAATGGCCGAAAGGAAGCGCCCTAGCGGAGTTTCCGGAGTGATATCCCCATAACCTACCGTTGTCATCGTCACTATCGCCCAATAAATACTATTCGCAATATTATTGATAGAAGTGCCCGGACGCTGTCCCTCAATCATATACATCAATGTACCGATCGAAGTCACCAATATCAGTACAAACAAGAAAAAAACAATAATCTTCCGACTGCTGAACACCAAGGAACGCAACAAGAAATTACCTTCATTCAGATAATTGAAAAGTTTAAAGATACGGAACACACGATTCAACCGGAAAGTGCGGATCACCAGCAGATAACGTGCCGTGCCGAAAAGCCAGCCTATATATAGAGGTAAGGTAGCCAGCAAATCCACTATACCGAAAAAACTCAGAGCATACTTCCGCGGTTTGGGAGAACAATAAAGCCTCAACACATACTCTAACGTAAAAAAGAAAGTAAAAACATACTCCGACACCCGCAGATAAGGCCCGATAACGGTATCCCAACTCTTGATACTCTCGGCAATAACCACCAGAATACTCAAGACAATGAACCCTATCAACGCCACATCGAATAACTTTCCCATCGGTGTGTCGCTTTCAAAAATAATCACATATATTTTATGCTTTAATTTCTCATCATACAGTAAATTCTGCCATTTATTCCAAATACGCCTCAGAAATGCCATAATTTTTTAGGATAGAACACAAATCATTCACAATTATAACAAATATTGCCCGATTTATGTTCCATCGGTAACTATTATTTTCACTATATTTGCACAAAACCAATAAAATAATAGCATGAAGAAACAACTTATGACAGGTCTGTTCACAGTCCTCGCCCTTACAGCAGGCGCACAGACCTTCCAAGAATGGCGCAACCCGGAAATAAATGCGGTAAACCGTGCGCCGATGCACACGAACTACTTTGCTTTTGAGAATGCAGATGCAGCTAAGAAAGCAGACAAAAAACAATCAACTAACTACATGACTTTGAACGGAACCTGGAAGTTCAACTGGGTAAAGGATGCAGACTCCCGTCCGACTGATTTCTGGAAAACCGACTTCAACGACAAAGGCTGGGATGACCTGCAAGTTCCCGCCGTATGGGAGCTGAACGGATACGGTGATCCTATTTATGTGAACGTAGGCTATGCCTGGCGTAACCAGTTCCAGAACAACCCTCCCGAAGTGCCGACAGAGAATAACCATGTAGGTTCTTACCGCCGTGAAATTGTAGTTCCCGCCTCATGGAAGGGAAAAGATATTATCGCCCATTTCGGTTCGGTTACCTCCAATATGTATTTGTGGGTGAACGGACGTTATGTAGGCTACAGCGAGGACAGCAAACTGGAAGCCGAATTTGACCTGACTCCATATTTAAAACCGGGTCAGAAAAACCTGATCGCTTTCCAAGTATTCCGCTGGTGCGACGGTACCTATCTGGAAGATCAGGATTTCTTCCGGTATAGCGGCGTGGGACGTGACTGCTATCTATATGCCCGCAACAAAAAACGCATTCAAGATATCCGTGTAACTCCCGACTTGGACGCAGCTTACCAAAACGGCAGCCTGGCTGTCAATCTGGATTTGAAAGGCAGTGGTAAAGTCGATTTGGAACTGGTAGATGCACAAGGCAAGCAAGTGGCAACCGCTACCGCCAACAAATCCGGTCTGGTGACCATGAACGTAGAGAACCCCAAAAAGTGGAGTGCCGAAACACCTTATTTATATACCTTGCGTGCCAGCATGCAGGGCAGCAATGAAGTGATTCCTGTCAAAGTAGGTTTCCGCAAGATTGAATTGAAAGGTGACCAGATCTTGGTTAACGGTAAGGCAGTCCTGTTCAAGGGAGCCGACCGCCACGAAATGGATCCGGACGGAGGCTATGTAGTATCTCCCGAACGTATGCTACAGGATATCCAGATAATGAAGCAATTCAACCTGAACGCTGTACGTACCTGCCACTACCCGGATGACAACTTATGGTACGATTTATGTGACCAATATGGTATTTACGTCGTGGCCGAAGCCAATATAGAATCTCACGGTATGGGCTACGGCGACAAGACGCTGGCCAAGAACCCCTCTTATAAGAAAGCCCATCTGGAACGTAACCAGCGCAATGTACAACGCGGATTCAACCATCCGAGCATCATCTTCTGGTCATTGGGTAATGAAGCCGGTGACGGCCCCAACTTCGAACAATGCTATAAATGGATTAAAGCAGAAGACCCCAGCCGTGCCTGCCAATATGAACAAGCACGCCAGAAAGAACATACCGATATCTTCTGTCCGATGTACTATGATTATAACGGCATGGAAAAATATGGTCAACGTACCGATGCTACCAAACCATTGATTCAGTGTGAATATGCCCATGCAATGGGTAACTCGCAGGGTGGTTTCAAAGAATATTGGGATTTGATCCGTAAATATCCGAATCTGCAAGGTGGATTTATCTGGGATTTCGTTGACCAGTCCTGCCGCTGGAAAGGAAAAGACGGCGTGATGATCTATGCTTACGGAGGAGATTTCAACCGTTTTGACGCTTCTGACAATAACTTCTGTGACAATGGTTTGATCAGCCCCGACCGTGTTCCTAATCCGCACATGTATGAAGTAGGTCACTTTTACCAAAATATCTGGACTACTCCCGCCGATTTAAGCAAAGGGGAAATAAATGTATTCAATGAGAACTTCTTCCGTGACCTGTCCGCCTACTATATGGAATGGCAAGTACTGAAAGATGGAAAAGTAATCCGCACCGGACGCGTGGATGATTTAAAAGTCGCTCCTCAGGAAACAGCCAAGATTACGTTGAATATCGGCAAGACCTGCACCTGCAAGGAATGGTTGCTGAACGTTTCCTACAAACTGAAAAACCGCGAAGGTTTGCTGCCAGCAGGTTTCACCGTCGCCAAGAATCAGTTGACACTGAATGATTACAAAGCACCGTCTATGGATTTGAAGAACGTGGAAACGACCAATGTAGCCACCGTTGTTCCGCAAATCATCGACAACCAATATCATTATCTGATCGTAAAAGGCAATAACTTCGTAGCCGAGTTCAACAAACAGAACGGTTACTTAAGCAAATATGCAGTGGACGGAACGGAAATGCTGAAAGAAGGCGCAGCCCTGACCCCTAACTTCTGGCGTGCCCCGACAGACAATGATATGGGAGCCGGCCTGCAAAACAGATATGCCGCATGGAAAAACCCGGGATTGAAACTGGTTTCCTTGAATTCCAAGACAGAAAATGACCAGATAGTAGTGAATGCGGAATATGACATGAAGAATGTTTCCGCCAAATTATATCTGACTTATGTCATCAACAACGAAGGAGCCATCAAAGTGACCCAAAAGATGACAGCCGACAAGAATGCCAAAGTATCTCCGATGTTCCGCTTCGGTATGCAAATGCAGATGCCTAAATGTTTTGAAACCGTAGAATATTATGGTCGTGGTCCGGTAGAAAACTACAGTGACCGCAACCACAGCACAGACTTGGGTATTTATCGCCAGAGTGTGGATGAACAATTCTACTCCTATATCCGTCCGCAGGAAACAGGAACCAAGACCGATATCCGCTGGTGGAAGCAACTGAATGCCGGCGGTAACGGACTGAAGGTAGTAGGTGATGCTCCATTCTCTGCATCCGCTTTGCATTATACCATCTGTTCACTGGATGATGGCGAACAAAAAGACCAGCGTCACTCGCCCGAAGTACAGAAAGCAGACCTGACCAACCTGATCATCGACAAGGCTCAGATGGGATTAGGTTGTGTAAACAGCTGGGGAGCTCTGCCGTTGCCTCAATATATGTTGCCCTACGGTGATTATGAATTTACTTTCATCCTGACTCCGGTAAAACATAGCGTCGAGATAGAATAAAACACAGGTTAAACAATAAAAACAAGGTGGCTGGATTTGTTTTCAGTCACATTGTTTTTATTCCCTCTGTTCTTCATAGCTACTGCCATCTACAATTTTCATAAAACAAGTATCACACAAGTATCTGCACCAACCATCTCTTCAAAACACATTTTCCACCTTTTTTCCTTCAAATTCTTCATACGCGGGCAAGACTTTGAACCTCAAGCCATTACAATGAACCATTCTTATTCCAATCCTTCATAAATTCTTCATAAAGTTATATCCGTTCCCTTCGCATGAACCAACCACGGGAATCCATTCCGGCAACCCATCGAATCTTTTTCCTTATTTTACCGTACCCGATTACAAACCTCGGTTGTATTACTCATAAAGAACAATTAAACACTAGTAAAATGAGACCAGACGGCTATTTGAAAACAGCGTGGATCATGACCGTATTATTCAGCATCATCCTTCCGCTTCATTCACAAACACCCCGGCAATTCTCTATAGAATTAAAGGACAAACCACTTCCCGCCGCCCTTAAACTAATCGAAAAGGAAGGCGGAAAGAATATTATCTTCTCCTATAACGAAACAGAAAGCTACCGGGTTACAGCCTCCATCCGGCAAAAAACCGAACTTGAAGCCATCGGCACTGTCCTGAACGGCATTCCTTTCATTTGTAAAGAACGGGAAGAATACTTCGCCATACAGAAAAAGGGAAGAGACATACGCATTACCGAAATACGAGGACAAGTAACCAATGAAAAGAATGAACCGCTGCCCTACTCCAATGTACTCTTATTGACTCCCGGCGACTCCACCTTTGTAAACGGATGTGTCACCCGTGAAGACGGAAGTTTCCTGATGATAGCGGAAGAAGGGATACCTTACTTGATACGGGTTTCTTATATAGGCTATAAGACGGAAGTGCAACCTTGCCACCCTACTCTTACGTTTCACCTGCTTCCCGACACCCAACTGATGCAGGAAGTAACCATCAGCGCCCGACGCCCCATGATAGAAGTGGGTCCCAACGGACTACAAGCCAACGTGGCAGGAACTTCCCTGGCCCGAATGGGGTCTGCCGCAGAAATGTTGCCCCATCTTCCTTTCGTCACCGGCCATAACGGCGAATACAATGTAATGGGATGCGGTTCTCCTGTAATCTATATAAATAATAAGAAAGTACGTGACATGACAGAACTGGACCGTATCCGGGCCAACGAAATCTTATCCGCAGAAGTCATCACCACTCCCGGAGCCGAATATGCCTCGGACGTAGCAGCCGTCATCCGCCTCCGCACCATCCGCCGGCGCGGACAAGGGTTGAGCGGCCACTTCAATACGACTTATTCACAAGGACATTCCGCCAACGCCAACGAATATATGGCATTAAATTATCGCACCGGCGGTCTGGATCTCTTTGTAAAGGGATATATGGCACAGCAAAACTCGTATGGAAAAACCACAAATATGAACCGCATCAAGGGTTCCGCCATTTGGCAAACCAACAAAAATGATGTGCAGACCCATAAGAGCCAACGTTTTTCCGGTGAGCTGGGATTCAATTATGAACCGGATGAACACCATTCTTTCGGTCTGCGCTATATGCCCGAAACCGGAATAGGGAATGCAGACAGAAATTCATCCGGTAAAACCGTCACCAGACGTAACGATGAAGAAACCGACCGGATAAACTTTACTACAGCAGAACAAATACATACAGGTTGGGATCACGCGGCAAACGCCTACTACGCAGGAGAACTGGGCAAATGGAATATTGACTTCAACGCCGATTACCTGTTCAAACGCTCGCATTCCGACCAGAACGCCATGAATAATGACGATGCAACCGTGCAAGCAGACAGTCGCATGCGCAGCTCCCTCTATGCCGCCAAGCTGGTAGTCAGTGCCCCTATATGGAACGGACGTTTTTCATTCGGTACGGAAGAAACTTTTACCAACCGCCATGATATCTTTACCCAAAACGGTTTCTCTGCTGATGCCGACGACCACATCAAACAATCCGTATATGCCGCATTTGCTGACTATTCAAGATCCATCCGCCATTGGAAACTGAATATGGGAATACGTTATGAACATCAACAAACAGATTATTATGAAAAAGGGATAAGGATAGATGCACAAAGCCCTACCTATAATGATATTATTCCTGTATTGGCCGCCAGTTGGTCACACAATGGCAAAAGTTTCAGCCTCTCTTACCGGTTACGTAAAAATAACCCCGATTATAGCCTATTGACCAATTCCATCCGCTATCGCAGCAAATATGAGTATTCTCAAGGAAACCCTTTGCTGAAAACCCAAAAGACGCATCGCTTTTCGGCCGGCGCCTCTTGGAATTGGCTCTATTTCTCAGCCTATTTCAGCCGTATTCTCTATATGTATACCAATATAATTATGCCCTACAAGGAAGATACACATCCGGGCGTCCTCTTATTTGCCACACAGACCATTCCTACAACCCATAATTACGGCATTAGTTTCAACGCCTCTCCCAAACTGGGGTGTTGGGAACCACAACTCAATGTGAATATGGCTTTTTTGGACATGAATGCGAATAAAATAGGAATCACCGAACACCGGAACCAACCCCGTTTCTATATCAGTCTGGACAACAACTTCAACCTTCCCAAAGGCTGGTTCTTCAATATGGAAGGATATCTCTCCACCGCTTCCCGGCAAGGATTTTTTGTAACGCGCACGGAAGGACAAATCAATGCACGCCTTTCCAAATCCTTTTTAAAAGAGACACTCTCCATAACATTCACCGCCAATGATATTCTTAGAACAGGGTATTTCCATTTTGATTTATACGGCATAGATGCCTATATGGAAAATCGGATTTACCGGGATTTCCAACGCTTCGGCCTCCAAGTATCCTATAAATTCAATGCCACCAAGAGCAAATATAAAGGAACCGGAGCCGGACAAAGCGAAAAGAATCGTCTGTAACCCCAGCGGAGAAAAGGAAATTTCCGTACCTTTGTTCACGGAAGACAAGGAAACATGCAGATTTTATTCAGGAGAAGAAACCATAAAGAAGAGCACTTCGAACGACTGTTCGCAGAAATGTACCCACGCCTCGTCCGCTTTGCTACCACCCTGATGAGCAATACGGAAGAAGCCAAGGACATAGTAAGCGAAACCATGGAACAAGCCTGGAAGGAGTTCGACCAACTAAAGGAAAACACCCGTAGCGCCTGGCTCTATGCCACCGTGCGTAACGGATGCCTCAACCGCTTGAAGCATTTGAATGTGGAACAGCAACACATAGACCGCCTCATCGAAGCCACCCGTGCGGAAATGAATCAGGGTTACCGCGCACACGAGGCACTGTTGCAGCAAGCGGAAAACATAGCCCGCAGTTTGCCCGAACCGACTTGCACCATCTTGCGAAGCTGCAATTCGGAGAACAAACGAATTCTAATGGTTGTCGACGAATTGGGAAGCAGCCCCGACACCGTGAAAAAACTAATTTCAAAAGCATTGCGGACTCTGCGCGAAGCGATACTGAAAAAGGAGGATAAACAATGAAAAAGGAGTTTTCAACAAATGACCACATCCATCCGGACAACGGAAAGAATCCCCATAACCAAGACTCCCCCCAAAACGGAACTTGGAATGACCATCAATTGGAACAACTCTTTGGTGAAGCATTGGGGGATATTCCCACCGCAGACGAAACCCGGAAAGCCTGGCAGACATTCATCCGTCGTCACCGTATCAGACACCAATCTATCCGACGGATAACGATACCAGGTATAGCCGCCGCTGTCATCGCCTTGGTACTTGTATTCCAGCCTTTACTGCAACCTGAGCCGCAGGAAGTGGAAGTCTTCACTTCACTGGAAGTTCCTGAGGAAATTACTTTTCGGGAAGAAGGGAAAAGGATAATTGTAAGCACCCCGCCCGCTACCATTACCTCCGTTCAATTAAGCGACGGAAGCAAGGTATTGCTCAGCGCAAACAGCCGTCTGGAGTATCTAAAGGAGTTTACAGATACCATTCGCAGTGTCAAACTAAGCGGAGAGGCCCGTTTTGAAGTAGCCAAAGACGCTTCCCGCCCCTTTATAGTATGCACCGAGCAACTACAAACACGAGTACTGGGAACGGTGTTCGATGTGAAAGCCTATCCCCGTTACTCGCCGGATGTCATCCTCTATCAAGGACGAGTGAATGTAAGTCATACCAAGCGCAATCAAAGTAAGGAAATGCACCCGGGGGAACAAATATCCTTGGATAAACAAGGAAAACTCCAATTGAAAAGAGTTGATACGGAGAAGAGAAAAGGATGGGAGGAGAATGAATTTTCTTTTGCCAATACCGACTTGAGGCTAGTCATGCAAGATAGAGGTTCATGGTATACCATCCGCATCGTATTCCGTTCACGTCCGTTACTGGACGAACGCATCTATTTCCATATCAACCGCCAACTTCCGGTGAATACCGTACTGGACGCCTTGAATGATTTGAAAATCGCACAGTTCACCATGAAAGAAGGAAAAATAATAGTGGAAACACCACAAGACAAGAAACGATAACATCAATGGGAGTTCAATAAACAAGCCTGTATTTTCACCTGGAGATTAACATATCAGCGTTCTTTTCATCTTCAGGTGAGAACCATTCAGTTTATCCCCCCTGTGCTAAAGAACTGACAGCACTATCTCTCTTTCCAGTTCCCTCGTGTGAAATCGGGAATCTCCACCGGTACACTGCCCTGTCGCACGGAGCGCTCGCTCAGTTCCGTAATGCAGGACCATTCGGCAGCGTCATACACATCCTGATCCAACGGCAAACCGTTCCTCAAACAATGAATAAGCCGGTAGTCCATGATATAATTCATCTCATTCGGCATATTCTTCCGCCGCGCCTCCTCGCCGATAACTGCCGTAAAAGGATGTTTATACTGCTCCATCATCCGCTCAAACAGCTCACCGGACAAAGGTTCCTTGCCATATTCATCGAGCAGAAGACAGGGAACAGGATATTTCTGCATGAATCCCTTCGTGCCGCACACCGTCTGATGGCGGCTGTACGGGCGAGGAGTGGTCACATCATATTGCAACAAGATAGTTCTTCCTTTTGCGGTATGAATCAGCGTGGTATTCACATCCCCCATCTCATAACTCTGCGCCGCTTCTTCGGAGGATGCGCCAAACACCTGTCCGGCATAAGCAGACAGACCGGCCTGACGCGAGGACATGGAAACCAGATACTCCATACGGTCTCCCCGATGAATATTCATCCATTGGCAGACAGGACCCAAGCCGTGAGTAGGATAAGGATTCCCCGTATGCTGCTGGCTGTAAAGCTTTATCCAGTGATTGTGATACCCACCCGCTTTTTCGTCTGCAAAATAATGCTTGCGCAAGTCATGGATGTATGCCCCCTCGGCATGAGTGATTTCGCCCAACACCCCCTGCTGCACCATGTTCAATGTAGTCAGGGCAAATGCATCGTAACAACAGTTCTCCAGCATCATGCAGTGACGGCGGGTTTCTTCGGCTGTATCCACCAAACGCCAGCAATCGGCCACACTCATGGCGGCAGGAACCTCCAACGCCACGTGACGGCCCTGCTGCAAGGCATAAACGGCAATATCAGTATGAGTCAGCCAGTCCGTACAAATATAAATGAGGTCTATCTCCTTGCATTCGCACATCTTGCGCCACATCCCTTCTTCCGAATAGTTCTCGGCTTCGGGACGGCCGAACTCCCGTAAGATATGCTCTGCACGCTCTATATTCTCTTTCCGCAAATCACAAAGTGCTTTCACCTCAATGCCTTCCAGGTGCATATATCTCTCAAGTGCAAGAATGCCCCTGTTTCCTAATCCGACAAAACCGATCCGAACTACGGGGATGGCAGGGCAGGTTAAATTAAGTACGTTGGGTCGTTTCATGGACTGCTTTATTTTTCCGGCAAAGATAAAGAGAAAAATCGAGAGGCGGAGGACTGCCTGTGAATAATTTGCCGGTATACCGGTCTGATATCTTTCCGTATCGGAACCTAACCTCTTTCAACAGCAAACATAAGCCTTTTTCTCCATACAACTAAGGTCTTTATTCCTATTATCTTCTATAGTCTTCCGGTGCAGACCGTACAGTCCACTGTAGCAGACCGTACAGTCCATTACGGCAGACTCTACAGTCCATTGCAATGGACTGTAGAAGGTTTCAGTATAAAAGCCCTTAATCATCCGGAAGAAAACGCTTAGCCAAAGAGAAGACAGCACTTAAAAGCCGCTTTATAACCAGACAGTCCCCTTTCCCGGAAAAAGACAAAGAGGATGTGTCCGGACCGAAGTGACAGCCACAGGACACATCCTCTGTTTTCGAATGAGAACAGTACAAACGGTGCTTAAATAATAGAAGTACGTTTGGTAAATTCTATAATTTCGGGAATATAACCGAATGCCAGACCGGTCACCGCGTCGGCACAACCATAATAAACGGCCACCCGTCCCGTTGCCGGATCATGCAAAGCCGCACAAGGGAAGCATACATTGGGCACATCACCCATGCATTCGTAAGGTTCACGCGGAGAGATAAGATAAGGTCCCGAACGGAATTTCACCTTCCAGGGCTCGTCCAAGTCAAGCAATGCCGATCCAAAGGCATAGACATAACCGTTGCAGGAGCGAAGCACACCGTGATAGAACAGCAACCAGCCCTCACTGGTTTCGATGGGAATGGGGCCGGCGCCAATCTTCAGGCACTGCCATGCACTTACTTCAAAAGGCGCGGGTGACATGACGTGACGATGGTGTCCCCAAAACTCCAAGTCGGGCGACTCGCTATAATAAATATCTCCGAAAGGAGTATGCCCGTTATCACTGGGACGGCTCAACATGGCAAACTTACCATTGATCTTGCGGGGAAACAGCACGCCATTACGGTTGAAAGGCAGGAAAGCATTCTCCACTTGATGGAATGTCTTGAAATCCGTAGTCCATGCCACGCCGATGGTGGGCTGGCCCTTATATCCGTTACACCAGGTCACATAGTAACGGTCGTCGATAAAGCAGACACGCGGGTCATAACCGTACACCCATTCACCAATCTCAGGAATATCACACTGGAACTGCAACTTCTCCGGATTGATGTCCCAATGAACGGCGTCCTTGCTGAATCCCACATGAAGCGCCATCCGGCGGTTTGTATCATCACAACGGAACACTCCGGCATACCCTTCGCCGAAAGGTACTACCGCACTATTGAATATACTATTGGATGTAGGCAGCAAATCACGGGGAATGATGGGATTCGCGCTACATCTCCACATTACATTTTTACAACCTTCGGGACGTTCCTCCCACGGCATACCGGGCAACGGATTGCCCGCAATCTTCAATTCACTCATATTCTCTTTTTTGTTAGGTTAATAGTTTTTCTCTATTTCTTGTCTTCGTGCGTGAAGGGTACAAACCAAGTCATCAGGAATGCCGGAATGGCAGCCACCAGCACAAAGATGAAAAACAGTTTATAGCCCAGCCAGTCGCTGACATATCCGGACATCATACCGGGCAACATGACACCCAGGTTCATGATACCCGATGCAAAAGCATAATGCGCCATCTGATGAGGGCCGGCAGCCACCTGTTGCATCATGAACAAGGTAAGTCCCACAAAGCCGAAGCCATATCCGAAATACTCCAGCACAATGGCTCCGCCGATAAGAGGCGCACTCTGCGGTTGGAAAATGGCAAGCAGCGTGTAAGCCATAAAAGGCAGATTGAATACACAACACAAGGAGAACAAAGTCTTTTTCAATCCACGTGCGGAAATATAATATCCGCCCAGCAATGAACCGAGTACGAAAGCTGCCGCTCCGAAGGTTCCGTAATAAATGCCAATCTCCTGTTCTGTCAATCCCAAACCGCCCACATCACGACCGGCTTTCAGGAACAAAGGTACAATTTTCATCACAAACCCTTCGGCAAAACGATATAAAATAATAAAGCAGATGTAATAAACGATATGCTTTTTAGTAAAGAAGTTCCGGATGACATTCCATAACTCGGCCATACTCTGCGAAAAAGAGGTGACCGAATGGGCATGCTTGCCCGAAGGCAGCATACGGGTATGATAAAGTCCCAAAGCGAACATCACTCCTCCGAGGACAATCATAATGACCGTCCAGGAATAGAGTACCGCATCTTCGGCAGGACCTTCGTATTCATCTTTCAAGAAACCGGCCAGATAAACCAGCAGACCTGTACCGATAATCTTGGCTACGTTATAAAAAGCACCTTGCCAACCTATATACTTAGCCTGTTCCTGTGCATTCAACTCGTCCATATATACCCCGTCACAGGCCACATCGTGCGTTGCCCCGCTAAAGGCGACAATGGCGAACAAGGCGATAGTGATTGCAAAAAAGGACGGAAGATGAAGCGACAAGGCAATCAACCCGAAAGTGACTCCCGACACCATCTGGGTGAGGACGACAAAGAATTTCTTGGTACGGTACATTTCGAGTAGCGGGCTCCAAAGGGGTTTCAATGTCCAGGGAAGCATGATAAGGGAGGTCCAGAAGGCTATTTTCGCATCACTGACTCCCAGACCTTTGTACATCAGTACAGCTACCATAATGGGGACAACGCTAGGGGGCCCAAAACAAAAGTGAGCGGTGGGGACAGAATAAATAGGAAAGCGGCGGAAGGGCGGGGTTGGGGTTTCGGTTGTTTTCATTTATATCTAAGTATTAAGGTTGTTGAATTCGGCTATAACCGAAGATAACTTCATCCCCTTTCAGAAGGAGATGAAGTTACCTTTCGGAATCTATAAACGCAATAGGACGAAGCATTTGGTAAATCAGTCAGTTATAGGAATAAAGCTCACCGCTTGTCCACCACCTTTTGCCATGACTACAGACAAGGTATCGGCTGCTGTCACCTCTTTGTCCTTAATCTGATACGAAGTAGGATTCGTTTTCCAGTCGGCATCTTCTCCATCAGCATAAATCACGGCATGGTATTTTTTATCTTTCTCCAGGAAATCCAATGGAATGGTGAGTGTACGCGACTCTTCATTCGTGGTGGCTCCCAGGAAATATTTATCTTTCGCTTTCCGCACCACAGCTACAAACTCTCCCGGTTCGCCCTGCAAGGCTTCGGACCAGTCACAGTCCGCATCAAAATCCCGGAAGAACTGGAAGGCAGGATGCCCTTCATAGTTCTCAATCATATCCGAAGCCATCTGCAACGGAGAATAAATGACAACCCAATTGGCTATCTGCTTTGCCAAGGTGGTATTCACACGGCTGTTTCCTTTATCCAAGTCATTCCACTTCTTGCGGCGTGGGGAATTGCGTGTCTTTTCATAAAGAATATCAAAAGTACCCGGTGTATAATCCATCGGACCGCCCAGCAAGCGGGTAAACGGCAATAACTCGTGATGTTCGGGGGGATTACCTTCACTCCATCCGTTCCACTCCATGCCGCGGGCGCCTTCGCGCGTCATCATATTGGGGTAAGTACGACGAATTCCTGTATCTTTGATAGGTTCGTGGACATTAACGGTTGTATGATAACCGGCGGCAGTCTGCACCACCTAGCGGTAATGGCGTACATTGAACTGTCCATGATGGCTGTGACCGCCCGGCAGTCCTCCGGCATAACCGGTCTTCACGCTGTGCACTCCCAGGTCTGCATACCATTTGTAAGCATTGTCCAGCTGGCGTTCGTAATTAAAGATATTGCCACCCGTTTCGTGGTGACCGATTATTTCAATCCCTTTCTCCTTGGCATAACGTGCCAC
>ENA-ORLL01000215-ORLL01000215.1-human-gut-metagenome-genome-assembly--contig:-NODE-215-length-14077-cov-5.12423_pt1 | contig 14077 bp, 8 predicted proteins | sample MGYA00243070_ERZ508830 | MGnify/ENA primary metagenome ERZ508830 (study PRJEB26277, sample SAMN04329787) | human gut metagenome | biome: human-associated habitat | host: Homo sapiens | place: USA...
TCCTATGTTTGTTGGCAACAAGTTTATGAACAATTAGCCCTGAATAATCCCGGCTACAAACAGATAACCTTATCAGATGGGGCAGCAAATGTTTCTTTCAATACCTTCGGTAATCAACGTGCTTCCGACCGTTATAAATTCAATCCTCATACAGGTAAGATTAATGAGGTAGTTTTATATAAAGATGCTGAGAAGGTTGGAAAGATTCGCGGATGGATCTATTCTGTACATGTTGGTAGTTGGGGCGGTATGCTTACCCGTTTACTGACGTTTATAGCAGCTTTGATAGGAGCCACCTTGCCATTGACAGGATACTATTTATGGATAAAACGTTTTTGGAGAAAGAAAGTAAGAGTTAGTTGAATATCTTTGTTATAAGATTAGGGGGCGAAAAGAATTTTATCATATGACCTGTTGTCGTGAATGACAGGTCATATGATATTGTTACAGGATTTTTTAGAACCACTTTATCTTTCTGAAAATAACAAAAGCCAACGCAGATAATGTGATGGACGCCAAAATAATAAAACTAAAAGCATGTGGTAATGCATCTACATGTACATCTACATTCATTCCATAGAAACTAGCTATTAATGTGGGTACCATCAGAATGATGGAAATACTGGTCATGCGTTTCATGATGGTGTTCACATTGTTGGATATGATGGAAGCAAATGCGTCCATGGTTCCGGTTAAGATATCACTGTAGATATTAACCGTGTTATATGCTTGTTTTAATTCAATAACTACATCTTCTACCAAATCGCGGTTTTGATAATCTTTTTCCTGGAAGATACTTTGCAATTTACCTACCATCACCTCATTTCCACGAATGGACGTATTGAAATAAACCAATGTTTTTTGTAGTTTCATCAATCTGAGCAGGTCCTCATTACGTATGCTCCTTTCCAATTCTTTTTCTGCGGCAGCTACATCATTGTTTATTTGTTTCAGATATTTCAAGAACCATACGGCAGATGAGTAAATTAACCGTAAAATCAATTCAAATTTATTAGGCACAATGATTCCTTTACGTCGGGTGTGGTCAATAAAATCAGGAATCATTTCAGTGGAGTGATAACACACGGTAACAATGATTTCATTATTTGTAATGATACCGATGGGGATAGTGATATAAGGGATGCTTCCCTGTTGTTGCAGGGGGATTCGGATAATGGTCAGTAGCCAGTTGTCTTCCGTATCCGTTCTCGGACGTTCATCCATATCGGCGATGTCCTCTAAAAAAGCTTCGGGAACTTTTAATTCTTTAGTCAGAAACTCAAAATCACTTTGGTCGGGGCATTCTACATTCACCCAGCAGTTTGGCATCCATTGTGGCTTTTCTACAAAGCCATTCTCACAATAAAGATATTTTCTCATCTTATTGCCTCCTTTCGTTCGTTTATATCCGTTCAGAGGCATTCAGAGTAGTGATTGCCCTGTCGGATCAGTTAATACTATTGCACGTTCGTGGTATTGAATCGTCCATTTTTATTGATTGTTTTTTGTTTTAAGCGGTACAAAAGTACATAAAACCTTTAAAGGACAGACAGAAGTCAGGAGGCTTTTATATTTTATTTAAGAATATCACCGGAAAGCAATCAGAGCCGGAGAAATGATGGATTTGTAGCCATAGAGCAGTACTCACGTACTGTGTTTACCAATTAAGTTCCCTGGCGGAAACTATTGTTGTTAAAACATTTAGCATCCTTTTAATTACATGCAAAATTCACTTAAAAAATCGTTTGTCCAATACCTATTTATGATGAATCTTGTTCTATATAATCCTAATAATTAGGTATTGTGGAAGGTGCTGAAGTCGGTTACCTTTGCAAATGTAATAATTACAATTTAAAAATTAGTTTTAATTTAAAAATAAAAAGAGTATGGAACCAATTATTAATTCACAAGTTCCTGAATTTAAAGTTCAGGCATTCCATAATGGAGAGTTTAAAACCGTAACTAATAAAGATATTGAAGGTAAATGGGCTATTTTCTTCTTCTATCCTGCTGACTTTACGTTTGTATGCCCTACCGAACTTGTAGATATTGCTGAAAAGTATAATCAGTTCAAAGAAATGGGAGTGGAAGTATATTCTGTAAGCACCGATTCACATTTCGTTCATAAAGCATGGCATGATGCGTCTGAAAGTATCCGCAAAATCACTTATCCGATGTTGGCAGATCCTACAGGTGCTTTGTCGCGTGCATTTGGTGTGATGATTGAAGAAGACGGTATGGCTTATCGTGGTACTTTTGTAGTGAATCCCGAAGGCAAGATCAAATTAGCTGAAATTCAGGACAACAGCATCGGGCGTAATGCTGATGAACTTCTTCGTAAGGTAGAAGCTGCCCAGTTTGTAGCCACTCATGATGGTGAGGTTTGTCCTGCTAAATGGAAGAAAGGTGCTGAGACCTTGAAACCGAGTATTGATTTGGTAGGTAAAATTTAAAGTATAGAACTCATGTTAGATAGTGCGATAAAAGATCAGTTAAAAGGTCTTTTTGCCCAATTGGAAGCGCACTATACTTTTGACATCTTTGTCCACCCTCAGCACGAAAGTCGTGCCGAGTTGGTGGACTTGTTGGAAGAAGTGGCTTCCTGTTCGGATAAACTTTCCTGTCGGTTGCAGGATAGTGAAGGGCTGAAGTTTATCCTTTTAAAAGAAGGAAAGGATACGGGAATCACATTTCGTGCCGTACCTGGTGGTCATGAATTTACTTCTTTGTTGATGGCTGTTCTGAATGCTGACGGCAAAGGAAAGAATTTTCCGGACGAGTTTATTACCAGACGTATCAAGGCATTACAGGGGCCGATTAGTTTGACCACCTATTTGTCTCTCACCTGTACCAATTGTCCCGATGTGGTTCAAGCTTTGAATATGATGGTACTTCTGAATGGTCAGATACGCCATGAGGCAGTAGATGGATCTATAAATGAAGAAGAAGTAGAACGGATGAAAGTACAGGCCGTTCCTACTGTATTTGCTGATGGTGAACAGATTCATGTGGGGCGTAGCAGTATGGGGGATCTGTTGGAGAAGCTGGAAGCCCGTTACGGTTCGGTGGAATTGGAAGCTGTTGAGACAAAAGAATATGATGTACTGGTAGCCGGTGCTGGTCCTGCCGGTGCGACAGCTGCTATCTACTCGGCTCGTAAAGGGTTGAAAGTAGCAATAATAGCCGAGCGTATTGGTGGACAAGTCAATGAAACGATGGGGATTGAGAACTTGATATCTGTGCCTCAGACTACCGGTAAACAGTTGGCCCAGGATCTGAAAAAACATTTGGCGGAATATCATATTGATATTTTAGAAAATCGCCGGATAGAGAAAGTGGAAGTGGCAGAGGGCATGAAAGTGTTGTCAGTGAAAGGTGGAGATACGTATAAGGCTCCCGTTTTGATCATTGCTACCGGGGCGAATTGGAGAAAATTGAATGTTCCCGGTGAAGAAAAATACATCGGTCATGGAGTTGCTTTCTGTCCTCATTGTGACGGACCATTTTATAAAGATAAGGAAGTAGCAGTCATAGGTGGTGGAAACTCCGGGGTTGAGGCTGCTATTGATTTGGCGGGAGTCTGTTCCAAAGTGACTGTATTCGAATTCATGGATACTTTGAAAGCGGATACTGTTTTGCAGGAGAAAGCTAAAAGCCTGCCCAATGTGGATATTATTACTAATACTCAAACGGTAGAGGTGTTAGGAAACGGTGATAAAGTGGTGGGGCTTATAAAGAAAGACCGTTCATCCGAAAAAGAAGAGATCTTTGCCTTGGATGGTATTTTTGTCCAAATAGGTTTGACTGCCAATAGCACTTTGTTTAAAGAATTGCTGGAAACGAACCGCATGGGTGAAATTCTGACTGATAAAAATGGCCGGACCTCTGTAAAAGGTATCTATGCTGCCGGAGATGTAACGGATGTTTCCTATAAACAGATAGTTATAGCAATGGGGGAAGGCGCCAAGGCTGCTTTAGCTGCATTCGAAGACCGGATGCGCGGAACGATTTATTAGTGATAAGTGGTTGGTGGTGAATGGTGGGTGCATATAGCAGTATTTAAATCTTATCTTATCAATTAAAAATGCACTCTTTGTATGTATATTGGTGAGAATATGCTTTCTTTGTAGGTGAATCACCGTTTACAGCATTGATATGGCAGAATCGAGACGTACTTCATTGAAAGATTTGGCACAGATATTAGGTGTATCCATACCTACAGTATCCCGTGCCTTGAAAAATAGTCCCGAAATCAGTCGGGAACTTTGTATTAAAGCTCAAAAATTGGCAAAAGAGATGAATTATCACCCCAATCCTTTTGCTATGAGTCTCCGGAAAAATACTCCCCGTACCATTGGAGTAATTGTACCTGATATTGTTACTCATTTCTTTGCGTCTATTTTAAGTGGTATAGAAGATACCGCTATAGCAAACGGCTATTTTGTTATCATCACGACTTCCCATGAGTCATACGACCATGAGAAAAGAAATATTGAGAATTTGGTCAATATGCATGTGGAAGGTATTATAGGTTGTTTATCTCAAGAAACAACAGATTATGCCCATTGGTTGAGTTTGGATGATATGAATATGCCGCTTGTTCTATTTGATCGTGTTTGCATGCCTGACCGTTTTTCTACGGTAGTGGCTGATGGAGTATATTCTGCTCAGATGGCGACACAGCACTTGTTGGATCATGGAAGCAAACGGATTGCTTTTATCGGTGGTGCAAACCATCTGGATATAGTAAGAAAGAGAAAACATGGTTACCTTGAAGCGTTAAGGGAAAATAAGATACCTATTGAGAAAGATTTGGTTGTGTGTCGGAAAATTGATTTTGAAGAAGGGAAAATAGCTACAGAAATTTTATTATCGCTTCCGGAGCCTCCCGATGCAATTCTTGCCATGAATGATACATTGGCATTTGCCGCTATGGAAGTGATTAGAAATCATAATCTTCGTATTCCTCAGGATATAGCGCTTATTGGGTATACAGATGAGCAACATGCCAATTATGTAGTGCCTCGCCTTTCGGCCGTCTCGCATCAGACTTATAAGATGGGGGAAGCCGCATGTCAGATGTTGATTGATAAGATTAAGGGAGATAAAAAAATCAGGCAAATCATTATTCCTACTTGTTTGCAGGTGAGGGAAAGCAGTATAAAAAGGAAGGATTGAGAACCGAAATGTATTTTAAGAAGAGAATAAGGCTGAACTCTTCACAAAGAGCCAACCTTATTTCTTTATATATTGGAGTATTATTGAGTGACCAACGTAATAATGGAACGTGCCGGGATCACAACTTTTTCATGGTTTTTGATGCTTCCTACCGGTAGAAGATTCTCTCCATCTTTATCCGAAGTACGATAGATTGTCCAGTTTTTTATAATTCCGTTACGCTGATAGAAAGTAAACTCTTTATCTTCCGCTGCATAATTAATCATAACGAAAACCTCCTTTCCGTCTGTATTTTGGTATGCTGAACACATTAGTCCGGTTACATCCGTATCGCCTTCAGGAATGATTTTCCCTTGGTTGTCTTTGGCTATAATTGCTTTCCGAACAGCTCCCGGGCGTATAAATCTACTGTAGTTTCCCAAAGCCCACATTAATTTGGAGTCTTTCACCTCACCATTCAGAAAAGTCGGATCACTATACTCACGGATTAATCCGTCTTTATAATCTCCACCGATAGATCGCCACCATTGCCAACTGCGAGCACCTGCATATACAATGTCATGATGAATGATCCGTGCTACATATAATGCTGTCTTCATGGTGAAGTCATATCCTCCGCCTCCGCCGATTTCTTCGTCATTGCCCATGATACAGGTTTCTGTCTGCCAGAAATCCACCTTATACTTGTCTAAAGTATCTTTTAATTGACAACGGATATCATGTAAATTATTCAGAGGAGTATTAGTCCAATAACTATGCCCTACCATCAGCTGGGGAACATTGGGAGTATCACCCAGATAGGTGGCTGTACTGTCCGGATTAAAGAAAGACTGGATTTGATACCCCCGTTCCCAATTAGTCATGTGAGTATCGAACATACAACGATAGTCAGAGGACTCATTGACTAGAATCTGTGTGTCAATTTGGTTATTTACGAACTCTTTACTGATGAGGCGTATGGCACGGGCTATTTCGCGGTTGGTAGCCGGTGTACCTTCTTGTTTGGGGCCAATCCAGTTCCAATGCCCATCGGGTTCATTGAATGGACAGAGGTAATTGAACTTGATTCCATCGTGTTTCTCCACCCCTTTTATGACATTGGCAAGAAAACGGGCAAAATTCTTATAATGCTCTTCCTTTAAGTTTAAGGTTCCTCCACGGCCTGTGTTGGTGGCAAGACCGTTTTGTGAGAAATATACGGGAGTTGAATTAAGACATGCCAAAAATTTGTTTACACCCCGTTCTTTTGCCAGACGCAGGAAGTTGCGCTGCCCTTGTTGTTTATTCCAATTATAGTTACCATCTGCCTGAAGGAAACATTCGGTGCGCATCCAGGGAGAGGCTATCTGGCTGGCTTCTCCTTGTTCCGCACTTCCGGCTCCTACATTGAAACGCCATAAAGACAAGCCGATTCCTTTAGGTTGTCCGTTTTCATGGTTTTCCGTACTGAACAGCCAGTCGGCTACTTGGTTTTGTTTTTCTTGCGGCCATAAGCCGATAAATTGCATGCTCCAACAGTCTGATGCTCCGAAATAGTCCATGGTTTGACAGGGTTGGTCTGTTTCTATTTCAAAGTGAATGGCAGGATGTTGAGCAAACAGGTTTGCTGTTGCAAATAAAGAGAATAATAATGCTTTGTATTTCATAAAGTTGAGGGATTATTTCAGATTATAAATGACAGTTGTAACACTTTCCGAAGGCACAATTACTTGTTGGTCTGCCGTGACGTGTACCTCTTGCAAATTTTTGTTATTTGTTGTTGTATAAGTAGTGATGGAGCTTATTTCACTTACCCATTCTTTATGAATTTCGTTTAGCCGGACTCCTTTTTCTGATAGATTGGTATAAACAGCAACAATTTTATCTTTTTTCGGTGAAATCCATGCTGACCCGAAGAAACTGGATGATTCATTCATGTTAAGCATGATACGGCGATAACCCGGTCGGATGAATAGGCTGTAGTTACCTAATACCCAAAGTGTGGGAGTAGCTTTATAAGTGCCTTCTTTCTCTATATCCCCATAAACTCCATCGGAGGGTTCCAGTGAAATCAGTAAGAAGCGGTTTTTGTGTCCCCAGCGGGGGATATCCATTGAGGTCCAGTAACTCCAGGAGGAAACTCCTGCTATAGTTAGGTCATTGTGTATTACTTTTGACATATAAAGTGCAATGTCCATTTCGGTTGCTTGGTCATAGCCTATAAACTCGGAAGAGCTGTATCCGTCGCCTAACATACTCCACTCACTTTGCCATATTTCTACATCATATTGTTGGGCTGCTTGGGCCAGTTGTTTCCGGACATTACGCATACCATCCCATGTGCCATCTGTCCAGTAGCTGTGGCCGCAGATAAGTTTCTTTACATGAGTCAGGTTGCCTATATAGGTGGAAGTTCCAGGTGTGAAAAATGCTGAAAGTACGTTACTATGGGCGGCATCATTCTTAAATTTGTAGAGATATTCATAATCTCCAGATTCCCCTGGAAGAATATCAATAGAAAGACCGGCAGAAGTGATGGCGGTATCCAATTCACGTATAAGTCTGGCTACTTCATCATTAGTCCATCCGCTGCCTTCCTGGCCGCTGTCCCAATTATATTGGGGTTCGTTAACTGGTGAGATATGTGTCACTGGATATCCTTCGTTTACATAGTATTTTGCTACATCTGACATGTATCTGGCAAAGTCCGTATAACATTCATCCTTCAAATTAGAAACTCCTCCGCTATTGGAGAATCCTTTTCCGTTGGAGGTATATTGTACAGGAGGGGTATTGCTGAAAAGTACTATACTCTGACAACCAAACTCTTTGGCGCGCTGCAAGAAGTAGCGCTGCCCTTTACAGCGTGTCCAGTCTAATGTTAAGTCATCAGTCAGATAAGATTCTGCTCTGCGTGATTTGTCTTCTATTCCACTTGCTTCACCTTGTTCTGCACTGCCACCACCTAGATTCACACGCCACATGGAGAGTCCTATACCTTTAGGTTGTCCTGATTGTATTTCAGAAGAGAATAGCAGTTCACTGATTTTGTCACGATTCGTTATCCAGCTTTTTCCTACGAAGGCAGGTGCCCAACAATCTGATGCGCCAAATCCTGTCAGAGTCTGAAAAGATTGTCCGGCATCTATGGTTACTGTTTTTTCTACGTTTATGCTGCTGTCCGGTTGCCCCGATGTATCCGGTGTTTGGGGAGAATCGTCACTGCAGGCTACAGTAGAAAAGAACAGTGGAAGAGTAAAAATATATTTTAGTTTCATTGTTTTAGATGGATTAAAAAATAGTCGCGGATAATCCTAGCAAACTATCCGCGACAGAATATAAAGACCTATTGAATGTTTAATTCCTGTAACAATCTGTTCTTTTTGGAAAATGATTAATTCCAGCCCGGATTTTGGGTGATAGAACCATTAGACATTGTAATCTCATATAAAGGTATCGGGAATACCATATCCCGGTTTTCGTTGAAGCTGATTCCTTTATCACTTGCCTCACCTTGATTTTCCCATTCGTAAATGTCGCGGGTAGCGGGATCTGTATTGTATTTTACAAATGTACCGTTTGCTCCCATCAGGTTACAAATCATTTTCTTGCCATTGTCATCTGTCCAACGGCGGATATCATAGATTCTGTTTTGTTCCCATGCCAGTTCCAAACGACGTTCTAGCCGGATAGCTTTGCGAAGCTCGTTCCCACTGGATGTGACAGCAGGTAATTTTACACGATTCCGTACCTCATTAAGGTAGGTACGTGCTGTACCATCTTCGCCCAATTCGTTGCAGGCTTCAGCATACATCAACAATACATCTGCATAGCGTAAGATACGATGATCTAATGGAATTTTGTCGATATTGTATACTTCCGGACGTTTTTCAATAGGTACAAAATACTTCCGGACAATACGTGCTGATTTATGTTGTGACGGATCTATAATATAACATTCGGGATCCCAACCGTACTTTTCGATATAATCTTTATAATTGGCGATTTTTGTGTTGTTTTCAACGAACTTGTCGAAGTTATTCTCTCCGGCAATTTCTGTACAACCGGTTTTAATGATAGTCCAACGTAAACGTTCTGTATCTCCTGCATCGATGTAGGCTTGTTCGAGGTTAGCGGTTGGCTGTCCCCAAGACCATCCGTCGCCGGGACCACTACGGGCACCGGTAATAACAGTCAAAGAACCACCCAATGCATAAGTTCCATCATACATATATTGTACTTCAAACAGACTTTCTTCGCTATTGTTATGGTCAACATCCCATACATCACCGAAGTTGTCGAGTAATTTATATTCACCTTCGTCGATGACTGTTTTCAATACATCATGTGCCTCTTGCCATTTGCTTTGGTAGAGGTAAACCTTTCCCAATAGGCCTAATGCAGCTCCACGGGTAGCGCGTCCCATATCTGTAGCAGCATATTGACTACGTTGTGGCAACACATCAGCAGCGGCTTTTAAATCATCTTCAATGAACTTATATACATCTTCGGCCGAAGCGCGGGTAATACCTTGTATTTCTTCGGGCAACAGGAAGCCTGTAATGAGAGGCACACCACCAAAATTCTTCACAAGTTCAAAATAGAAGTATCCACGGAGAAAACGTGCTTCGGCTACAAGCCGGTTCTTCATTTCTTCATCTGAGAAATCAGCTTGTGAAATGCGTTCCACTGCGATATTGCAACGTAGAATGCCTTTGTATCGATACTGCCAAAAGTTGGAGATGGCACCATTGCTTTGTCCGGTACCTTGATAGTGGGCCAAAGAAATATAGTCACTTTGACTTTGGCTGGTATTGCCCATCCAACCGTCATCACTACACATCTCGGAAAGCAACCATACTGTGTTGATATTCCACCATCCGCCAAAAGTAATGGCCTGGTAACAACCAGTAATAAATGCTTCGGCTTCTTCTGCACTTTGGAAATAAGTATCCAAATTTTGTTGCCCGCGCACTTCCTCTGTTAGGAAATCCTCACAAGAAGTGAATGTCAGCGAGGCAATCATTGTTAATATTGTTAATATCTTTTTCATGGTTTATACCTTGAGGGTTAAAATTTTAAATCAATTCCAAATAAGAAAGTACGTGGGTTAGGATAAGCGATGCCGTCAATACCGGTTTCAATTACACTGCCATCTTTACCAATCTGTGGACGTTCAGGATCCATACCTGAGTAGCTGGTGATAGTGAAAGGATTTTGAGCCGACAATGAGAGACGCAATTCGGTTCCGTTCAACCACTTCTTGGGGAGTGTGTAACCCACTTGTAATAGTTTGCAACGCATATAAGAGCCGTCTTCTACAAAGAAACTTGAAACGCGTGTGTAATTCTGATTCAAATCATTGTAGGACCTCAGAGGAATATCGTTGCTGGTTCCTTCGCCATGCCATGCTTTCTGCAATGTACCTGCCCAAACGTTTTGCCCACTTACGCCGGAGTATAAACCTTTGGTCTTATTGAAAATATCATTACCGAATGTACCATAGAAGTTGGCTGTGAAATCGATGTTTTTATAGCTGAAACCCAAGTTCAAACCTACCATCAAATCGGGATATGGGTTACCGATCCATGTTTTATCATTTTCATCTAGAACTCCGTCATGATTCAAATCCTTAAAGCGAATGTCACCGGGTCGGGCATTGGATTGTACCAGCTTGCCATTTTCGTTGGTGTGAGCATAAACTTCATCCCAATTTTGGAAAATACCATCGGCTACGTAGCCGTAGAAGCGTGAAATCAAGCCACCGTCTTCATTACGGATAATTTGGTCGCTGTTGAAACCTCCAGTTTGGATAGGACCGTCACCGGAGAATTTAACAGCTTTATTTTTCACTGCGGAAAGGTTCAATCCCACATTATATCGGAAGTCTGCTACTTTGTCGTGCCAGTTCAGACTTAATTCCCAACCGCTAGCTTTCATACTACCTATATTCATCCATACTGTACTGTTCCAGTCGGGGTATCCGATGGCGAAGATATTTTGTTTCTGATAGAGCATATCAGAAGATTTCTTTTGGAAATACTCAAAGGTCATGTCTAGACGGGAGTCAAGGAAGGACATATCCACACCTACGTTCCAGTCTTCTACTGTTTCCCATTTTAGCAAATTATTGCCAACGCCTGATACCATAGTACCTGAAACACGTCCTGGAGCTGTACCGAATACATAATCAGATTGTCCTAACAAAGTCAGCGTAGCATCATTATCTATGTTTTGATTACCTACACGTCCCCAACCTCCGCGTAATTTCAAGTTACTGAAAATCTTCTGGTCTTGCATGAAACTTTCACTGATGATACGCCATGAAGCAGAAACAGAAGGGAAGATGGCATATTTGTTTCCTTTGGGGAAACGAGAAGAACCATCTGCACGAATAGAAGCTGTTAGATAGTAACGATTGTCATAGTTATACATCACGCGTCCTAAATAAGATACTAATGTGCTGTAAGCAGTTTTACCTTCTGACTTTTGGTTTTGTGTACCGGCATTTACTTCCTGCATTTGATCCATATTATTAGGAACATCGTCACGTGAGGCTTTTGATTGGAATTCAGCAAAGCGTTCAGCTGTAAAGCCACCCATTACATTAATATTATGCTTTTCTGCAAAAGTCGTGATGTAAGTAGCAGTATTAGTCCAGTTCCAATCAAGCCATTCCTGCATTTCACGGGAAACATTACTTAATGTAGATTGTTCCAAAGCATCAATATAGAATTCAGGAGTGAATTTGTCTGTACGGCGGAAGTGTGCATTAGCGCCGAACTGCGTGCGCAGGGTCAGTTTTTGAATAGGGTTTATCTGTAAATAAGTATTTACAATTGTACCCATTTCACGGGAGTGGGAATTTTGGCGAGCCAATGAACCGGCAGGGTTCCACTCCTGGTTGTTGTAAGAACGCTGATAGTTATTGAATTCGTTATCCACCCATTGATCTTCCGGCTTGAATATAGGAGTTGTGGGGTCCATAGACATGGCAGCTGAAAAAAGATCGGGGGTATCATCCCATGATTCTACACGTGGGGCAATGTCGAAACCCATTTTTACATATTTATTAAATGTATATTCTGTATTAAGGCGTGCGTTGATTTTGTCCCAATAACCATAGTCATATTGTGAATTGTTACGGTAGTAACCCATACTCAGGTTATAAACCAGTTTGTCTGAACCACCGGAGATATTGAGTGAGTAATTTTGCACTAAAGCAGTTTTGTTGATTACTTCGTCCCACCAGTCTGTTCCTCCGGGATTGGTAGTAGCGCCTGTATCATTCCAAATAGAAGTTCCTCCGTCATTTGTGTATCGGGTATTGAATACTTCTTTATATTCGGCGGCATTAGCCATTTTGGGTTTTGACAGTGTTTGGAAACCTGCAGATGCATTAAAACTGATATTTGTTTTTCCTGCCATTCCTTTTTTGGTTGTGATTAGAATGACACCGTTAGAAGCACGTGTTCCGTAATTGGCAGCAGCCGAAGCGTCTTTTAAAACTTCCATAGATTCAATGTCATTACTGTTTAGGAAGTTGATGTTTGTACCTACCGGCATGCCATCTACTACATACAAAGGATCGGTTCCGTTTACTGTTGTTACACCACGGATTAGAACTTTTGGTTGTGCGCCCGGACCACCACCACTGGTTACTTGAACACCGTTGATTTTACCTTGCAAGGCGTCCATTGCATTACCGGTTACAGTTTCGGTAATTTCTTTTCCTTTTACGGTAGATATAGAACTGGTCAGGTCACTTTTTTTCACGGCTCCATAACCAATAACCACTACTTCGTCCAGTAATTCACTGGCATCTTTCAGCACTACATTGATAACGGTTTGTCCGTTTACCTTTATTTCTTGAGTCTCATATCCTATGCTGGAGAACACAAGTACGGCATCCTTGGCAACATCGTTTAGTGAATAATCACCATCAATACTTGTAATAGTACCTGTACCTGTACCTTTAACTTGCACTGTTGCACCAATCATCGGTTCTTTATCTGAAGCCGAGGTTACTACACCTTTTACAGTGATGGTCTGCGCATAGCTACATAGACTTGTCAGCGCAAGACACAATAATAATATTTGCTTTTTCATATCTTAAATCTAATGTTACTTGTTAATTGGCCGGAATGAGTTTAGCTCTTTCCAAATGAGCGTCGAATATAAGTTTATAATTCACTGTGACGTTCACTTTTGGTATTGCCCAATTGACAAATAAATGATCGGGTTTGGTCCATGCCGGATTGGTATATTTGGCTTCTTTACCATAATATCCGAAGATCTCCGGTTCGTCTGAGTTGTCTACACGCCACGTGCAATAATTCCACCATCCGTCAGAGTGCCAGTTATGAATAACGAAATTCATTTTAGTACCTGCCTCCAGGAATAGGGGGGTATCCAAATAGAATAGGTGAGGATTGGTCTTATCTTGAGTGAAACGCAGGACTTCAGTTGGGCTACTGGTCATATATCCGAAATAGAATTCCTGTAACCACGAACCACCGTCACCCCATGTGTCAAGGCTGATAGAACCGTATGTGTGAGGTATGGGGTCTACAGCATCGGCAATTGAGTAAGTTTTCAGATTGTATGTACTGTTCTTCACATCAATATTAATTTCATAATAAACATTGGCTTGGTCAAGTACGATTGGCATTGCTGTTTCGGGATCGTCTGTCAGTTTGGTGTTATCCTCTGCATCAAGCCCGAAACAAATAGGAGTGAAGTCACTCTTTTGTGGTAAGAAGAATATTTTAGTTCCGGCTTTTTGACAGTAATAATTTGCTTTATACTGATATTCACCTGTATGTTCAATTACCATCGGTACCCCGAATATATCACTATTCAGTTCTTCGGCAGTTGCCACATCTGCCAGATACATTTTGGGAAAATCCGGCATTTCTGA
>ENA-ORLL01000220-ORLL01000220.1-human-gut-metagenome-genome-assembly--contig:-NODE-220-length-13773-cov-4.89051_pt1 | contig 13773 bp, 8 predicted proteins | sample MGYA00243070_ERZ508830 | MGnify/ENA primary metagenome ERZ508830 (study PRJEB26277, sample SAMN04329787) | human gut metagenome | biome: human-associated habitat | host: Homo sapiens | place: USA...
TTTGATGAAATAAGTACTCAGTTGATGCCGGAATTATTATGAAGCGTTTTTATTCTATATGTATCTTCTTGCTCCTCATTGGGGAGACGTTTACAGGTATGGCTGCCGAATGGCAATGGTCGGTACGGATTCCTTCGATGATTTCGCAGGAAACCGAAGCGCATCCGCAGGCTTTTCTCTGGATACCTGCCGGTTGCAAACGGGTGAAAGCCGTAGCGGTAGGCCAGCATAATATGTGTGAAGAAACTTTGTTTGAAAATCCGGTATTCCGCAGACGGATGCAGGAAGCGGGCATCGCATTGGTGTGGATTACGCCCATACTCGATTTTCCGTGGAATGTGAATACGGGATGTAACGATGCGCTACTCACCGCATTGGACAGTCTGGCGGAGACGAGCGGCTACGATGAGCTGAAAGTTGTCCCGATTGTTCCTGTGGGGCATTCGGCAATGGCTACTTTCCCGTGGAACTTCGCCGCATGGAATCCGGAACGTGCCTTGGCAGTAATTTCCTATCACGGTGACGCTCCGCGCACCAACCTGACAGGCTACGGCGGGGCTAACCTGGAGTGGGGGCGCACGCGCAACATCGACGGTATTCCCGGTTTGATGGTCGAAGGAGAATACGAATGGTGGGAAGCGCGTGTCAATCCGGCTTTGGCTTTTCGTATGATGTATCCTGAGAGTTGCATTTCTTTTCTTTGCGATACCGGTCGGGGGCATTTCGATGTGGCAGACCGTACAGCCGATTATATCGGTCTTTTTCTGAAGAAAGCCGTAGAGTACAGGATTCCCGCTGATACGGATTGGAACAAACCGGTTGCCTTGAAGAAACTGAATCCCCGCGACGGCTGGCTTGCCGAACGTTGGCGTACGGGTACAAAAGAGCCGCAGGGAGAAGTACGTACGGCACGCCTCGCGAAGCAACCCCGCCGTGCAAAACCTGCTCCTTATTTGCAATATAAAGGCGACCGCCATGACGCTTTCTGGTACTTCGACCGTGAGATGGCGGAGCTGACCGAGGAGTGTTATCGTCAGGAGCATGACTTGCTGCCGCAGTATGTCAGTTTTATGCAGGAAGGAGAGCTTGTTCCATATACTCCGCAATCTCATGTTACGCTTTCTGCCCGTTTCTTACCTGAAGCCGACGGAGTAACGTTTCATTTGAAAGCGGTGTATACCGATAGCCTGCGTGCTTCCTTGACAGACGGGCATTCGGCTGCCGTGCCGCGGATTGAACGTATTTGCGGTCCGGTGAAACAGGTTAATGATACGACTTTTGTTCTTGACTTCTACCGTATGGGTACGACCAATAAAAAGCGGACTCCGAGTATCACGCTGGTGGCAAGTGCCGGCGGAGACCGGCAATATAAGGAGTGTGTACAGGAACTCAGCTTTAATATTCCTTACCCTCTTACCGAGGGGCGGAGACAATGTATTCTTTTTCCCGGTATCGGGGATGTAAAAGCCGGAACGGAATCCGTTACGCTCGATGCGACATCCGATTGCGGGCTGCCCGTGTACTATTATGTAAAGGAAGGTCCTGCGGAAATCAGGGGGAATAAGGTGATATTTACCAAAATACCGCCTCGCAGCAGGTATCCGCTGAAAGTGACGGTGGTAGCCTGGCAGTACGGTATCTCCGGAAAAGTACAGACCGCAGAACCTGTAGAGCGTACGTTCTTTATCGTGGAATAATCTTTTTCGGATATGGATTAAGCGTCCTGAGCTTTTTATCCGTATTTCTGCATAATGAAAGAGAGGGTGCATAATAAATACCTTTAAAGTGAAATATAAAAATATGTTTGTGGCAATGAATATAAAGAAAACAGGATTTCTGTTAGGTGCGTTTGCATACGCCGCCGTTTTGTTTGCGGATAATACCCGGGAGTTGAAACTAAGCTCTCCGGACGGGGTGCAGCAAGTTGGATTCTATCAGAGGCAGACAGCTCCTGCCGTCAACGGCTTGTTCTATCGCGTCTCTTTCAAGGGACAGCCCGTTATAGAGGAATCGCGTGCCGGTCTGGAACTGGATAACCGCATCTGGGAAATGGCATTGGGGCAGCGCAAGCTTATACAGCCTGCCTGCTGGATGGATAATCTGGAAGTCGATTCCGTGACTTATGCACCGACAGTGGATAATACATGGAAACCTCTTTACGGTGAACGCAGCAAAGTACGCGACCGTTATAATGCGGCAACACTTCATCTTTCCAAGAAAGACGGCTCTTTCTATCGTCTTGACATAGAGGTGCGTGCTTACGATGAAGGTATTGCTTTCCGCTATTTCTTCCCCGAACACCCTCGTGCCACCTTCCATAAGGTAGTGGGGGATTTGACGGAATATACCTTGCCTGTCGGTACGAAAGCCTGGTCGGAACAGTGGGCGCAGGCTTTCTTTGAGCATTTGGATGTCAACGAACTGAAACGTCCCGTAGAACGCGCCCTGACACTGGAACTGCCCAGTGGTCTGTGGACTGCATTGCTAGATGCCGATGTGGACGATTGGTGTCTTACCAAGTATCAGGCTTCGGCGGAGAAAAAGAATACGTTGACTTCCGTAATGTACAGTCCGGTAGATGTGGTGACCAATTATGCCTCTCCGTGGAAAGTGATAATGACTGCGGAGAAACCGGGAGAGTTGCTGGAACATAACGATATAATTCAAAATCTGAATCCGCCTTGCGAGATAGCCGATGCCGCCGAATGGGTGAGACCGGGTACTATCATGCGTGAAACAACCATCAGCACTGAAGGGGCTATTGCCACAATCGACTTCTGTGCCGAACATAACATTCCGTATATGCTTTTCGACTGGTTGTGGTATCTGCCTTGTACTTCGCACGACGGAGACGCTACCAAAGTGGTAGACAAATTGGACATGCCGCGTGTGGTAGCTTACGGAAAGGAAAAGGGAGTTGGCATTTGGGTGTACGTCAACCAGCAAGCCTTGATGAAGCAGGCGCGTGAACTCTTCCCGATACTTCGGGAATGGGGCATTGTGGGTGTGAAGTCCGGCTTTGTGCAGTATGCCAGCCATCGTTGGGCTACGTGGTTGCACGACTTGGTTCGCCTGGCTGCCGAGAATCATTTGATGATGAATATCCACGATGAGTATCGACCTTCGGGTTTCAGCCGTACTTATCCCAATCTGCTTACTCAGGAAGGTATTTGCGGGAATGAGGAGTTTCCGGATGCTACGCACAATGTGACGTTGCCTTTTACACGTATGATAAACGGTGCGGCGGATTATACGATTTGTTATTTCGACAAGCGCCTGAAAACAACGCATGCGCATCAGTTAGCGGCATCATTGGTATTTTACAGTCCGCTGCAAACAATCTTTTGGTATGATAAGCCCTCTTTCTATCATGGCGAACCGGAAGTGGAGTGGTTTGAGAAGCTGCAAACGGTCTTTGATGATACGAAAGTATTGGACGGAACGCCGGGCAAGAACATTACAATGGCACGGCGGAAAGGACAGGAGTGGTTCTTGGCGGCTATGACGAATAACGACGGCTCGAAAGAGAATGTACAGCTCTCTTTTCTTGATAAGGACAAAACCTATCTTGCATATATCTATACTGATGGTGGAAAGGAAGTAAAGACCCGTACGCAGGTGAAGTGCTCATATCTGCTGGTGGAGGCTTCCAGAACAATGAAGTTCGACTTAAAACCGAGTGGTGGAACTGCCGTTCGTTTTGTGCCTGTAAGTAAGGATGAAGCGAAGAAGTACAGGAAGTATAGGGGAGAAGTATTATAAAAATACGGTTGCCGTTGAGTAATCGGCACGGTCGGTTCGTATTAGCAGATGAATGTTTTTAATGAATCAAGGTACGATAATACAAGGTAATTGAAGTTTTGTTTTCGGGATATTTATTAGTTATAAGATGAAAAGATTAGCACTGGTTATTGGTATGTTGTATACCGTTTGTTTGCTGACGGAAGCGCAATATGTGTCCGAAGTGTGGGTGGCGGATCAGGGCTACGGAACTTACAGGAATCCGGTGTTGCACGCCGATTATTCCGACCCTGACGTTTGTGCGGTCGGTGACGATTTCTATATGACCGCTTCCAGTTTCGGCTGTACGCCGGGGCTGCCTGTTCTCCATTCCAAAGATTTGGTGAATTGGCGTATCGTCAATTATGCCTTGAAGGAACTGGAGCCGAAAGAATTTTATAATTCCGCCCGCCACGGTAAAGGGGTATGGGCTCCGTCCATACGCTACCATAAAGGGGAGTTTTACATCTATTGGGGCGACCCGGATTTCGGTATCTTCATGGTAAAGACAAAAGACCCCGCCGGTGAATGGGAGAAACCCGTACTTGTGAAAGCCGGTAAAGGAATGATAGACCCTGCACCGCTGTGGGATGAGGACGGACATGTGTATCTGGTACATGCCTGGGCCGGCAGCCGTTCAAAGATGAACAGTATTGTGGTGGTATGCGAAATGAATGCGGAAGGCACGCGGGTTATCAGCAATCCGGTACTTGTGTATGACGGAAACGATGGAGTGAACCATACGGTAGAAGGACCGAAGTTCTATAAGCGCAACGGCTATTATTATATTTTCGCCCCTGCGGGTGGTGTGGCTACGGGCTGGCAGTTGGTGTTGCGCTCTCGCAGCGTGTACGGCCCGTACGACCCGAAAATTGTAATGGCGCAGGGTAAGACGGATATTAACGGACCTCATCAGGGGGCATGGATCGATACGAATACGGGAGAATCGTGGTTTGTACATTTTCAGGATAAGGCGATGTACGGACGTGTGATTCATCTGAATCCGATGACCTGGGTGAATGACTGGCCGGTAATCGGTGTGGACAAAGACGGTGACGGTTGCGGTGAACCGGTCACTATCTATCGCAAACCGGATGTGGGCGGGACTTATTCCATAGAGACTCCTGTGGAAAGTGATGAATTCAATGCTCGCCAGTTGGGGTTGCAATGGGAATGGCATGCCAATTATCAGGATACGTTCGGCTTTTCTTCGGATTTGGGTTTTGTTCGTATCTACGGACATGTACTTTCGGAGAATTTCGTAAACTTCTGGGAAGTGCCTAATCTGTTGTTGCAGAAGTTTCCGGCAGAAAAATTCACGGCCACTGCCAAACTGAAAGTATCTGCCAAAATGGACGGACAGCAATCGGGACTGATTGTAATGGGCTGGGATTACAGTTATATAGGTGTGGAAAAGGTCGGCGAACGGTTTATACTGAAACAGGCCGTTTGTAAAGATGCCGAGCAGAATACGCCGGAGACGGCTGTCCGTCTGGCGGAAATTCCGGCAAGCCGGATTTATGAAGCCGGTCTGTATCCCAATTGTGAAAGGGAAATCTATCTGCGGGTAAAAGTGGAGAAAGGCGGTATCTGCCGTTTTTCTTACAGTTTGGACGGCAAGAAGTATATGTCTGCCGGAACTCCTTTTACAGCCCGTCAGGGAAAATGGATAGGAGCTAAGGTAGGATTGTTCAGTACGGCTCCTTACGGTAAAGAACGCGGTTGGGTGGACGCCGACTGGTTCCATGTTGAGAAATAATAGAATAAAATCGGATATGAAGACAAAAGCTCTGTTGGCAGCTTTGGGTATATGCCTGTTAGCTGCCTGTACTACTACGGAAAATAAGTTTCGCGTTGACGAGGCGTTGGACTATTGTAATCGCCAGGTAGAGCGTACCTTAAATCGATTGCATGATGCAAATGGTGCGGTGGACTATACCATGATGCCCCGCAATATACTGAATGGTCAAAGCGATTGGAACTGCCGTAAGGCAACGAAAGAGGAATGGTGTGCCGGTTTTTGGCCCGGTGTGCTGTGGTATGATTACGAATATAGCGGTGACTAGCGGATAAAAGAGGAAGCGGAGAAGTTTACCGCCTCTTTGGAGTTCCTTTCCAAAACACCCGCATTCGACCATGATTTAGGCTTCCTTATCTTTTGCAGTTACGGCAACGGTTATCGTCTGACACAAAATCCGGCTTACAAACAGGTGATTCTGGATACGGCGGATACATTGGCTACATTGTTCAAACCGCAAGTGGGTACAATGCTGTCTTGGCCTCGCAATGTAGAATTGTTTGGCGGGCACAACACAATCATGGATAATATGATAAATCTGGAAATGCTGTTTTGGGCGGCAAAGAACGGGGGAAACCCTTATCTGGCGGACATTGCCATTTCGCATGCCGATAAGACGATGAAGTATCATTTCCGGCCTGATTATACCTCTTATCATGTAGCCGTTTACGATACGCTGACCGGTGATTTCGTCAAAGGGGTTACACATCAGGGATATGCCGACAGTAGCATGTGGGCACGCGGTCAGGCATGGGCTATCTATGGATATACGGTAGTTTATCGTGAAACCAAAGATTGTAGTTACTTGGATTTTGTGCAGAAAGTAACGGATGTATATTTGGAAAAACTTCCGGAAGACTATGTTCCTTATTGGGATTTCAACGATCCCGCAATACCCGATGCTCCCCGTGATGCTTCGGCTGCCTGCGTAGTGGCTTCCGCATTGCTGGAACTTTCCACTTATCTGCCCGGTGACGAAGGGGAGCGGTATAAGGATGCGGCGATGAAAATGCTGAAGAGTCTGAGTACGGAAAATTATCAATGCGGTGAGGCAAGCCCGGCATTTCTGCTTCACTCTACAGGACATTGGCCGGCGAAGTCGGAAGTAGATGCTTCCATTATCTATGCGGATTATTATTATATAGAAGCGTTGTTACGGTTGAAGAGATTGCAGGAAGGGAAACCGGTTATAGGCTGATGTACAAACTTGCTGTCCGGTATGATGCAAATGGAGAAATACACTTGATGATTTCTTTCAGGCACGGATTTCACGGAAAAAGAATAAAGAAAATCTGTGAAGTCCGTGTCTTCCGTGTAGTTCCGTGCTTAATAAAGATACAAATAATAAGCGAATTTTAGTTTTGCCACACATTTTTTTCTATGTTTAAGATGGGTGTATGATGCTCTATACCGGTAAATTGAAAATTATAGAGCATGTATTTATAAAGATAAGTATACTTTTTTTGACTTAAAACCCGGTTGGGTTTTGATTTGTTGTTTTTATCTTTGCAGCATACAAACCTGAATAAATAATAGATATCATGAAAAAACGAATTGTTACCGGATTATTTACTGCCCTGGCTGTGATGGCAAACGCGCAGTCTTTTACCGAATGGCAGAATCCGGAAGTGAATGCTGTGAACCGTGCCCCGATGCACACCAATTATTTTGCTTACGAATCGGAAGGCGTGGCACAGACGGGAGTTAAAGAGTACTCTTCCCGTTTTATGACCTTAAACGGTACTTGGAAATTCTTTTGGGTGAAGGATGCAGACGCCCGCCCCGTTGATTTCTGGAAGCCGGGGTTCAATGATAAAGGCTGGAGCGATATGCCTGTTACCGGCGTATGGGAGCTGAATGGCTTTGGAGATCCTATTTACGTGAACGTAGGTTATGCCTGGCGCAATCAGTTCAAGAATAATCCGCCGCAAGTGCCTGTTGTGGACAATCATGTCGGTTCATACCGCCGGGAGATTGTAGTGCCTGCTACCTGGAAAGGTAAGGACATTATAGCTCATTTCGGTTCGGTGACTTCCAATATGTACCTGTGGGTGAACGGCAAGTATGTAGGTTACAGCGAGGATAGCAAACTGGAGGCAGAATTCGACCTCACCTCTTACCTGAAACCGGGACAGAAGAACCTGATAGCTTTTCAGGTGTTCCGCTGGTGCGACGGCACATATCTTGAAGATCAGGATTTCTTCCGTTATAGCGGAGTGGGACGCGACTGCTATCTGTATGCCCGTGATAAGAAACGTATCGAGGATGTCCGTGTCATTCCGGATTTGGATGCTGACTACAAAAATGGTTCTTTGCGTGTGGAAGTCAGTCTGAAAGGTAACGGTAATACCGCCTTGGAGCTATTGGATGCCGAAGGCAAGCAGGTGGCAACGGCAACTGTACGCGGTAACGGGGTTGCTGTGATGAACCTTGACAATCCGCACAAATGGACAGCTGAAACTCCGTATCTTTATACATTACGTGCAGCTTTGCAAGGCAGTGGCGAGGTTATTCCCATAAAAGTGGGTTTCCGTAAAATAGAACTGAAGAATGCGCAGGTATTGGTAAACGGCAAGCCCGTCCTGTTCAAGGGAGCCAACCGTCACGAAATGGATCCTGATTACGGTTATGTCGTTTCCCGTGAGCGTATGATTCAGGATATTCAGCTTATGAAGCAGTTCAATCTGAATGCGGTGCGTACCTGCCACTATCCCGATAATAATCTGTGGTATGATTTGTGCGACCAATACGGTATTTATGTGGTAGCGGAAGCCAATATCGAGTCTCACGGAATGGGGTATGGAGAATCCACTCTTGCCAAACGTGCCGATTACAAGAAAGCTCATAAGGAGCGTAATCAGCGTAATGTACAGCGCAGTTTCAACCATCCGAGCATCATTTTCTGGTCATTGGGTAATGAAGCCGGTTATGGGTCTAACTTTGAAGCGGCTTATGACTGGGTGAAAGCGGAAGACCCGAGCCGTGCCGTGCAATACGAACAGGCCGGAAAGACAGGAAAGACCGATATATTCTGTCCGATGTATTATGGATATAACGATTGTCTGAAATATTGTGAGGATGATTCTATGAACAGACCTCTCATTCAGTGTGAGTATGCGCATGCCATGGGTAATTCGGAAGGCGGCTTCAAAGAATATTGGGATATGATTCGCAAATATCCCAAATATCAGGGTGGCTTCATTTGGGATTTTGTAGACCAGTCCGTACGTTGGACCGGTAAGAACGGTAAGATGATTTATGCCTATGGCGGTGACTTCAACCGCTTTGATGCCAGCGATGTCAATTTCTGTAATAACGGGCTTGTCAGTCCCGACCGCGTACCCAATCCCCATATGTACGAGGTAGGACGTATCTATCAGAATATCTGGACAACTCCGGCCGATTTGCAGCGTGGAGAAATTAATGTATTCAACGAAAACTTCTTCCGTGACCTTTCGGGCTGTTATCTGGAGTGGGAAATGCTGAAAGACGGCAAGGTGATGCGCAGCGGTCGTGTGGATGACCTGAATGTAGCTCCGCAGCAGACTGCTAAAGTCAAACTGGATTTGGGAACTGTCTGCCAGTGTGCCGAGTGGTTGCTTAACGTGTCTTATAAATTGAAGGAACGTGAAGGTCTGCTTCCGGCAGGGCATATTGTCGCTAAAGACCAATTGACGCTGAATGCCTATCAGGCTCCTGCAATGGATTTGAAGAACACGGAATTGAGCAACGTGGAAGTGCCCGCTCCCGTGATACAGGAGAATGACTGCAACTATCTTATAGTCTCCGGTGAGGCTTTCCGCATGGAGTTCAACAAGCATACCGGTTACCTGACCAAATACGAAGTGAACGGTCTGGATATGATTAAGGAAGGTGAAGCGCTTACGCCCAACTTCTGGCGTGCTCCTACCGACAATGATTTCGGCGCTAACCTGCAACGTAAATATGCTGTCTGGAAGAATCCGGAGATAAAACTGACTTCTTTCAGTCAGCACACCGAGAACGGACAAGTGATTGTGGACGCGGCTTATAAACTGCCGGAAGCATCGGCGGAGTTTAGTCTGACATATGTTATCAACAACTGTGGAACTCTATAGATCACTCATAAGATAGATGACGATAAGAATGCCTACATAGCCAACCTCGTCGGTTTCGGCATGCAGATGCCTATGCCCCGCAGCTTTGAAACTGTAGAATACTACGGCCGCGGTCCGGTGGAGAACTATGCAGACCGTAACCATTGTACCGACCTCGGTATCTATCGCCAGAGCGTATCGGAGCAGTTCTATCCGTATATCCGTCCGCAGGAGAATGGCACAAAGACGGATATCCGTTGGTGGAAGATGCTGGATGCAGCCGGTAACGGTATAGAGGCAGTTGCTGCCGCTCCGTTCTCCGCATCGGCTTTACACTATACGATTGAATCTTTGGATGAAGGCTGGAGCAAGCGCCAGGGACACTCTCAGGAGGTGGAAGAGGCGGATTTGACAAACTTCTGCATTGATAAGGTTCAAGCCGGTTTGGGATGCGAGGATAGTTGGGGACGCATAGCCCGTCCTGAGTATCAGGTGCCTTATGCAGATTATGAATTTACGTTTATCCTGACTCCGGTACGTCATAACATCGGAATACAATGAGGAAACCGGCCGGAAGTAAACGTTTTCCGTAGAGGTACGTTGTATTCAGCCGGACTCTTCTGATATGCAAGGCATCGGACTGCCATTCCAAAGTCGGTTATGAGGCTTTCGGGGGAGTCCGGTGCTTTGTTCCGTTTACACCTTAGGAGCGATTTATTTTGCTCCGTCCAGATATCCTTTTTTGAACATATTGACAAAGAGAAAGAAAAGGGAAAGTAGTAACGGGCCGAATATGACCCCCATAAATCCAAAAAGAGAGAGGCCGATAACCACTCCGAAGACAGTGACGAGCGGATGAATATCGGCCATTTTCTTTTGAATGACGAAACGTATCAGATTATCGAGTTGCGAGATGACAAGGGAACCGAATATGACCAGTCCGATTGCTTGGAACCAGTTGCCGATAAGTGCCATGTATATGGCTATGGGAATCCATACCAATGCCGTACCTGCCATGGGTATGATACTGGCGCAACCTGTAAGAAAGCCTGAAAACAGAATATTGGGAGCATCGTATATCCAATAGACGAGCCTGGCTACTCCGCCTTGTATTACGGAAAGCAAAGGTATGCCGATGGCATTGGAACGGACAATCATATTGATTTCGTGTACTATCTCCTGTGTGTTGGTTTCATTGAAAGGAAGAAGTTCGTTGACATATTGCTCCATTTTCTTTCCGCCTATCAGCATGAAGTAGAGGACAAATACCAGTACAAACATGTTGACGATGAAGCTGCTGATACCTCCCATTAATGTCTGTCCGATGCGTGGAAGGGATGAAATGAAGAATGAAAGGCTGTTTCCGCTTAGTACATTGTATCCGGTTCTGGCCTTGATAATGGAGGCGGCTTCTTCAAAAGGTGCAATGACTGCCTGCGGATCAAGGTTGATGTTCTGCAGGTTTACTACCGCCAGCCATACTACCAATGCCAGAGGAACGAGAAAGCATAAAATGGCTTCTGCCGTAATGACGGTGGCAGCTATGCTCCGTTTTATCTTTCGCTTTTCGGACAGATAAATCATCTGGCGCCTGACCAGTATATAGATGGTCAATGCACCCAACAGACCGCCTAAGAAGGGAGTGATTTGCCTGGCGAGGATAATCCCCAACCCGATAATGATGGTAATCAATGAATATTTCCAGTATTGCTCTTTTGTACTCATAGAATATGTTGTTTCTTTGAAAAAGAAACATTATAAGAGCCGGAAATGTTTTTGAGGAATATGCGGAGATTGAATTTTATCCTTCATCCAGCCAGCCTTTTCCCTGGCGTACGATTTCTGCCTCGCCACCGGTGCAGTCCACCACTGTGGAACCCTCTATGCCACCTATTCCACCGTCGATAACCAGGTCGACGATATTGCCGAACTTCTCATCAATCAGTTCGGGGTCGGTGCAGTATTCAATGTCTTCGTTTTCGTTATGGGGGAGTGTGGCGGTCATGATAGGGGCATCCAGCAGGCGTGCCAGTTCCTGTATTACCGGATGGTCGGGCATACGGATTCCTACTTCTTTCCGGTTGCGGAATATCTTCGGCAGACGGACTGTGCCGTTTAAGATAAAGGTGAAAGCACCCGGAAGGTTGCGCTTCATTAATTTAAACGTGTTGTTGTCGAACTTGGCATATTCGCTGATACTGCTCAGGTCGTAGCAGATGATGGAAAGGTTGTTCTTCTTGGGGTCGGTATTTTTGAGCTGGCAGATACGTTCTATCGCACGTTCCTTCAGTCCGTGGCAGCCGATGGCATACATGGTGTCGGTGGGGTAGATGATGATGCCCCCGTCGTTCAGAATGTCGATTACTTGTTGCAAATCTGCCGGGTTGTTGTTCTTTTCATAAAGTTTCAGAAGCATGATATTGTTGGACTTGGTTTAAAAGTATATCACAAAAGTAATAATAAGTTTCTTGAAATCAAATGTATAAGGATGGATTTTATTTTGAGGAGCGCTTTTTGCGGAGTTCTTCCGCCAATCGCCATTGCAAGGCTGCTTCAACCTCTTTTCCGGTTTGCATCAAAGCGTCCCCGAAGAGTTCGTGAGCCCCGGCATGTTCGGGCTTTAGGGTGGTGGCTTTGTCCAGGTCGGCTATGGCACCTTCAATGTTTCCGAGTTTAAGCCGCAACTTCCCACGGTTGTACACGGTTTTGAATTCGGCGGGGCGCAAGCGTACGGCACGGTTCAGGCATTCTTCGGCTTCCTGGTATTGGTTTTCGTTGAAGAGGGTGACGCCTTTTCGCACCCAGGCATCTGTGTATTCGGGATAAAGTTCAAGGGCTTTGTCATAATTGGCAAGGGCGGCACGGGCGTCGCGGGCTTGGGTGATGCACTCGTTCCCCATGGCATAATATTCGCGGGCATAGTCTTGCAGGCGCTTCCGCTGTTTTTCCATGTCTTGTTTCAGGCAGGCGTTGTCTGCTTTCAGCCGGTTGATGATATTCAGCTTTTTGCGGATAAGACGTTGCACTACGGGTTTCTCGATGTCATAACGGGAATGGATGGCCTTGAAGAATTCATTGAGGAAGGTCTCGAAGTCTCCCTGGTCGAAGGCTTTGGCTGCCGCTACATATTGCACATCTGCCTGTGCCTGCTTCAAGGCACGGTCAATGGCCTGGCGGTTGTTGAAGCGTTGGGCGAATCCTACAATTTCGGGACGTACGAATACATCGGCGCGGCTGACGGGCTTTTTCAGCTGTATCCCTTCCAGCGATGTGCACCGGCTGAGTGCCACGTATGCTTGTCCACCGGCAAATACGCCACCGGTGAAGTCGATGACTACCCGGCTGAAAGTCAGTCCCTGGCTTTTATGGACAGTGATGGCCCATGCCAGTCGTACAGGATATTGGGTGAAAGTTCCTAACTCTTCTTCCTCAATCTGTATTTTTTCTTCATTGTATTTGTAGCGGATATTCCGCCAGGACTCCCGTTTCACATCACATTCCTTGCCGTCGTCGGTAATGATGTAGAGTGTTTCTTCAATAGGGTCGAAGCCGCTGACAATGCCGATTGTACCGTTTACCCACCGGCGGTCGAAATCGTTTTTAATGAAAATGATTTGAGCGCCCGGTTTGAGTACCAGCTCCTGAGAGGTGGGAAGGCTGCTTTCGGGAAAGTCGCCCATGATTTCACCATGAAACGTAACGGGGTCTCCCGGAAGCTCGGCAAGTTTTTTGTCATTGATATAATCCACATTATCGCGGCGGGTGGCGAGGGTGATGTATATATCGGCTTCGGACTGTTCTATCTGTGTACCGTAGCGGGTATTGAGCAGTTGCAGGTCGGCAGCGCCTACTGTATTGCTCCGTATATGGTCCAGTACGTTGACAAATACCTTGTCGGTCTGGCGGTAGACGGTTTGCAGTTCAATGGACACGAGGTCTATCTGTCCGAATACTCTTGCAGAGAAGAAATAAGGGGTAGGATAGAAACGGTTCAGTATGTCCCGTTCGTCCCCTTTCACTACGGGTTCCAACTGGAATACATCGCCCACCAGCAGGATTTGTTTTCCGCCGAAAGGCTCCCTGAGGTTGCGTGAGTAAACCCGCAAAATACGGTCGACG
>ENA-ORLL01000232-ORLL01000232.1-human-gut-metagenome-genome-assembly--contig:-NODE-232-length-13385-cov-5.62686_pt1 | contig 13385 bp, 9 predicted proteins | sample MGYA00243070_ERZ508830 | MGnify/ENA primary metagenome ERZ508830 (study PRJEB26277, sample SAMN04329787) | human gut metagenome | biome: human-associated habitat | host: Homo sapiens | place: USA...
ATTACCAGATCGCAGATGATCGAGGCTACCCATACGACGGCCGTAATGACGTGGGCTTGTATGTAATAAGTTCCGCCTACGGGGATAAAGCCGTAGAAAACCAGTACGAGCAAGTCACCCCAGCCTTTGTAGGAGAGTAGGGTGGTGTATAGGAAAGCGAATATTACGCAGAGCAATCCCAGCAGTATCAGTTCCCAACCGCCGTGAGGCAATTGTCCCCAGCACTGCTGCAAGAGTGTGCAACCTATGAGGCAGGAGAATATGAGCATACCTGCTATCCCTCGTTTCATGGCTGTGGGAGTAATCCAGCCTTGTGCGCAGGCACGTTCGGGGCCGAGGCGGTCTGCACGGTCACTGCCTTTCAGGTAATCGTAAAGGTCGTTGATAAAATTGGCGGCAATCTGCATGCCGCAGGCAAACAGCGCACATAGCAGCGCCGGTATGATGTTGAATGCTTCATCGGCAAATGCCAGGGCAGAACCTGTCAATACGGGAATAACGGCTCCCGTCAGTGTCTTGGGACGGGCGGCAAGTATCCATGCGTGGAACGAGTTGGTAGCTATTGCTTTCATGTCGTACTTTTAGAAAGTTATACTACAAAGATAGCGAAAGGATTTGTTATCTTTGCACTGCTATTCGGGTAAAATTATTCATTGCGTCAAACAATAAAGATAAATCTATGGCTCAGGCACTGTTTTATAGAGGGTTCGGGAGACTGCTGTTTTTTTCTTTTCCGGTATTGCTGTTCTTTTCATCGTGCCGGTCTGCGCGTAATTTTACCTCGCCTCTTCCCGGTGAGTATTCTGTCCGGATATCCGGATTTCCGGCATCCGGATATAAGAATGTGAAGCGCGTCAGGCAGTATGAGTTTGCACACCGTGATGTTTCTGCCGCATTCGACGGTTGCAGGCTGGCTTTTGTCTCGGATTTGCACTACCGTAGTTTGCTGAAAGAGAAAGGGCTGAAGGACATCACCCGCCTGTTGAATGATTTGCAGGTCGATGCCCTGCTGATAGGCGGCGACCTGCATGAGGGCTGCGAGTATGTTCCGGCTGTGATTGCGGCATTGGGAGCTGTGAAAACGCCTTTGGGCACTTATGCCGTTCTTGGAAACAATGATTATGAGGCTTGTTACGATGATATTCTAAAGGAAATGGAGCGTCAGGGCATTCGCTTGCTGGAGCATAAAGCGGATACCTTGAAGCGGAATGGTGAGCGGATTGTGATAGCCGGGGTGCGCAATCCTTTCAATCTTGAACGGAACGGGCAGTCGCCCACGCTTTCCCTCTCTCCCGATGACTTCGTCATATTGCTGACGCATACTCCCGATTATGCCGAAGATGTTCCCATAACCAATGCCGACCTTGTGCTTGCAGGACATACGCACGGCGGGCAGGTAACGCTGTTTGGGCTGTATGCTCCTGTAGTTCCTTCTCGTTACGGGCAGCGTTTCCTGAAAGGGATAAGGACCAATTCCGAGAGGCAACCTGTCATCATAACAAACGGTATCGGAACTTCCAGTAAGAATCTGCGGTTGTTTGCACCAAGTGAGGTGGTAGTCCTGACACTGAGAAAGTTATAAGCGTATTTATATTTGTGCCAAGCTTGTGGCACAACCGTGCCTATTAAATGGCACAACTGTGCCACCCTAAAAACACAATTATGCTGTCAGGGTGGAATAGCTGGAGGATGTCTCTTGCGTCATCATTCTGATATTACAAACAGATGATGGTGCTGCTGAAAACGTAAAATGGGTATATCCTGCGTTTTATAAGTAAGGATTTACTTCTACATCTTGAGGCTTTTCTTCTACGGTGTCGTCAACCGAAATTCCCATGTCAATTCTGCCGCTGGCGCTGGTTTTTATATTCAGTTTATACCATTTTGCCGCTTCAAGCTGAATGGTTTGCGTTGCTGTACGCACATTGCCTTTATATGTACCGGAAACGGTGCATTTCAGATTAGGATTTTTACTGTCGATGTTAAAAAACGCTGCATCGTATGTACTGTTGCATTTGCCGTTACTGTCGAAGGTGATGATCCGTGAAGGTTCCGCCTCTGTAGAAACCTCAACGGTATAACCATTGAAGACCTGTGCAAAGACTTCGTCATAGGCAATACTTACTTTGGCATTGGCCATAGTACAGGTTACTTTGACGTTGCTTATCTCATTGGTTCTGACTTCAAAAGGAGCGCTTGTTCCGAAGTAACGTATTTGTCCCACTCCGTCATTAGCGGATTGTCCAACCTCTTCCGTGCAGCTTTCAGCCGTAACTGTGTAGCCGCTTCCTATGGGGAAGATGAAGGTGGTGTTCTTAAAGGTCAGAAAGTTGGTTGACTCTAATTTCACATTGCCGTTTTGAAGGACTTGTATGTTGTAGTCCTTCGCATCCGTTTCCGTAAGGTCTGTTACCGTGCGGGTGTTTACTTCGATTTCAGGAGCAGTGGAGTTTTCCAGAGTGAGATTAATCTGTCCGCATTCTTGTACCGGTTCATCATTATTGGTGCAGGCTGCTGCAATCAGCGCAATACCTGCTAAAGCTAAAAGTTTCTTCATTGTTATAATTGGGGTTTAATTATTCGTAATCATAGTTTAAGACAACATTATCTATTTTGAGAATACTACCTACGACACGGTCTTCTCCAAAGGGAGAACTACCGTAACCACCGTTTTCTCTATGCATATTGGAGATAGTGGTATCGTAACCGGATTGAAAAAAGACAGTAATATATTTGGCCTTGCTTTGCATATGCTCTTTATTATATTCAAATTTGAGAGTCTGTGTGGTATACTCCTCTTGTCCGGATGAGTTGAATTCAATGGTACTTGCAATTTCTTTTTTATCCGCATTATATACTTTGGCATAAGCCAAGCACTTGTCGTTGATGACAGGGAAATATTTGTAGTCGAACGATATGCTTGTAGGACGGCTTTCCTGCTGTATGCCTAATGTGTATGTATCGGTGTTTTTATCAAATGTGCCTGTGAAAAGGTAACCTGCATATGCTGTTCCGTTATCCCGGGTATAAGTATATACTTCATCTCTGCTCCAAGTGCCACTGACTTTTTTGTTGTAGAATGCCAATGTTGAAATTTCTACAGCATTTGCGTCTTTGCTGCTGTCTGCTGTTGGAACAGTACCGGAACACCAGCGCCACCAGACTCCATAACCGACTCCTGTTCCCCAGCCTGTGGCACTTTCCCCACCTTTGGTCGTTCTTTCATTTCTCGTGTTCCAACCTGGAAGGTAATAACAGTATAATGGACGGCTCCAACTGCCGTTACCTCCATTTATCTCTTTTTTATTCCAGACTGATTCAAAATTGCCATTCTCCAATTGTTCTGCACTTTCCATTGTTACTTGCTGTGAATTAGTACAGATGATGCTTCCAAAGCGGGAACGGATGGTATATTGGTTGTTGGCAACGAGCCCCTTTATAACAGTCTTTCCATTATCATTTATAGCTTGTATCCAGTTAATCCCGTCCGCTGAAGCTTCGTACACGATATTGGCCAACACTTTTTCCGTCATTTCCGGTTTGGAGCTCATATTCGTTGCCGTCATAGGAGTAATATATATAAATGTACTCCATACATCTCCTTCCATTTGCTCCGGTAGTGTAAAAGAAGGCAAATCGGGATTGCAATTCAGTGTATAGCGATTAGCGACAAGCACGTCTTTTAGTTCCCAGGAGTTCGATTTTGCTTCATTTAAAGTATTCGTACCGGATAATGTTAATGTATAATCCTTGCCTGCCGGTACAAAAAAGTCAGCGTTATTAGGGATTTCTTGTATGCTTGTCCCTTCGGAAATCTCGATTTTGTAGGTGTCGTAGTGCTCAAGCAAATTATCGGCTATTGCAGGATGGACGATTGCGCAGGATAGCTTTACGGAAAGGCTCTTTGCTGTTTCCGTGGCTGTTGTAATCCGGAACTCTTCTGTTGCGGCATATAAATAAGGAGCGGTTCCCATGTTTTCCGTTCCATAAGATGCTTCTAACCTGTAAAAGCCTTCATCCAATACTAAAGACGTGAACTCTCCTGTTTGGTTGTACACCGCTTCTCCGGTCTGCGTATCGGTTATTTTGTATGTCAGTTCAGATGCTGTCGGTGCGGTAAAAGTGCTTGTGGCACGGGTGACAGTCTCTGCTGAGGTTTCTGCCGAAATATCCACATCTTTCAGCACGAGCCGTCCTTTGCCTTTGTACGAGGGTTGCAAAACGTCTTCCTGGCAGCTTGCAAACCCAAGAAACAGGCAGAGTATGAATATGTATCGCATTCCGTTTCTCATATCTTCTTATTCTTTTCAATAGTCATAATCCAAACTAAACTCATCTACGTGAAGTGTGCTTCCTCTGCCCCCTACGAAGTAGTCGCCATATTTACTTGCCGAGCATACGATGACAATGTAGGTAGGTACACGGTTAGTAACACGGTAGTCCAGGTTCAATTCGAACTTTTTGTATTCCGTTACTGTTGTTCCGCTGTACATTTCGGCATAGGCGATGATATGCTCGTCGTTTTTGTCAAACAGCTTTCTGTTGGTAGGGCGGGTGCGTATCTCTATCGGTTCCGTCCAATCGCCCAAAGCGATGTATATGGCACATGTATCGGGCTTTCCTTTGTAATTTTGGAAACGCGTATAGTCCTGGCTGCCTTCGGCTGGCAAGTCTGTAATAGGTGCGGTGGTATATTTGTAGTATCCTTTCAATTTTGTCGGGCGACCTGTAAATGGCTGGCCGAAGTTCAAAATACCGTTTGTACCGTCCACCTTGATGAATTTTCCCGTAAACAAGTTGCCGGCAGCAAATTTCACGATTACATTCTTTGATTCCAGCCTGGCTGCTTTGCCGCTTCCGGCAGCGGTGTCATCGGTGGGGTTGGAATTGCTCTGACTGGCTGTGGTATCGCCTTTATTGCCGGTATCCCAAATTGGCGTACTATTTTCATCCCAGGGGTTTGCCACTTTGCCATCCATGCTCCAATAATCGAAAGAAGCATTGGGCAGTTCTATTGCCGCTGTAGTGGTGAAGGTCTTTTCCGTACTTATGGAAGTTCCCGAATATGCACGGCAGACATAGGCGGTCGATGCTTTCAGGTGAGGAATGCGGGCCGAGAAACTGCCACCGGTCGTTATCATATAGGAAGCATCTACTTTCTGCCACTCTTCAGAGGTTGCCTCACGTATTTCGAAGCCGTTGTCTTCGCTTTCAAGCCCCTCTCCATACAGCCAGGCTACATTGACCCAACCGTCTGCCGATGTTATCTTGACAGCATCTGTTTCGAACACATTGAGTGTCCAGTCTTCCAGTATATCCCGGTAAGTGACGATTACGATTTGCGGTTGTCCGCCTGTAAAGTTCATTACCGTGGCGTTGCCGTCGTATCCGTGTATGGTGGAGCCGGTAGGTCCTAACTTTAGTTCTTTGATTTTAATTTTGGACAAATCCTGCTCTTGGCTTACATAGGCAATGGCTCTTCTCTCTTTTTCGTTTACATAGAAAATGGCCTCACCGATTTGGCCTTCTACAACAAAACGGCGGTCGATCGGCTGTTTGGCTATGATTTTCCACGGATAATCCTGGTAGAGGGACAGGATAACCGTTTGAGGATTTGTCAGGTCGAAAGTCGTGTCCGGACGTAAGATGCTTCTTGCACCTTCCGTCATTTCCACTTTCCTGATATATACTTTCTTCATATTTACGGTATCGGCAAGGGTCACTGTCACTGTACGGTTCTCCGTACTGATAACTGCTCCTGTAGTTTCCCCCTCTACTTCGAGCGCGGTGATGTCGAGCTTTATAATAGGATAGGGTACATTGTTCTCTATGCAGGAGCTCAGCAGCCCTGCCAATATCAGGAACAGTCCGGTTGCATATGTTTTTATTTTCTTCATGTATCTTACAGGCAAAGTGTAATTCCTATATTTATGTTGAACAAGTTTATTTTGAAGTCGGCGCCGCTGGCAGTGCGTTTGCCTGTTTCACCTTCATTGTTCTTCTGTTTTTCTATTCTGTATTTGAAGCCGACAACACCGAATGACATCTCGGCGCATACATTCTCCATGATGAATACGGCAACACCGGGATTCAATCCCAGATGTATCTCGTGTATGGTGGTTTCCGTGCGTTTCTATGCTTCGTCCTTGCCTCGGGTGATAGTGCTGCTGCCATTGTTGTAGGAAAGCGAACTCTCATTGAAGAATCCGAAGCGCTTGCCTCTGTCCAGTCCCACATACGAACGGTGGAACAGTGCGATGCTATACGAGTCTTCCGAATAGCGTATATCTTTGAGGTCGAAACTCAAATCGTCGTCAATGTTTAGCGATATGTTGCCCAGGTCGGCTACGGTGTGGTTATACCCGGCTTTGAGTCCGACTATGACATTGTCTTTGAATGCATAACCTACAAATGGTCTGACGGATATTGTACGGAAGTTGCAATCAAAGTCTTTTATCAATGAGAACAGCATCCGGCTGTCTTCGCCGTCATAATTGATATAGGAGAACGTAAGTCCGCCTACCCATTTCTTTTTGGGTATAAAACGGTAATTGATAATTCCCCGGTCGAAGCGTCCGACCGGTTTGGTATAGATAATTTCCGAACTGTCCGGTTGAGCCGCTTCAACAGCCGGCCGTTCAATGTATATCGTGTCGTGTACATAAACTGTCCGTACCCGTAACGAGTCGTGCGCTTGGGATAACGCTTCCTGCGTTTCTTGTGCCCGGACTGTTTCCATACCCACTATGATGCACACCATATATATAAGTAACTTCTTCATCCTTAATTATAAATAAAAGGCCAGTCCCAGACCTATGGAAAACAGGTTTATCTTGAAATTGGCGCTACTTGACGAATGTTCGCCTTGATACACCTGGTTGGTTGTCTGTTTGGTTTTACTGAAGTTCAATCCAAGCACACCGATACTGACTTCTACGGCAGTATAGTTGTTGATGAATGCCACAATGCCCGGTGCTGCTCCGATGCTCATGCCGGTGGTTGTGGCGAAAGTTCCGGTGACCGACTCGTCCTTTCCGTTTATTACTCTGGATTGGCTGCCCGACCATTCCAGCTGGGTTTCGTTAAAGAGTGCAAACCGCTTGCTTTTGCCCAAACTGATGTAGTTGCGCAGTATCAGCATACCTGAATATGTGTGTTTCAACTGATACAGGTCGTTGATGTCAAACTGATTGTCATCATCGATATTCAGCGTCAGGCCATCTATCTTTATCAATGAACGGCTGTAGGCAAACCGGCCTCCGGCCGCTATATTGTCTTTAAACGCATAGCATACCAGGGGACTGACTTTGAATGTATAGCCGTCGGATTTGAATCCGTCGATAATCAGGAACTGGTAGTTATCCTCGGTATGTTCGGAGTAAGATATCGAACTGCCTGCTATCCACTGGCCTTTGGGAACAAATGTGCTTTGTTCGATTTGGCGTTTGAATTCTTGCGCTTGGATTTTACCGCCTGCGATAGCTGCCAGGGCTAATGTTATGATGATTGCTTTTTGTCTCACTTCACAGATGTTTTTATTCATAAACTAATTCGAAGTCGTCGAGCCACATCGTACTTCCTGTTCCGCCACTGAAATAATCGCCGTACTTACTGGATGAGGCTACGATGATGATAGCTGTCGGCTTCCGGTTGGTATAACGGTACTCTACCGGAATGTTGAATTCAATCATTCCTTCTCCTTCTGTCGAAGATGTGAAGTCCTTTTCACCATAACCTATGATATACTCGCTGTTGACATCGAACAGTTGTGCGCTGCCGGGAGTCTTATAGTTTGTTCTGACTATTACAGGCCATGTCTCACCGCCGTATGTTTCGCCGGGCCAGTTGCCCAATACGATAAAGATGCTTCCTATATCCGGATCGCCTTTGTCGATAAATTCGCAACTGTTGTCGTAGTTCACGGTATTGGATTGGTAGCGGACATATCCGCGCAATGCCGTAGGACGGGATTCGAACGGACGTCCCCAACCCAGTACACCATTACCTACGACACCATCCATATTGGTAGCCAGGTATTTGCCGGAAAATACATTGCCGGCCGCAAACTGCCCGATGCCTAACATGCTGGCGAATTTGGATTCCAGTTTGGCTGAGTAGCTACCGCCATGCTTCACAGAACCGTCCGCGGTGGTTATATCCGTTCCGGCTTTTTGTGAACCGTGGTTGCCGGTATCCCAAAACATCGTTCCGCCGGATTCGTATACATAGGTCGGCTTGGAACCATGCCACTTCTCAAACCCGGCATTGGGAAGTTGGGCGGCTTTCTCCGTAGTGAATCTGCAAACCACGGAAGATGCCTTTTTTCCGGCAACCGCTACATATTCATAGGTGGTAGCCACTTTCAGACCGGTGATGGCAGCTGTCATTTCTTTACCGTTCAACACAGCTTCCACTTCCTTCCAGTCGGACGAGCCGGTTATCCGGTAACGGAATATCAAGGGATCGGATGTTTCTTTCATCAGACCGCCCCGCAAGACTGCTCTCGATGTCCATATGTCACCTTCTGTAACCTCTTTGGTCAGCACCACTGCATCGGAAGCGGATATGGATAATACTCCCTCATTGGTGCGGTTGCGGACATCGGTAGCATGTAATATTATGTTATAAGTCCCTTCTTTTGCTGTGATATGTTTCATTAAACCGTCTGAAAACGTCACACGCATCGTACCGACATTGCTGCCGGTATTGTATTCGGATTTGTATGACAGGCCGGAAGCTTCCAAACGCCCCCTTTCCATTTCCGTCAGTCTTATGAGGTTCATCCGGACGGGAAGTCCGCATTGTGCGAATTGTTCGCAGTACATGGACAGTTCATTGAGTACGGATGTACTTGTTACGGTATACGATAATTCCGTTCCCATGCCTACTTCATAGAATGCGGAAGAGGTTATATCGAAGTTTTCGCCGCGGAAGATAGGTCGTTGATAAATCTGTACTTCATCGGTTATTTCTCTTATCGGATTGGCGTTGACACTGACTTTTACCGTACCGCCACCGTCTGCGTAGTCTGTCGGTATGAAGTTGAAGGACAAGTCGTAGCGATAGGCGGATTGCGCATCCGGAATGTTTCCTTCTTTTGTATAGTTTTTTCCGTTGGGCATGGTTGCTTCCAGATGCCATTGCAGCTTAGTATTGCCCGCCGGCAGCATGTAGTAGCCGATGGAGTCTTTGGTTTCGGGAAGATAATCTAAAGTGCCGTCTGCAGTGGATACCGTAACTTTATAGGTTTGGAATACGGAGCTCAATGCTTCATCATATTTTACGGCAACTACCGTGTTGGCGATGCCGCAAGTCAGCTCCAGGTTGGTAACTTCGTCGCTGTTAATGTGGAAGGGACGTTCTTCTTTATAATATACAGTTTCGAAAGAAGCGGATACTGAGTCGCCTGCCGTAATAAGGGCTGTGTAGCTGCCGGCAGAGAGGTAAAGCGCTTCCGGAAGTTCGTTTACTCCTTTGTACCGGCGGACGGTTCCCTTTTCATTAAGGATGCTGATTGTGCAGTGGCGTTGTAAAGAATCCTGTAATTCATCGGTCATAGAACGGGTTGTAACTTTCACCTGGTCGGTTACACCTACTTTTAAATGAAGCATTCCCTCTCCGTTCAAGGTGTCCTTTTCCGAACAGGCGATAAATGAAATCACTGTTATGGCTGTCAGATAATATTTGAAGTATCTCTTTGGCATTGTGCTTTGCTTAATTTACGATAAGGGCTAATATTGCGGATGCCGTGTTTCCTTTGTCATCCGTAACCTTTAGATTGAATCTGTGGGTTCCGGGAAAGCCCACCAATAATCCTGTAAATCCACTGATATCAAAGTCAATATCGGTTTTACCGGTAACTTTATCCCCATAGGGTAGACCTAAGTTCTGGAGTATTCCGATTAACGCTCCCGGGTTTGCCAAGTCAAAGTCGGTGAGTCCCAAATCGGAAATGGCATTTGCAAAATCGGTACTGCTGGACGTTATTCCTATTTCTAAATTCCGGATACCTTCCGGTACCGCTATTTTTACAATTACGGGATAGGCATAGTCCGTTGAGACACCGGGTGGTATGGTTATACTCTGAGTAATATCGAAATCTTTGCCGGTGATTGCCGGTTTGGTTCCGGGACTCGGTTCGGGATTCGGTTCGGGTTCGGGTAGCGGCTCTTCTTCTCCCGGGGCTATGGTTATGTCTTTCTCTACAACCTCACATGTTGCATCTATCTGGATGTCGACCTTTCCAATCTCTCCATTGTCACCGTCACCACCGCTGTTTTGTTTCATCGAATATTTAATGATACGTTCTTCACCGGGAAGGACATCGATGAAGGCTTTGGACATCGTAACTTTCTCTCCTTGAATGGTTGCGCTGAGGTCGGCAATCAGAATGTTGGTTTCACCGATGGATTTGAAATATCCTGCACGTGTTTCGTCTTTTGCATATTCCAAACGCCCTTCACCGACGGATACCTTGACCTTGGAGTCTTCATCCAACAGCTTTTGAAGTTCGCTGTCATAGGCTATTCTTACCTTGATATTATTCAAGGTACAAACCAGTTCTTTAAGATCCGTTACCGTATTTTCAGTAATTTCAAAATCCTGTTTGGAGAAGTAATAGGGCTTTTCGAACTCTGCCGGTTGTACTTCGTGAGACATGGCTGTGATACTGTAATGGCTTACCTTTAGCGTGAATATTTCGGGCATCTCGCTGCATTTCCACTCTTGCACCATTTTTTCTTCTTTATCCATATCGTAAATGCGGATGATGAAATTGTCGGTATTGATTCCTGCACGGGTAACTGTAGTAGCTGTTTTCTCGTCTACGGAGACTTTTAATGCAGACAGTCCTATTTGACCTTCGGCACGATTGTCTATGTCGTCAGGACCTTTTGGGGCGTTTCCCCATTGTTCGCGTTCGCATGAAGAGAATGCCAGAATAGCAAAGAATGCCAGAGTAAACAGGGTGTTTGATTTCTTCATATTTTGTTATTCATATATAAGTTCTAAATCGTCTATTTTGAGGCGGCTGCCTAAATGGGTGGTCCAGCCTGTTGCACAATCTGTCAAATCAATTGTTCCGGCTTTCTGTAAATCGTCACTGCCGAAAGAGGTTTTGGTTGTTGATAGAATATTGACATATATGTCAGTTGCTTTTTCCATATTTCCTTGGTAGTCGAGGTTGATATATGCTTCCTGATATTCGCTGTCTGCAGAACTAGCGGCTTCTGATATGTACGAGCCGCCTGCTATGACTTTATTCCCGCTGCGTATCTCGATTTCAACTTTAAAGTTGTCTGTCTGATAGGGAGTGTATTTATACCAGAATTTCATTCCGTAGGGTCGGGAGGTGAAAGGATGTCCAGTTGTTACGGTTTCTTTCTTGTCACTCCAATTATAGGTCCCTATGAATAAGCGCCCTGCTTTTGCTCCCTCGGGGTACATCGTGACAGGGGTACTCGAATATCCTCCGCCGGAACCGGCTGTGTGAATCTCCGCTGCTTTAGCACCGCTTTTTGCGTCTTTTACATAGATAACGGCCGGACAGGTTGTTGTCTGTACCGGTGCCACAACCCATGCTTGGGAATATTTGTTGTTTGTATCCCACCATATATCAGTAGCACCTTTAGTATAAGGGTAATAAAAATAGTGGGTGAAATTTCCAAAAGTCCCAGCAGACCACCGTGTATCGGAATCTGTATGCCAGTCTTCAAAACCGGAATTGGGTATCTGTAGTGCTTCTTCGGTTTTTACGGATACTTCATTCTTGACGGTAATTGTATTGGTTCCATCTATTACGGCTTTAAATATGTAATCGGTGCCAGGCTCTAATCCGCTAACCTCAACCGCATTTTTTATTTTTTCTTGTGATGGAGAAAACCAGTCTCCTGACGCTTTTCTGCATTTTACGGTAATATCCTTAACCGTCTTCAGATATTCGGTTGTTCCCTCTGTGTCTCCAACCAAATAGAGAGTGGCTTTTTTAGCCCATACATCCCCTTCGGGAGCAGTCAGGGAGCAGGATGATTCACCGATTCCTACTGTCACGGTCTTTTCTTTATCTCCCGCAATTACTTTTATCTGTTGAGGTTCCTGCAACCCGTCTTTGAACGTGATGGTTACTTGGTGCGTATCTTTATCGCTCTCTATGCTTGTAGGAACTAAAGGTTGCCAATAGCCGTATGCCTGATATTGATAGCTGACTTTGGATATGTCCCCTTTCAAAATGACGGTCAGCAGTATGGTAGTGCTTCCACGTTCGGCATTCATGGGCTTGGCTACGTCAAAACCATTAGGCAGAGATTTGATTTTGAGTACCAATGGCTCTTTGTTTACTTTACTCAATTTGTCTGTTGCGGTCAAGGTAAATGTATTTTCTTCGTCTGTTTCCGAATGAGATATATTGACCAGTACTTTTGTGAAGTCCAATATTGCCATTTTATCGACATTGGCACTTAATCCTTTTAACTCCAGCCCCAAATCTTGTAATGTGGTAAGCATGCCTGGTTCCGGATTTACCAGATCAATCTCGGCAGGCCATCCCTTGCTTAACAGAGAAGGAGAGCGGGTTGTCAAGACACATTTGGATATTCCGCCACGCGCCGTCAGCAAGGCTGATAAAGGGGATTCGGGTTCTGTCCATTCTGTTAACTCCCGGGCAACTCCCGATTCAAATCCCGTTGGCGTAAAGAACGGTGGCTGTGTGTTCAAGGCATCGTCCGAAATATCTATGGTTATCGGCACTCTTTCCGTTTCGTCTGTGAATGATACATCTAATTCCGTACCCCCTGCTTGTACGTCAAATTTCAGACGGTAATGCTGGCGTGCCTTTGCATTCTCTATGGTAGCGGCTTCAAATGTGACTTTGTTTCCTTGTTGTTTGCTTCCTGACAGGTAAATGCTTATCTTGCCAGGCTTTACGTATGCGGCCCTTGTTTCATTCTTGTCGAACGAGATGTCCGTACTGCCGGCAGGGCGTATGTTTACGGTGTAGTCTGTAAAATATTTTTTGAAAAGTTCCGTGTATTCTGTCGTAACTTTTACATTGGCAAGATAACATATGACCGATATGTTTGTACTTTCGTTCTTTTTTATGGAGAACTCTTTTGCTCCTTCGTAGTAAGGGGCTTCAAAACCTTGGGTTTCTATGTTTCCATAAGTGGCCTTTAGTGTATAGTTGCCGGCTGCAATTTCCGTTCCGTCTGTAAAGTCGGCATACCTGTTCCAGGTAAGTTGTACGTTATTATTTTGAAGAACGACAATTGAGAAGTCGTTGATGTCGGGTAATGTCTCTTCATCAGCGGTAGCACGTGTTACCATGTTTTCTACATTTGTATCAACTGCTAATTTCAGATTAAGTCTGCCCTGGTTTGCAGTTTGTTCAT
>ENA-ORLL01000241-ORLL01000241.1-human-gut-metagenome-genome-assembly--contig:-NODE-241-length-13208-cov-4.65886_pt1 | contig 13208 bp, 12 predicted proteins | sample MGYA00243070_ERZ508830 | MGnify/ENA primary metagenome ERZ508830 (study PRJEB26277, sample SAMN04329787) | human gut metagenome | biome: human-associated habitat | host: Homo sapiens | place: USA...
GCGTAGTGTTTCCTTCGCTGTGGTGTGAACGTCCCCCCTTTTCTGCCAGGAACGGTAGCTCCAGGTTTCATCGAACATGGAAGCTGCTGTTTGCCATGCGGTCTGCAAGGAGCCTTCGGGGTATGTGTTGTCTGCCATGACACTGAAGTCATACTGATCGTTGCCCAACCGGCCGCTTACCATACAGTCTGGTTGCAATCTGTGCACCAGTTGATACAGTTCCTTGCTTTGTTCAGGAGTGTTGGAACCCATGTCAAACCAAAGTTCGGAGATGGGACCGTAGTTGGTCAACAGTTCGGTAACTTGGGCTTTGGTGAATTCATGATGCTGTGGGGTGATGAAATCACAGTTATGGCTGGAGATAGGATAGGCTTGTGGAAAATGCCAGTCTATCAGTGAGTTATAGATGCCGAAGTTGTTTTGGAAAATGCCAGTCTATCAGTGAGAAATAGATGCCGAAGTTGATTCCGCCACGTTTGCAAGCTTCCGCCATCTCTTTTATGAAGTCGCGCTTGCCGGGGGTGGCATCGTATGAATTATAGTCGGTGGTGGCTGTACGGAACATACAGAAACCGTCGTGATGCTTGGTGGTAATGATGATGGAGCGCATACCGGCTTCTTTGGCCAGTGACACGATAGCGTCTGCATCAAACAGTGTGGGATTGAAGCGCAGGGCGGTATCTCCATACCAGTCACTGAAGATTCCCGCAAACGATTGGATTTGTTCACTGTATCCTCGGGTGACGGGGTTGCCTTCCCATACGCCTCCCAGTTCGGAATAAAGACCGAAGTGGATGAACATGGAATACTTGTTCTGATGCCATTTCTCAAATGCTTTTTCCGAGATTTGGGCTGTTGCACCCAGGCTTATGACACAAGCCATGATGAAGGTTAGTAATTTTTTCATGATTGTAATTAGTGGTTAACTGAATGAATATATTGCATAATTTCTGTTTGTTGGTCGGGATGGAACCACACGATGTCTTTGTCCCGTTTGAACCAGGTCATCTGTTTACGAGAGTAAATGCGGGAATTTTGCTTGATTTTCCCGATAGCGAATTCCAATGTCCATTCTCCGTCCAGATACTTGAACATTTCTTTGTATCCTACGGTATTGAGCGAGTTCAGATGCCGGAAAGGATATACCTGCCGGGCTTCTTCCAGCAAGCCGTCCTGCATCATGATGTCCACGCGGCGGTTGATGCGGTCATACAATTCTTCGCGGTCGCGGGTTAATCCTATTTTGATGATGCGGAAAGGGCGTTCCTTGTGAGTACGGGTACGGAAAGAAGTATAAGTTTTTCCAGTCATGTAGCATATTTCCAATGCATGTATTACTCGTTTGGGATTTTTCAAATCCACTATTTTGTAATATTCGGGGTCCAGCAGCCTTAGTTCGGCGCACAGAGTGTCCAGCCCTTCCTGTTCGTAACGTCGTAGCATCAGCTGGCGTGTTTCATTGTCTACAGTGGGGATATCATCTATGCCTTTGCAAATGGCATCTATATACATCATGGAACCTCCGGTCAGTATTACAGTGTCATGGTTTTGGTATAGGATTTCCAGTTGTGCCAGTACGTCTGCTTCGTATTGTGCGGCGCTGTAATAATCTGTTAGCTGTAATGTTCCGACAAAATAATGAGGAACACGCGCCAGTTGCTCGGGGGTAGGGGCGGCAGTTCCTATCTTCAGGTCTGCATACAATTGGCGTGAGTCTGCCGAAACAATGGAAGTCCGGAAGTGTTCGGCAATGGAAAGGCTTAGTTCGGTCTTTCCTACACCGGTAGGGCCGATAAGGACGATAAGGGTGTCAGGCATGGTGTTTATAAAAAGAGAGGGGCGGACGTGTAACGTCCGCCCCCGTTAAGATTAATAGTTTTCTTGCTCATAAGGGTCCGGTGAGGAGGCACCGCCCATATCAAATCCTTCGGGATCAAAGTCTTCCATATCGAAGTCCTGGTCGCCGTAGAAATTCTCGTCTATATCCAGATTTCCGCTATTGCTTTTTGCCATCATTTCGTCAAAGTCGACGGTTTGTTTCGGGGCTTCTCCGGCTTTGCGCGAACACACTGCTTTGTCAAGGTCTTTGCCGGTGATGATTTCCGACAGTTCAATGAAAAACACTCGTTCTGCCAACGGGTCGAATACATACAGCAATTTTTGCTTTTCGTCTTCCACCAAATCACTCAAGCGGGTTTCTCTCATGATGTAGCTGTCTTCTTCCGAACTGCTTCCCATATCTTCCAGTGTGATTTCCTGGTCTTTCTCCCAGTCGTCATCACAAATGAAGAAAGAGGTCATCTGGTCATCTTTATATCCTGCCGCTTTCAATATTGCTTCGTGCAAATCAAAGAAAGTTGCTTCCGAGTCTATCTTTATTTCTCTTATAAAATCATCGACTTCATCAGAGATTAGTGTAAATCTGTAAATCATATATTTATACTGTATATACTATATAACTTTTTTTTCGTGCAGTAAAGTTATAAAAAACTTTGTTATCTGATGATACCTCTTTGAGAATTTTCTATGAAAGAAATAATATATTCTATTTCTTTGCTCATAGGTATTTCTTTGCGTACTTGTTCCAAGGCATCGGTAACGTTCATGCCATTTTGATAAATAATGCGATAGGTGTTGTGTATATTCTCTATTAGTTCATTAGAGAATCCGCGGCGTCGGAGTCCTACGATATTGATTCCTGCGTAGGCAATGGGTTCGCGCCCTGCTATAATATAAGGAGGAATGTCCTTGCTGAAACGTGAACCGCCCTGTACCATTACATAACCGCCTACCCGGCAGAATTGGTGCATCAATACGGCGCCGCTGATAATGGCGTTATCATCAATGATAATTTCACCTGCCATCTTGGTGGCATTGCCTATGATGCAACCGCTGCCTATGATGGCATCATGTGCTACGTGTACCCCTTCCATCAACAGGTTGTTACTGCCCACTATGGTTTTGCCTAGGTTGTTACTGCCCACTATGGTTTTGCCTTTAGCCGCTGTACCACGATTGATGGTTACATTCTCGCGAATGGTGTTGTTATCACCTATTTCGGCAGTCGTTTCTTCACCGCGGAATTTCAAATCCTGGGGAATAGCGCCTATAACAGCTCCCGGAAAAATGGTGTTGCCGTTCCCTATGCGTGAGCCATACAGTATATTGGCGTTAGGCATGATTGTGTTGTTATCACCGATAACTACATTCTTGTCGATAAACACAAAAGGACCGATTTCTACATTCTCACCAATTTTTGCTTCGGGATGTATATATGCTAATGGACTAATCATGTTGTTTTTTTAGTGGTTATTTATTTTTTACTATTTGTGCCATAAACTCGGCTTCGCAGACTACTTTCTCGCCTACAAACACATATCCTTTCATTGTGGAGATGCCCCGGCGGATAGGAGCCAACAATTCAACACGGAACAATAAAGTGTCTCCCGGCACTACTTTCTGGCGGAATTTCACACCGTCTATTTTCATGAAGTAGGTGGAGTATCTTTCGGGTTCGTCCACTGAATTAAGAACAAGCAGACCACCGCATTGTGCCATGGCTTCTACTTGAAGCACACCCGGCATGACAGGTTCCTGTGGAAAGTGTCCCTGGAAGAAGGGTTCGTTGGCGGTTACGTTTTTCACACCGACAATGTGATTGGCGCCAATGGCAACGACTTTGTCCACTAGCTGGAAAGGATAACGGTGCGGAAGCAGTTCGCGGATGCGGTTGACATCCATGATGGGAGCTTCGTTGCAGTTATAGGACGGAGCCTGTATTTCGTGAAGTTTGATTTCTTTGCGTATCTGGCGGGCAAACTTGTTGTTGTTGGTGTGCCCCGGACGGGTGGCGAGGATACGTCCCTTGATGGGGTTGCGTATCAGGCGGGCTAACTTGTTGGTGATGGTGTGCCCCGGACGGGTGGCGATGATACGTCCCTTGATGGGTTTGCCTATCAGTGCCAGGTCGCCGATGATATCCAACAGTTTGTGGCGGGCCGGTTCGTTGTCCCATACCAAGGGAACATGGTTGATGTCGCCCTGTTTGGTGGCGTCCATGTGGGGAACCCCCATGACGTCTGCCAGCTTGTCGTAGTTTTCCTGGCTCATCTCTTTTTCGTAGATTACGATGGCGTTGTCCAGATCGCCTCCCTTAATCAGTCCGGCACCCAGCAATGGTTCTATTTCGCGGACGAATACAAAGGTACGCGCGGAAGCTACCTCGGTGGGGAATTTAGCCATGTCTTCCAGTGTGGCGAACTGATTGGACAGTATTTTAGACTGATAAGAGATCAGTGCATTCACACTGAAATTTTCGTCCGGAAGAACAATGATGGAAGATCCGGTTTCCTCGTCCCTGAATTCGATTTTTGATTTTATGATATAGTAATCCTTGACAGCATTCTGTTCTTCGATTCCTACACGCTGTATATTTTCTACATACGCTTTAGCACTGCCGTCCAGAATAGGGAATTCGGGACCGCTTACCTGAATCAGGCAGTTGTCTATACCAGCTGCATAAAGAGCTGCCAAAGCATGTTCTACTGTACTTACTTTTATTCCGTTTTTCATCAGCACAGTGCCGCGGGTAGTATCACCTACGTTTTCTGCTACGGCATCAATTATTGGTTGTCCTTCAAGATCAATTCGTTGGATTTTATACCCGTGGTTGTCCGGTGCAGGATTGAATGTCACCGTCAAGTTAACTCCGGTGTGAAGGCCTTTTCCATTTAAAGAAAGACTGCCTGTAAATGTCTTCTGTTTCTCCATGGGTTTTATTTATTTAGTTGTATATTTACTTCATCTATTTCTTTCTGCATGGCGTTCGGTTAAAGAAAAACTGCCTTTTAATGTCTTCTGTTTCAACATGGGGTTTATTTATTTAGTTGTTTTTTTAATTCTTCTATTTCTTTCTGCATGGCGTTCAGTGTGGTGTAAATTTCGGGCAGTTTTTTGTATACGGCCGATGATTTCATGAAATTCTTGGCATCGATGGCCGGAGTGCCTAGAATTTGCTCGTTGGATTTCACGTTACCGGGAACGCCTGCTTGTGCGCCGATACCTACCTTGTCACCTATCTTAATATGTCCGGCTAGTCCTACCTGTCCGCCAAACATGCACCATTCACCTACTTTGGTGGAACCGGCAATACCCACCTGTGATGCCATGACAGTGTGGCTTCCTACTTCCACATTGTGTGCTATCTGGATCAGGTTATCCAGTTTCACTCCTTTATGTACAATGGTGGCACCCATGGTGGCACGATCTACGCAGGTATTAGCACCAATCTCTACATTATCTTCTATGATGGCAATACCTATTTGTGGAATTTTTTCGTACCCTTCGGGAGAAGGTGCGAATCCGAATCCATCAGCACCGATTACGCAGCCTGCATGCAGGGTACAGTGGTTTCCTACCAAGCAGTCGTGATAGATGGTGGCATGTGGATAAAGTGTACAATTATTACCTACTTTGGCATGGCTTCCTACAGTAGCGTGCGGGTGGAGGGAAGTGTTGTCACCAATCTCAGCACCATCGCCTACGCAGGCAAACGGAGCGATATATACATCCTTCCCCAACTTCGCAGTGGGGGCAACGTATGCCAGCGGATCTATACCAGTCTTTTTAGGTTTGCTCATTTCATAGAGGGTTAGTAGTTTAGCCAGACTTTCGTAGGCGTTGTCTACCTTGATTAAGGTAGCTTTTACTTCTTGCTCGGGAACGAAATCTTTGTTTACCAACACAATGGTAGACTGAGTATCGTAAATGTAATGAGTATACTTAGGATTTGAAAGAAAAGAAATCGCTCCCGGCACGCCTTCCTCTATTTTAGCAAAAGTATGCACAGTTGCGTTTTCATCGCCAACAATAATTCCCTGGATGTATTCCGCAATTTGTTTAGCTGAGAACTCCATAATACTGTCTAATTCTTTATGTTCTAAATGTTTCAGTTTTGTTACTTGCGTGTTACATGTTAGTGTAAACACATCATTAATTATGCAAATTACGCATTTTTTTTTTATATATCCGTACAATTCGCTAATTATTTAATGTCCGTCGTTTTCGGAACGCAGGTAACATATATAATATTTTTTGACTTTTCGGGAGAGAAGAGAGATGTTGAGCATATCCGAAGCCTTGGCTATATCGCGGGTGCTTCCATCTTTATAGATGATTTCAATACTGTCATCCTCCTTTTTATACATATTGTTTTCTATACTGGATATGGATAGGAAGTATTTTGCTTCTTTCTTGTTGATATTCAGTCTCTTACTTATTCTTGAAAGAATTTCTTCTTTTCGTGCTTTTGTGATGGAAGAGGAGGTTACCTCTACTTTGAATAGTTTCCTGTTAATCATTCCACGACTCAGAGTGGACAATACCACATCGCTGTGATTGCTCCAAACTTTCAGTGCAGTCCATATGTCATTATCATCTAATTGAATAAAATTTTCAATACAATCCGGACTGTTATAAAATTCTTTTTTATCAATAGGATGGTATAAAAAGAATCTTAAAGCGGGTGAGGCGAACAGCTCTACGCCACGTAAGGCTAATTCCTTTGCTCGTGTCAGAGTGTTGACCAGCATTTTTTCACTGGCAACGGAGGTCTTGTGCAGATATACCTGCCAGTACATCAGGCGGCGGGACATCAGGAAGTTTTCGATGGAGTAAATGCCTTTGGATTCTACTACCAGGTGATCGTCTTTTACATCAAGCATTTTGATGATGCGGGCGGACCCGATATTGCCTTCGGATACACCGGTATAGAAACTGTCACGCCGCAGATAGTCCAAACGATCCATATCCAATTGACCGCTGACCAGTTGGTGCAGGAATTTCTTGGGATATTCATCTTTGAATATCTGTATGGCAAGATTGAGTTGACCTTTCATGTCCTTGTTCATTCGTTCCATCAGCATCAAGGAGATTTCTTCATGTGAAACGCCTCCTGCCAATGTGTTTTCCAGCACATGGGAGAAGGGACCGTGTCCGATGTCGTGTAACAGGATGGCAGCTTGTACGGCTTCCGCTTCGCTGTCAAAGATGAAGTTACCTTTGGCGGTAAGGTGCTTGATCGTTTCGCTCATTAAGTGGAAAGCGCCTAATGAGTGTTGGAAACGGGTATGTTGTGCTCCCGGATATACGGCAGAGGACAGGCCCAGTTGCTTGATGCGGGTAAGACGTTGCAGCAATGGGTGACATACAATGTCATATAGTAACCCCTTCGGGATGTTGATAAACCCGAAGACGGGGTCATTTATAATTTTTCGGTCACTCATGGGGAATAATTATTCAGTGTGCTGATATGCTTAAACCAATGTATTACGCTATGTATCTACCTGGTAATTTGCATATTAGCACATTGTTTTATTGGCACATTATTTTCTCCATCTGTGCCTGGACTTTCTGAGCTTCTTGTCCTGCTACAGTCGCAAAATTCTCAGTTTTATCCGCATAGATAATGGCACGGCTTGAATTAACAATAAGTCCACAGGTACTATTCATGCCATATTTGCAGACTTCCTCTAGAGAACCTCCTTGTGCGCCGATTCCAGGTACAAGCAGGAAGTGGTTGGGAACAAATATACGGATGTCTTCGACAGCACGACCTAGTGAGGCACCTACTACTTCCATAATTTATTCATCCTTGGCCACTTCTCTCCTTGTGCGCCGAGTCCAGGTACAAGCAGGAAGTGGTTGGGAACAATTTTACGGATGTCTTCGAAAGCGCGTCCTTGTGTGGCACCTACTACGTACATCATGTTTTCATCGTTGGCCCATTCTTGTGATTTGCGCAATACTTTTTCGAAAAGGCGTTCGCCGTTGGTGTCCTCGGTCAGCTGGAAGGCGTGGGAACCCTTGTTGCTGGTAAGCGCTAGCAGGATTACCCATTTGCCTTCGTAACTCAGGAAGGGAGTCACGCTGTCTTCACCCATGTAAGGAGCTACGGTGACTGAGTCAATGTCCAGCTCTTCAAAGAATGTGCGGGCATACATGGCCGAAGTGTTTCCGATATCGCCACGTTTTGCATCGGCAATGATGAATTGGTCGGGATAGTTTTCCTTGATGTAGGATACAGTCTTTTCGAAAGCGATCCATCCTTTTACGCCCATGCTTTCATAAAAGGCCAGATTGGGTTTATAGGCGATGCAATAAGGGGCGGTAGCGTCAATGATGGCTTTGTTGAAAGCGAAGATAGGATCTTCTTCTTTTAACAGATGTTCGGGGATCTTCTTTATGTCGGTGTCCAGTCCTACACAGAGGAATGATTTTTTCTTTTGGATATTTTCAAATAATTGTTGCTTGTTCATTGCTATGTTTACAGTTTATGGTTTACGATATTTAAATTATAATTCGCTCTCTTTCAAACGTTCGGCATTCTCGGCTACAGTCAAATGGTCAATGCAGTCTTGAATGTCGCCATCCATAAAGGCGGCCAAATTGTAAATGGTATAGTTGATGCGGCGGGCGGTGATACGTCCTTGCGGATAATTGTAGGTACGTATTTTTGCCGATCGGTCTCATTGTTGATGCGGTGGTCGGTGATACGTCCTTTCGGATAATTGTAGGTACGTATTTTTGCCGATCGGTCTCCGGTAGATACCATTGTTTTTCGTTTGCTGGCAATGTCGTCAATGTACTTTTGGTGTTCTTTATCATATATAAAGGTACGCAGGCGAGAAAGGGCTCGTTCTTTATTCTTCGGCTGGTCACGGGTTTCGGTACATTCTATCAGGATTTCCTCTACTATTCCGGTGTTGGGGTTCTTCCAGTTGTAGCGCAGGCGTACTCCGGATTCCACCTTATTTACGTTCTGTCCGCCGGCACCACCGCTTCGGAAAGTGTCCCATTTGATTTCCCCTTCGTTAATTTCCACATCAAAAGGCTCGGCTTCGGGTAAAACGGCGACTGATGCGGCTGAAGTATGTACACGTCCTTGGGTTTCGGTGGCTGGTACACGTTGCACACGATGTACGCCCGATTCATATTTCAGAGTGCCATATACTTTATCTCCGGTTACGGAGCAGATAATTTCCTTAAAACCTCCTGCTGCTCCTACATTGGCGCTGGATACTTCCAGTCTCCAACCTTTTGTCTCGCAGTATTTGGAGTCTGCTGCTCTTTCATTGGCGCTGGATACTTCCAGTCTCCAACCTTTTGTCTCGCAGTATTTGGAGTACATACGGAACAAGTCGCCTGCAAAAATGGCGGCTTCATCACCTCCCGTACCACCGCGTATCTCCAGAATGGCATTTCGGTCATCTTGCGGATCCGCAGGAACGAGTAACAGTTTGATTTCCTCTTCCAGTTCTGGGATGCGGACTTCGCAGAGATTTGCCTCTTCGCGTGCCATCTCTTTCATCTCCGGGTCGGATTCGTTAGTCATGATTTGTTTGGCCTCTTCCAGTCCATTCAGGCATTGTATATATTCTCTACGGGCTTTCATGATGTCATTCAAGTCCTTGTATTCCTTGGTGAGCTTGACATAACGTTTTTGGTCAGCTATGACATTAGGGTCTGTAATGAGGGTGGAAACTTCCTCAAAGCGAGCCACTAACCCGTCTAATTTCTCAAGTAATGTATTATTGTTTTCTGCCATTCTTTTCTAAACATTTATTTGCGACATACCAAGTGAGTAATATCCACCCAAGTATGGCAAGTACTTTTCTTACTGTATATAGTATGTCATGCCAAGTTGTTTCATGACCCCATGCGGTAGAGATGAAATACAACTCGCGTATTGTATCAATCGTAACTAATGAGCATATTATTGCTCCTATGCCATAAAAAAATCTTTTTTTCAATGTAGCAGGTTTGGAAGCGTTATTATAATATTGCTTGTCAGTATTTGAATTCTCCAAACTCACTTTTGATAATTAGCTCCTTCTTGTCACTTTCTTCTATACGTCCCACGATCTTCGCGTCAATATTGAATGACTTGCTGATGGCGATCACCTCTTCGGCATGTTCGGGTGAGAGGTAAACTTCCAGGCGGTGGCCCATATTAAATACTTTGTACATTTCTTCCCAATCGGTGCCGCTTTGTTCCTTGATGGTTTTGAACAGAGGGGGAACGGGGAACAGGTTGTCCTTTACTACACGGCAATTGTTTCCTACAAAGTGCAGGACTTTGGTTTGAGCACCGCCTGAGCAGTGAACCATTCCGTGAATTTCAGGTCGGAGCGCATCCAGTAATTTCTTCACTACCGGAGCATAGGTACGGGTAGGTGAGAGTACCAGCTTTCCTGCATCCAGCGGACTTCCTTCCACAGCATCGGGCAGCTTCAAATTGCCACTGTACACTAGTTCTTCGGGTACTGCCTTGTCATAGCTTTCGGGATACTTCTCGGCCAGGTATTTTGCGAACACGTCGTGGCGGGCGCTGGTGAGTCCGTTGCTGCCCATGCCTCCGTTGTATTCTTTTTCATAGGTAGCCTGTCCGTAAGATGCCAGACCTATGATGACGTCACCCGGGCGAATATTGGCATTGTTAATGACATCGGTACGTTTCATGCGGCATGTTACGGTAGAATCTACGATGATGGTACGAACCAAGTCACCTACATCAGCAGTCTCGCCTCCGGTAGCGTATACGCCTACACCCATTTCGCGAAGTTCGGCCAACAGTTCATCCGTTCCGTTGATGATAGCGGAAATGACTTCACCCGGAACGAGTAGCTTATTACGGCCGATAGTTGATGAAACCAGAATATTATCTACTGCACCTACACACAACATGTCATCGATGTTCATAATCAGTGCATCTTGTGCAATGCCTTTCCATACGCTTAAATCGCCGGTTTCTTTCCAATACAAATAAGCCAGTGATGATTTGGTACCTGCACCGTCAGCGTGCATAATGTTGCAATATTCAGGATCTCCGCCTAGAATATCGGGGATGATTTTACAAAAAGCTTGCGGAAAAATACCTTTGTCAATGTTCTTAATGGCGTTGTGCACATCTTCCTTGGATGCTGACACACCGCGCTGCATGTATCGTTGATTGCTCATGAGTTATATATTTTATTCAATTGAATGTGCAAAAATAGTTATTATTTTGCTTATAGCCTTGAGTTTTATGAAAATAAAAGAGGAGAAGGGATTTATTCTGTTCCCATATTATTGCCGTTCCTGTTTTAGATTTATTGTTATGCTCTTATTTTTTAGACAAGTAAATTTAATATGTATATCGAACAGGCATTAATATCATACACTATTTATATGTTACAATGCCTTGTCAATATAGCGTTATAAAGAAAGACGCATAGTACAACCACCCCCCATCAATATCAAAGATCTTAAAGACTATAAAAGAAAACACGGCCTAATTTAACGTGAAATATAAAATTCCCCCGTCATCTCATCGTCTTCATTATCAGTATGTTCCGGTGTGAAAATATCTGTAAAGGCCCCGAAACGGTTGGTAATCGCCGGTCAATGTACCACATTGCGCCCACCATACCCATAGCGGCAAAACTCCAACAGATGTACCTTGCCGGCAGTATGTTACCATGAAAACAGCCTTATGGCTTTATTGCTTCACCTGTGTGAAGCGGCAGTTTCACACAGGTGACAACGGCTCTTCACCCGAATGATAGGGCCTGTTCATCTGGGTGATGGTACAGATGGTGCACTCTTCTTGCACGGATACTGCCGTAAATATACCAAGATTACGTATCCAATATGACAACCGGCATCTGACGAGCTGGCTTCCGCAAGGAAAAACGAAAAAAAACACTTTGTGGGGATACAGAAAATTCTGTCACTGCATATCGTTGTATATCAGTATAATGCGGTGGCGGAACAAAAACATTGCAGTGCGGAAATAAAAAATAACAGTACGTAAAGTTTTATCAGATAATAACTTAATGACAAAGATGGATATGCCCGGCAGACAAACTTTTTGAGAGCCGGGCATCTGCAACGACATAATGTGTCATGCCAAAGAAGCAGTTTGCATTTTATTTTAGATTTTCATCAGTTTGATACAACCGATTGAAGAATAAACTTTTAGCGTAGTATTTGAGAAACAGAGGTAACGATTTAGTAACCGTGCGAATATCAGCGATTTGCGGTGCTATGCTGTCAAACAACTCTTTGCATTTATAAAGTTAATAAAATTATTCGGGGAATAATGCCTACTATCAAAAAAACTGCATCCTATCTTTGTAGATAGTCCATATAAAAAGAATGCAACCTCACAAATTATAGCTATCTTTGTGATTGAAACTCAATGCATCAATTACAATGGCAAAAATTACCGTTCAAAATACAGATATTAGCGTTGTCAAATACAATGAAGAAGACTATATCAGCCTTACAGACATGGCAAGAAGCCAACTGCAAGATGAGCATGGAAACATTTTTGCTAAAATGAATACTTCTGCCTTTATCGTAGAAGATAAAATTCATGCAATATATGAAAATGGGAAATTGTACTTTCAAAGTTATACAATTGCAAATCAAATATTTTCGCTAATAGATTTTGTTACAGAAGCCACAAATACAGAAATTGAATCATTTGGCGAAATAAAAGGTATAGATGTAAATGCAGAGAATATAAAACATATCGCAAACATAAAAACTCGTCGACTCATAAAATTATTATCTAGCACAAACAACATTGCTACTTTTATGCGAAAGACGTCTCGAACGAAAACAAGTTTTTTAAAGAAATATGGAATCAATGCACAAATTAATGGGAACAATGAGTTAGTGTTACCGACCAATAATGTTGTTGAGCCAAATCGTACTTTAGAATTTCTTAATGAAGATATATTTAGAGGTTTCATCACTGATAGCCTTTATCGTTCAAATTCCAAGAAAAAAGACAATCGCTAATCATGAGTGAGAATAACAAAATAATACTCTATCAAGACGATAATGAGATAATACGTGTGTCTGTTCGCTTTTCCGATGAAGATTTGTGGCTGACACAGAATCAGTTGGCGGAAATATATTGTACTACACAACAGAATATCAGCCAACATGTAGATAACATCTATAAAGACGGAGAATTATTCACAGAAGCAACTAACAAGAAATTCTTGTTAGTTCGTCGGGAAGGCAATCGTCAGGTGAGACGTAACATTGACCATTACAATCTTGACATGGTTATCGCCTTGGGCTATCGTGTGCAATCTCAGGTTGCAACCCGTTTTCGCCGTTGGGCGACTCAACGGCTTCATGAATATATCCAAAAG
>ENA-ORLL01000258-ORLL01000258.1-human-gut-metagenome-genome-assembly--contig:-NODE-258-length-12485-cov-4.67643_pt1 | contig 12485 bp, 9 predicted proteins | sample MGYA00243070_ERZ508830 | MGnify/ENA primary metagenome ERZ508830 (study PRJEB26277, sample SAMN04329787) | human gut metagenome | biome: human-associated habitat | host: Homo sapiens | place: USA...
AAATACAAAAAACAGAATTAATTATAACTAAAGTGACTTCTTTTGCCGCTGTATATCAAATGATGAAGCGCTTAACTGAAGTTTTTGATAAAATAACATTAGATGATATAAAAGATAAAACTTGTATACGAGATATAGCACAAACCATTAAGGAACGCTATGTAACTCCAGAGGGGTATTCTTTTCCGTTAATGGATTTCCAAGAAACATTATTCTATCACAGTAAAAGTTTTATCCGTAATGAACCGACAGGATTAAGTTGTTATATCATTTGTCGGACACAATTGAAAGGTTTTTTTGATCCAGCATGTTGGGACAAGACGTTAAATCACATTATTAACAGTCATCCATTGTTACAATCTATTCTTTCCGAAGAGTCGGATAAACCTGAGATGATAACGCTTCCTGAATATCCGACATTTAAAAGTTCTTATGAAGATATAACTTCAATGAACAAAGAACAACAGGAAACATTCTTTTTACAAAAGGACGAAAAAGATCATGATCACAGATTTGACCTTAAAGAGTATCCTTTATTCTATTGTAATATTTATAAAACAGGGGAAGATGAACATGAATTAATTATACATATTGATCACCAGATAATTGATGGTTTCAGCTTTTTTCAATTCCTTCAAGAATTAACATCAACTTATGATCAGTTTATCGCTGGTAAAGAAATAACTGTTGAACAAGAAAAAGGTCTAACTTTTTCTGACTATGTTTTTGTGGAGAGATTCAGAAGGCAAACAAAGCGATATCAGAATGCAATGGATTTTGCCCTAAAGGTGTTTAAAGATTTACCAGAGAAAATATCTATTCCCACGAAATGTCAGCCATCTTTAATAAATAAAGTCCATTTTAATACCTTACATACGGAATTGGATTCTTTATTGATGAATAAAGTTCTTGAAATCAGTTCTCATACTTCTGGTATATGCCTTAATTCCTTACTTATGGCATGCTATTTTAAACTGATGAATTTGTGGTCTGGACAAAATGATCTCATTATCAACATGCCTGTATTTAACAGGGAACAGCATTTACCTAATGCAAAAAATATAATAGGTAGTTTTCTTGATATTTTCCCTGTCCGTATCCAAACATCTCCACAAGAACCGATTGTTTCTATTGCACGTAAGATAGAACAATTTGTACGAACCATGCTTGAGTATCCAATATCTTCAATAGAATTGTCCAGAAAAATCGCAGAACAGGAAGGCTTAAAACAAAGCTCTTTGAGTGCAATTATTTTTAGTAATTCTATCAATATGCTTCCCAAAGGTATCAGTCATTCATCTAGATATTTGACAATTGGTGCGCCTAAAGTACAGACAGGTGCACCTGGTACTTATATAGACCTTGTTATGTATACATGGGAAAATAAATGGTGTTTTGATTGGAATTATGTTCGTGAGCTATTTGATGCGGAATACATACAACTACTTTCTGAACAATTCACGTCTATGCTTAACCAATTGGTAGATGATACAAACACTAAGGGATACGAAGAGCGTTCATGTTCAAATATACTCCCTCTCTTCTATATAAAATTATTGGAGCAAACAAATAAAACAGAACATGCTTATCCTCTTAAAACAATATATGAACAGATCAGTAATACTGTAGATTTGTATCCTAATAGAGAGGCGATCTCTTATCAAGGAGTTTCTTTAACTTATACAGAGTTTTGGAAAAAAGCTAATCAGATGGCGCATTTCTTACGTTCTCTTGGAGTGGTACGAAATTCTAAGGTTGCTTTATTACTGAACAGAACGCTTGATTTGCCTATAGTACAACTTGGAATTCTTTTAGCAGGTGGGGCGTATGTGCCAATTGACCCTTCTTATCCTTCGGATAGAATACAGTATATGATAAATGACTGTGGAGCAGAAGTTCTTGTAACTCAAGGAATACATGTAGACAATATTAATAGTTCATATACCCCCAACATTAAACATTGTGTGTTACTTGATGATGATTCTATTCCTTTACCTGATACATATCGTCGATACACCGTAAATGATATAAATAGTCAATCTATGGATAATATAGTACCTTGTAATACTCCTGATGATTTGATTTATATGATTTATACTTCTGGTTCAACAGGACAACCTAAAGGTACAATGCTTAGGCATAGAAATGTATCCAATTTTTTGAATTATGAGAAAGAAGCGTTTAATGTAAACTGTAATAACAGGTTTGCTTTAATAACATCGTATTCCTTTGATATGACTGTTACTTCTAATTGGCTACCTTTCATTGCCGGAGCTTCTTTACACATTCTTTCCGATAATGCAACTAAAGATATAGAGAAACTTCTGTATTTTATAGATGAAGAAAAAATCAATTTTTTGAATGTAACTCCCTCTCATTTTTCAATGTTGGTAAATATGTTGGGATTTTTGGAGAGACCTGTAAACCTATCACCCAATATGACTATTATGCTGGGTGCTGAAATTATCAATGTTTCGGATATAAACAGGTGGTTAGAAAATTATCCTTTGCACAAATTTATTAATGAATACGGCCCTACAGAAACAACGGTGGCTTCCACTTTTTATCCTATCCCGATTGAAGAAGACGGCAAATGTCATTTAAATATAGTTCCAATAGGGAAACCGATTTATAATACACAAGTATATGTATTAAATGATAATTTAGAATATACACTACAAGAAGTTCCTGGTATCCTTTATATTGGAGGCGAGGGAGTGTCATGTGGTTATTTGAATAAAGAAGAGAAAACGAAATCTGTATTTATCAATAATCCTATTACTCATGAAGGAATTGTATATAATACAGGAGACGTTGTAAAGATGACTGTAACTGGCGATATTGTATTTGTAGGACGTAAAGATTTTCAAGTAAATGTCAGAGGGTATAGAATTGAATTAGGAGAAATAGAGAATGCTTTATTAAAAGTATCAGGTATTACAGAGGCTTGTGCAGAGATTCAATATGATGTAAACAAACAGCCTGTAGTTGTAGCTTTTTATGTTACAGCAAATAATTGTGATTTAGAATACAAGGATATAATGTCTGTTCTGCAAATGAAGATACCTCACTATATGTTACCTTCCGCAATGGCTAGAATAGAGCAGATTCCAATTTCTGCCAATGGAAAAACAGACAAGAAGCAATTACCCAATATTGCGAATCAGAAACAAAATTTTGTTAAAAGGGATATTGTAGGTCCAAGGAATGAAAGGGAAAAACAAATAACCTTAATCTGGGAAAAGGTATTAGGGATACCAGAGGTAGGTGTATTTGATAATTTCTGGGATATAGGAGGCGACTCTATCCGATCTGTAAGGTTAATAAAAGAATTAAAGGAGGTCGGATTAACCAACATCAAATTAAAAGATTTATTCGATAAACCTACGATAGCCGAACTGCTTGAACAAGAAATAGAGAATAATAAAGTTGAGAATCTCATTTGTATGAAAAAGGTTTCTACTCCATATGCAAAACTTATATGTCTTCCATATGCAGCAGGAACCCCTGGTATGTATAGTACATTTTCTGGGGATTTTACCGGAGAAATCAACTTATATACAGTACAATATCCGGGACATGGAGATGGACGTGAGATAAAGTCCTCTGTAGAAGAAGTTGGTGCGCTATTAGCCAATGAACTGAAAGAGGCTGATAAAGAGATTCCTTTGTTTATCATGGGATATTCTTACAGTTGCTATATTGCTTATGATATCTGTAAACGATTTGAACAAGAAAATATTCCGATACAGGGTATTATAATGATTGGTGGAACTCCTCCTACATTGCGTGATGACTTAATGCAATTCTTTTCAAATGACGATAATGCCCTTTTGGATTATTCACGTGCAAAAGATCTGTTGAATGAAGAATTGATCGCAACTTTATCAGATGAAGAAAAACATGAATATTTGCATGAGTTGAGAATGAATACTGTAGCAATGGTAAATTACAAGTTTCTTGATTGTAAATTGAAAACCCCATTATGTTCCATCGTCGGTAGAGAGGATGAGCCTACAATTCGAAACAATCAACATCTATGGAATAATTACTTTCAGAAAGTTTCTTTCCACCAATTGCCAGGAGGGCATGTTCTTATTACAAAATATCATGCGGAATTAGCTAAGTTGATAATGAATTATATAGAATTGCATGTATAAATATGCTTGTATTACCCTTTTCCGATATAGCAGTAGAAATTGTGGAAGATAGTCCTTTTGCTACTTCAGATAATCTCTTTAATGAGGAAAAAATATTCATTAAAAGAGAATGGTCTGAAATACGTCTTAAAACTTATATTTTGGGACGTTGTGCCGCACATCGTGCCTTACAGACTTTACAAAAGGAAATAGTTCCCATTTTAAAAGGAAGAGATGGTGAACCAATATGGCCATTTGACATAGTTGGTTCTATATCTCATAAAGATGCAATAGCAGTTGCTGCTGTTGGAAAGAAAAAGAGGTATAAGGGTATTGGAGTAGATATTGAAGATCAAACGACGATATTATCAAAAAAGGAATATTCTCTTTTTTGTACACCCCAAGAGATAGCGTGTATAGATAAGAAAGAATTTTCTCCTATTGACATTTTTTCACGTAAAGAAGCTATTCTAAAGGCATATTATACAGCATATAGTAAATTATGCAATTGGATTGATATTGACACGATAAATGTATCTAAAGCTTCCAATGTAACTATAATATGCATGTTAAAAAAAAATTTTATTATAAACCTATGTTGTGTAGAAAAGTAAAAACAATTTTAGTCATTATGGGAATATGTTGTTTCCCTATGATATCTTGGGCACAAGTTTTTCTTTCTGGTCGAATCGTAGATAAAAAGACAAATGAACCTGTTGTAGGAGCTTCTGTATATATACGAAAAAATCAGGTTGGAGATAATGCAAATGATAATGGGTTATACAGAATAAAATTACCTCAAAACGGAACGTATCTTGTAGAGGTTTCTTTTATCGGATACAAAACAATAAAACAGTCTGTTACTGTAAATAGAAATACAACTAAAAATTTCTTTTTGGAAGAAAGTACAGAAGTGTTGAATGAGGTCGTGGTAAAAGCATCCTCACAGCAGGCAGAAATAAATCATATACGTAAAAGTCCTATGGCTGTAACGGTTGTTGATGGAGCAAAATTAAGAGGTCGTTCAACTGGAATTGAAGAAGTACTTACTCGTACTTCTGGAATCAAAGTTAGAAAATCCGGAGGTTTGGGTAGCTCTTCTAAAATGTCCATACATGGTCTGGAAGGAAAAAGAGTAGCTATTTATATAGATGGTTTTCCTTTAAATAGCCCCGATGGTTCATTTGATATAAACGACATACCTATTGATGCCATTAAATATATTGAGATATATAAAGGAATAGTTCCTGCTGAATATGGCAGTGATGGTCTGGGAGGAGCGATTAATGTTGTTACAAGAGAGGACGAGTGTGACTTGGTAGGCTTTACTCAGGAGTATGCTTCAATTGGTACTTCCAAAACGTTAGACAGTGTAAAAAAAATGTTTGAAAAACCAGAGATACAAATTGGAGGAAGTTTTTTTCATAATAAATCGGATAATAATTATAAAATGACTTATCCTGTTTTTGAAACAAATTTACCTTCAAGTGCCTACCAAGAAGTAATAAGAAATAATGATTATTATAGGTCCACAATGTATAATGTAGGTTTAACATTTACAAAATTCTGGTTTGATAAGATTGAATTAGAATGTGCTTTTTATAACAATAAAAAGGGAATTCAGGCCTTAGATTTTGATTCACGTTTTTCTCATACACATGGGACAAACATTATGCCTACTTTAACTTTAGAGAAGAAGAATTTCTTATTTAAAAACCTTGAATTCAAGTCAGGTCTAGTAACTCCAATCATTCATACGCATTTGGTTGATACCGCTAGAACAAAACGGCAATGGGATGGAACCATAACAAATACAATGGGAGAAACTGATGATAATTTATTAAACTATTCAGATGACAAACAATTTGAAATCAGACATAAATTGAATTTAAAATACAAGTTAAAGCAACATACCTTTAATCTTAACAATCAATTCACATATTCAAGGTATAGACCTAAGGATGATTATACAGCAGAATATGTTGGTTTTGACCCTAGTGGTTTTCCCAGTAATATGAAGGGAAATACTTTGGGGTTAGCACATGAGTATTCTTCACGTAATAACAAACTTCAAAACTCTTTAATGTTCAGTCTATACTATTTAAATTCTGGAATATATAGAACAAGTGATAAAATTGTAGATGAATCTGAAAGTGTTAAGAAAGAACCGAAAAAAACAAAAATAAACAATTTTTACTATGGAATAAGTGAAGAAATCAGTTATGAATTTTTCAAAGGGTTGAGAGGTAAATTTTCCTTATCACATAACGTGAGGCTTCCTGATACGGAAGAATTGTTTGGAGACGGAGTGACAGTAAAGCCTTCAGTTGATTTAAATCCCGAAATAAGTAATAATATAAATTTAGGGTTAATCATGGATAAAAGTAATTTTATGGGGTTAAGTCGTTTTCAGTTAGAGACAAATTTATATTATATGTATATAACAGATATGATAAGTTTATTTCCTGCTGATATACGAATGATTTATACGAATTTGGGTAAGACTCAGATCATGGGGGGAGATTTTGATTTAAAAATAGATGTGACTCCACAGCTTTATAGTTATTTTAACTTAACCTATCAAGATATTCGGGATAAGCTAAAATGGACTACTAATGACCAAAGTGTGAAAAACCCGACTTATGATAAACAGGTACCCAATATTCCTCGTTTTTATTTTAACTATGGTTTAGAGTATCATACAGAGGGATTACTTGGGAAACATGAAATATCTAGAATCTATATAGACGCATCTTACGTTCATGATTTTGATTGGAGTTGGCAAATGAGTAACTTACCAGAACAGCGAAAGAAATGGTTAATTCCTCGTAGTCATCTTTTTACGGCAGGATTCCAGCAATCTATTTGGAAAAATAAAGTATCATTAGGGTTTGAAGTTGAAAATATATTCAACAAGGAGAGCTATATGGAATTTAAAAAGCCTTTACAAGGTCGTACTTTTAAAATTAAATTACGATTTAATTGGTTTGGTGATGAATCTTCAGGGGGAGCGATGAGTTTGTAATATTATAAATAATTATTTTAACTAAAAAAATAAAAAAATGAAAAATCAATGGTTTTTATTGTCGCTATTAGCGACCTTTTTAAGTTTTATTTCATGTAGTAAAGATGATCCGTTTCCAACAGATGAAGAAGACGATATGAGTTTTGTTCATAGTGTCACGGTGGGTGATAATGCTTATGTTAGTCTATTTAAAGATTTAAATGTAGAACAGACAAGTACACAAAATTCTTTGGTCATTGCAAAATAATCTTTTCTTATTACTTATGGGGGTAACTTTTATGTCTTAGAATCGATGAATGCCCGTTTATATAAGTACAGAGTCGAGAATGGTTTGCTAATTCAAGAAAAAGAAACGATGATTCTCCCTTCCGGTTCTCTTCCTGCATTCCTTACATTTGATTCAGAAGAAAAAGCTTATATATCATGCGTAGGATTGGGAAAATTGTATATAATAAATCCTACGACAATGCAAAAAACAGGTGAAATAGATTTATCTGAATATGCAATTGGGAAAGAAAGTGGTGATAAAAATCCTGAACCTGGTGCTTCGGTTATTAGAGATGGTATTTTATATGTAGGATTAGCTCAAGATAAGTCCCAGTTTAACCCTAATACTGGAGCTTATGTACTTTTGATTGATACAAAGACAGACAAGCCTATTAAAATGATATCTGATAATAGAGCTACAATGGCAACCGCTTATGAGTATTCAGGTGATCCTTTCATTGATGAAAAAGGCGATCTTTATATTTATTGTGTAGGAGGCTTCGGATATTTTGCAAACTGTACAGAAGGTTTCTTGCGTATAAAGAAAGGAGAAACAGACTTTGATCAGTCATACTATTTCCCAATAGAAACAATTAGTATACCGGACATAAAGGGTAATAAAGCAAATTATATTTATAGCAAAACATATACAGGAAATGGTAAGCTATATGGATATTTCAATGTTCCGGGATATGTTAGTAATCCACCTGATTATGTAAATGACAAATCAATGCAAACATTTGAAATAGATGTTTATAATAAAACTGTCAAAAAAATGAACTTTGACGGAACTACGGGTTGGTCATGTAGTCAATGTAAAGCAGGAGACTATATGGTGTTCGGGATGGCTTCTACTCAAGGAACAGGTTATTATCTTTACAACTATAAAGAAGATAAGTATGAACCTTTAAAGATAAAAACAGAAGGTAATCCCTTCAAAATTCAATATTTAAAATAAATAAAGACTGCCGGAAGCTAAAAGATTCCGGCAGCTTTTTAATTTTTATGGAATGAACAATCGTAATTATGACTGTATAATCATTATAAGTGTAATCTCAGGTTTATTTATCACAACCTGCGACTATCTAGTACAGATGAAAACTGTTGAAACAGATTATTTTGTTTCAAGACTACTTTCTTTAGAAGAAACTATTTTAAATTTATCATCTTTTGGATGTATTTTTACTTTTCCTTTTTGGATATTAGGGACATACTTCATATACACAACAATGTGTAAAGTTAATAAAAAGCTTGCGCTTATTAATACATTCTGTATATCTTATTCTTTATTGATGTTGGGGTTTTATCATTACAGCTATGCCATAATATATAGTATTGGTACATCAAAAATGATAATGCAAACAAATATAGATTGGCAATTATTAACAGGATCTAATATACCTTTTTTCCCCTTTATGTTTATTCTACTTCCAGTGACCTGGCTGATTGTTGGATTTAGTAACTTTTCATCCAAAGCTATAGTTCCTCGATGGTCTATAGTTGTGAACCCTGTTATACTAACAATTATTTTATCTATTGTCACTTGGATAATTCCCAAGACCGAATGCTTACTACCATGCATTTTTAGTTTGGGGATCACTCTGTATTATATAATTTGTTGGATAAGCTTAAAAAAAGATAGAAATTTATGTCTAAAAAGAAAGTTTTAGTAATTGGTGGCACAGGGATTGCGGGACAATTTATTACAGATTACTTGCTACATTATCATGATATTTGTGAATTATTTATAGCATCAAGAGGTATTCATAAGATATCAGAGAAGAAAGTAAAGTTCATAAAAATGGACATACATGATACCCAAAATATAGAATCTGTTATTAAACAATTTGATATTATAATTTTGGCACTTGGTCCTTTTTCATGTGTAGGAACAGATATTTATACAATTTGTTTAAGAAATCACGTAATATGTGTTGATATTAATGATGACTATGGACATAGTGGACGTGTACTAGAAATAAAAAATGAGAACATAACAAATTTTCGGGGAACAATTTTTACAGGAATGGGATTATGTCCAGGGTTGACAACTTTCATGCTAGAATATGCTGCAGAACAATTAAAAAAAACTGTTTTAGAAGCCGAATTGAGAATCTATTTTGGAGCAGGTGTTGTTTCTGGAACAGCTTCAATAATCAATATGTTTGAGGGTTTTAAAGATGACCTGATGCTCCTTTCAGAAAGGGAAATCCGAAGAATAAAACCAACTAAATATCATTCAGATAGAACTTTTACTTTTGATCGTTTTCATTCCAATATGCCATTAATATTCTTTTCTAGTCCTGAAATAAGGACTATACAACGAGCTAGTCGATTTGAAGAACTACAAAATTTTGATTGTGCTTTTCATCTGCAAAATCTTCCTATGGGCATAGTTCCCTTACTAAGAAAGAGCTCTTTTATTAGAAAATTGATTTGTAAAATGGTCAATATACAATAGGGGCAATTGGAGAAAAATGAGAAAAACGAGAAATCTGTGATAGTATGTACTTATGTAAGAAATCAAAATTCTATTGTAAAATGTTTATTGCACTCAGATTCCTCATTTAGATTAACAGGAGTATTTTGTGCGGTAATTGTGCTCTCGATAATAAAAGGATGTATACCAATTATGCCTGGCATCTTTACTTTTGAAGACATAAATATCAATCTGCACATGTTAAACGAAATATTAAAAAACAACAACATAAATATATCTATAGAGGAATAGTATTATGGTTTATAATAAATATATAGGAATAATAGGTGGAACTGGAACAATTGGTTCTATTATAGTTAAATATTTATTACAACTACAAACTCACTTCCATGTTTTAATTGGTGGTAGGAGATCCATAAAAGAAATATCTATGTCTACATTTTATAATAGTGAGCGACTTAAGTATAACCAAATGAACTATAACAATGATGTAGAATTGGATAATTTTTGTTCTCAATGTTTGTTGGTTATTAATGCTGTTGGACCTTCATTTAAAATAAATGACAAGATTGCCTTACATGCATTAAGAAATAATTGCCACTACATCGATATAGGAGGATATGGCATTTTGCGTGATTTATTAAAACCATATGAAAAAAGCATTGAAGCTCAGAAACTTTGCTTTATTATAGGTGTTGGTTGGATGCCTGGTATTTCAGGCGTATTTTCTAAAACTATTATAGAGACTCATTTAAACAGCCCAGAAAATACTAATTTTAATATCTATTATGGTGCTGTTGATAATTGGTCATATAGTTCAACTTATGATCTGGCAGCATCATCTATGGGAAAAACACGTTCCTATGTTTATTCTCATGGAAAGGAAATACAGGTGTCTCCTTTTCGATATACACATCACAAATTTTTTCCTTTCATTGGACATAAAAAAATATGTATGCCATCATTTGACGAACAATTAACTCAATTGGCTACTTCTTTAAAACAAATAAGAAAGATATCAACATTCATTATGCTAAATGACTATATCTCAATGGGGAAGTTTATGTTTATAAAGATCTTTTATAAACATAATTTAAATAAAGCAACACTTATGTTGCAAGATGATTATCAACGTCTCGTTAAGAAAGAGAATAAGTGGGGAAGTGTAATTTGTCAAGTTTCTAAAATAGAGCCAGAAAGAAAGATAGATACCTTTTACTATTTATATACAAAAAATAATTTATTATATACTGCATTACCTGCTGTTATTACTACTCAATACATTTTAGAAGGTAAAACAAAAATAGGATTAAATTGTCTTTGTGACTCTTTGAATTGCCAATCTTTTATGTCGGATTTAGACTTTTACGGAATAAAATATTCATATTATGAACATAAAAATTTAAAAGAAAATTCTTGTTTGTATGATGTGGTTATGTGCCATAGCATGTTTCACTGTTTTTCCCTTGATTTTTTTATCATGGGATGTAATTCACTCTTACATGGGAATCCATGATATACCATCAGACTTGACAATTGTCTTGTTTCGAGAAGAATGTTTGTTCTTCGGTTTTTTCTGTATTTATTTTCTCTTTCTTAGAAATATCGAAAAATATAAAGGACTTATTAGCTTCTGTTCTTTCTTAGTCGCATTTATGGGTGGTTTTATGTACTTGCTAAAACTTCAAACAGGGATTGTACATATATCATCAGATTATGAACCTTTTATTTGGCTTATAATTGGAAGTTTCATATTTTATTTAAATCATAGTATTAATGGTATAGCACCAAAGAAACAAAAACTTCCCGTTTTAAGTTGTTTATTCCAAGTGCAGGCAGGAGTATTGCTATTGAACATTGTAAATATTTTAGTCCCCGAACAGACTTGGGAAATAATGTTCAATATTTCTTATTCTACAGTTTCACCTTATGATAAATATACATTTGGAATGATAAGTGGTTTTACTGCTTTCTCTTCTATTATTATATATTATATCAGTAATAGGATTCTTTTTATTATGAATTTATCTAAAGCGATTCTCATTTTCTCTGTTCTTAATTTCTTAGATTTCTTTGTGTGGGGAAACTTTAGTGAGTTGTATAAACCTCTATTTATTTTATATGTAGTATTAGTTGAGATTTTAAATATTGTAGGAATTAATTATATATTTAAAAGGAGGATATATGAGAAATAAAGAAGGGCTAGTCGATGATTTGATAACATCAATTCCAGGAGAATGGAAATTTGATGAACAAGTATCACAACATTTCGACACTCATGTAAGAAAAAGTGTCCCATTGTACGAGGAAGTACAAAAGGCTGTTATCGAAATAAGTGAATGGTTTATTAGAGACAATAGTGTTGTATATGATTTAGGTTCCTCTACAGGAGAAACCATTTCTCTTTTATTACAAAAGCATTCAAGAAAAAAGAATGTGAGATTCATCGGAGTCGAAGAAAGTTTACCAATGATAGAGATTGCAAGAAAAAAATGTAGTAGCGAATTAGTTCAATTTCTACAACAACATATAGAGGAAATAAATGAATTTGCTAATATAGTATTTATAACCATAGAACAACCAAAACTAATCAGAAATATCCGAGTGTAAATCT
>ENA-ORLL01000260-ORLL01000260.1-human-gut-metagenome-genome-assembly--contig:-NODE-260-length-12466-cov-4.85191_pt1 | contig 12466 bp, 16 predicted proteins | sample MGYA00243070_ERZ508830 | MGnify/ENA primary metagenome ERZ508830 (study PRJEB26277, sample SAMN04329787) | human gut metagenome | biome: human-associated habitat | host: Homo sapiens | place: USA...
CTTTTGTGCCAAAGCCAAATTATAACGTGTTTCATCATCTTTCGGGTTATTACGTAATGACTGCTTATATGCTTCTACCGCTTTGCCATAATCTTTCTGTGATTGAAAAATCACCCCCATATTATGATAGATTTGCGCTAAATCATTCTTGTCCTTTTCTATCTTGGTAGCGGCAACATATTGTTCCATAGCCTCTTGCTGTTTATTCTGCTGAGCCAATGTATTTCCCAAATTAAACATAGAGACTGTAGACTGAGGATTCGTCTCCAAAGCTTTACGATAATTTACCTCCGCATCCACATACACGCTATCTTTAAAAAAACGGTTCCCTTTACGGATAAAATCACGTTCGGCTTTCTGAGCCGAAGCTGTAGCTGCCATTAGCAGCAATAAAAAAAAGCTTATATATTTTTTCTGTAACATACGCATCATTTCTTATTGGAAAACAAATGAATATTACGGAACAGAGGATTCTTGCGTTCCAATACCAGCATTTCTGCCAATAAAAGCAACAGAATAATCCATGCCACAGCCTGGAACTGCTCATTAAACTCTGTGTATACCTGTGTTTCCACATCAGCTTTCGCCATTTTATTAATTTCCCGGCTAATCGCCTTTTGAGCACCATTTGTATTATCTACACGCACATAGATACCATTGCCCGCCTTAGCTATCTCCTGACACATCTGTTCGTTCAAACGGGTTACAATCACGTTCCCGTCACGGTCGCGACGATAATCATTTGTCCCTTCTGCCGGGATGGGAGCTCCCTCAGGCATACCTACGCCAAGAACATTCACCTGAATACCTTTTTCTGCGGCATCTTTAGCAGCTTCCACTGCACCACCTTCATGATTTTCACCATCAGTAATGACAATCACTGCACGCCCTACCCCCTCTTGCGGAGTAAAACTACGGGAGGCCAAATTAATGGCTGCCCCAATTGCTGTACCTTGTTTGGAAATCAATGAAGGATCTATAGACTCCAAAAACATCTTGGCTGATATATAATCGCTTGTAATAGGAAGCTGTGTAAATGCATCACCCGCAAAAACAATCATACCTACTTTATCATTCTCCATTTTATCCACCAACTGCGCAACAAGTCTCTTTGCCTTCTGCAAACGACTGGGCTGTACGTCTTGTGCCAGCATCGAATTGGAAATATCCAATGCAATCATCACTTCAACTCCCTGACGCTTCACTGTTTCCAGTTTAGAACCAAACTGCGGACGCGCCAACAATACAGAAAACAGACCGATAGCAACAAATACCATCCAAAACTTCACATCCGGACGATATTTGGATACATCCGGCATCAACTGTGCCATCAGTTCCGGATCACCGAATTTGCGGATATTCTTCCGTCGCCGATAATTGGAATACAAGTAGAAGGCTGCTAACAAGGGTAACAACAGCAACAAGTACAAATAAGCAGGTTCTTCAAATCGAAACATTTCTTTATTTATTATTTTTACGATTTACTATTTACTAAACTTGTACAAGATACAATATCCTGAGAAAAAGGATGCGTATACTACGGTATCTTCTTCAATATTGAATTACGTAACAGAACTTCCAACAGCACACATAAGAAAGCTGCCAGAGCAAACCAGCGATACTCTTCCTGGCGCTTGCTGTATTCTTTTACGTTCAGTTTCGTTTTCTCCAGCTTATCTATTTCCTCGTATACCTCTTTCAACTTCGAATTGCTCGTAGCGCGAAAGTAATTACCATCCGTTGTTCCGGCAATTTGTGTCAGGGTCTTTTCGTCAATCTCAACCGGCATATTGACATACTGCACAGTTCCACCTACCGGATAAGGATATGGAGCCATACCGTTAGTACCTACACCGATAGTATAAACACGGATACCGAAACTTTTAGCTATCTCGGCAGCCGTCAACGGAGAAATATCTCCTCTATTATTCGTGCCGTCTGTTAAAAGAATAATCACTTTCGATTTGGCTTTGCTGTCTTTCAGCCGGGTAACCGCATTGGCAATACCCATACCCACTGCCGTACCATCCTCAATAAGACCACATTTTACGTCCTTTATCAAATTTAAAAGCACGGCATGATCTACCGTCAACGGACATTGCGTAAAACTATCTCAGGCGAATAGCGTGATGCAGACATTGTCATTCGGACGGCCATTGCTAAACTCTGCCGCCACATCCTTGGCCGCTTCCAGGCGATTCGGCTTCAAATCTTCAGCCAACATACTGGTGGAAACGTCTATGGCAAGCATTATATCAATACCCTCTATTTCACTATTCTGCCAGCTATCAGTAGTTTGCGGCCTGGCTAAAACGATAATAATCAAGGTTAAAGCTATTATCCTCAATACAAACGGTGCATGTAGCAAGTAATTCTTATAGCTCTTGGGAGCATGCGCATATACACGAGCGTCTGAAATTTGAAGCGTGGCTTCACTATTCTTCCGCCTCATGATATACCATACTATATAAGGTATAAGCAACAGCAGCAAAAATAAATATTCAATATTGGCAAAAACCATGATATTTACAATTTTACAAATTATGATTTATGATTGAAGCGTATCTCCCTGCTTTTACTCTTAGGCAAAATAGTTATACAGCTCCAAACCTATATATATCAGTGAACCGGCAAGTGCTGCCGTTAAAGCAACGATACCTGCACCAAGCAGTATCTTGGTACGCAAGGAACGTTTTTCAATGATAGTAATTTCAGTAGGCTGCGGCTTGGCATTTTCATCTTCTTTTTCCTTTGTTTCATTGATAAAGTCAATCGCATTAATCAAATTTGCGTCATTCTCATTCATCAGTGGATTATGTTTGGCAAACTTCACTAAATCCGCGGTTTGGAACAGGATACGTAAATCCGATATTGCATTTTTATCATTCATTTCCAATAGTTTATCAATGATTTCAGAGGAAGTCATTTCCAATGCATTGAAACCGAAACGGTCTTTTATATAAGTACGAATAGCATCTGTCAATTCTGTATAATACTCCTTCGATTGTCCTTTCTGCCATACTTTCTCACCTTTGATGCGTTCTATTTCCTGCATAGCCAACTGATGCGGCGGCAGTTTCGGTTCTACCTTCACCTTGCGAATTATCGGTTTGTTATCGCGAATACGTTTCACAAGATAGATAAGCAGCAACAGGAACGGCACAAACAATACAGCACAAGCGATAGACATATACCAGTCTTCCCATGCAAAAGGTGCTTTCATTACAGGTTTAGGACCAAAAAACTGATCGGGATGCAACGTATCTACCGGCATGGAATACACTTTCAATGCCAAAGCTTTGGAGCGATATGCCTTATTATCAACAAGCACCTCCATTGGGGGCAAATAATATAATGCCGAGTCAAAGGAAGTTACGGTGTACTCCTGAGTTATCAACGAGCGCCTGCCGTCATTCAGCATCTGTGTATCGGGCTTGGCTATATCAACAATTTCCACTCCACGCACCAAAGTATCAGTATAGGCAGGAAGAATAGCGCGCTTATCAGTGTCCAATGAAACCTGAAGCTTAATCTTGGCCTGCTCCCCGATAAGGATTTGCAAGGAATCAATTGTAGCATCCACTGTCACCGACTGGGCTATTATCCTACCCGTCAATGCTGTCAACAGCGTTATCAGAAATAAATATCTTTTCATTCTCCGATTAGTTTCTTTTCGCAAATAAATTCATCAATGCTTTCACATAATCCTGGTCCGTACGTACTGACACATTATCTACATTGCTCTTAGTAAATGTATCATTCAGTTCCGTCTGCATATTCACCCACCACTCACGATGCTCACGCCGTACGCCACGCGAAGACGTGACAATCCATTGTTCGAGACCCGGTTCCGCATCTTTTATTTTCATCAGCCCCACAGCAGGCAACTCCTCTACACGGCGGTCGTATACCTGAATAGCCACAACATCATGCTTCCGATTGGCAATAGTCATGGCATTTTTAAAACTCTCCTGGTCGATGAAGTCCGATAAGACAAAAGCCGTACAACGACGCTTCATAACATTCGTAAGATACTCCAAGCCGAGACGGATATTGGTCCGGCGACTTTCCGGACGGAAATCAAGCAATTCGCGAATGATATATAGTATATGTTTACGTCCCTTCTTGGGTGGAATAAACTTTTCTATCCGGTCTGAAAAGAAGATGACACCGATTTTATCATTGTTTTGAATGGCGGAAAAAGCCAATGTAGCAGCTATTTCCGTCACCATATCTTTCTTCATCTGCTTCACAGTACCGAACTCCAGACTACCGGAAACATCTACCAGCAACATTACAGTCAATTCACGTTCTTCTTCAAACACCTTCACAAAGGGTTTATGAAAACGAGCCGTTACATTCCAGTCTATGTCGCGTATATCGTCACCAAACTGATATTCACGCACTTCGGAAAAAGCCATACCTCTACCTTTGAAAGCCGAATGATACTGGCCCGCAAAAATATTATTGGACAATCCGCGCGTCTTTATCTCAATCTGACGGACTTTTTTTAATAAATCAGTTGTTTCCATTCAGTAATACATAAATAGTAAACAAATTGTTTACATTAGGGCACTTCAACCTTATTCAATATTTTGCTGACGATTTCATCCGAAGTCATATTGCTTGCTTCAGCTTCATAAGTCAGGCCGATGCGGTGGCGCAATACATCATGTGCCACTGCGCGCACATCTTCCGGGATAACATAGCCACGGCGTTTAATGAAAGCATAACTGCGTGCCGCCAATGCCAGATTGATAGATGCACGAGGGGAACCGCCGAATCCGATCATATCTTTCAGTTCTTTCAAATCATACTTCTCCGGATAACGGGTTGCAAATACAATATCGACAATATATTTTTCAATCTTTTCATCCAGATATACCTGCCGTACGACCTTACGCGTTTCGATAATCTCGTCTGCTTTCAGAATAGGCTTTACATTCAGTCTTTCTCCGTTTATATTCTGGCGTATAATTAATTTTTCTTCTTCCAGTTTAGGATAGTCGATAACTACCTTCAGCATGAAACGGTCTACCTGCGCTTCAGGCAACGGATACGTACCCTCTTGTTCGATAGGATTCTGAGTTGCAAGCACCAAAAAAGGTTCAGGCAGTCTGAATGTTTCCTTACCTATGGTAACCTGACGTTCCTGCATAGCTTCCAATAAAGCACTTTGCACCTTGGCCGGAGCACGGTTAATTTCATCGGCCAATACAAAATTAGCAAATACAGGTCCTTTCTTTACCTGAAAAGTTTCATCTTTCTGGCTGTAAACCATCGTACCGATAACGTCCGCCGGCAACAAGTCAGGTGTAAACTGAATACGGCTATATTGTGCATCAATCAATGAAGCCAGTGTTTTGATAGCCAATGTTTTTGCCAAACCGGGCACACCTTCCAACAACACATGTCCGTCAGACAACAAACCGATTAACAACGACTCTACCAGGTGCTTTTGTCCTACAATAACCTGGTCCATGCCCGTAGTAAGATTGGTAACGAAAGCACTTTGTCTTTCAATCCGCTCGTTCAATTCGCGGATATCAATTGTTTCAGCCATAAATCAATGTATTTTAATGTTTAATTTTTCGTTTTCGTCCGGCCATACACCGGTAATTATAATTCGCTTCCAAAAGTACGGGAATAAATTAACCATAGCAACTAATTTTTATTAAAAAACAATGTGAAACCTTTAGATTAAACTACTTTCATAGAGTTTAGAGCCTGTTTAATTTTGTTCAGCATTCTTTTCAAGAGTTCTTCTTTGAAAATATTTTTCTGTTTTTACTAAAAGCATAGCAGGCTATGTAACGGATAAAAAGAGGAATACAGACCGGGAAGAAACTCAAAAGGAGTTGAAGAAAATACTTCTTCAAGAATATTTAAACAAGCTCTGAGTATTTAACAAAAAAGAAGCAGTATCTTTTTACTGCTTCTTCACTAATTTAGGTATCTTTATTGTTGTGCCCGCAGGTACATTATCCGGTTTTTTGATAACGTCCGGATTATGCTTTACTATATATGGATATAACGCTTTAGTTCCATAAAAACGAAGAGCCACTCTGGTCAATGTCTCACCCGGCTTTATCGTGTATGTCGCCTGCGTTCCTGCAATGGTATAATTGGTAGAATCGGGTACATACTCAACTTTCTTCTGCTTTTTCGGCTGGGAGGCAGATGTAGCGGCTACTACAGTCTGTTTGACGACAACTGGTGCTTCCTGCTGTTTTATTACAGGTTCAGCAATCAGCTTCTTCGACACAGTATCTTTTACGGCAATCGCCACACTATCCTTAACACCGATACTATCCATTAAAACCGTATTACCTGCCGCATTACCAGCTACATTGCCAGCGGTTTCCTCCACAGGCGGTTCAGTCGATTATCCGTCAACCCAATCAGGATAATACAAATAAGCGACGGTTCCTGCACATAGCAATACCACAAGAGCCACGATGGCAATGAAGTATTTCATTGCGGATGATTCAGCCGGACCGGCAGTTTTGATAACCTCCACCCTCTCTTCATTAACTTCCTCCGAAGCCACAGTCTCCACAGGAACAACGGCTTCTTCTACAGGTTCCGGTTCGACAGGACTATCGATTTTCTCCGCAATCTCCGGTGTCTCAACCGCACTACCGGCAACCACTTCCGGCACAGCATCTTCCACTTTCTGCTCCGTATCTTCATCCTCCTCACTGTCACTATCTACCGGGGTATCTTCTAAAACAGTACCTTCATTGAGCACTACTGTTTCAAAATGCGCAAACGGCTTATTGATAATATCTTTCAAAGCAGGCTCCGGAGTAAATGAAACTTTGGTATGGCCTTGTATCTCAAAGCGTTCCCCAGTATTGACATTTACACTCTCCCGGCTTTCCACATCAATCAGTTTAAAAGCGCCCAGACCTTTAATCTTCACATACTTGTCTTTTTCCAACGCTTCTTCAATCAGTTGGAAAAACTCTTTCACAAAACTATCGGCATTCTTCTTGCTCATGCCATGCTTTTCAGCCAGCAAATCAATCAGATCCTGTATGTTTAGTTTTTCATTCATAATATGGAAGATTTAAAAAGAAAGATTACTTAAACTTATCCTTTAGCAAGGTACTGGGTTTATATGTCAGCACCAGTTTAGGCGGAACCCGCATACTCTGTTTGGTTGTTGGATTTACGGATATACGTTCCGCTTTCTTTTTCACTTCGAATGTTCCAAAACCTTGTATGGAAATCATATTCCCTTCTTCCAGTTGCCGCGTCATATCCGACAGTAAAGAAGTAACCAACTCCGAAGTATCCTTCAAAGTATACCCTAACCTGCGTGACAATTCCGAAGTAAATTCTTTGTTATTCAAAATCCAAGCTTTAAAATTGTGAACTACTGTGCTATATTAGCAAATCTTCCCCACATACACAACAAGTACGAAAGGAAATATTTAAATAATCCGTCCAAAAAGGTCGAAATCATCGGAATTTATTATCTCTACCTGATAAAAGCCGCCAATCTCCAACGGTTCATCACCACATTCAATCAGCACTTCCGGATCTACTTCGGGAGAATCGAACTCCGTACGTCCGATATAGTAATCACCTTCCAGACGGTCGATTATTACTCTCATCTGCCTGCCTACCTTTGCTGCGCTCAGTTCGGCAGAAATACCTTGCTGGATGGACATCAATTCATCCAACCGGGCTTGCTTTACTTCTTGAGGAATGCTGTCTTCGTAATGGGCAGCGGCATATGTACCCTCCTCCTCGGAATACGCAAATGACCCCATTCGGTCGAAGCGCACCTTACGGACAGCATCTTTCAGCTCTTCAAAGTCAGCTTCCGTTTCTCCAGGATGCCCCACCATAAGCGTAGTACGCAAATGAATTCCCGGCACTTCTTCACGGAACTTTTCTATCAGCCGATAAGTATCCTCTTTGGTAACATGACGGCGCATTTTCTCCAGCATATTATCACTAATATGCTGCAAGGCAATATCCATATATTTACATACATTGGGACGCTCGCGCATTACGCGGAATAAATCCATCGGGAAATGAGCCGGATAAGCATAATGTAAACGTATCCATTCCACACCCGGAATTTCCGAGATTTTTTCGATTAATTGGGGCAACATCTGCCTCTTATATAAATCTACACCATAATAGGTCAATTCCTGCGCAATAACCTGAAACTCTTTCACTCCGCGGGCCACAAGATACTTCACCTCGTCCAGGATTTCTTCCATAGGACGCGACACATGTCGGCCCGTAATAATAGGGATGGCACAATAAGAACATTTGCGGTCGCATCCTTCCGATATTTTCAGATAAGCATAATGCTGAGGAGTGGTCAGTGTACGCTCTATGTGCAGTTCATCATGGTATGCCTTACCCAAGTCCTGCAGCAACTCTTTCCAATTGAACTTACCATAAAATTTATCCACCTGAGGAATTTCAATTGCCAGTTCCTTCAGATAACGTTCCGAAAGGCAACCCATGACATAGAGTTTCTCCAGTTCGCCTTCTTCCTTGGCTTGCGCAAATTCAAGAATCATATTGATGGACTCCTCTTTTGCATCGCCGATGAAACCGCAGGTATTAATTACGGCAATCTCTCCTTTCGGACGCTCGGCATCATGCGTCACATGAAAACCCGCTTCCTCCAGCTGGCGCATCAAATGCTCCGAGTCCACTAAATTTTTAGAGCAGCCTAATGTTATGATATCAATGGTTTTCCGTTTCCTGCTTTCCCTCCGAACAACGAATCGACAAACTCTTTTTTACGGAACACCTGCAAGTCCTCTATACCTTCTCCCAGACCGATGTACTTTACCGGAATCTTAAACTGGTCAGAGATTCCGATTACAACACCGCCTTTAGCCGTTCCGTCCAGCTTGGTTACAGCCATTGCCGTAACCTCCGTTGCCAAAGTAAACTGCTTGGCCTGCTCAAATGCGTTCTGTCCGGTGGAACCGTCCAAAACAAGCAGTACCTCATTCGGGGCATCCGGCACAACCTTCTTCATTACATTCTTAATTTTGGTCAGCTCATTCATCAGACCCACTTTATTATGCAGACGTCCGGCGGTATCTATAATCACCACATCGGCATTATTGGCTACTGCTGAACTCAAAGTATCAAATGCCACAGAAGCAGGGTCAGCACCCATTTTCTGCTTGATAACGGGAACTCCCACACGTTCGCCCCAGATAACCAACTGCTCCACCGCCGCCGCACGGAAAGTATCGGCAGCACCCAGATAAACGGATTTGCCGGCTTTCTTAAACTGATAAGCCAGTTTGCCTATAGTCGTGGTTTTTCCTACACCATTAACTAACACTACCATAAACACGTATGGATTCTTAGAAACAGGAGTATAAAAGTAGTACCCATCATACGAGTTGTTCTCAGTGAGCAACGCAGCGATTTCATCGCGCAGAATCACATTCAGCTCCTTCGCATTCATATATTTCTCGTCTGCAGCACGCTTCTCGATACGTTCTATAATCTTCAACGTAGTTTCTACGCCCACATCCGAAGTAATCAACACCTCTTCCAGATTATCCAGCACCTCATCATCCACTTTCGATTTACCGGCTATAGCACGGGCAATCTTCCCGAACACACTCTCCTTTGTTTTAGATAATCCTTTATCTAATGTTTCCTTCTTTTCTTTTGAGAAAAAACTAAAAAATCCCATAGTCTATTTTTTTGTACAATACATTATGCCACAAAGATATAACAAAATTAACAAATAATAAAAGCCGAAACGATTTAATAGCAAAAAAAATCCCCCCGCCGATATATCGGCGAGAGGAGCTTTATAAGTAATCAGCGCCTTACAGCAACTGCATTTATCTTATTTCTTGAAAAAGTCCTGTACTTTTTCGTTAGGAACCATTTGTTCATCGAAGATGTAAGCACCGGTCTTCGGAGACTTAACCATCTTGATAACCTTCGTATAAGCACGACCTTCCTTAGAACCATCGTGCAAACTTGCTACTGTTTTCTTTGCCATGGGGTTATACTATTATTATTTAATTTCCTTGTGTACTGTTACTCTCTTCAGAATCGGGTTGTATTTCTTCAACTCCAATCTCTCGGTAGTGTTCTTTCTGTTCTTCGTTGTAATATAACGAGAAGTTCCCGGCATACCGCTCTCCATGTGTTCTGTGCATTCCAGAATCACCTGTACTCTGTTACCTTTTGCTTTCTTTGCCATAATCAGTTATTCTCCTCTACTTTTAGCCAATTACTTTAATGCTTTTCCAATCACAATAACCCTTAGCTACTGCATCCTTCAAAGCAGCATCCAAACCTTTTTTGTTAATAATGCGCAGACCGTTGGCGCAAATGCTCAGACTGATCCAGCAGTCCTGTTCTACATAATAGAATTTCTTGTTAAACAAGTTCAAATCAAAGGTTCTTTTTGTTCTTCTCTTTGAGTGTGAAACATTGTTGCCAATCATGGCTTTCTTTCCGGTAATTTGACAAATCTTCGACATTTCTATCTTTATTTTATAGTTTTTATCTATACTTATTTCAAACAGAGCGCAAAGTAAGCACTTTTATCGTTACGAAACAAGTTTTTCCTAAAATAATTCGTTGTACGAAAACATTTTTTCCTCATTTCAGCATACTACAGAGCATAAACAGCGCGTTTTGAATAGCCGACTGTACATTTTCCGCCCTTCCGCGATCACCTTCCTGCTTCATGGTTACAATTTCGTTTTTGCAGGCAGCCGCTATCCACACAGTACCTACCGGTTTCTCCGGTGTACCGCCGCCGGGACCGGCAATTCCCGAAGTGGCAACCGCGCAATCCGTTTTCAACGTTTTCATCGCACCTTTCACCATTTCAACAACCGTCTCCCTGCTCACTGCACCGTACTGCGCCAGCGTCTCGACAGAAACATGGAGCAAATCCGCCTTTACTTCGTTGGAATACGCCACAATTCCGCCTTTAAAATACTCCGAGCTCCCCGGAACCGAAGTTATCAAGGCAGCTATTCCACCACCGGTACAACTTTCAGCGGTGGAAAGGGAGAAATTCTTTGCTTTCAGCAGTTCCCCTACCTTCTCTTCCGTCTTCATACCTTATTATATATATGCAATATACTTTTTCCTTATAAAGTGACACGTGAATAAGCCGGCGCTTCCATCGGACAGAAATCCTTATCCAAATACTTGAAGTATCCGGTTATGGCAATCATCGCAGCATTATCCGTTGTATAGCTGAACTTGGGAATGAAAATATTCCATCCATACTTCTCAGTATGTTCGCGGAATGAGATACGCAGACCATTGTTTGCCGATACACCACCTGCAACGGCCACATCCTTTATCTTGTACTGTTTTGCCGCTTTACGCAACTTATCCATCAGAATATCGACAACAGTAGCTTCCAGCGATGCCGCCAGGTCTGTCTTGTGATGTTCGATGAAATCGGGGTCATCCTTTATCCAATCGCGCAAGGAATACAGAAACGAAGTCTTCAAGCCGCTGAAGCTGTAATCCAGTCCGGGAATATGCGGTTTGCTGAAAGTAAAGGCTTTAGGATTTCCCTGGCGGGCAAGCCGGTCGATAATCGGTCCGCCGGGATAACCCAGTCCCATTACCTTGGAGCATTTGTCGATGGCTTCACCTGCAGCATCATCAATTGTCTGCCCCAGGATTTCCATGTCGTTGTAGGCCTTTACTAAAATAATCTGAGAGTTGCCACCGGAAACCAGCAGGCAAAGGAAAGGAAATTCCGGCTGCACATTCTCTTCACCTTCCGCTTTAATAAAATGAGCTAATACATGTCCGGTCAAGTGATTGACATCTATCATAGGTATCCCCAACGCACGGGCGAACCCTTTGGCAAAGGACACTCCCACCAGCAAAGACCCCATCAGTCCCGGACCGCGCGTAAACGCCACGGCACTTAATTCTTCCTTGGTAACTCCGGCACGTTTCAAAGCCTCGTGCACCACCGGCACTATATTCTGTTGATGCGCACGCGAAGCCAGTTCGGGCACTACCCCACCATAAGCTTCGTGAACAGCCTGACTGGCAACGACATTCGACAGCAGGTAGCCATCCTTGATGACCGCTGCGGAAGTGTCATCACATGAAGATTCAATTCCTAAGATTATTGTACTCATAGTGTTTATTTACGTTTAAACGCTGCTAAAGTAGTGATTAAAATAGTATCCATAACGTATTTTTTCATATTTTTGTTGGCTGATTTAAATAAATAACCGCCTATCAGAACGCTGAAAACGACAGTACGCTGGATAATCGGTATAGTGTTAGGACTCTATATCGGAATAATTTTGCTGCTGAACATTCCTTATGTCCAGCACCGCATGTCTGTACTCGTTGCCAAGGAGCTGAGCACCGTATTAGGTAGCGAGCTCACAGTATGGCGGATAAACATAGGACTGCTGAACCGGATTATCATCGACGACCTGGTGCTGAACGACCAATC
>ENA-ORLL01000266-ORLL01000266.1-human-gut-metagenome-genome-assembly--contig:-NODE-266-length-12301-cov-6.85938_pt1 | contig 12301 bp, 8 predicted proteins | sample MGYA00243070_ERZ508830 | MGnify/ENA primary metagenome ERZ508830 (study PRJEB26277, sample SAMN04329787) | human gut metagenome | biome: human-associated habitat | host: Homo sapiens | place: USA...
CGATGCCCTGAAAATAATATTCCTGCCCCAGCTGCAGCTTCTGGGCGGCATACGGATTATTGAACCATGTGATCTCCAGACTGGACACATCGTCCCCGGCAGTGATGCGCTCCATCCGCCGCCCGCCCGGCAGGATACGCCCGCCGGGTTTGGCGAACACCTCAGCCCTGACGACGCACTCCACATCGGTGGGCGCTTCGGCGATGGAATAGGGTTTGGTGAAGTTAATATATCTGCGCGGGTAGTGGCACAGCAGGTCGGCCAGCGTCACGATGCCCAGCTTCTCGAACCGCTCAGCGGTTTTGGGGCCAACGCCCTTCAGGTAGCGCACCGGCGTATCCGGGGTGAGGGTGGTATGGTTTTCGGCAGGCATGGCTGGTCAGCTCCTTTCCTGGATGCAATATAGCCATTGTAACACGGAGCGGCAGCGGATGCAAATGGCCCAAAAAGGAAAAACCGGCAGGACCTTTGCCTTTGGGCAGGAACTGTGGTACACTCGGAAGAAAAAGAGGGGAGAATATTTATGGAGATCCGTAAGGGGACCTTAAAGGACTTGGAGGCCATTGCAGCGGTGGAGGCGGCCTGCTTCCCGGCGGCAGAGGCGGCTACGGCAGAGGAGTTTGCCGGGCGGCTGCAGCAGTACGGCGATCATTTTTGGCTGCTGTGGGAGGGGGAAAGGCTGCTGGCCTTTGTGGACGGCTTTTGCACCGACTGGCCGGACCTGACCGATGAGATGTACGCCGACGCCTCCCTCCACCGGGAGAATGGTGCCTGGCAGATGATCTTTGGGGTAAACACCATCCCGGCCTGCCGCAGACAGGGGTACGCCGGGCAGCTGCTGCAGCAGGCCATTGCCGACGCCCGGGCCCAAGGCCGGAAGGGGCTGGTACTGACCTGCAAGGAGGCCCTGGTGCACTACTATGCAAAGTTCGGCTTTGTGAACGAGGGCGTTTCCGGCTCCACCCACGGGGGCGTGGTGTGGTACCAGATGCGGCTGAAGTTCTGAGGGGGACGATCTGGAATGGCCTACGCCTTGCTCCGGCCGTATTCAGCGGAAGAATAATTTTTAAGAGAGCAATGCCGGAGCGTCCGCGGAGGCTCCGGCATTGCATTTTCGCTGGAGGGGGCGTAAAGGTAGACGGCATTTGCAGTGCCGCTTTCTGCGAAAGTGCGGCACTGCGGCAGACTTTTCGGCTTAACTGCAAAGTGACCGGTTTCGCCAGAGGCTCTCCCTTTGAGGAAAGACTTCCCCCGCTCCGGGGGAAGATGTCACCGCAGGTGACAAAAGGGGGAATCTGGCGCGTTAGCGCCTGAGAGGGCGAGGATGCTAACCGCAGCGCTGCGCTTTCGCAGAAAGCGGCGCTGCAAATGCCGTTTTCCGTTACGACCCCTCCCGTGAAAATGGGTTTCAGGAAAGTCCGCAGACTTTCCTGAAACCCGAAATTTAAAATATTCTTTCCGCTGAATATGCGCAGAGTGCAACGACGACGACCGCCGCCAGCGGCGGAAACAGGGAGGAGTTGTTGGGGCAGCGGCCAGCAAGACGCGAGTGCCGCCCAAGGCACGATGCGGATGCTGGGTGCCGCAACCCGATAGCGGCGCGCATTCCAAATCGTCCCGTCTGCCGCCGCAAGTAAAAATTGCATCCGGCGGCAAAAAGGATTATACTATAAAAAATGTCTGCGGTGCACAGGCCGCAGGGGCAGAGGAGATGAAGCATGAAACGACGGGACTTTTGTAAGGGTCTTGCGGTGACCCTTGCGGCGGGGGCACTGGCTCCCGGTGCGGCGCTGCCGCAGGCCGGGGCGGCTACGGCGCTGGTCGGCCGCGCCGTGCCGGACGACTACTATACCCTGTGGTACCGCAGCGACCGCTGCAGCGCTGACCTGCGGCACGATTACTATTACAGCGACAGCCTGTTCGACCACGCCGCCACAGAGTACGACGATAAGCTGGCACTGGCCACCTTGGGCATGGCTGCGGCTGCGGCCAGCTCGACGGAGAGCGACCAGTACTAATAGATGACGGGCGAGGTCGGCCGTGCCGACCATATCCGGGATGCCTTTGCAAAGCTGGGCTTTGCCGAGGTGCAGCTGTTCAACTATACCCACAGCCTGAACGATGCCCCGGACACGGCGGCCTGTGCCGTTGCCCGCAAAACACTGGTGCGCGGCGGCAGACAGGTGACCATCATCGGGGCGTTCGTGCGCGGCTCCGGTTATGGAGCCGAGTGGTCCGGCAACCTTCATGCAGGCTCCGGCAGCGCCCACACGGGTTTTGTAGCAGCGGCGCGGCAGCTGACTGAAAAAATACGCGGATATGTTCAGGCATCGGCCAAGCGCCAGCCGCTGGGTACCCTGAAGCTCTGGATGGGCGGCTACAGCCGTGCCGGCGGCGTAACGAATTTAGTGGCGGCGCGTCTGCCCGCCGTGCTGCCGCAGCTGGAAAAGAAAAACACCTTCATCTATACCTTTGCCGCCCCGGCTGCGCTGGCGGCGGCAGACTGCCCCGAGCTGCAGCAGGACTTTGACAACAACCATACGGCAAGCGGCAGTCTGAAAAAGAACTGGGGCACCAGCAACATCTTCAACATCATCTCCAGCGGAGATGTGGTCCCCCGGGTGCTGCCCGCAGAGTGGGGCTTCTACCGCAACGGCAACGACCGTTTTCTGCCCGCTACAGTTGTCCCGGAGGAACTGCAGGCGCTGAACGACCGCAGCGCAGGGATGGAGGGCGCACCGCTGGATTTCGGGCGGCTGGCTGTCACCGAGGAGACCGATGCCGTGCTGCAGTCCATGATGACCCTGTTCGGCAGCCGTCAGACCTATCACGAGGACTACGAGGATGCCATGCGCTGTATACTGCAATGCGTGACCACCCGCTCGGAAGCAGAGGTGACCCGGGGCGTCATTCTGGACGATGCTGCCGTGGTGGCGCAGCTGCGCAGCATGGAGCCCATGCGGCAGTTCCCGCAGGAAAAGGTGGAGCGCTGTGTGCAGGCGGCCTCTGCCCTGAGCCGCCCGCTGCTGGAAAAGCTGGGCAATGCAGTGCCGCTGCAGGCACAGCAGATCGTGATCCCCATGCTGGCAGTCGGTCTGTGCTTTGAATTGGACCCGGAGACGCTGCAGCTGGTGTCAGACTTTGTATTGTCCACCATCACGGTAAAGGGGCAGCTGAGCGGCATCCTGAAAACAGTGCTGTGTCACTTTTTGGAAACCTACATTACCCTGCTGGAATACTATGACCCTGCCGACCACGGCATGGAGCCCTATACCCGGCAGGAAGAGCTATAAGCAAAAGGCCGCTGCGCAGACATCGCGCAGCGGCCTTGGCTTTTTACAGATAAGATCAGAACTTGAACAGGTTCAGCCCGGTAACGGGGTCGTACTGGCGGTCTACTGTGCCGTCCAGAACATCCACCACCATCTCACAGGTGGCGCTGACCACCGCCCGGTTCAGATGTCCGCCGAACACCTCGCCCTTGTCGTTGCCGGCGCTCATGTGCAGGTGGGTGTAGAATGCGCCGTTCATGGTGTTGATAGTGCCGGTCAGGGACACGATCTCAAAACTGCCGCTGAAGGTGTTGGCGTAGTATTTCTTCTCCGCTACATTGTATACGCCCACCGTAAAGCTGTTGGTGGCGCCCAGCGCCTGCACGGCGGCAAGGCGGATGTTTTCCTTCAGGGCAAGCTCTTTGACCTGTTCAAGGATCTCTTCGTCCTTGTCGATGCGTACAATGATCTTATTGCCAAAACGTTTGTATTCCATGGGGAAGGTTCTCCTTTATATGTGTGTTTGTGCGTTGTCTTTTGCCGGGAATGAGTGCGACAAACTGGAATTTATACCCGGTACTTGTCTCGATTTATAGTCATATCAACCAAATGAAATACAAGTAAGATAATAAAAAAAACGGAAACTATTATTATTCCTGCGCCCAGCTTGATAAAATCAATTATACCGCCAAGACAAAAGAGCATTGCCCATGTCTTAATCCGTTTTCCAGTAACTCTGCATATTTTCTCTGTGTTTAATCCAGTATAATCTCCTGATAAAAACAGCACACTTCTTTCTGTATTCCTTGATTTGATAAAAAATCTTCCAACAAAAAAGAGAACAGTTGCCATCAGTAAATCAATAAATATAATTATTATTTTCATTTTCAACACCTCTAATTCTAAGTTCACAACTTCCAATTTGTTGAACTAAATCGAGTATACCACACCCGCCAAGGAAAGAACACCCCGATAGCGTAAAATTTGCAGGTGGAAACTTGTCGGGGCAGGGGACTTGGCAAACCCAACGTGATTGCGCTATAATAGAGCCATAACAGTTCCACAAAGGTGTGGTAAGGGAGGTGCGGTCATGATCCGGGTGGCAGTCGTAGAGGATGATGCGGAGGTGCAGGGGGTATTGCAGGAGTACATCCGGCGGTATACCCGGCAGTACGGGACAGAATTTGAAGTATCGGTCTTTGCGGACGGGGTGGACATTCTGGAGGATTACCGCGCCGTCTACGATATTATTTTTCTGGATGTGGAGATGAAGCATCTGGACGGCATGGCCACGGCAGAGCGCATCCGGCAGATGGATGCAGACGTCATCCTGATCTTCATTACCAATATGGCGCAGTATGCCATCCGGGGCTACTCGGTGGGAGCGCTGGACTATGTGCTGAAGCCGGTGCCGTATTTTGCATTTTCCGAGCAGCTGAAAAAGGCCGAGAAAAATTTGGCCCGCCGCGCCAGCCACTATCTCATGGTCCCGGTGGAGAGCGGCCTGCGGCGGCTGGACAGCTCCCGGCTGTATTATCTGGAAAGCGAAGGCCACCGGGTGCATTACTACACCGAGGACGGCGATTTTTCGGCACCGGGCACCCTCAAGGCAGTGGAGGAAAAGTTGGCGGGCCGCCCCTTTGCCCGCTGCAACAGCGGCTATCTGGTAAATCTGGCGCAGGTGCAGGCGGTGCAGCAGAACACGGTGCAGGTGGGACCCTATGAGCTGCAGATCAGCCGCCCCAAGCGCAAGGCCTTTCTTGCCGCACTGACCGACTACATCGGAGGTGAGGGCTCATGACCATGCTGCCGAACATCCCCCGCCTGTACACGGCGCTGGCAGAGGTGTTGGCGGTGCTGCTCTACGCCCGCCACCTGCCGCGGCGGTTCCACCGGCAGACCGCGGTCACGGTGGTGTGGGCACTGGTGCTGGGAATCTTTTTGCACAAGACCGGCTATGTGCCGCTGGCGTGGTGGGTGCCCTGTATGCTCTGCGCGGTGCTGCTGCTCTACGGGTATCTGTGGGGCAGCCGGGCGGTCAACTGGCTGGAGGCACTGTACATTACCGCCCGGGCGTTTCTGCTGGCAGAGTTTGCTGCCAGCGCAGAATGGCAGCTGCACTGCTGGCTGTTCCCGCACCGGAGCGGCTTTGACCCGCTGGCGCTGGCGCTGCTGGCGGCGGTCTACGGCGCGGTCTACGGCCTGATGTTCTGGCTGGAGCGCAGCCGTCCGCTGCCCGAAAAGCATCTGGACATCAGCAACAAGGCTGCGCTGGCGGCATTTGTCATGGCGGGCACGGTGTTCGTGGTCAGCAACCTTCTGTTTCTGGGGGAGAGCCCGGCGACCATGAACGTGTTCTGCATCCGCACGCTGGTGGATTTCTGCGGGGTGCTGATCCTGACGCTGCAGCACGAGCAACTGCGGGAGAGCGCGCTGCATCAGGAGCTTTCTGCCATGGACAATGTGCTGCACCGGCAGTACGAACAGTACAAGCGCAGCAAGGAGGGTATCGAGCTCATCAACAGCCGCTACCATGAATTGAAGGTCCAGATCGCTGATATCCGTGCCCAGCGGGACCGCGCCAAGCAGGACGCGGCGCTGGCAAAGATGGAGAACAGCATTCTGCAGTATGAGGCGGAGAACAAGACCGGAAACCCGGTGCTGGACATCCTGCTCACCGCCAAGAGCATGGAATGTCAGGAAAAGCAGATCCGCATGACCAGCGTGGCAGACGGGCATCTGCTGGACCATCTGTCCACCCGGGAGATCTGCACGCTGGTGGGCACCGCGCTGGACAACGCCATTGAAAGCTGTGCCGCCGAGCAGGACCCGGAAAAGCGGCTGATCCGCACGGCGGTGTATGCTCAGAACGGCTTTGTGCTGTTCCGGGTGGAGAACTACTGCAAAAAGCCGGTGGAGCTGGGTGCAGACGGTCTGCCGCTGCGCAGTGCCCACGGCGGTTACGACCTGCGCAGCCTGCGGGCGGCTGCGCAGCAGCACAGCGGCAGCATGACCGTGCACTGGGAGGACGGCTGGTTCACCCTGCGGGTGCTTCTGCCGCAGGCGGGGATTCAACAGACCGAGGGCGGGGAGTGATCCCCGCCCTTTTTGCAATATGCACAAAATCAGGGGCAGTGGAATTGTGAATAAGCACAATAAAAAATGAAACCAATTTGAAACTTTTTTCAAATTATGCATCCCAAACGACAGATTGTGCAAAAGATGATAACGATGCGCAAATATCCGTTATAATGGGTCACAGTTGGGTACGGCCCAAAAAATATAAAAGAATATGGAGGAGACAATACAATGAAGCGCGATCCGAACAGCAAAAAGCCCACAAAGTTGCTGACATCTGTTACAGCACTCTTACTGGCAGTTGGAATAGTGGCAGATGTAGCAATGTTTGGTGTGTTTCCTAGTTCTCTGGACAAGGCATTCCCTGGCCAGAATGGAGACCCGGAATTGCAAAAAACATCTTATGCAAATGGTTTGTCAGTGGCTCAGAAAATCGAGGAGGAAGGCGCAGTCCTTCTGAAAAATGACGGCGCTCTGCCGTTGGCAGGAACAAACCGAAAAATCAATCTTCTGGGCTATGCTTCCGCAAATCCGGTTTATGGCGGTACGGGTTCCGGTGGCAGCAGCTACACTGCAAACCGGACAGATTTTGTAAAAGCCTTTACGGATGCAGGTTTTGAAGTGAATCAAAATCTGGTCAATCTCTACAGCCCCAAAAACAACGAAGGCGGAAATACATTCTCTGTTGATTTTTCCATCCCGGAACTGCCTGCAACCGAGGAATTGGCTAAGGACATGAGTGTGGAGTACCAGTATACTGGAGACTGCTCATTTGAAGCAATGAAGGATTTTTCGGATACTGCTGTGGTCGTGTTCTCCCGCAAGGGCGGTGAAGGCAATGACCTGCCCACTTCGATGGCTGAAAATACCTCGTATGCACCGGATCAGAGCAAGCATTATCTGGAACTGAACAGCGCGGAACAGTCTTTGCTGGAACAGGCAGAAGCGACATTTGATAATGTTATCGTTCTGATCAATTCAGGCAATGCTATGGAACTGGGCTTCCTGAATGATGAAGGTGTTGATGCAGCCCTCTGGATCGGTGATCCCGGTGATGTGGGCACGATTGGAATTGTCAACATTCTGACGGGCGCAGTCAACCCCTCTGGCCGTCTGCCGGATATCTACCCTTATGCAGTAGAAACGACCCCTTCTTACTACAACTTTGATACCTTTGAGTATACCAACTCTAATGACTGCTTCAAAAACTTCGAAAGTCATCCTGCCTACCTTGTAGAGTATCAGGAAGGCATTTATGTGGGATATCGTTATTACGAAACCCGTGAAAGCTACGATTACACTACCCGTGAAGGAGAAAATCTGACGGGACTTTCCTACAATGATGTAGTGCAGTTCCCCTTTGGCTATGGCTTGAGCTACACAAGCTTTGACTGGGAACTGGAAAACACGATTCCGACTACCGTTACCGCACAGGATACGCTGGAGTGGAATGTCAAAGTTACCAATACTGGCAATGTGGCTGGCAAAGATGTTGTGGAGCTGTATTACAGTGCGCCCTATTACAGTGCAGCTGAAGGCGGCAGCGGCTTGCAGAAGGCTGGCGAAGTACTGGGCGGCTTTGCAAAGACGAAGGAATTGCAGCCGGGCGAAACGGAAACGGTTACGATTTCTATGCCGGTAGAGCAGATGGCTTCTTATGATGCACAGAAGTACTACACTTCTACCGGTTCCTACGTGCTGGAAGCTGGCGAGTATCAGATTTCTCTGCGTACGGATTCTCATACGGTGAAAGATAATCTGACCATGACCTGCAAGGTTGCTGAGAATGAAGTGTTCCAGGACAGTGCGGTTGGCAGTGGTGTGGAAAACTGCAAGTATGTCGGCAAGCGCTCTTCGGACGAAGTGGTAGCAACAAATCAGTTTGATGATGCAGCTGGTGATGTGGCTTACCTCAACCGTGACACTTGGCAGATCGTTCCCGGTACCAGCAAGGAAGCAACTGCTGAACAACTGGAAGCCTTCAACAATGCGCTGTTAGTGGATGATAGCTATGTGGATGCAGATGACACTGCGCCGACCTTTGGTGCAAAGAATGGCCTTACTCTGAAAGACATGGAAGGCCTTGCCTATGATGATGCACAGTGGGATAAGCTGCTGGATCAGCTGACCCTTGATGATATGTACAAACTGCTGGGCGCAGATGGCTGGGGAAGTGCAGCAGTTGATGATATCGGTAAGGGACAGACTTATGAAATGGACGGACCTGCCGCTCTGAGTTATGTGTTCGATGCCTTTATGGGAACCTGCACATACAAGACGGTTACTTATCCGGCAGAAGTTCTGCTGGCGGCTACTTGGAATGTAGACCTGGCTTCTGAATTTGGCGATGCAATCTCGCAGGAAGGAAAGGCGTGGAATATTTCCGGCTGGTATGCACCTGGTGCTAATACCCACCGCAATGCATTTGCTGGCCGTAACTTTGAGTACTATTCTGAGGATGGCTTCCTTTCTGGTTCCATGTCCGCTGCTACGGTTGGTGCGGCAGAGAAAAATGGTATGTACTGCTACATTAAGCATTTTGCACTGAATGAGCGTGAAACCTGGCGTCATTATGGCCTGTGCACCTGGGCCGATGAGCAGGCAATGCGTGAAATTTACTTCATGCCGTTTGAAAAGGCTGTGAAGGAAGGCGGCAGCACGGCTGTGATGTCTTCCTACAATAATATTGGTACTACTTGGGCCGGTGCAAGTACTGCACTACTGACCAATGTTCTGCGTAATGAATGGGGCTTTATTGGCACTGTGATTACGGATAACAACGAGGAGCATGGCTTTATGGATATTGAAAAAGCTGTCTTGGCAGGTGGTACCAGTCTGCTGTTTGGCTGGGGCACTAAGACCTTCGATAACCTGAGCCAGACTGCTACCGGTCAGCTGAAGCTGCGCGAAGCTGCACTTCAGTATCTGTATACGCTGGCGAATAGCTACGGTGTAGATGTAGATGCGCCTGTGCCTATGTGGCGCACGCCTGCACTGGTAGGCAGTGTGATTGTCTATGTGTTGGTTCTGGCAGGTGTTGTGGTGATTCTTCGCCGCCGCAAGTATAATAAAACGCTGGCTAATACCAATGCAGGTGCGGATGTGAGTAAGGCATAAGTACTGACCCGTAATCAAAACTGTCTTTCTTCTAATCCCGGAACACGGCTGCATGGCAGTTACGACCTGCAGCCGTGTTCCCTTTTGGAAACAGAATCACGCTTCTTCTCCTTATGCGTGGTCCTGTTTCCAAAGGCAATACCGTTTCTACTGAAAGGAGATTTCCCCGTGAAACATCAGGATATTATTGCAAAACTGAGTCTGGAACAAAAATGCGCCCTGCTGAGCGGCGGCACGGTGTTCACCACCCGGGCGCTGCCGGGCAAGGGCATCCCGGCCATTACCCTGTCGGACGGCCCCAACGGCGTGCGCAAGCAGGCGGGCGCGGCCGACCATCTGGGTCTGCACCCCAGTGTGCCCGCCACCTGCATTCCCACCTCGGCTACCGTTGCCAACAGCTGGGACCCGGAGCTTGGCGAGGCTGTGGGCGCAGCCATGGGCGAAGAAGCAGCGGCACAGGGCGTGTCGGTGCTGCTGGGCCCCGGCCTGAACATCAAGCGCAGCCCCCTGTGCGGCCGCAACTTCGAGTATTTCTCGGAGGACCCCTACCTTGCCGGTAAGATGGCTGCGGCCTACGTCCGCGGCATCCAGAAAAACGGCATTGCCGCCTGCCCCAAGCACTTTGCGGTGAACAGTCAGGAGCTGCGCCGCATGGCCTCGGATTCCATCGTGGACGAGCGCACCCTGCGGGAAATTTACCTGACCGGCTTCGAGATGGTGGTCAAGGAAGCGCAGCCTAAGACCATCATGTCCGCCTATAACCTTGTCAACGGCACCTACGCCAACGAGAACGCCCACCTGCTCATGGATATCCTGCGCGGGAACTGGGGCTTTGACGGCGCAGTGGTCACCGACTGGGGCGGCAGCAACGACCACGCCCTTGGCGTAAAGAACGGATCTACGCTGGAAATGCCTGCCCCCGGCGGGGATGCCATCCGGGAACTGATGAAGGCGGTGCAGACCGGCAAGATCACCGAAGCGGACGTGGACGCCCGGCTGGAGGAGCTGCTGGAACTGGTGTTTACCACCAAGGCGGCGGTGGACGCCGCACCCGGCAAGTTCGATGCCGACGCCCACCACGCACTGGCACGCCGGGCTGCTGCCCAGAGCATCGTGCTGCTGAAGAACGAAAACGGCCTGCTGCCCCTTGCAAAAGGGGAGAAGGTGGCGGTCATCGGCGACTTTGCCCAGACGCCCCGCTATCAGGGGGCAGGCTCCAGCGCCGTCAACTCCATCAAGGTGGATTCCTTTCTGGAATGCCTTGCCGAGAGCGGCCTGAACAGCGTCGGCTACGCCAAGGGCTTTGACCGGCAGGGCAAGCCCGATGAGGCGCTGAAGGCCGAGGCGGTGCAGCTGGCAAAGAACGCCAATGTGGTGCTGCTGTGCATGGGTCTGGACGAGATCAAAGAGAGCGAGGGCATCGACCGCGCCGATATGAAGCTGGCAGAGAACCAGCTGGAACTGCTGGCGGCTGTGGCAGCGGCAAACCCCAATGTGGTTGTGCTGCTGAGCGCGGGCTCCTCGCTGGAAAGCGGTTGGGCCAAGGACTGCAAGGCGCTGGTCTATGGCTGTCTGGGCGGTCAGGCCGGTGCGGGCGCACTGGTCGAGGTGCTGACCGGTGCGCAGAACCCCTGCGGCAAGCTGGCGGAGACTTGGGCGCGCAGCTACGCCGACACCCCCGCAAAGGCGCATTTCGGCGGCGACGGTCCCACTGTGGAGTACCGCGAGGGGCTGTATGTGGGCTACCGCTACTACGACACCGCCGGTGTGCCCACCGCCTTCCCCTTCGGCTACGGCCTGAGCTACACCAGCTTTGCGTACAGTGACCTGAAAGCAGACGAAAAGGGCGTGACCCTGACCGTCACCAACACCGGCAGCTGTGCAGGTGCCGAGGTGGTGCAGCTGTATGTGGCAAAGCCGGATGCAAAAGTTTTCCGCCCCGCCAAGGAGCTGAAGGGCTTTACCAAGGTGCAGCTGGAAGCCGGAGAGAGCAAGACCGTCACCATCCCGCTGGATGATAAGGCGTTCCGCTACTGGAACGTCAAGACCGACCGCTGGGAGGTGGAAGGCGGCAGCTATCAGCTGCTGGTGGGCGCTTCCAGCGCCGATATCCGTCTGACTGCCGCCGTCACGGTGGCGGGCACCGGCGCACCCGACCCCTACGCGGGTAAAAAGCTGGGTCATTACTGCACAGCCAATATCCAGAATGTACCGGATGATGAATTCGAAGCGCTGCTGGGCCGTCCCATCCCGGAGAACAAGGTGCACATCAACCGCAACATGACGCTGGGCGAGATGGGACACGGACGCAGCCCCATCGGCTGGCTGGCAGCGGCGGTACTGGGCACCCTGCTGCGCCGCAGCATCAAAAAGGGCAAGCCTGACCTGAACATCCTGTTCCAGTACAATATGCCTTTGCGGGCGCTGGCCAAAATGACCAACGGCGCCATCAGCATGGGCATGGTGGACGGCATCGTGATGGAGCTGCGGGGCTTCTGGGTCATCGGCCTTGTGCGGGTGATCGTGGAGGCCGTGAAGAACCTCGTGCTGAACAGCCGCATGGAAGAGCGCTTGAAAAACAGCTGAAAGGAAGCAGGCTATGAATTTCTGGAATAACTTCGCGGCAAAGCACCCCGCCGCTGCCAAGTGGGTGCGCGAGGGCGGCCTGTTCGTCATCGTGTCCAACCTCATCACCGTGTTCAAGTACCTGCTGCTGCAATTTCTGCCTAAGGCCTTTGCAAGCCTGCCGGTGGTGGATTTCGGCTGGCCGGGCATTGATATCACCCTGTTCGGCGAGACCTTCAAGTGGAACATCCTCGGCTACGATGCCGCCC
>ENA-ORLL01000282-ORLL01000282.1-human-gut-metagenome-genome-assembly--contig:-NODE-282-length-11874-cov-4.68229_pt1 | contig 11874 bp, 10 predicted proteins | sample MGYA00243070_ERZ508830 | MGnify/ENA primary metagenome ERZ508830 (study PRJEB26277, sample SAMN04329787) | human gut metagenome | biome: human-associated habitat | host: Homo sapiens | place: USA...
CACCAGCTAACTACCAGCGGCAGCCAGAACCGTAAAAAAAGGGTACGCTAACTTGCCGCCGACAATACACGCCGTGAAGCGCAAGCCGTACAGGATGCAGCGGAAACCCTGCATGAAAACTCCGTGAAACGTGCTTTCCAGACCGACAGCATCTGTCAGCTCGCCACTGCCAGCCCTCACCCCGTACTGGTGTGCGGAGACTTCAACTCCCTACCCTCATCCTACACCTATCACCGGCTCTCCGAGAGTCTCAAGGACGGCTTCCAGACAGGCGGCCACGGTTATATGTACACCTACCGTTACGGCAAGCGCATGCACCGCATCGACTATGCCTTCCACTCACCGGAGCTGGAATGCACCGACTACTACTCTCCCAATCTGGATTTATGCAGTGACCACAACCCGGTGATATTGACGGTGAAGTATTAAAAGACGATTCCAAACACCCTCCCACTCTGCCATACCGTATTTCCTCTTACGCTCAAGGTACAATAAAAAAATAGAGCTGCCCCGGTTTCCCGGAACAGCTCTACCGTAAAAATAAACATGAACAAAAATATCCTTAGAACGTCAAGCGGATACCCACCTGAGCATGCCAGCGTGAGGAAACATCGCTCTTGGTGATTTCGGACTTGTTGTAAATATAGTTAGGAGTGGTCTGACCGTCCACCGTTGTCAGTTTCGTAACGGAAATCGGTGAAAGGTTATAGAGTGAACCATAGGTTGCTCCCCACTTCTTGTTCAACATATTGGCAAAGTTGATGATGTCGAAAGTAAATTCCAGTTTGCCCAACCCCTTAGGATTATAGATGGTCTGAGCAAGATGGAGATTGATTTCATGTTCCCACTTGGTGAGGTTGGAATTACGCTCGGCATACTGTCCGCGATGATCCTTGGCATAAGCATCACCTTCAATCCACTGTTTGAAAGCTTGGCGGCTTTCTTCGGCAGTCATGGTTACTTCTCCCTTTTTGTTTGTAGCGTCCACGAACTTCATCTTATCCAACTCTTCGTCAGTCGGAATATACAGCAGGGAGTTACCCTTCTGTCCGTCACCGTTGAAGTCGGAAGTTTCATTCATGGTCAGGCTGTAACGGTTTCCGGAGAATCCGTTGTAGATAACAGAGATAGAAGTTCTCATCCAGTTGTTCCAGTATTTCGGAGTAGTATAAGCCACCTGAGCCATTACGCGGTGAGGTATATCGAACTTGGAGAAACCCAGTTCATTACCGCTGTTGGTGTCGCGGGAGTAGTTGTACTTCCAGTTAGAGTAGGCAACGGAAGAAGTTCCGTCGTTTACAGACTTGGAGTGTCCGAAGGTATAAGATGCAGACATGTCAAGACCGAACCCGAAGTATTTCTACAGCAAGGCCGAAAGAGAAAAGCAATAACACATGTTTATATACTACAGGTTGATAATAGAGTAATAGTCACCCGCCTGTACCTTATAAGAAGGAGAAGCGGAAGCCTCTACACCCGGAACGGCATACACCTGTCCGTTTTCTACAAGAGCAAGATTCTCGAAGAATACATTATTCATGGTTTTGGAGTAAACACCCTCGAGAGTCATCTTCACATCACCCGGCAAGAACTGTTCCCAAGCCAGATTGGCACGCAACACCTGCGGATACTTGAACTTCTTGTCGGTAGTCACGATATCCTGCTTCATGCTTCCTGTAGCGGCAGCCAGCGGATTATCCTTGTATTCTCCCAATGAAGGAGCTTCATTGGTATCGTTCTTGCCCGATTCATCCTTGGGCTGGAGAGTAGTACCTTTCTGTTCCATACCCGTATTGTTAAACGAGTTACTGAGCCATACAAACGGAACACGACCGGTAAAGATACCTACACCACCACGGATAAGCGTGCGATGTTCTTCGTCGGAATACCAGCAAACGCCCACACGTGGTGAAACCAACAGCTAGGCACTCGGAGTTACGCCTACGCGCACACCCATATTACGTCCGGCTGCAAAGTCGTTGAAAGTAGGATTCACAGTAGGTTTGTTGAACAGCAGAGGAATATCGAAGCGGATACCGTAAGTGAAGTTGAAGTCTCTTGACACTACCCATTTGTCCTGAGCATAGAAACCGAACTGGCCAGCTTTCATAACAGGAGCATATTTCAGGTTACCACCCGTCATGTCGGGGTCGCTGTACTTGTAAGTAAACTTGTAGGGCTTGTCTTGCAGGAAGTAATCCAAAGAGTTATAGTACCATGCACCTTCCGAAGCCTGGATAAACAAGTTGCTGATTTTGTAGATTTCGTTGTGAGTACCGAAAGTCAGTGTATGGTTGCCAAGATACCAAGAGAGGTTATCCTCAAAGCTATACACATCCTGATTCAGCTTGTTGGCACCGGAAGAGAACTCCGTACCGATATTGGCTGTAATCTTAGTTTCACCGTCACCGCCTGTGACATTGCTGATTTGTACGCAAGGACCTGAATATTCCGTATCGCGGAAGTCGCGGACAAACGTACCCGACGCACGCAACTCGTTGTAGAGGTTATCTCCCAGACGAGAGTTCAACTCGGCCACTACCGAATTCATCTTGTTGTTCATGCGATAACCGCTGTTGCCGAAATAGTAAGTGGTGGAATTTGCTCCGTACACATCTTTATAAGAGTTGTTGTGCTGGTAGCGTACGGCAAGTTTATGCTTTTCGCTGATATTCCAGTCCACACGTGCCAAAAGACCGAAAGATTTCTGTTCGATATCACGTTCACCGTAAGTTTCTTCTATACCGGTGAGCTTCTTGTATTGGTCAGCAATCTGCTTGGCAGTGGCGCTGGTGATGTAATTAGTGGTATATCCCGGATAAGTGCTTGAGGGATAGCTGTTCTTCTTACCTTCTGCACTGACAAAGTAGAACAGTTTGTTCTTGATGATGGCACCACCCAACGTACCACCGTAGGTACGGTCGAACTGCTGGGACATCGGCGACTTTTCGTAACCGCGTACGGCACTATACTTGCCATACATATTCTGGTTGTTGAAATAAGTGTAAGCGGAACCGTGGGTTTCGTTCGTACCCTGCTTGGTGATGGCGTTGATACCGCCGCCCGTAAATCCGCTTTGGCGAACGTCGTAGGGAGCCACCACTACCTGAATTTCCTGAATGGCATCCATAGAAATAGGATTGGCGCCTGTCTGAGCACCGTTCGTGCCACCGGCAGAAAGACCGAACACGTCGTTGGCCACCGTACCGTCAATCTGGAAACTGTTGTAACGGTTGTTGGAGCCTACGAAAGTGATACCGCCGTTTTTGGAAGTCATAGCCAACGGACTGTTCATCACGATGTCGTAGATGTTACGGTCTACAGACGGAGTATATTCAATAGAGTTGGCAGAGAAGTTGGTAGCAGCACCGCTTTGTGTTTTGGCATCGGCTACGACAACCACTTCATCCAGCAATTCCGAACTGGGGTGCAGTTTTACGTTTTGTGTATAAGTGTTACCTAATTCCAACATGATACCGGTGAACACTGCGCTCTGATAACCTACATAAGACACTGTAAGCTTGTACGGACCACCCGTACGCATACCCTGAATCGTGTAACGTCCATCCACATTGGTAATAGCACCGTACTGTGTACCGGAAGGCTCATGAACGGCAACAATCGTCGCTCCGATTACCGTCTCATTCTGTTCGTCGGTCACCTTACCGCTGATAGCGGAAGTCGTAACCTGCGCATTTACGCCCGCAGCCGTCAGAACCAGCATAAACGTAAAAATAAGTCTTAATACTTTTAACATAATAGCTTTTAATTAGTTTCTTAAAATGTTATATTTTTGAAAACATTGGCAAAGATAAGCAAAATAATATATAAATACATTACAACCATGCTACATTTTTTAAGAATTAAGCCTGATTTTATTTGTCGCATAACCGACCCGCCATGCTTCTTATAAAAACAAACAAAACTATTAAAGACAAACAATACTCTGCCATCCTCTACCACCGCCTTTTCTTCTTGCAGGCTTTCTGCAATGCCACACCGAACAGGCAGCAAGCACATTTCAATTCTTTTGGGGAGAGTTTATCCAAATTGTCGAGAATACCGGAAATCGAGTAGTTTTTATCAAGAAACTCATAAGGATCGGTGGCTTCTTCCAAATCCTGCTTTATCAGGCAGGTGCATAGAGGACTTTTATCCATTAGTTTATTTTTTGGGGTTATGTAAGGGGGTATCTTATCTGCTTTACAAAAACATGTTTGGGAAACACCCGCATCGAAAAAATGCACCTCACTCCCCTTACGGAAAGAAAGATGCTCAAAGATAACACTTTTTGCTATTATTTGCATGATTATGGATAAATAATACAATAAAAAGAAGAAATGACCCGCATGACAGAAACATTACCTGATCTTACTTATCGTTACTCAACCTTACCGGGACGAATCGTAAAACAATCCATATTCATAATTTAAAATCAAACATTATTATGGCAATCACTGCAGAACGCACACCAGGTTGTCAGAAAGTCGGGCACAAAACTACATCGATTCGTTATGCTAACATAGCAATATGCTAACCAATATTTTTACTGACATGAAATTGATTAATCTATAAGAAAACAGGAAAACAAAACGGGAGGAACTGCCCTTTGCAGGACAACTCCCCCCGTCTTTTTCAGAGTTCTTTGAAATGATATTACATCCTATTATTGCATAACGGGTGCCATTTCATCCCATGTATAAGTATTATCTTCCTTACTATAGTAGAACGACATTGCATAATTACCGTTGCCACGTCCGCCGTATATCTTATAGATAACAGTATAGCTTATATCCGGGTCGGGGTTATTCACCATATCGGGCAGCAGGATGAGCGGGAAGGCTTCTTTTGCCAGACGTTCGTCCATGATAGCCTGGATTTCCTCATCTTTCAAATCGTTCAGATAGCCGTCTACATTGTAATATTGAGTCCAAGTGGAATACTTGTTGTTGATATTGTTATTCTTTGTATCGGCGCCGAAATAGTACTCGGAAGTTGTGTTCTGTGTACTCATAAACTCCGGTTTGTTTTCCTTCACCCACTCTACCAGCTTAGTGTATTCAGCATTGGTGAGAGACAGTTCCTTGATATCGCTGATAAGGTTGGAGAGCTTCCATTCCTTGCCGTCGAACTTCATCACTGTGATGCGCTCGGTGATGGAAACAACAACGGATGCCTTCGGGTTATATACCTCCCAAGCGGAACCGTTGTAACGGTAAATAGCTTTTTTCTCTTTACCGGATACTTTATAAGTTACTTCTACAGTCAGACCTTCCTTGGCAACATAGGTATATTTATTCTGCAGGAATATCGGCAAACAAGCATCAGCCTGCTCATCGGAAACAAATGTGTCATTAGCTCCCGGCTCGCCGGCTTCTGTACCCATAGCGACATAATCCGACTCTTCCAATGAGTATTTCTTATCCGCATCGTAAGGAATAAGCGGCTCTTCTGTCCAACCGTCCGCACCTTTTTTGTAGTATTTAGCCTGAGTAGTGGTAACTCTGTTACTATAATATTTATATATTATCTTACAGATAAAACCTTCCGCCTTGTCAGCATACTTCCCTGCACAGAAATCCGGCAGATAGTCATTCGGATCGATTTTATACGAGAAGTTATCATGTTCACCCGGTTCATTCTTGCCCGTGCCCATTGCATCATAATCTGCTGTGCTCAACTCATAGGCATCTTCATAAGCAGGTTCTTTCTCCTGAGAAGGCATCACATCCGCCACCTTCACCTTAATCTTTGCCGATGATCCCTTATCACAATACGGATAGGTATCCTCAAGCATTTCGATCAATGCTTTTTCTATGGTTGCCTTTCCTGACTCTTCATCACCCTGCACAAGGCTGAAATAGCCTTCGGTAGGATACTTCCCGGTAAATTCTCCTTCGTAGTAGACAACGTCTGTCAGAGGTTCCTGGTCGAAGCCGGGGAAGTTATCTTCGTTATAGTCGCACGCCGTCATCAGGAACGAGGCAGCGCACAAGCCGTATATTAACTTTTTATTCATAATTATAGCTCTTAAAGGTTTAGAAATTGAATTTCAAGCGTACGGAATAAGTACGGCCGAAACCGTAAAGTACACGTGTTGCGGTTTCCCAATCGTGCTTGCTGCCATCGCGTGCATCGGCAATGTATTCCTGATCCAAGAGGTTGTTAACGTTACCGCTCAAAGTGGCACGTACCTTACCGAAGTCGAAGGAATAACCCGCACTCAGGTCGAATGTATGGTAGGAAGGTATCTCCCAGGGTTCTGTAACCACGTATTCATTACCCATACCGGCTTGTCCTGCATCGATGTCATATCCGGCATAGTTGCGGGCAAAGAAGTTCCAGTCCAGACTGAGGCGTAAACCTTTCATAGGACGTACATTCACACCCAAAGCGGCTGTAGTCTGTGCCGAACCACCTACGTGGATGTTGTCCATCTTGATGTTGGCACGGTATTGCTCTGCATTAGCCATATCGCTCACTACTTCACCGGTCTTCAGGTCGGCAAGCATCTGGCCTGCTCCGTTGTAGTAGAAACCTTTTGCGTTACCGTTCCAACGCCAGTCTCCCCAAGAGAACATACCCGTTACATCAAGCCATCTGAGCGGCTTGGCAACAAAATCAAACTCTATACCCATGTGGTTGGCATTAGCTCCGGTCATGTTCAGCGTCCAGCGGTCTTCTATCTCTACGCCTTCCTCATTCTCATAGTTGTATGTACCTGAGTCGTAGAGTGCCTTGTCTTTCCAACGGGTGTAATAAGCGTTCACATTGGCTGTGAAGAAACCTGTACGGAAACCGTAGCCCAACTCAAAGGACATTACTTTCTCGTTCTTGGCATCGCTGTTGCGTGCGTGTGAGTTCTGAGAGTTGATGAAAGATGTATCGAACATCGGGGCGCGGTTAATGTAACCGGCATTGAAGTAGATATTGTTGTACTCGTTGAGATTATAGTTAATACCGCCTTTGACGTTTCCGCCCAGGTAGTGTTTCTTGTCTGACTTGGCATGTGCCTTATCGTAATACAGACGGTCGTAACGCCAGTAGCTGGTGTTTGAAAGACCACCGGAAACAAATGCGCTCAGCTTGTCGTAGTTGTATTCCAACTGTGCGAATACGCCTTCAGACATTACAAAGCCGTCATAGTCGCGGTATATCACATCGCCTACTCCCAGTTTTTGATTCTTGAAATTGGGATCGGCAGCCGCCGCATTATTCTCAACACGTACATTTTTACGGTTGTCTATATCCACGAAGTATGAACCGCCAAAAAGGTCGGTAATTACATTCTGGTGCAATCCTTTGTAGTAACGCAAGTCGATACCGCCATAGAAGTCGAAGTTCTCGCCGAACTTGGTGGTATAAGTGGAAAGCAATCCATACCATGTATGGTTGTTCATTGCCTTGGACATTATCATCTTAGAACCGGTAGTACTTGCCGCATTCATGGCTTCTACCTCATCGTATGCAAATGTGCCGTCCACTTCGCGGAATTCATTGTTCACCAATCCGTTGCTTGCACCATACCACTTGCTGCGGTTGGCAGCATCGCCCGAACCGCTGTAACCGTTACCGCGACCGATGGATACGTACAGTGCCGTACTCAAACTTGATTTGCGGTCTATCTGCCACAAGTGGTTCAATGAAATCTGCGGCTTGTGGTATGAGTTTCTGGATGAGTTGAATACCTGTCCGTTTCTGTAACCGAAAGTGGGGTTATACTTATAAGGACTGTCCTCGCCCATGTATTGCTTTACGCGCTGCCATTCCTTGATGGTAAGCCCGTTCTGATTGTTGCGCTGATTGTGCCACTGCGGAGCACCGAACGCAGTAAGAGACAACTGGTGATTGTCGTTGAAACGCTTGGCAACACTGGCAAACCAGTTGTAGCCTTCAAACTCCGTACCCTGGATGTATCCGTCACCCCAGGTCTTACCACCCAATAATGTGAACGCCCAACCGTCTTTGGACAACCAGACGATACGCTGAAAACGATTTTATTGTAACCGTCGTTACCCATGCCGTAAGATACGAATCCACCTCGCTTTGCTTCCGTGCTCTTAGTGATGATATTGATAGAACCGCCCGCTGCCGGAGCAGCCACTTTGGCAGCACCCAAACCGCGCTGTACCTGCATGCTGCGGGTTACGTCGGACAAACCTGCCCAGTTGGACCAGTACACCTTCTGGTTCTCCATACCATTCATGGGCACACCGTTAATCATCATGGCCACATTCTCGCTGGAGAAACCGCGAATACGAGTCTGCGCATCACCATAACCACCACCATCTTTTGTGGTATATACACCCGGAGTGGATTTCAGAATTTCGGGAAACTCCTGCGAACCGAGTTTTTCTTCAATGAACACCGGGTCTACGGTAGATACCGCAACCGGAGTTTTACGAGCCACTGCAACGGACGATGTAATCGTCACATCCGACAGCATCACTGCATCAGGTTGCATCTTGATGGTCCCCAACTCTACGGAAGCGCCTTTCTGTGTAATCTTTTTCTTCTGGTCTTTATAACCGATGTATTTGAAAAGTAATGTGGCATTCGAAGCAACGCTTTGCTTGAAATAGCCGTCAATGTCGGTCACGGAACCTTGAGTGGTTCCCTCTACCATAACGGCAGCACCTACCAAAGGTTCGCCGGTTTCAGCGTCGACAAGCTGACCATGCACTGTGGTCTGAGCCCATGCTGCGGAAGTAAATACCAACAACACGGCAACCAACAGAAATTGAATTAGATGTTTTCTCATAATTCTGCTTTTTGTTAATAGATAGTGTTAATTAAAGTTTAAAATGATATTGAGTTGCAAATATACTATTTATATATCAAATAATTATTACGTTTGCACTACATTTTTTCAGCCTAATAAAGCATTCTAAAAACTTTTTAAAAAAGAAGAAACTCCGCAAATATCTTGCAGAGTTTCTTTTTATTACAGATAAAGCAGGTATGCTTTCAGTTTAAAACCCGGACTAATCATTCATTAACTTTCTATAACGAACGCGAGTAGGTTCTTCCTTGCCCAAACGTTTCAGTTTATTTTCTTCGTACTCCGAATAGGAGCCTTCAAAGAAAAATACATTAGAATCGCCTTCAAATGCAAGAATATGCGTACAGATACGGTCGAGGAACCAACGGTCGTGACTGATGACAACAGCACATCCGGCAAAATCCTCAAGACCTTCTTCGAGAGCACGCAGTGTATTGACGTCAATGTCATTGGTGGGTTCGTCAAGAAGCAACACATTGCCTTCTTCCTTGAGACAGAGAGCCAGGTGAAGACGGTTGCGCTCACCGCCGGAAAGTACACCGCAAAGCTTTTCCTGATCTGCGCCGGAAAAATTGAAACGCGACAAGTAGGCACGGGCATTGATATCGCGCCCACCCATGCGGATGAGGTCGTTGCCGCCGGAAATTACCTGATAAACGCTCTTATTGGGATCGATGTCCTTGTGCTGCTGGTCCACATAGGCTACTTTTACGGTCTCTCCTACCTCGAACTCGCCACTATCGGGCGTATCCAGCCCCATAATAAGGCGGAAAAGGGTGGTTTTACCCGCTCCGTTAGGTCCAATGCTGCCTACAATACCGTTAGGCGGCAACATGAAGTTAAGGTCGTCAAACAAAAGTTTGTCGCCAAAAGCTTTTGCTACATGCTTAGCTTCAATAACCTTGTTGCACAGACGGGGACCGTTGGGGATAAAGATTTCGAGCTTCTCTTCTTTCTCTTTCACGTCTTCATTCAGCAGTTTGTCGTAAGAGTTCAGACGGGCTTTTCCCTTTGCCTGACGGGCTTTGGGAGCCATACGCACCCACTCCAGCTCGCGTTCCAACGTCTTGCGGCGTTTGCTGGCAGTCTTTTCTTCCTGCTCCATGCGCTTGGTCTTTTGTTCGAGCCAGCTGGAGTAGTTGCCTTTCCAGGGAATACCTTCGCCACGATCGAGTTCGAGTATCCAGCCTGCCACATGGTCGAGGAAGTACCGGTCGTGAGTTACAGCAATTACCGTACCTTCGTACTGCTGCAAGTGCTGCTCCAGCCAGTCGATGGATTCGGCATCAAGGTGGTTGGTAGGCTCATCGAGGAGCAGTATGTCGGGCTTTTGAAGCAACAGACGACAGAGCGCCACACGACGGCGTTCACCACCGGAAAGATGTTCTACCGACTGGTCTTCGGGTGGACAACGAAGCGCATCCATCGCACGCTCCAGCTTACTGTCGAGATTCCAGGCATCGGTAGCGTCGATGATGTCCTGCAGCTCCGCCTGACGGGTGAAGAGCTTGTCCATCTTGTCCTGATCTTCGTAGTATTCGGGCAGTCCGAACTTCTGATTGATTTCCTCGTACTCTGCCAGCGCATCTACAATGGGCTGTACGCCTTCCATCACCACTTCTTTCACTGTCTTCGCGGGATCAAGGTAAGGCTCCTGAGCCAAATATCCTACCGAATATCCGGGCGAGAACACCACTTCGCCCTGATAGGATTTGTCCAAGCCGGCGATAATCTTCAGCAAGGTCGATTTACCCGAACCGTTCAAACCGATGATACCGATTTTCGCTCCGTAGAAGAACGAAAGGTAGATGTTCTTCAACACCTGCTTATTGTTCTGCTGAATGGTCTTGTTCAGCCCTACCATAGAAAAGATAATTTTCTTATCGTCTACTGTTGCCATGTGAGTTAAGTATAAAATATAAAGTATAAAATATAATGTTCGAGATGAAGTGTGAGACTCCTGCACACGAAATTTCGGTACAAAGATAAGAAAAAAAGCGAAATTTTTTTGCAACTTTCAAAAAAGTATCTATCTTTGCACTCGCTTAACAGCAATAAGGATTGATTCGCTAGCTCAGCAGGTAGAGCACAACACTTTTAATGTTGGGGTCTTGGGTTCGAGCCCCAAGCGGATCACTTGAAAATCAAGCAGTTATCTAAAAAGATAACTGCTTTTTTTGTATATACTGCGATTTGACGGCTTTGATGTAAACGAACTAACGTAAAAACTTCAAAATAAAAAGCACACCTTCGCAAAAAGAAACATAAAAGAGGATAATCCGATATGATTACCAACCGGGAAGAAGTGATAGACAAGGCATTCAAGGTGTTTTTGAGGATGAACTACGAGAAAGCGAGTATCAGCACGCTGGCGAAAGCCTGCGGGGTGGTAAAGACGGGGGTAGTATATTATTTTCCCCATAAACTCGACTTGTTTATGGCGGTAGCAGACAAGTATGTCATACAGATGCAGACACCGGCCAACAAGTTTGCCGGGCCGACGGAAACACTGGCTGAATTTATAGAACAGTATGTGGCAGGAGTGAGTGCAGTCATGAACCATATCATCAAACAGGTACAATGCTGTGCAGATGATAATGAATGCTGTCCCAACTTCTATTATTTCCATTTCCTTTCCCAAGTGAGGATGTATTATCCCGGAGCCCGTGAAAAAATGGAAGAAATATTCCGCAAGGAACACGAACTATGGAAGGCGGTCATACAGAAGGCAAAAGAGAGCGGTGAAATAAAGCAAGATACGGATGTGAAAAAGACCGCCTCGTTGTTCCGTCAAATATTCCTGGGCATGTCCTACGAGCAATCGTTCCTGAATGGTCTGGATGTAGACGAATTGAAGGAGAAATTAGATTGTCTATACTCGCTCCTGAAAGCCTGACTTCTTTTAGCAATATTTAAAATATTTCGATAAAAATATTTTCTGAACAACCGTTCAGATTTCAATACTTTGCTTTATCTTTGAGGTATAAAGCAACCGCCAAAGATATGGACAAGATACAGAAGCAACGGTCAAGCATCGTCCTGTATAGAGAAAAAGGGAACGGTGAACACTACATACGGATAAAGTATGCAAA
>ENA-ORLL01000283-ORLL01000283.1-human-gut-metagenome-genome-assembly--contig:-NODE-283-length-11849-cov-5.97134_pt1 | contig 11849 bp, 10 predicted proteins | sample MGYA00243070_ERZ508830 | MGnify/ENA primary metagenome ERZ508830 (study PRJEB26277, sample SAMN04329787) | human gut metagenome | biome: human-associated habitat | host: Homo sapiens | place: USA...
GGGAACGGCGACTCCTTCCATAGAAACCTGGCACAACGCCATGGCCGGAAAGTACGGGCGGGTGGAGCTGAAGGAGAGGTACAAGGAGATACAGTTGCCGGAGATTATTCCGGTAGACATCAAGGAGTTGCAGCGCAAGAAGCGGATGAACGGGCCCTTTTCCCCTTTGTTGCTGCAATATGTCCGCGAGGCACTGGAACGGAAAGAACAGGTCATTCTGTTTCAGAACCGCAGGGGGTTTGCCCCGATGATAGAATGCCATACGTGCGGGTGGGTTCCCAAATGTAAGAACTGCGATGTCAGCCTGACCTATCACAAAGGACTGAACCAACTGACCTGCCACTATTGCGGATATACCTATCAACTGCCCCGCATCTGTCCCGCTTGCGAAGGAACGGACTTGCGCAACCGCGGTTTCGGTACGGAAAAGATAGAGGACGACGTCAAACTCCTGTTTCCCGAAGCGACCGTTGCCCGTATGGACCTGGATACCACCCGCACTCGCGCGGCCTACGAGCGTATCATCGCCGATTTTGAACAGGGAAAGACGGATATTCTTATCGGTACGCAAATGGTTTCCAAAGGGCTGGACTTCGACCACGTAAGCGTGGTAGGCATTCTGAATGCGGATACGATGCTGAACTATCCGGATTATCGTGCCTATGAGCGTGCTTTCCAGTTGATGGCGCAGGTGGAAGGGCGAGCCGGACGGAAGAATAAAAGTGGCAGGGTAGTGCTGCAGACCAAGAGCATTGAGCATCCTATCATCCCTCAGGTAATTGCCAATGACTACGAAGGCATGGTCGACGGACAGCTTGCCGAGCGGCAGATGTTTCATTATCCCCCTTATTATCGCCTCATATATGTGTATCTGAAGAACCGCAATGAGTCCCTGCTCGATTTGATGGCGCAGACTATGGCGGGCAAGCTGCGTGCCATCTTCGGCAATCGGGTGTTAGGGCCGGATAAACCGCCGGTGGCACGTGTGCAGACGCTGTTTATCCGCAAAATTGTAGTGAAGATTGAAACCAAAGCTCCTATGGCGCGTGTCCGCGAATTGTTGTTGCAGGTACAGAAGGAGATGATAATGGAAGACCGTTTCAAGTCGCTGATTGTATATTATGATGTAGACCCGATGTAGATGGCCGTAGTGCGGGTTGCGGAATGTTTAATATGAGTTTGAGTATGAAAGAGAAGAAAAAGATATTGTTTGTTTGCCTGGGCAACATTTGCCGCTCTTCTTCGGCGGAAGGGGTGATGAGGCATTTGATAGAAGAGGCAGGGCGTGAAGATGAGTTCGTTATCGACTCGGCAGGTATTCTTTCCTATCATCAGGGAGAGCTGCCCGACAGCAGGATGCGTGCCCATGCCGCCCGTCGGGGTTACAACCTGACGCACCGTTCCCGTCCGGTACGTACGGATGATTTCTATGAGTTCGATTTGATTATCGGAATGGATGACCGTAATATTGATGATTTGAAAGAGCGTGCCCCTTCTGTGGAAGCATGCGGAAAGATACATCGCATGACGGAATACTGTACTAAGTTTGCCCATGCCGATTACGTGCCCGACCCTTATTATGGCGGAGCCGAGGGGTTTGAATACGTACTCGATATATTGGAAGACGCCTGTGCCGGGTTGCTCGGAGCGGTTGGCGAATAATCACCGCTCAATGCCTGTTGTCATGATAAAAACGCTTGTTGTCGTTGAGGCTGCACGTTGCATCCACTCCGGCCTGCTGCAACCGTTCGGCAATCTCATTCAGCTTCTTCCTTGAAACCCGGCCGATGTAGAAAAGACGGTAACGGTAGTCCTTGTCGAGCAATTCCATGACGTGGGTGAAAGTCTGCTCCCGGGCAAAATCAAAGTTGACCTTGCGCAGGTCTGTATACGGATAGCGGATTGTCCTGCCTGCACTGTGTACGGTGAGGTTCTCGTTGTCCAGCGTCAGGTAGCAGAACCGGGTCATCAGCATGCAAATGAAGAAAAGGCTCAGTCCGAAGGACAGGATGGCCGGAATGAATCCCCACCATGCATCGATGCCGACGGAATAGTAACCCAATATCAGGAACATAAGGAATAATATGAAGAACCAAAACATATACAGCGAGGGACGCCGGTAAGTTTCCTCCGGGAGGGTTTCCATGCTCCGTCCGCGCGGAACATAATTGGCAAAAGGCACTCCTTGCGACACCAGAAAGCGGACGAGTGATGAAGGATGCCTGAAGGGAGGCATGTATATTACCTTATCCTGCTTTTCCTTTAGGTGAAATACGAATATTCCGGGACCGTATTTGGCTTTTCCTGCCGGGATATCCTTATGCGCCTGTCGGGGGTAGCGTTCCATGAAACTGAAACTTTCAATCTGATGCAGTTGAATCCGTTGGCTTTGCAACAGAAATTCCGCTCTTTGCTGTTCTTTGGTACTGATTTTCATAGGTCTTGCTTTTTAAGTTCCGGGTAACTGATGCGGGTGTGGTAGATGGTTTTCAATTTTTCTTTGAAAACGGCTTTTACCGTTGCTATGTCCTTGAACGTGACGGGGCACTCCCTGAAATAACCTTCCTCCACCTGCGAATCGATAATCTTGTCTACCAGGTTGCTGATGCTCTCTTCCGTATATTCGGGCAGGCTGCGCGAGGCTGCCTCTACGGAATCCGCCATCATCAGGATGGCTTGCTCCTTGCTGAAAGGGTTGGGACCGGGATAGGTGAATGACTCGTTGTCGGGTTCCTCGCCGGGATGCTCGTTTTTCCAGGATATGTAGAAGTATTTAGTCTTTCCCCTACCGTGGTGGGTAGTAATGAAATCCTTGATGACTTTAGGCAGGTTGTTCTTCTCGGCCAGTTTCAATCCGTCCGTTACATGTCCGATGACGACTTGCGCACTCTGCTCGTAACCGAGATTCTTGTGCGGATTGACACCGCCCGACTGGTTTTCGGTAAAGAATGCCGGATTCTCCATTTTGCCGATGTCATGGTATAAAGCGCCTGTACGCACCAACTGGCTGTTTGCGCCGATGCGGTTGGCTGCTTCGGCTGCGAGGTTGGCTACCTGCATGGAATGCTGGAATGTGCCGGGTACGGTTTCCGACATGCGCCGCAGCAAACTGTTGTTGATGTTGGACAATTCCACCAAAGTAACATTTGAAGTGAAGCCGAAGGTCTTTTCCACCAGAAAAAGCAACGGATACGTGAAAAGCAGCAATACGCCGTTTATCACGAAGTAGGTGTACATACTGCCGTTCAGTTTGGAAAGGTCGTTTTCCGTTATCAGTTCAAAAGCGAAATAAACGGCTGCATAAGTCAGAATCACCAGGATAGCCGTGCGGAACAACTGCGAGCGTTGCGATAATTCTCTCAAACTGAAAATCGCAACCAAACCTGCCGTTAGTTGCAGCAGGATGAACTCGTGCGGATAGCGCAGGCAGATGGAACAAATCAGTATTGTGACGACCTGTGTGAGAAAGGCTGTCCGTGAGTCGAGAAACACGCGGATAATGACGGGCAGCATGGCATAGGGAATGATGTATACGTTGAATATATTGTTTGTTACCATAACGGCCGTTACCACACAATAGAACATGATAAGGGTTAAAAGCAGCGCGAGGTTGCCTTTGCGGGTGTAATAATCTTTGCGGAAGAGGTCGAGATAAAGCATGAAGCACAATATGAAGATGCCGACGTACAGAATCTGTCCTGCCAGCATCAGTTGTTTCTGGCCGATGGACTCGCTGCGCTGGATGGACTCTTTGCGCAGGCTTTCGAGGATATTGTAGGTTTCCCGGCTCACTATCTCGCCGCGGTCGATGATTTTCTGCCCGCTCAGTACGATGCCGTTTGCCCATGAATAGTTGTCGAGGATTTCTTCCTTGGCGGTCTCTGTCCGCCGGGCATCGTAGGTGAGGTTGGGAGATAGGTATTCGTTGAGGGAACACTGCCGGAGTATGTTCGGACGATAGTGTACGGTATCGGCCGTAAGCAGGTAGGCATATGCCTGCTTTACGGAGTAGAGTTTGTCGATGCTCCGTTGGTTGGCAAGCTTGTCGTCTATCACCATAACGGCAGATGTGCTGTCTTTGTGCAGCCGGGCAAGCTCTTCAGTGGAAAGGATGCCCGCCCGGTACACCTCGGATAGTATTTTTTCGATATGGCGGATGTAATCGGAAGAGGGCAGAATGTCGCGCAGATGAGTCTGATAGTCGTTCTTCAGTTTCTTGAGCGCCTCTTTCCCGGTGCTCTTGTCCAATTGGAAATAGGGTTGGAAAGAGGCCAGGATGCTGTCTTGTTCTTTTTTTACGACTTGGTCGTCTTTGTAGATGGGGAAGTCGAAGGTAGCCATCAGTTGCCCGTACTTCCAGGGTTTGTCAATGTCAAACTGGTAATTAAACTTACCGTCTCTCGGCAGGAAATAGACAATAACTCCCACCGTACCTATAAAAATAAGTGCCTTGTATATCAAATCTCTGAACGAGAACTCTTTGTTTTTACCTTTGAAATAGTTCATATCGGTTGAAATTTTTGCGAAAAGTACAAAAAAAAACAATAGTATGGAAAAAAAGGTTTAATTTTGCCGTCTAATTTAGTTATAAGTAAGATAGATTATGACAGAAAGAAAAGTCAGAGTCCGTTTTGCCCCGAGTCCTACGGGGGCGTTGCACATCGGTGGTGTGCGCACTGCGTTGTATAATTATCTCTTTGCCCGTCAGCATGGAGGAGATTTGATTTTCCGCATTGAGGATACCGATTCCAACCGGTTTGTGCCGGGGGCGGAAGAATATATATTGGAGTCTTTCAAGTGGTTGGGCATTCCTTTTGACGAGGGTGTCAGCTTTGGTGGAGAACATGGGCCGTACCGTCAGTCCGAACGCCGCGACATATACAAGAAGTATGTACAGGTGCTGCTGGATGCCGGCAAGGCATATATCGCTTTCGATACTCCGCAGGAGCTGGAAGCCAAGCGTGCGGAGATTGCCAATTTCCAGTATGACGCTTCTACGCGCATGCAGATGCGTAATTCGCTGACGATGCCCAAAGAGGAAGTGGACGCGCTGATTGCCGAAGGCAGGCAGTATGTGGTCCGTTTCAAGATAGAGCCGGACGAAGATGTGCATGTGAACGACTTGATACGTGGCGAGGTCGTGATAAACTCGTCTATCCTTGACGATAAGGTGCTTTACAAATCGGCGGACGAACTGCCTACCTATCACCTGGCAAATATTGTGGATGACCATTTGATGGAAGTTTCCCACGTTATCCGCGGTGAAGAGTGGCTGCCTTCCGCTCCGTTGCATGTGCTGCTGTACCGTGCTTTCGGTTGGGAAGATACGATGCCGGCGTTCGCACACCTGCCGCTGTTGCTGAAGCCCGAAGGTAACGGTAAGCTCAGCAAGCGCGACGGCGACCGTCTGGGCTTCCCGGTATTTCCGCTGGAATGGCACGACCCCAAGTCGGGCGAAGTGTCTTCGGGCTATCGCGAATCGGGCTATCTGCCGGAAGCTGTTATCAATTTCCTTGCCTTGCTGGGCTGGAACCCGGGTAACGACCAGGAACTGATGTCGATGGATGAACTTGTAAAACTGTTCAATCTGAGCCATTGCAGCAAATCGGGTGCTAAGTTCGACTATAAGAAAGGTATCTGGTTTAACCATGAATATATTCTTCAGAAATCGGACGAGGAGCTTGCGGAACTTTTCAAGCCGGTACTGAAAGAGCACGGTGTAGACCTTGGTGCATACAGCGATGCGTTCCTTACTACGGTAGTCTCCCTGGTAAAGGGCCGCGTCAACTTCGTGAAGGAACTGTGGGAGCAGGCACGTTTCTTCTTTGTTGCTCCTGAGCAGTATGCCGAGAAGGATGTGAAGAAACGTTGGTCGGAAGATACTCCGCGCATCATGACGGAATTGATGGAAGTGCTTCGGGGCATTGGAGATTTCTCCTCTAAACCGTCGGAAGATGTAGTTATCGGCTGGATTACGGAGAAAGGAAATCACATGGGTAATGTGATGAATGCTTTCCGGCTGGCAGTGGTAGGAGAGTGTAAAGGACCGCATATGTTCGATATTACCGCATTGTTGGGCAAAGAAGAGACGCTTGCCCGCATACAGCGTGCCATCGACGTTCTGAAATAAGTTGAAGCGGAGAAAAGTATGTTTTATAATTTAGCAATAATACTCTATGATATTGCGGTGCACCTGGTGGCTCCTTTCAGCCGTAAACCGCGGAAGATGATGAAGGGGCACTGGGTCGTGTACGAACTTCTTCGGCAGCAGCTGGAGAAGGATGCGCGTTATATCTGGTTTCACGCTGCCTCTTTGGGAGAGTTTGAACAGGGACGCCCGCTGATTGAGAAGATACGTGCCAAATATCCGGATTATCGTATTTTGCTGACATTCTTTTCGCCGTCGGGCTATGAAGTGCGCAAGAACTACCGGGGGGCGGATATCGTGTGTTATCTGCCTTTCGACAAACCGCGCAATGTGAGGAAGTTTCTTGACCTGGTGAATCCCTGCATGGCGTTTTTTATCAAGTATGAGTTTTGGAAGAACTACCTGGATGAGTTGCATAAGCGCCGCATCCCCGTTTATAGCGTGTCTTCCATCTTTCGCCGCGGGCAGATTTTCTTTAAATGGTACGGCGGTACGTATAGGAATGTGCTGCGCAACTTCGACCACATCTTCGTGCAGAACGAGCGCTCCAAGCGCTATCTGGCGAAGATTGGTATCAACCGGGTGACTGTGGTGGGGGATACCCGTTTTGACCGCGTGCTTCAAATTCGGGAAGAGGCTAAAGACTTGCCTTTGGTTGAGTTGTTCAAGAACAATACGATGACTTTTGTTGCCGGAAGTTCCTGGCAGCCCGACGAGGATTTGTTTATCGAATACTTTAATCAGCATCCGGAAGTAAAGCTGATTATCGCTCCGCATGTAATCGACGAAAATCATTTGGTTGAGATAATCCGTAAGCTGAAGCGTCCGTATGTGCGTTATACCCGTGCCGACGAAAAGAATGTCCGTAAGGCGGATTGCCTGATAATAGACTGCTTCGGCCTGCTTTCCTCCATCTATCGCTATGGAGAGATTGCCTATATCGGCGGCGGGTTCGGAGTGGGTATCCATAATACGCTGGAAGCTGCCGTATATGGCATTCCGGTAATCTTTGGACCGAAGTACCAGAAATTCCAGGAAGCCGTTCAGCTCCTGGAGGCAAAAGGCGGGTTCTCTGTCAAGAGTTATGAAGAACTGAAAGCGTTGCTCGACCGTATGCTGGAAGATGAAAGCTTCTTGCGCGAGACCGGTACGAATGCGGGGACTTATGTAACCGGTAATGCCGGAGCAACGGACAAAGTTTTGGGCATGATTAACTTTTAGACTGTTGAGGAGGTTGCCAAAGACCTCTTTCCATACAAAATATGAGGGGTTGTCAAAACTAAAACGAGACTCTGAAAAGTTACAGGCTGTAATTATAACCTCTAAAAGGGTCGTATCAAACTCCGTTTTGAGAGTAATGATACGACCTTTTTTTTAGTCTTTTAGGATGTTCTAATTTCAAGTTAAAAGTTTGTCTTCTCAAAGAATGAGTTGTGACGCTTTCATTTTTCCTATATGTAGGCAGTCTTCTTTTTAGAGGCAGTCGATACCTTTACTCCTTGTACCAGCTTGAGTACATCAGGTAGTTGTGTGCAATCTTCTGGTTTAGTTCTTTTGCCTGTTCGGGGTCTACCTTTTTGATGAATTTGGCAGGTACGCCACCCCAGATGCTTCCCGGTTCTATTACGGTGTTGCTAAGTACCAATGAGCCGGCGGCTACAATGGCGCCTTCGCCTACTACGGCATGGTCCAGAATGGTAGACCCCATGCCTATAAGTGCATAATCCCTGATTGCAGCTCCGTGGATGGTTACATTGTGGCCTACGGATACATGGTCGCCTATTTCAATGGTAGATTTCTCGTATAAGGTGTGCAGTACGCTTCCGTCTTGGATGTTTACACCGTTTCCGATGCGGATGGAGTTGACGTCTCCGCGCAACACGGTACTGAACCAGATGCTGCAATCCCGTCCCATTTTTACATCTCCGATGATAGTAGCGTTATCTGCTAAAAAACAATTCTCTCCGATTTCCGGAGTGAAACCTCTTACTGATTTTATTAGTGCCATTTTTTTTTCTGTTGGTTATCGGTTAATAATTAATGGTTTACATGCTTCTTTCAGCCACTCTTTTTCATCATTGTCTAAGTCTGGAGATAGCTTTTCGTATACAACTCGATGGTATTCGTTCAGCCATTCGATTTCTTCGGCAGTCAGCAATTCCTTGATGATTCCTTTCCGGCAGATAGGACAGAGCGTGATGGTCTCGAACTTCAGATAATTGCCGAACATGCCTTCGCCGGCAGGAACTGTCAGTAACAGGTTTTCGGTGCGGATGCCGTGGCTTCCGGCCTTGTATACGCCTGGTTCGTTGGAAGTGACCATACCCGGTTGCAAGGGAATGGGATTCTCGTTCATTCGGATGCTCTGCGGTCCTTCGTGTACATTGAGGAAATGTCCCACTCCGTGGCCGGTTCCATGCAGATAATTCATGTGCTGCTTCCATATCGGGAGGCGTGCCAATACGTCCAGTTGCGCTCCGCGGGTGCCTTCAGGGAATACCGCCGTTGCCAGTGCGATATGGCCTTTCAATATTAAGGTGTAATCGGTTTTCTCTTCCTCCGTCAAGTTGCCAAGTGCGATGGTACGGGTTATATCTGTCGTTCCGTCCAGATATTGGGCTCCGGAGTCCAGTAAAAGAAAGCCTTCCGCTTTCAGTGTTACATCCGTTTCGGGAGTGGCTTCATAGTGAACTATGGCTCCATGTTCTTTATAGCCGGCAATCGTATCAAAGCTTTCGCCCATGTAAAGTGGTTGTGCAGCCCGAAAAGCATGCAGCTTTTTATCTATACTGATTTCTGTTTCCCGACCTGTAGGGACGGCATCTTCCAGCCACTTCAGAAATTTAACCAATGCAACGCCGTCTCTTTGCATAGCCGTATGGATGCCGGCTATTTCCTGTTTGTTGCGGATGGCTTTCAGTAGAGTTACGGGGGATGTGCCGTCGATTATCCGGCATTGCGGATTGATTGCCGAGTAGATGGCGTAATTTGTTTTGGCGGAATCTGCCAGTATGCTTCTTGCAGGGAAGTGGTTAAGGTAATCTTCTATTTCTTCATATGTATGTACGGAGATACCATTAACGTTAAAATAGGAAGTTAGCTCTGCTGTGACTTTTTGCGGTTGGATGAAATAATGCACTGCGTTTTTCTCTATCAGCAGGTAGCTGACAACAACCGGGTTGCAGTGTACGTCATTTCCTCGAATGTTGAGCAGCCAGGCTATTTCATCCAGTGCCGACAGTAGCAAAGACTCAGCACCGTTTGCGTCCATCTCTTTTCGGACGGCTGCAAGTTTCTCCGTAAAGCTCCTGCCGGCATATTGTGTGTCGTGAATAAACGCGGGAGACAATGGCATTGCCGGGCGGTCTTTCCATAACAGTTGCAGGGGGTCGGCAACACTTTTTACATGAATACCGCTCTTTCTCAATGCTTCTTGCAGATGCTCCACTTCTTTGGCCGAGAACATTTTTCCGTCTATTCCTACGGTGTCTCCCTCTTGCAGGCGTGAGTTCAAGAATGCCGGAATACTTGGCGTTTCAGGCAACATCTCTTTGTATAATGTGATTTCTGTTCCTTCTATCTGCCGGGCGGCTTGCAGGAAATAACGGGAGTCGGTCCATAAACCGGCCTCTTCTGCTGTTATAACTACCGTGCCGGCTGAACCTGTAAATCCGGAAATCCATTCCCGCGACTGCCAGTGGGGAGCTACGTACTCGCTGAGGTGAGGGTCTGTGCTTGGAATGATGAATGCCTGTATGTTTTCTTGGGCAATGTGTGTCCGCAAGGCGGCAATACGTTCATTAATTGTTAAATTCATACTGTATAAGGTGTTGATAAGCGTTTTCAAAGATACTCACTTTACTTGTATTACATGGAGTAAATTCTGTTATTTTATCTATTGTTGCTTCTGTAAGTGAAATCTTATCTGCGGGCAGTTTTGATAACTGTCAGTAAGAAAGGCAGGTATTTTATGTTAGTATTGTCGATTTTTTTGTCGAAAGTTTTGTGAATAAAGAAAGTATGTGTAATTTTGCCGCTCAATTTAATCGTGAGATTTTATAAACCATTTAAATTTTAAAAACAAAAAAATGATTGTAGTACCTGTAAAAGAAGGCGAAAACATTGAAAAAGCGCTGAAGAAATTTAAAAGAAAATTTGAAAAGACTGGTATCGTTAAAGAGTTGAGAAGCAGACAACAGTTTGATAAACCGTCTGTGACTAAAAGACTTAAGAAAGAGCGTGCAGTTTACGTTCAGCAACTTCAACAAGTAGAAGATTAATAATTCGTAATTTCCTTTGAATTATTGAATTCTTTTTCATACATTCGTTGCATGATTTAGATGTAACGATATGCTGTTGACAGATTCTTTTCTCGACTATCTTCTGTATGAACGGAATTATTCTGAAGGTACTGTAAGGTATTACCGGGCGGACATTCTTGAGTTGCAGAAGTTTGGTGAGAAGCTGTTGGGAGATTTAGTCCCGTCGGATGTAGGTGCGGATCTTGTTCGTGAATGGATTGTTTCCCTGATGGATAAAGGTTATGCGCCTAATACGGTGAATCGAAAGTTGAGTTCTGTCCGGACATATTACAAGTATCTTTTAAAGAAAGGATTGGTGGCGGCAGATCCGTTACGGAGAGTAACAGGGCCGAAAAAAAAGAAACCGCTTCCTGTCTTTCTGAGAGAAGGTGAAGTGGATAGGTTGTTGGATGATGTCGACTTTGGAGAAAGGTTTGAAGGGTATCGCGACCGTTTGATTATCGAAATGTTTTATACGACAGGTATGAGGCTTTCGGAATTGATAGGGTTGGATGATAAGGATGTTGATTTTTCTGCTTCTCTTATTAAAGTGACCGGAAAACGGAATAAGCAACGTCTGATACCTTTTGATAAAGAATTGGGGCGTTCCATGCAGGAATATGTCAATGTGCGGAATCAAGCATTGCCGGTTCTTTCGGATGCTTTTTTTGTCCGAAAGAATGGAGAAAGGCTTGGCCGCGGTATCGTAGCATATATTGTGAGACGAAACCTGTCAAAGGTAGTAACTGTAAAAAAAAGAAGTCCGCATGTGCTGAGGCATACCTTTGCAACGGCTATGCTGAACAATGGTGCTGATTTGAGCTCGATAAAAGAGCTGTTAGGGCATGAGAGTTTGGCGACTACGGAAGTTTATACGCATACTACTTTTGAAGAGCTTAAAAAAGTGTATAATCAGGCTCATCCTCGAGCCTAAAAAAAGGAGGTAAGTATGATAGTTAGAATTCAATCGATTCACTTTGATGCGTCAGAGCAGTTGCAGGCTTTTATTCAGAAGAAAGCTGCTAAATTGGAGAAATTTTACGATGATATAGAGAAAGTAGAGGTGTCATTAAAGGTAGTTAAGCCGGAAACAGCCGAAAATAAAGAAGCCGGGGTGAAAGTATTGGTGCCCAACGGTGAGTTTTATGCGAATAAGGTTTGTGATACGTTTGAAGAAGCAGTGGATCTTTGTCTGGAAGCTTTGGAAAAACAGCTGGTTAAATACAAGGAAAAACAACGAAGTAAATAAAAATCCGCTTAAAATTTTGCGGGTAAAAAATAAATGCCTAAATTTGCAGCCGTTTCGCTCGCGGTAGAACGTTGCGGTTGCATTTTTAAAAAGATTGCCTCTTTAGCTCAGTTGGCCAGAGCACGTGATTTGTAATCTCGGGGTCGTTGGT